>Ga0310811_10000338_pt1 | contig 64160 bp, 51 predicted proteins | sample YCmetagenome_FD_207642 | JGI IMG/M metagenome (GOLD analysis project Ga0310811, IMG submission 207642) | Soil microbial communities from experimental microcosm in Duke University, North Carolina, United States - YC | ecosystem: Engineered > Artificial ecosystem > Soil microcosm > Unclassified ... | reverse complement strand
GCGCGCCGCTTTGATCGGATCAATGTCGCCAATCAGATCGGCGATCGTTACATCGGGAGTTGCCAGTTTTTCGACGTGACGTTCTTCGGGCGTGAGATAGGAGATGCCGGTGGCTTCGCCGCACCGCGAAATCAATTCTCGGCAGCGCGCGCAGATGGGATCGTAGGGATTGTCATGAATCTCGCAGCCGCTGATGTAGGGCAAGTGCGGATCAAGTAAAGACGTAAGCGCGCGAAGGATTCGACTCTTCGCCTGCCCGCGCAATCCCAGAAGAATGAAGTTATGCCGCGACAAGATCGCGTTCACGATGTGCGGCACCACGGTGTCGTCATAGCCGACGATGCCGGGGAAAATTGGTGCGTCTTGCGCAAGCTTGAGGATCAGATTTTCGCGCAGTTCGTCTTTGACGCGGCGCGATCGCAGCTTATCTTCTGAATAGGGGCTTCGGCGTAACTCGCCGAGGGTGCGGGGAAAACTCATGAACCACTCCGAATGGGTTGATTATACGCCGGGGGAGGCAGGCTTTAGGCTCTGGGCTTTAGGCCTTAGCAAGCCTGCACCCAAGCCCAAAGCCCAAAGCCCAAAGCCCAAAGCCCAAAGCCCAAAGCCCAAAGCCCAAAGCCCAAAGCCCAAAGCCCAAAGCCCAAAGCCTAATGCACATGCCCGTTCCCGCCTGCACGCCGTTTCGCTTTCGCGTTCTGCTGCAGCACCGGTATGATTCGCTCGAAAAATGAAATCACCGCCCGGATGCGCTCGGCCTCGGAATTCATTTCGAGTAATGCCTGTTGAAAGTCAGGATCGAACGGAAGCGACCCCGCCAGGCGATACGCAAGTTGTCCTGCTGCGGTATCGGCTTTCTCCGGCTGTGCTCCTGCGAGCCGCATGATTTCGCCATGCAACTGGACTGCTCGTTCCTGCTCGCCTGCAAGCGGCTGATCGGGGTCATCGCTCAGGTAAAAAACCTCCGCCTGAAGAAATGAGCGCTCTTCGCTGAGTCGAAGCACCTCAAAGCGGCGCTGGCCCTCAGCAAGAATATTCATGCGGCCGTCGTCATACTTCTTGAGAACGTTAATGATCTCTGCGGTACAGCCGACGTTTACAAACCCTTCTTCTTTGGCGCGAACCACGCCAAACTGACGCTTCTGGGCGAGACATTCACCGATCATCTCTTTGTAGCGAGGCTCGAAAATATGCAGAGGCAGGGGCGCCCCGGGAAGCAGCACCACGTCGAGCGGAAATAGGGGAAGCCGCGCGTCCACGATGTTAGCGATTGTACGCCGTGCTTGACTTGCAGGTTCGCGCAGGATACAAACCCGGCATGGGTTCTAACACGGGCCAACAGCTTACCGGCAAAGTTGCGGTTATCACGGGCGCGTCTATGGGCATAGGCGAGGCAGTCGCGAAACTGTTCGTCGAAAACGGCGTGCATGTGGTAATGCTGTCGCGCGATCTCGGACGACTGGAGGCGGCGCGGGCCCGAATCGGCGGCACAGAGCAGACTCTGGCTCTGCAATGTGACGTGCGGCATCGCGAGGAGATTGACCGTGTCATCGGCCTCACCATGCATCACTTCCAGCGGATCGATATCTGGGTGAACAACGCGGGGCATGGCATCCTTGACGGCATTGCGACCGTAAACATGGCGGACGTCCGCGAGACCTTCGAGACGAACTTCTTCGGCACCATGGAAGCGATGCAGGCGGTGATCCCAATCATGAAGCAGCAGGGCAGCGGTTCGATCATTAACGTTTCGAGTGTCGCCGGACACATTCCAATTGCCTTTCACGGAGTTTACAGCGCCACGAAATTCGGAATGAACGCTATGGGCAAAGCCGCGCGCATGGAACTGCTGCGCCACGGTATCAATGTGCTGACGGTTTGCCCCGGCTATGTGAAGACCGAGTTCGCTGCCAACGCAATCAAGGGGGCCGAACCGACACGCGTACGCCCAAAAACTGCGAAGGGAATCTCGGTCGAGAGAGTCGCGCATGCCCTGCTCAATGGCTACTCGGCCAACAAACGAGAAGTGATTGTGCCCTGGACGATGATCCCGGTCGTCAAGCTGTACCAGCTATTTCCCGGAATCGTCGAATGGGGAATGATGAGAATGGCTCGAAAGACCTCCTGAATATCAATCCTGTAAGCGTTTCACGCACAAACGTAACCTTTCGACCTCAATCGAGCATGTGCGGAGTGGGGCCAGTGTCGCTGCCGTGCCTCGTGCGACCGGGTGGTCACTGAACTTTGTCGCAAGGCCGCGCCGATCGCGCGTTCTGAAGACAGGCTGGGGTTTTCTCTTCCAGCCGAGGCTCAGAATTTATCGCGCGAGGCAACGTTTGCGGTTGTGCTCTGGTTCCAACTCAGCAGTCGTGGAGGCACGCATGGCACGCTGCCGTCAGGGCCCCTGTTGGATCGCGGCGCCCGGTAGTCCGCTGCTAATGCTGCGCGAATCAATCTTCCAGCCCAAACCCCCGCCTGAACGCTGATCAATCCCACCTCAACTTGATATCGGGACCTCGTCGAAACCTGTGCAGTACATATCGACGAGCAACTTGGCGAAGCTGCAACTTGCGGCATCTCGTGGGAGTCCCTTGTCGTTTTTTGGGATCCGTTGAGATCGGAAAAGGAGAGGCATGAAAAAGCTAATCATGGGTTTTTTTTCGAAGGGGCGATCGCGCCCTTTTGTGTTCCTGATCGCGTTGAGTTTCACCGCTGCTTGCCTGGCACAAGACGCGCGCTCGGTTGGTTGGGTGGTACTTCCCATCGATGATTACCGATCGCTACACGCGCGCGCCTACCCGGCTGAGAAGGGGCCGGAGCCGTCCAGTGTGGATGCGACACTCACCCGAGTCGACTACGATTTGCGGATCAACAACGAGGTCGCAACCGGCAAGGCCGACCTCACGGTTGATGTGCTCAAGGATGGGTGGGTTCGTGTGCCCATTCCGGCCGGGTTGTTGGTGCGCGAGGCTCAAATCGACGGCAAGCCTGTGACCCTCGCTGCCGGCGAAAAGGGGCGAATGTCAGCGTTGCTGTCTCACACCGGTCGTGCGGTGCTCACGTTGAACATCGTGTTGCCGGTCTCGTCGGCGCCGGGCGAGGAGAGCATCTCGCTGCCCGCAACCGAGTCAGGAACCACACGGGCGTTGGTGCAACTCGCGCGGCCTGACCTTGAGGTAAGAGTGAGCGGTGGCTTGCTCGCAGAAAAGAAAGAAGAGTACCGCGTCAGCAAATGGCTGGCTTACGGTAAAGGTACCGAACCGTTGCGCTTCACCTGGAAGAGAAAAACTGAGGACCACCACAATACATTGCCATTGCGCTATCGCGGATCTCTGACGGAACTGGTTAGCTTGAACGAGGATTCAACCTCGATCGTAGCCGAGACTGAGATCCAGGTCACGCAAGGCGAGGCGCACGAGATACGGATTCACCTTCCGGAAAAGATCAACGTTAACCAGGTTTCGGGAGCCGCGGTCGCCGATTGGGAGATGCGAGGCGAAGACCTTGCAGTCACTTTTATCGAACCGATCGAGCACAGCACCAAGTTCGTCCTGAGCTGCGAAACCCGTTTGCCGCGGGAGGGTGACATCGCAATCCCGCTGTTTCGATTGGTGGATGCGGAACGCGAGATAGGAGGAATAGCTGTCGAAGTACTCGGGGCGGGAGAGATTAAGGAGCCGAAGTCGAAGGGGCTGGAAGAAGCAGATGCCAGCGACCTCGGAGAAATGATTTCCGGCCGCCAGTCTCCATCGCTTGCGGCGTATCGCTTTCGAAGTGGCGATCCTGCGACACGAACACTGACTCTGAACATCGTGCGCTACACGCAGCAGGCTGTCTTGTTGGCGAATGTAGAGGAGGCGCGTTATCGGGTCCTGCTCAGCAATGACGGCAAAGACCTGGTGCAGGCGCGATACGCTGTTCGAAACAATCAACGAAACTTCGTAAAAGTCACGCTTCCGGCAGGGGCAATAGTGTGGAGCGCGGCGCTTTCGGGGAAGCCGGTGCGCCCGGGCCAGTCACCGGATGGCAGCGTTCTCATTCCGCTTGAGAAGTCACGCGGAGGCGAGGACGCGCCTGAGTTCATCGTCGAACTGGTTTACTTCACGCGCGGAGTTAGGTGGGACGACAGGGGAAATTACGCGCTTGCCCTGCCTGCCCTCGATCTGCCGATTTCACGAACGGGATTGCTCGTCTACTATCCACCGCGTTTCAAAGTGACCGCGGAGCCGGGAGTGTTTCGTACCGAGACGTACCAGAACCCGGGGGCGCCGGTGTTTAGCTCTGGGGAAACATCCGTCATCGGGTACGGCTATGGCGGCGGTGTTGGGTCGGGATCCGGCGCAGCAATCGGAGTACCCTCACCGCTCCCTCCTCAGTCTGCCGATCCGAAGGATGCCAACACGAAACAGTTGGTGGATAAGTTCTTCGCCAAGCCGCAAGGCGCAAGGGCAAAGGGAATCCTGCCAATTCGGGTTGATTTCCCGGCCTTCGGGCCATCGCTGTTTCTGGTAGCGGAACTAACCAGTCCCGGGCAAGTGCCGTCGTCATCGTTGAACTTTCAGCGTGAGAAAAAAGGAGGCGCGAGATGAAAAACACAGTCGTTGGTCGTTGGTCATTGGTCGTCGGCCTGGTTGTATTTACGTCAGCCACTGTCTTGTCCGCAGAAAAAGAGGCCTTGCCTACGCCTGATCCTGGAAGTGTCACCCTCACTCTTGAGGAGTTCAACCGGCTCACAGAGCTGGCGAATAAACCGCCAAAGCAACCTGATCTTCCCCCACTCGCCTACTCGCTGAAGCGCGCTGTACTGAAATTGAAAGCCGGCGATGATTCTGCCACGGGCACAATGCAATTCGATGGTGAGGTATTGAAGAAGAGCACAGCCAAGGTCCCGCTAGTTTCAGGGGTGACGGTGTTCGACTCAAACCGTGAAGGCAAGAGCCTTCCCCTGGAGCTCTCAGAAGGAGTCCAGACCGCGATACTTGCCGGTCCGAACGACTTTTCCATTCAGCTCGAAACTGGCCTGCCCCTACGCATCGAGCCGGGCCGTGCATCTCTGTTACTGAATGCGCCCGCCGCGGGAAGCGTGACGCTTTCGCTGGCAGTTCCGGGAGAGCATACAGTTGTGGGAATCAATCCCGGACTCATCACCAGCCGAACATCTGAGGGTGGGCATACCAACATTGAAGCGACGCTTGTCCCGGGTGAGCCGGCGAACATCTGGTGGGCGACGCGCGAAGTGCCAACGGCAGTGGTGCCGCGTGAGGTGCGATTTCTCGCGGAGCTGAACACGCTGGTCTCCATCAGTGAGTCCGATCTCTCCCTGGCAACGCTGGCTGATGTCACAGTCGTGCAAGGCGAGCCGCCTCAGTTCGAAGTTGAAATTCCTGCCGGGTATGAAATCACAGGCGTTACTGGGTCGTCGCTCGACAGCTGGGAGACACAGCAGGGGCTTTTGGTGCTTAAGGCGAACTCCGCTTCACAAAAAAATCAGGAGTTCCTGATCTCGATGGAACGACCGCTTTCGGCGAGCAAAGCGGACACCCCGTTCCTCAGCTTCAGAAATGTCCAGCGCGAAACCGGTGAGGTGCTGGTCGAGGGATCCGGCAGCATGGAAATCACCTCGACCGAAGGCGGCAGCCTGAAACGTATGGATGTGAAGGAATCGAACCTGTACTTGCGTTCCTTGGCCCACTATCCGCCGCAGGCGGCATTCCGCTATCACCGGCAGAGCACGGAGCTGCCAACGCTTGCGCTCGAATGGACTCGCTTTGCGGATATCAGCGTGCTTGCCGCCGTCGCCGAAGACGCGACCATTACCACGTTCGTCACCTCGGAAGGCAAATCGCTGACGGAGGTCAGGCTGATGGTGAAAAACCAGGCGCAACCATTTTTGAGGGTCGAATTGCCGCAGGGGGCAAGCATTCTTTCGGCAGATGTAGCGGGAGAAAAGGTAAAGCCAGTAGAAGGGGCTGACGGAAACCGCGTGCCTTTGCTGAGGCCAGGGTTTCGTCCGGATGGGCCCTATGAGGTTTCGTTCGTCTTCATGCATTCGGGCGCGCCGTTTGCGAAGAAGGGCGGATCGGAGCTGGTGCTGCCTGGCATGGATATCCCAGTTGATCTTCTGAACTGGGAAGTCTTTCTGCCGGACCGCTACAAAGTGAAAGATTTTGGTGGCGACGTGATGGCGGCGGAGTTGGTACCGACGGCATTTGTGGAGAGCGCCATGACTGGAATTGAACGACTGGGAACAGGCCCCGCGCCGGCCGCCAGCGCAGCAGGGTTCGTGTTCCATGGCTCCGTGGGAGGACCGCTCCTGCCTGGGCAAATTGGAGGGAGAGTGGTAGATCCGAGCGGAGCTGTGATCCCGAATGCACACGTCGCTATAACTTCTCCGGACACGGGGCGCAAGAGAGATGCCTACACGGACTCGAACGGAAATTGGCTGGCGAATGGATTCGGATCTGGGCAACTACAGTTCCGCGTGGATTCGAACGGTTTCAAGAGCGCGACTCAGAACCTTCTCTTCAACGCCAACGAACCGCGCTCGCTGAATACCGAGCTTCAGGTCGGAACCGCTTCGGAGACGGTTGCGGTCAGCGCAGAAGCTGCGACCGATTACGACGAGAGCCGCGATAGGCGGCAATCAAAAAAACTGGCGCAACCGGCCCCGAGTATGCCGTCTCAGAATGTGCTTGACCTCCAGAAGCGCGTCGCGGGAGTGTTGCCCATCGCGGTGGATGTCCCGCACGCCGGCACAGCTTTTCATTTCGTGCGGCCGTTGGTGGTGAATGAAGAAACAAAGGTGACGTTTACGTACAAAAGCAGAGGATAAGTCGATAGCAGTTCGTCATCCTGACGCTGCATGGAGGGACCTAATGTTCATTTCGCAGGCAAGAGATCCTGGTTAGCGGGCTGCTCGTCCGCCCAGCAAGCGTATTCCATCACCCGCGCGGGTGGGCGCTGATTCAGCAATTCGCGGCCCATGAATTCCATGTAAGGCGCGACGTGATGAAAAAACTTCTTGTAAGCAGCGCAAAGGTAGTTCAGCCCGGGTTCGCCGTCGGGCGTACTCACAAAGCGGTGCTTCGGGCATTCTCCGTTGCAGGCGAAGCGGACATCGCAATTTCGGCAGTAAGCGGGAAGGGAATCGCGCTTGGCGTGACCAAAGGCGGTTTGCTGATGCGCGGCCGCCAGCGAAATCAGTGGCTCTTCCATGATGTTGCCGAGTTTGTTCTCGGGATAAACGTAGTGATCGCAGGAGTACAGGTCGCCGTTGTGTTCAAGCGCCAGCGCGTTCCCGCAGGTTTCGGAAAATACGCAGAGGCTCGGCGGCATGCCCAACCAAAGCTCGAGCGTGACGTCGAAGAGTTGAACGAAGTAGGTGCCAACGTCGTGGCGGACCCACTGGTCGAAGATCGCGCAGAGGAAATTTCCGAGGGCGTCTGGTTCAACCGACCAATCAGTGACTTCGGACGCGCTCGCGTGTCGGGGACCGAGCAGCACCAGGCCATCGCGCGACGGCTGTTTCGATTGCCGCTCTACGACTGGGATGAACTGCATGTATCCGCTGCCGATTTTCTTCAAAAAGTCGTACACCTCACGCGGATGATACGAATTCTTTCGATTCACCACCGTCAGCGTATTGAACTGCACACCGGCGTTTTTCAAAAAGTCGATCCCGCGCAGGACCTGCTCAAACGTCGGCTGCCGGCCTTTGTCGACGCGGTATGCATCATGTAATTCCCTCGGGCCATCAATCGAAATGCCTACAAAAAAATTGTTTGCGGCCAAAAAATCGGCCCAGGCGGCGTCGAGTATGATCCCGTTCGTCTGGAGTGCGTTTTCGATGCGTTTTCCGTTTGCGTATTTTTTCTGCAGCTCGAGAACATTTTCAAACCAGGAGATTCCGAGTAACGTTGGCTCGCCGCCTTGCCAGGCGAAGCTGACCGTATTGTGGGCCTGGGATTCGATGCTTTGGCGGATGTAGGTCTCGAGCACGTCATCCGGCATGGTCCAGCTCCGCGTGCCAGGATAGAGCTTTTCTTTCTCCAAGTAGAAGCAGTACGAGCAATCGAGATTGCACATAGGGCCAGTAGGCTTCGCCATCACGTGATACGACGAGGTGCCGGTCGCGCGCTCAGTCAGGATGCTCATTTTTTGTGTCGCTTCTTATGCCGCTCTTGCTTGCGGATTTCTTTTTCCGTCAAAAGCTTGGTCGGCGTCCATTTGTAATGATCGTTCGTTTCCCTCCGCAACTCTTCGAGTCGATTGCGAAGCTGGGCCGTCAGTGAAGCATACTTGGGGTCGCCGTAAAGATTGTGCAGTTCGTCGGGATCAGTTTGAAGGTCATACAACTCGTAGGCGTCCTGCGTGAAATATTCGATGTACTTGTATCGCTCGGTGCGGACGCCGCGGTTGGGCGGAATGTTTTCGTAAGCCGGATACTCGTAGTACTCATAGAGCCAATCCTTCCGCCACTCGGCATCGCCGCGCTCAACCAGAGGCATAACGCTCTTCCCCTGAAATGCCGGTGGAGCAGGCACGCGGGCGAGATCGAGGAGCGTGGGCGGGATATCCAGGTTAATGACCATTCTCTCGGACGCGGTTCCGGCCTTGATGCGCTGTGGATAGCGGATCATCAGCGGAACGCGAATGGATGGCTCGTACATCAGTCGCTTGTCATAGAACCGGTGCTCGCCCAGAAAGAAGCCATGATCTGAGCTCCACAAGACTGCCGTGTCATCGAGGACGCCCTTTTTCTCGAGCACCGCGAAGATCTGGCCGATGCCCTCATCGTTCGAGAGCACGCCGCAGTAATGATCCTTGACGAGTTCTTCGAGCGAGCGCGGTTCGTCGACACGCAAGAATTGCCACCCGATTTTGTTTCGCGCATCAATTACACCTTCAGGCTTGCCGGGATAGCCGGCGAGATACTCATCGAAGCTTGACGGCTTCGGAATCGCAACGCCGTTGTATTCGTTCACCATTCGCAATGGGCGATCGAATGGCGCGTGCGGAGCGTAGAACCAGAGAAAAATACAAAATGGTTTTTCGCGAGGTTGCTCCAGCCAGGAAACCGCTTTTTTGGTGAGCAGGTCGTCGACGTATTCGTTGTAGGTCCGCGCCTCGCCAAACTCGCCCTTGATTCCTTCGGTAATGACCGGGTTCTGATAGTCTGCCTGGCCGTAAAAGCCAAAGTAATAGTCCCAGTAGCGGTCCATCAGCGCGCCTTCAACGTGCGACTTGCCGAGGAAAGCAATTTCGTAACCGGCGTCGCGAATGAGATCGGTGATGATGGGAAACGAATCGGGAACTTTGCTGTGCTGGTTGTCTACCGCGCCAGTCGTATGCGAGTACATCCCACTGAGAAGAGTTGCGCGCGAGGGCAGGCAGAGTGCGTTGGTGACGAAAGCATTTCTGAAGACGGCACCCTCGCGGCCGATGCGGTCGATGTTGGGTGTGTGCAGAAGATTGTTGCCGGCTAGTGAGGACTCGTCCCATCGAACGCCCTCGCCGAGGAAGAAGACCAAGTTCGGTCGAGAGCCGGTGATCGCGGCCGCAAGGGTCTTCAGAAGTTGTGGGCTGGCAGCGATTGCACCAGCCGCGGCTGAGTTTCTCAGGAAAGCTCTGCGAGAGTGAATGACTTCCTTCATAGAGTGGCAGCGATCATCTGAAAGGATTCATTTGCCTGCACACTTCAGATGCCTCTTGTTTGCGACCGAAACGTGCAGAAATTCTATTCGGCAGAAACAGGGCAATGCAATCTGGCAAGCGCCGCCGTTTGCCGCCAAGTTTGACCACAGAGGACACCCAGGTACACCGAGCAACGCTACAGAAGAATGACTCATTGTGCAGGGAGAGAGGGGGCGAGTTATCATGTCACTCCGGTCGGGGTTGCCACGGAGGTGTGAGTGAAGACGATCAGAGGACCAGCCATTTTTCTGGCGCAGTTCGCCGGTGACGCGCCGCCGTTCAATAATCTTAAGGACATCTCGAAGTGGGCGGCAGCGCTCGGGTACAAGGGCGTGCAGATCCCTACCTGGGATGCTCGGCTGTTCGACTTGAAGCGCGCCGCAGAGAGTCGCGACTATTGCGATGAGATCAAGGGCACGCTGAAATCGAGCGGCGTGGAGTTGACCGAACTCTCGACCCATCTTCAGGGGCAACTGGTGGCTGTTCATCCGGCGTACGATCAGGCATTTGATGGATTCGCGCCGGAGTCGGTGCGAGGGAATCCTTCGGCGAGGCAGGAGTGGGCGGTTGAACAGCTCCGACTGGCTGCGCGTGCGTCAGCCAACCTCGGATTGATCGCTCACGTAACTTTTTCTGGAGCGTTGGCCTGGCCTTATGTTTATCCGTGGCCTCAACGCCCCGCCGGTCTCATCGAGACCGCCTTTGATGAGCTGGCGAAGAGATGGAAGCCGATTTTAGATTTGTACGAAGATGCTGGCGTCGATCTCTGCTTTGAGTTGCATCCCGGAGAGGACCTGCATGACGGCGTGAGTTTTGAAATGTTCGTAGATCGGCTTGGCGGTCATAAACGTTGCAACATTCTGTTCGATCCGAGCCACTACGTTCTTCAGCAGCTTAACTACCTGGAGTTCATCGACATCTATCACGAGCGGATCAAAATGTTTCACGTAAAGGACGCGGAGTTCCGTCCAAGCGGACGCCAGGGGGTTTATGGCGGCTATCAACCCTGGATCGAGCGTGCCGGGCGATTCCGATCGCTGGGCGACGGGCAGGTCGACTTCCGCGCAATATTTTCCAAGCTCGCGCAATACGACTTTCCGGGTTGGGCGGTACTCGAATGGGAGTGCTGCATCAAGAATAGCGAGCAAGGCGCAAAGGAAGGCGCGCCGTTCATTGCGCAGCACATCATTCAGACTGCCGAACGCGCGTTCGACGATTTTGCCAAGTCGGGCGCTGACATGGAAGCGAACCGCAAAATGCTGGGTATCAGCCGAAAGGGAACAACTCATGCCGATTGAATCTTCAAGCGAGGGCCACAATCGACGTGTGCGTCTGGGCATGGTTGGCGGAGGCCCGGGCGCGTTCATCGGCGCAGTGCATCGCATCGCCGCCCGGATGGATGACCGTTACGAGTTGGTCGCGGCTGCGCTGAGCGCTGATCCTGAAAAGAGCAGGACGGCGGCGAAGGAACTCCACATTCCGCGCGCATATGGCAGCTTTCACGAGATGGCAGCGGCTGAGGCAAAGCGGTCGGATGGCATTGAAGCCGTTGCCATTGTGACGCCAAACCACATGCACCATGCACCGGCCAAGGCGTTTCTTGAAGCTGGAATCGATGTGATCTGCGACAAGCCGCTCACCACCAGTCTTGAAGACGCCCTGGATCTGTCATCGGCCGTAAAGAAATCAGGATTAGTTTTCGGGCTGACACACAACTACACCGGTCATCCGCTGGTGCGGCAGGCGCGGGAAATGGTGTCCGCAGGAGAACTGGGGCCGATCCGGCTGGTGCAGGTCGAATATGTGCAGGACTGGCTTTCAACTCCACTCGAGAGAACCGGCCAGAAGCAGGCGGAGTGGCGCACTGATCCGGCACGCAGTGGTCCAGGTGGATCGCTCGGCGATATCGGTACGCATGCCTTCAATCTTGCTTGCTTCGTCACCGGATTGATTTGCGAGCAGGTGGCCGCCGATGTCAGCACGTTCGTTCCCGGGCGGCGGTTGGATGACAACGTCCACATGATGCTGCGATTTTCGAAGGGCGCGAAAGGAAGCCTTTGGGCAACTCAGATCGCCCTAGGCAATGAGAATAATCTGCGGTTGCGAATTTATGGCGAAAAAGCTGGACTCGAGTGGGGACAGGAGAATCCGAACGAATTGACCTTTGGCATGTTAGGTGAACCGCGGCGAACCATTCGGCGAGGCAGTGCTGGCACGGGGAGAGCAGCGGCGCATGCGACGCGCGTGCCGAGCGGACATCCCGAAGGCTATCTGGAGGCGTTCGCGCAGCTCTACACAGATCTCGCAGAACAGATAGTCGCACGGCGCGAGAAGCGCAAGCCAGATCCGGAGTCGCTATTGGTCCCCGGAGTTGAAGACGGTGTCGATGGCGTAAGGTTTATCAATGCGGCGATTGAGTCTTCGCGAAATGGGTCCGCATGGACCCGAATCTCGCGCTGAGCATAGGCCCAGCGTGAACTGCCCGCTTGAGCTTGAGTTTGATTAGCCGTTATTATTTCGTCCAATGGAAATTCGTGAGCCCGACGTCAGTTTGTTGCCCATTGAAGCTCGATCTTCAACTGCGTTCAGCCGTCGCGAACTGATTCGGGCCGCGCTCTTCGCCGGCGCGGCGTCAGTGCTTGGGCCATCATTCTCGCTTTCGCAGGCAGTCAATTCGGGTCTCACTGCGGCTGCACGCGGCGAGGATGGCTCGAAGGTCCTGAGCGATCCCAACTGGAAGCCTGTCTTTTTCGATGAGCATCAAAATGAAACCGTTATCGCTTTAGGCGAAGTGATTATTCCTGCGACCTCTACTCCGGGCGCCACAGACGCATTGGTCAATCGATTTATCGACCTTCTGCTTTCCGCCCAGCCGGCGGAGTTCCAAAAACAATTTACCGACGCATTGACGTTTATGGACGCAGAGAGTCAGAAGCAGTTTGAGAAGGATTTCCGCAAGCTGAGCACTGACGATCAAGTCTCTCTACTCACGCCGTGGGGCTTTGCGCGCGCACACAGCCATTGGACAGCCAGAAACAAGAGTGGCGAAGAAGCACCCGATCAGGGTCAGGAAAATTTCGAACTCCTTAAAACCCTGATCGTCAGCGCCTACTACAACTCGGAAATCGGCCAGAAGGAACTTGGCTGGGATGGCGAAATCACCCACGGTCCATACCAAGGCTGCCAGCATGCAGCCGGCACGCACACATAATTCATGGCTCAAGACGCTTTAACACAAACCTACGATGCAATTGTTGTCGGATCGGGCGCGACCGGCGGCTGGGCAGCGAAACGGCTGTCAGAAGCCGGATTGAAAGTTGCGCTGCTCGAGGCAGGCCGAACCGTTACCGCCAGGGAGTTCACCGAGCACGTTCCGCTTTATCAGCTCAAATACCGCGGGCACACGCCGAAAATTGCCGAAACCAGGTTTATCCAGCGCCAGTGCTACGCCTGCATGGAATACAACTACGAGTGGTTTGTGAACGACCTGGAAAACCCATACAGCACTCCTGCGGACCGTCCATTTACTTGGCAGCGTCTGCGCGTGCTGGGCGGCAGATCGCTGGTTTGGGGACGTCATAGTTATCGCCTGAGCGATGTGGATTTCAAAGCTGCGAGCCGCGACGGCTACGATGTCGACTGGCCGATTTCGTACTCAGACCTTGCGCCCTATTACGACATCGTTGAGCGTTACGTCGGCATTAGCGGCTCGGCGGAGAAAAACGAGATGTTGCCGGACGGGCAATTTCTCCCGCCGATGAAAATGAGTTGCGGCGAAGTCCGGCTGCGCGAAAGCATGCAGAAAACTTTCAGGCGGACGCTCACTATGGGCCGCGTCGCCATCCTGACCCAGCCCCACAATGGTCGCGCCCCATGCCATTACTGCGGACCATGCGAACGCGGCTGCATGACCTTTTCTTATTTCAGCAGTCCGTTCACAACCGTGAAGGACGCGATTAAAACCGGCAACTGCACGCTTATTACTGATGCGGTCGTGAGCCACGTGGATATGGACACGACTGCGAACAAGGCGACCGGTGTCACTTTCGTGAATCGCACCACCAAGGAAACCAAGCAGGTCCGCGCAAAATCGGTTGTGCTGTGCGCGCAGGCGCTCGAGTCCACCCGCATTCTGCTGAATTCCCCCACGCGCGAGCATCCCAAAGGCCTGGGGAATTCCAGCGGACTGCTCGGGCGCAATCTCATGGACCACGTGGTGGGCGGCGGCGCGAGTGGAACGTTCGACGACCTGAACACTCTGCCGAATGCAAGCCCTCCGCACCGGCCCACGGGAGTTTATGTCGTTCGTTTCCATAACACCCCGGCCACCGGCAAGCATCCCCACTTCATTCGCGGCTATGGATTTCAGGGCGACTCAATGCCTGCTTTTAACTTCAACGCGCCGGGACTTGGCGCCGATTTCAAGCGGGCGGTCAAGCGCGGGACCTACAACGTCTCACTGGGCGCGTTCGGAGAGTCGCTCGCCAGGCTCGACAACTTTTGCGAGATCGATTCAAACCTGAAAGATGCCTGGGGGATACCCGCTCTGCGCATCAGCATGGCGCATGGAAAGAACGAAGCTGCAATGATGCGCGATGCCGGAGTCACGGCGGCAGAGATGCTCGAAGCCGCGGGCGCGAAGAATATTCGCGTCACAACCGGCGTTGAAATGCCGGGAATGGCAATTCATGAAGTGGGCACGGCGCGAATGGGCGCCGATCCAAAAAAATCTGTGCTGAATGCATTCTCGCAGTCGCACGATGTGGCAAATCTGGTGGTCGCCGATGGTTCATGCTTTGTTTCATCGGCATGCCAGAATCCGACGCTGACCATGATGGCACTTTGCGTTCGAGCTTGTGATCATCTGGTGGAACGATTTAAGCGTAACGAGGTGTGAGCAGATTATGAACAACTTATTCAATCGTCGGGAATTTGTGACGAGTGGTGCGGTGGCCGCAGCGGGTCTCGCAATGTCTGGAAGATTGCTAGCCGATCAGAAAAAATCCGTGCTGGTTTTTACCAAGTCTTCAGGATGGGAACACGACGTGGTGAAGTTGCGAGATGGCAAGCCCAGCATCGTGGATGACGCGGTCACAAAACTTGGACAAAAGTATGGATTCGAAGTGACCGCATCCAAGGACGGTGGCGTCTTCAACTCCGGCGAGTTCAAAAAGTACGCTGCTGTGCTGTTCTTTACCACCGGCGATCTCACGACCGCGGGAACCGACAAGAACCCGCCAATGTCAGCACAGGGCAAGCGAGCGCTGCTTGATGCGATCCACGGAGGTATGGGTTTCGTAGGCGTGCACGCCGGGAGTGATACATTCCACACGCCACCCGATACAGAAGACCGCGCGAACCGGTACATAGCCCATGGAGAAAAGTCCGACCCTTATTTACGAATGCTGGGCGGCGAGTTCATCATCCATGGCAGCACGCCGCGACTGCAGGATGCAAACTTGATCGTGAACGACCCGAAGTTTCCCGGGCTGGAGGGAGTTTCATCTCCGGTCAAGTTCAACGACGAGTGGTATTCGCTAAAGGACTTCCGGACAGATTTACATGTCATTCTCACCATCGACACCAAAGGCATGTCTGGAGCGCCGTATCATCGCGCGCCCTACCCGATCACCTGGGCCAGGATGGAAGGGAAGGGCCGCGTGTTTTACTCGGCGATTGGCGACCGACCGGAGAATTGGTCGAATGAGTTCTTCCTCAACCTCTTGAGCGGCGGGATTCGCTGGACTATCGGTGACGTGAAAGCGTCGCTGCAGTCAAATATTAAGCAGGCTGCGCCGGGATATGCGGAGATCCCGCCGAAAAGCTAAATGCCGCCTTTCGCGTCGTGCAGTTCCGCCCCAAACGATCAGGGAGTTGCGGGGCGGCTTTCCGCAGAGTAGCGCGCGGGCAGCGGACGATATCCGTTACGCGTGCGGATGCGATACTTCTTCGCACTTTCTCCTAAGAGTTTCACGCCAATCGCCCGCCATCCAGCATTCGGATTTGCCTTGGGGTAGTAGCTGATTGCGTACAGATGGGCGAGATCGTCGCGGATGGAGGCAAATGCCTGTTTCTCCTCGCGCCAGTTCTTTGCGAAGTAGGCTTTGCCGCCGGTCGCTGCTGTCATCCGTTCAAACACGGCAGTCGAAACCGGTTCGATCTGCGCCTGCTGAGTGCTGATCATGTAAATCACGGTTCCGGTCGACTGTGCCAGTTCTGCGACATCCTCTGGGGGCACGACGCTCGCGTTATCGGGTCCGTTGGAAAACACCACGATCACTTTCCTGCCGCTGTATTGCGCCGCATCTTTCACCGTAAGCAGCAGTGAGTTGTAAAGCGCGGCATCGTCTCCCGCGACGGTTGAACGTACCCCATGCAGAACCTGACCTCGATCCGGGGTGAGCATAGTTGCGCGCGAAAGATCGCGGCTGTAGGAGTAGAACGCCACGCGATCGGCGTGCTCGAGTGACCGCACAAAATCGGCGATTGCATCCTGGGCATAAACGAAGCCACGGTACATATAGTTGCTGGTGTCGAAAAGGATGAATACATTCGATCCGCCGAGTAGCGACGCGAGATTAGAACCTGGGACGGTGTTAGGCAGGTCCTGCAATTCGCGAGCCGATTTTGCTCCCGGCTTGCCGCCTTCCGAGGTCAGTTCTACCATGCGCGTGGGCTCATCGCCTTCGCCGAAGGTCGCCATCTTTTCGGGTATGCCATCCTCTGTGACCACGAAGTCCTCAGGTTTGAGTCCGGTCACGTAGTTGCCCTTGTTGTCGGTAACCGCGACGTTCAGTTGCACCATGTTGACGATGATATGAATGTCGGGCTGATACTCCTGAGTTGAACTGGTCTTTGCTATCAACGTTAGAAGGATCAGCGAAAAGAAAAATAGCAACGTCCGTTTTTCTGACATATATCGTCCCTGTCTGTGCTCTGTTCGCAAGTTAACCAAGTCTGCTAGTTTATTGCCGACGGCCGGACTTCCGCGCTGGTTGCCGGAAGCACGTCGATCTTGCCCTTTCGGAAATCGTCACCGGTTTCGCGCATGGCGCGAAGCAAGGCCTGCCAATCTTCAAAGTCCGTAGCGAAAATCTTCGCCACCATCCGCCGCGTGAGCTCCGGAACCAGACGATTCAGCACCACTGGCGGATAGCCCATCTCGTCGGCCAGCCGGGCCCAATAGAGGTTATTGGAATCCCACGACTCTGCCATCAACCGGCTTGAATAACCCGAGAAGGCGGGGAATGGCTTCAGATTCAGAAGTTCACGTGCGTAGCTTTGGGCGAGCGTGCGGTGCGGAACGCCGAAATCGCGGGAAAGTTGTTCCACAGAAAGTTCGTTTGGATGTTCTCTGCAAATACGATCGAGTTCCTGCCCAGTCTGCCCCCACGTGTGTGCATCTTCAGAGAACCGGCGGCGGAATTCGGCAGTAAGGAAGAAAGCGTCGGCTGGCGTGACCTGATCCATAGCGGCATCTGTGTCCTCCGCTCTCAGCGCGATCTCAAGGCGAGAGGACCGATGCGGCAACATGCGCTCAGAGAGAATCATCATCACTTTGGCGCGCAACTCCCGATCTGCGACAGCGCTTTTCACAAGCTCTTCGCCGGCCGACTGATACAGAGCAACCGCGTGCAACTCGGCGCGGCTGATACCCCACCATCTCGGCATGATGGCGTCAGTCAGGAGGCTTGGAACGGCTTCGCGCCAGATGAGAGCCTGCACGTTCTCAGGCGCGATGAAGTCTTGTTCTGCATCGGAGAGCGCGAAGGGCAGGTCGGCGAGCGAGCCGACGAAATGGGCTCCGCCTCCCGCCGGCGTCCCGGCACCGAACAGTTGCGGCGCACGCCAGAGTCCTTCGATGCCGGAGACAGTCTCCCCTGAGAAATCATGCGAACGCACGAACAACGGATTAACACGCAGCAACTGCGATCCGGGGGGATCGTAGTAGGCATAGTTCAGGCCGACAAGCGTGTCGCGCAAGAAAGGAACGAGTTGACCTCGCGCCTCTTCGATCTGCGCGGGGGTCGCCGGTCCCTTAAGCACCTTTGAGAGGTCCGTCTGCATTTGCAGATCGGTGTGGCGATTGTTATAAAGTCCCGCCGCCCACTCTGTCCTCTCGGAAGAAGTGAAGATCGGCCGCGGCATTTGAAATTCCCGTAACTCCCCCGCAAGCGGCAGCATCGCCGCCTCGCTGTGAGAACCTTTAGAAAGCCGGCCCATGGCATCGCCGAGCGAGAACAAGGTGTCTAGCGCGACGAGTCGCTGACCATCCATCACTGCGCGGATTTCTCGCGCGATCTCGGCATGTACCTGCCGAGCCTGAGGCTCTGTCTGGACCGGGCCGGCCAGCATGTCCATCAGTTCCGATTGCGAAAATGGTTCTTTTCCGCCTGCGGCATGAGCTACGGCCAGAACCGAGGTGCGGCCTGCATCAAGCAATTCTGCCGGACTGCTGACTTTTGCGAACGACTGTACGGTCACCTGGAACGAGTTGTTAAGGTCCGCGGGCGGAATCTGGCCCTGGCGAGCAAGAATTTGCCATAACCCAATCACCGCCTGGTAGGTCCCCATGGCATTGCCGCGCAGAGTGTGGTTGGAGATTTTGTTTATCCCCTCAGCGGTGTTCACGAAGGCGACGATCGCGGAATCGCTCAACTCGGGGAACTCCGAGAAGGTTAGATACTGTTCGCTGAATTGATCGAACTTTGCCGCCAGCAGACGAATCGTCTCTGGCTTGAGTCGCTGCTCGGGGCTGCGACGGCTGTCCAGTTCCGAGAACTGGAGATACATATTCAGCGGGCTCAGGTCAGAATCCAAACGCGAGAAGGCGAACATGGATTCGAGGAGATCGTCAGCGTGGCCCCAGTGCGTGGATCGCTTGCCCCAGTCGCGAACTAGTTTCGATTCAGTCTTCTTATTGAGGATTTCGGTCCAAATCTGCAGGCTGCCGGGGACGAGCGGTTCACCATTCGCATCCCACTGCGTCCGAGTGAGGAGAAGCAGAAGTCCCGGTGCCAGGCGAAATGCCGGCCGGGCTGCGTCCATGGATGGATCGGAACCACGAAAGGCCGAATAAAATGCCTTCAGGCGCTGCGGTTCAGTAAAGCGCTCCTGCTGTTGCGCATTCACCCGAGCCAAAGAATCGAAGTAAGCCGCCATCCAGCCGCGATCCTTGGAAAGCAGTTTTGGCACGAATTCCGCGGGCGAGTCAGGGCTTGCGCCCACAAGTTCCTTCCACGCTGCCTCTGCTTTTGCACCACCGGGCACCTGCACATGGCCGGAGGCGACCTGAATTTGTGCCCCATAGAAATCGAGATCTCCGGCGAAGGGCATTACCTTCTTGAGCCCAACCGATTCTTTCAAGCTGGCTCGCGTCTCTGGATCCAGGCGGGAGAATCCCCAATACAGGCGAGCAAGCAGAGGATGACGAATCAGTGCATCAAGAAGATCTGCGGAGTGATGAGGCGTGGGTTTAAGCGCTCCCGTCCATTCGCTTTCGTTGAACAGAATCGGAACACGCGATTGTGGGTAATGGTAGCTGAATTCAGTGTTATGCCGAATTGCGTCTTCAAGAGCGGGAAGCGGAAAACCGGAGTCGGTAGTCAAAAAAGCCCGTTCGGAATCCTCGGTGATCAGCCAGCCATCCTTTTGACCGCAAGCGGCTCGCATGCGATATCCCAAAACCTTCAACAAGGGTGCCGACTGATCGCATGACGCAACTCGGATGAACCCATCCTTGCTGGCCATGGCGGCCAATTCTTTTGCCTGGTTTACGTATCTCCCTAAAAGGATCAGGAACTCGGTCGGTCTGCCGCCCTCCTGCCAACCCTGATAACCCTGAACGTACACATTTCGCGCAACCAGCGGAATCACTTCCTCAGAAGAGACCTTTTGACTGATCCCAGCCATGCGCAAGAAAGAACGAAGAGGGCCGGGAATGACGATTTCGTTCGAATCCGCCGGAGGTCGGTAGTCCGTAGCCAGCTTTTGCTGATCTACGTTGTCTGAAGAATTTGTCTGCGTTTGAAGGTAAGCGCTCGAGAAAACGAGTATCGAGAAGGTTAGAGCCGTGATCGGCCGGCGAAGAGGAATAAGCATGGCTGGAGTCCTCGCTCCAAAATGTTTTCGCCGTCAACGGTCCAAGGAGTGATTGCCAGACGCGATCAGTGCTCCGGGTCTAAAGCCCTTGGGATACGGGTTTGCGCCCGGACGGCATTGCTTTCGTCCGACCTCAATCAACGGCTGGCTAGGAATCATACGCCGACTTTCGTCGAGAATTAAAGAATGTAAAGAAAATTTTGCAAATGCGGCATGCGTTTGTGTGACGACATGGCGGGCAGCTTTGATGCTGCGCCTGCCTGGAAGTTTTGCTTATGCCTTGCCCGGTTCCGGAATTCGGAGTCAGGACGGCGGGTTTTCCGAGCGTTTCCAACCACTTGCTGGGTTTGATCATCTTTAGTAATTGCAGGTAAGTTTTCGATCCGGTGACCAGAGCACTTGAGACTTTCGAAGTCAAACTGTGCCTACCATTGGCACGAACGTGCCATAGTAGCCTTCATACTACTGGCTACGTTCGTCTCCCTTCCTGGATGCGCCCGCAAAGCCACTCCTACCGTTGACGCTGCGGCAATTTTTAATACTCGCTGCGCGCTTTGCCACCATGACGATAACGACATGCGTGCTCCGGAGCCGGAAGCTCTGAAGGAAATGTCGCGCTCTTCGATCCGCGCAACTCTTGAAAATGGACGCATGAAGTGGGAAGCAAGGAACCTTTCCAAAGCTCAGAAAGCGGCAGTCGCCGAATATCTCGGAAAATCTGACGTAGCGATCACTGCGAAACTGACTGGAGTTTGTCCGCGCGATCTCGATCCACCACCCCGGCCTCCGATTTGGGCCGGATGGGGCGTGGACGTTCACAATACCCGCTTTCAGCCCACCCGTTCCGCGGGACTTGATCGCGACAGCGTGAAGGGCCTCAAGCTTAAGTGGGCGTTCGGATTCCCCGGCGCTGCGGCCACATACAGCCAGCCGACTTCATTCGCAGGAACCGTGTTCGTGGGCAGCGAAGACGGAACCGTCTACGCACTGGACGCGGCCACAGGGTGCAGTTGGTGGACATTCAGAGCCTCAGCCACGGTTAAAACTGCGATCTCAGTCGGCAACGACGGACACACAGCTTTTTTTGGCGACACCAACGGTTACGTCTACGGAATCTCGGTTAGCGACGGCACGATGGTGTGGCGAGTCCATCCCGAATCGCACCAGGCAGCGCGGATTACCGGTTCACCTCTTCTCGACGGCAATGTGCTGTATGTTCCGATTTCGTCTGGTGAAGAGGGAGCGGCAGCGGATTCGCACTATCCCTGCTGCACGTTCCGGGGCAGCGTCGTCGCGCTGGATACCGCGACAGGCAAGCAGATCTGGAGAACGTACGTAATTGATGAAACTCCGCAGCCCACGCGCAAAGGACCACAAGGGGTGCAGTATTACGGGCCATCCGGAGCGGCGATCTGGTCGCCCCCAACTGCGGACGGGAAGCGACACGTCATCTATGTGGCGACGGGCAACAACTATTCCGCCCCCGAGACGAAAACCTCCGATGCCGTCATCGCGATGGATATGCGAACCGGCAAGAAACTCTGGCATCGGCAACTCTCTCCCGGAGACGTTTGGAACAGCGGCTGTGTGGCGGAACAGAAAGACAACTGCCCGGAGAGCAAAGGCGATGATTTTGACTTCGGCGCGCCGCCGATGTTGAAGACCCTCGCTGATGGCCGCGACATCCTGCTGGCAGCTCAGAAATCCGGCGTGGTGTATGCCCTGGATCCCGATCGCAAAGGAAAACTGCTCTGGCAGAAACGCATCGGGAAGGGCGGCCTGCTTGGTGGAATCCAGTGGGGCGGTGCGGCCGACGGACGCAATGCTTACTTTACCCTCTCCGACTACAGCGATACTGATCCCCTGGTGGGCGGCGGAGTTTATGCGCTCGATCTTCGCACCGGCAAACAAGTCTGGTACGCGGCCCCACCCAAACCAATATGCGTGAAAGAGTACGGGTGCAGCGCTGCGCAAATGGCGCCGCCAACCGTGATTGGTGGAGTGGTGCTCGCAGGATCACTGGACGGACATTTGCGCGCTTATGATTCGCGCGATGGTACCGTCATCTGGGATTTCGATACTGACAAAGACTTCCAGACCACCAACGGCCTGAAGGCCCACGGAGGATCGTTGAACGGCGGAGGGCCCGCTGTTGTCAGCGGCATGGTGTACGTGAACAGCGGATATACCAACGCCATGGCAGGCAATGTGCTGTTGGCATTTTCCGTTGGGAAGTAATTTTTTGGGACACAAAGTCAACTGCTGATTCGCGACGGTGCCGAGTAGATCACAAATCTTCGGCCGCGCAGAAATCCCACCAGCGTCATCCCAAACTCGCGGGCGAGTTGCACCGCAAGGCTTGATGGAGCAGAAACCGAGGCGAGTATCGGCACTCCAGCTGCCAGTGCCTTTTGCACGATTTCAAAACCCCCGCGACCGCTTACCATCATTGCGTAATCGCACAGAGGGATTTCTTCTTGCTGTAGGGCCCACCCAATGACTTTGTCGACGGCGTTATGGCGTCCGATGTCTTCACGAAGCACCAACAGTTGGCCGTTCTTGTCGAACAATGCTACCGCGTGCAGGCCGCCCGTTTTTCCAAACACCGGCTGACTCGATTTCAGTTTCTCGGGGAGGCTGCAGAGCGTTTCCGCTGCCAGAACGAGGCGCGAGGCAGGGCGTGCAATGCCACGACGGCGAATTGATTCAATCGAAGTTCTTCCGCAAAGGCCGCAAGCCGCAGTCGCCCCCAGGTTTCTGTGTAACTCCTCAGCAACGAAATCGCCACTTACTTGGGCATCAATCCTGTTTTTGCCAGAGACGGCCGAAAGCGAAGCCAGCTCCTGGACGTTTTGAATTACGCCTTCCGTAAAAAGCAATCCCGCCGCAAGTTCGAGGTCATGCCCGGGTGTCCTCATAGTCACCGTGAACGGTTGTTCGTTTATCCGAATTTCCAACGGTTCCTCGGCGACTAAGCAATCCTCAACCGATTGAACGCACCCATCTTTCCATTCATCAACGCGCGTAAGATCGATGGAGCGCATAGCGGTCATAAGGTCCTGCAACTGAGATGCCCGCCGCCACCGGCGAGAATGCCTCAAAACGGCGGACATCGCAACCATCCAGCCTACCATCTGAGATTAGGGATACAATTCCCCCGAGGCAAGCCGTGCTCATCGATCTTCTCTCCCGCTGGCCGTTAATTCAACAGATCCGAACCGGCGCCGATGGGACCGGACCTGAATCGTACTCTGAACGGACACGCAACTTGAAGCCACGGCATCATGGTGCGAAGGCCACTCCGTCGATTTGTCCTTACTGCGGCGTCGGATGCGGGCAGATCGTCTATCACAAAGACGGAAGGCTGATTTCAATCGAGGGCGACCCCAATTCGCCCATCTCGCGTGGACGGCTGTGTCCAAAGGGCGCGGCGACTTATGAACTGCACACGCATTCTGGCCGGCTCAAGAAGGTAAAGTATCGCGCACCGCATTCCACAAAGTGGGAAGAAATAGAACTCGAACGCGCGATGGATATGGTTGCTGACCGCTTGTGGGATAGCCGCAATCGCAGCTTCCAGGAAAAGCAGGACGGCCAGGTGCTGATGCAGACCAAGGCCATCGGCCACCTCGGCGGCGCGACGCTCGATAACGAAGAAAATTTTCTCATCCGAAAACTCTTTACCGCCGGCCTTGGCATGGTGTGTGTGAGCAATCAGGCCCGTATATGACACAGCTCAACTGTCCCCGGTCTGGGGACATCGTTCGGTAGAGGCGGAGCCACTACTGCTCAACAAGATCTAATAAACTCCGATGCGATCCTCATTATGGGATCGTCGATGGCGGAAAACCATCCCGTCGGCTTCCAGTGGGTGATGGAAGCGCGCGAACGGGGCGCAAAGGTCATCCATGTTGATCCCCGCTTTACGCGCACCTCGGCGATGGCTGACATCTGGGTCCCACTGCGCGCCGGCAGCGACATTATTTTTCTCGGCGCGCTCGTAAATCACGTTCTCACTAACAACAAAGAATTTCGCGAGTACGTCGTCCGCTATACAAATGCCGCAACCATACTGCGCGACGATTTCAAAGACACCGATGAACTGGGCGGCTTTTTCTCGGGATGGGACAAGGAGAAAAACAAATACGATCCGGAAACCTGGCTCTATCGCAGCGCGCCGAAAAAAGACACCAAGGAAGCGCCTGGACACAGCGAGGCAGGCGGCGGACACGGGAAAGATCGAGGCGGCGAAGCTCAGGACACAACCAATTTTGACTGGGACTTCTCGCTTGAAGACCCTCAGTGTGTTTATCAAGTATTGAAACGCCACTTCTCGCGCTATACGCCGGAACTGGTCGAGCGCTACTGCGGAATTCCGCAGGAGGTTTTCCTCAAGACTGCCGAGACGTTCACGTCGGCTTCAGGTCCAGAAAAAACCGGCGCGATCTGCTACGCCGTGGGGTGGACACAGCATTCGAAAGGCGTGCAGATCATTCGAGCCGCAGCTATTCTGCAATTGCTGCTCGGGAACATTGGGCGTCCCGGCGGAGGAATTCTCGCCTTACGCGGACATGCGTCGATTCAAGGCTCGACCGACGTTCCCACTCTGTACGACATCCTGCCCGGCTACTTGCCCATGCCGTTCTTCGAGGAGGACTCGAACGACCTCCAGAGTTACCTGAAAAAGCACAAGGCGAAAACTGGTTTGTGGTCGGGCTTCGACAAATATTTCATCAGCCTCATGAAGGCGTATTACGGCGAAGCCGCAACCAAAGAAAACGACTTCGGATTCGGCTGGCTGCCGCGCGTGACCGGAGACCACTCTCACTTCGGCTACTGGATGGACATGCTCGACGGCAAGATGGAAGGACTGTTCGTAATGGGACAGAACCCGGCCGTCGGCGCATCCAACGGGCGATTGGAAAGGACCGCGCTTACGAAACTGAAGTGGCTGGTTGTTCGCGACATGGTCGAAACCGAGACCGCTTCGTTTTGGCTCGATTCTCCTGAAGCCCAACGCGGCGAACTGAAACCGGAAGAGATCGCAACTGAAGTATTTCTTTTTCCGGCTGCGGGCACGGCCGAAAAAGAAGGCACGTTCACCAATACGCAGCGCCTGCTGCAGTATCGCGAGATCGCTGTTGAGCCTCCCGGCGATGCGCGCAGCGAAACCTGGTTCATGGTTCATCTGGGAAATCGCATCAAGAAGAAAGCCGGGCAGGAACCACATCCAGGCAACGCCGGCATCAACGCGCTCAGGTGGAACTACACCCTCGAAGGTCGAATGTGCGAGCCGAAAGTCTCCGAGGTCCTGCAGGAGATTAACGGCTATACAGTCAGTGATGGCAAACAGCTTCAACATATTCAGGACCTGAAAAATGACGGCTCGACGGCGTGCGGAGCCTGGATCTATTGCGGCGTGTTTCCCGAGAAGAGTCGCAATCGCGCCAACGAACGTCAACCAACCGACTTGCTTGGACACGGTTGGGGGTTCGCCTGGCCGAACGATTGCCGCATCATCTACAACCGTGCCTCGGCTCGCCCGGACGGAAAGCCCTGGAGCGAGCGCAAGAAACTCGTCTGGTGGGATGAAGCAAAGAAAGAATGGACCGGTCTTGACAATGCCGACTATCAGAAAGATCTCGCGCCAACGACTCCGGACCAACTCGATGTTGGAGTGGGAGTGGCGGCGCTAGGCGGCGCGCGTCCATTCACCTTGCACCCGGATGGCGTCGGCTGGCTGTATGTTCCCAGCGGACTGAAAGATGGGCCGCTGCCCGCGCATTACGAGCCGCTGGAATCGCCGGTTAAAAACCCGCTGTATGCGCAGAGCACAAATCCTGCGGCGCAGAAGAAAGAGCGCCCGGAAAATCCCTACGCCAGTCACGGCGATCCTCAATATCCGTTTGTGTTGACCACCTATCGCTTGACGGAACACCACACGGCTGGAGGTATGACGCGCACACTGTCTCACCTTGCGGAGTTGCAGCCTGAGTTGTTCACAGAAGTTTCTCCCGAACTGGCCGATGAGATCGGACTTAAACACGGAGGCTGGGCAACAATTTCGACTCCGCGCGGAACTATTCATGCTCGCGTGCTGGTGACCAACCGCATGCTCCCGCTCTGGATCGACGGCAGGCGCATCCACCAGGTCGGCCTTCCGTATCACTGGGGATACAAAGGCAAGGTCAAAGGCGATGTAGTGAATGATCTGCTCGCGATCAGCGAGGAGCCGAACGTAAGAATCATGGAGACCAAGGCGCTGATGTGCAACGTTGCGCCGGGAAGAAAAAATGGCCATGTTGGACAGGCGGCTCGCCTGTCCAACTCGGACGAAGTCCGAGCAGTGCGGTGATTTTTAACTTGCGAACAGGCGAGCCGCCTGTTCTACACGATTCGTAGTTGGAGATTTGATGCCCATCACTGCTTTTCTAACCGATTCAACTCTCTGCATCGGATGCAAGGCCTGCGAGGTCGCCTGTAAGGAATGGAACGAAATCGGCGATGATGGCCTCGACTGGAGCGGACATTCCTACGACAACACTGGCGCGGTCGGGCACTCCACCTGGCGTCACGTCAAGTTCGTCGAGAATGCCCCCGAGCCGGGCCTCGGCGGCAATGCTGAACTGAACTCGTGGTCATTTTCTTCCGACGTCTGCAAGCACTGCGAGAACGCCGGTTGCCTGGAAGCATGTCCCACCGGCGCAATCGTGCGAACCGAATTTGGCGGAGTCTTTGTTCAGCCGGACATCTGCAATGGCTGTGGCTACTGCGTTGTTTCGTGTCCGTTCGGTGTGGTTGACAAAAATCCCGACGATGGCCGCGCCTTCAAGTGCACCTTCTGCTATGACCGCCAGAAGGCTGACTTGGTCCCCGCGTGCGCAAAAACCTGCCCTACCGAATCCATCAAATTCGGCGAGTTGGAGACGCTGCGTGCCGAAGCCAAGGCGCGAGTCGAAGAACTCAATCGGCGCGGCATGCACGACGCGAACCTTTACGATCCAACCGAAACCAGCGTAGGCGGCACGCATGCGATATTCATCATTCGCGGTGATGTGCGTGCCTATAACCTCCCGCCGAAGCCGGAGGTGCCCACGGTTTATCTGAAGAAAGCATGGACCTCATCTGCGATCGGAGCGGCGTTACTCCTGGGCGGCACGCTCGCAGCATTCCTGGCCGATCGTCCACGGAGGCGGCGGTGAACCGGTCGCAGATACAATTGCCCGTCGTGGAAAAGGAACAAAGGCTGTATGAGATTCGCCGCGAAGCCGAGCAGCGCGGCCGGGTTGACGCGCGCGGAATTCAGCCGTCGGGAGCGCCCTTTCCCCGGGCCTCGGCCGAGACCGGATACTACGGCATCCCTCTTCTAAAACAGCCCGCGTGGACCTGGGAGGTCCCTCTCTACTTTTTCGTCGGCGGCGCAGCCGGAGCGTCCGCCGTTGTTGGCGCCATCGCAAACTACACTGGCGCAGACCGCAGGCTGGTCCGCGATGCGCGCTGGATCGCGGCCGCTGGCTCGGTGCTATCTCCCGCGCTGCTCATCTCAGACCTTGGCCGTCCCTCTCGCTTTTTGAATATGCTCCGAGTGTTCAAGCCGCAAAGCCCGATGTCGGTGGGTGTTTGGACACTGCTTGGGTTCTCCAGTGGAGCGATGGCAGCGGCATTCGCAGGCTCGCTGCGGGAGCGCTACGGAGAAATGCTCCCACTGAGAGTTTTGGAGAATGCCGGCGAGGCCGCGTCTCTTCTGTTTGGGCTTCCGTTCTCGAACTACACCGGCGTGTTGATCGGAGCAACCGCGATCCCCGCATGGAATGAGAACGCCGGCGAACTGCCAATTCATTTCGGAATGTCAGGCTTGGCGAGTTGCGTGGGTCTGCTCGAACTGATGGGCCATCGCCGCAGCCGGGCTCTGCAAATGCTGGGACTCGGCGCGGCAATGTTCGAAGTTTGGGAGGGCTGGCACCTGGAATCGCGGCATCATGCCGCATTGCATCCACTAAAGCACGGCGTCAGTGGCGGAATCATTCGCGCAGGAGGAGTTCTTTCCGGACCCATTCCCTTAGCTTTACGAATCGCAAGCCTGGTGGCGGGAAGGCACTCCGTCCGAATCAGAAAGTGGGCGGCAATCTCTGCGATTGCAGGATCGCTCCTGACTCGAATTGCGTGGGTGCACGCAGGCCACGCATCCGCGAAAGATTGGCGCGAATCACTGGATTTAAATACTGAAGCCTGAAGCCTGACTACACCCCAACCGGCTGCTTGCTAGCCACCGGTACCGGCGTCAGCCAATCAAAACGATCAGGTTTCTCGCCGCGCACAATCGCGAAGAACTCACGCTGCAACGCGCGTGTGACCGGCCCGACTTCGCCGTTGCCAACGGTAATCCGGTCAACGGAACGGATCGGAGTCACCTCTGCAGCAGTGCCCGTGAAGAACACCTCATCGGCCAGGTAGAGCATCTCTCGCGGAATTCCTGCCTCGGCAACGGGAATGCCGAGTTCGCGCGCCAGCTTCAAAATCGAATCGCGAGTGATTCCCGGAAGCACCGAGTTTCCCAGTGGCGCTGTCTGAAGCACTCCATTCCGAACCACAAAGATGTTTTCGCCCGAGCCCTCGCTAACGTATCCGTTAGTGTCCAGAGCAATACCTTCGACGTAGCCGTTCGCCATCGCCTCCATGCGGATCAACTGTGAATTCATGTAATTCGCTCCGGCTTTAGCCAAAGCCGGTAGAGTATTTGGTGCGATGCGCGTCCACGACGAAACGCAAACGTCTACGCCGGAATCATCCTGCGTCAGATACTTTCCCCACGGGTAGTTGCAGATGTAAACCTCAACCGGGCAATTGTTGGGAGAAACGCCGGCATCGCCGTATCCGCGAAAAACAACCGGGCGAATGTAGCAGGGCCACACGGCGTTGTTCTTAACCACTTCCAGCATGGCCGAGACCAGTTCATCCCGGGTGTAACCAACGTCCATGCGATAGACCTTGGCCGAATCCAGCAACCGCTGCATGTGTTCATCCGCGCGAAAGATCGCGGGGCCGGATTTCGGGGCATAGCATCGAATGCCCTCAAACACCGAAGAGCCGTAGTGGACGACATGCGACATCACGTGAATGTTCGCGTCTTCCCAGCGGATCAGCTTGCCGTTGTGCCAGATTTTGTCGGTCTTTTCGAGGGCCATGGGCACTCCTAATTCAGGCCTGTATTTTCGCGATAGGAAACGGGAAACGGCCTGACTTGATTATATCTTGGCGAGGGACACCGGCAGGTTACGCTGGTAGGTTGTCTTAGCGACCTTTGCGCTACCTTGGCGTGCTTTGCGGTTAAAAGCTCTTAACCGCAAAGCACGCAAAGAAATTCCGCAAAGTACGCGAAGGGCTCACTGTAGGACGATCTTGCCTACTACTGGCACCGGGAGCGGTCCCTGGTCGAGCACCATGTCATGGAATTTCAGCATGTCGAAATTCTTGCCCGCTTTGGCCTGATACGCTTGCCTGACTTTCATCCACTCGCGAAATCCAACATAGTATGTTGGCAACTGAGTGGAACTTAGTTTGGCCCGAAGCAATTTCCCATCGGCTTCCGCCTGAGTTTGGAATGCGTTTTTCGTCATCAGGTCGAGAGCTTGTTCGTCAGTCATATCCATCGTCTGCATCTTGATATCGAGGATTGTGTTCGAGAGCAGCCGCAACCTGATCTTCCGCATGACCAGCCGGAACCGCGGATCGTTGTCGAGGAAGCCTTCATCCATCATGACCTGCGCAATGTACTCGGCCCAGCCTTCGACGTAAGCGCCGTTGGCAAACAGCGAACGCAGCAGCCGCCGCCGCTCGGGCTGAATGCTGTTCAAGTGTTCGAACTGAATGTAGTGTCCGGGCAATGCCTCGTGTATGGTCAACCATTTCAGCGCATAGTTGTTGTATTCGCGAAGTTTTGATTCCGCCTTGTCCTCTGGCGTTTTAGGATCAATCGGCGTTACCCAGTATTCGGCTTCGGCCTGGGGTTCGAGTGGCGGCGCATTGTGAAATCCGGCGACCGAATAGATTCCGCGCATGAACGGCGGTGTGGGAATGACCTTCAAGTTCTCGCGCGGACTTAAGGACACAATCTTCTTTTCACGAATAAATTGCTTAATGCTCTCGAGATCGGCCTCGACTGCTTGCTGTAGCTGGTCGCGCTTTGCATGATCGTCCGAAATTTTCGTCAGCACCTCGCCAATGATTAAGTTTTCCCGGTCGCGCCCGCTCACATCTGAATGATCGTTGTGATCGGGATACATCTGCTTGTGCATGGGCAGCGCAATCTGCAGCATCTCCGCCCGTACAGACTTCAAATCTGATTCAGCATCGGCCAGCAATTGCTCTGGGGTAACATCGGTCTCCATCACCAGCTTGAATTTCGCGTCGTAAAACTCTTTCCCCAATCGCCACGTGAGCTTCGACGGGCGCTTTCCCAAATCATCCTGCAGCCACTTGGAAAAATCCTTCAGTGCGGAAATCGTGGTGGGCGCAATCTGATCGTATTGTGCTTTCGAGGCAGTGTCGGTGCCTATTTCATCTTTTACGGTATTTTCGGCGAGATCGATGTTCCCCTCATTTTCTTCGACCGCCGTCTTCACCCACACCGGATCGCAATCACTCAAATAAGCTTTCACCTGGTCGAGCGCAGTGGGGATCGCTTTCATCCTTGACAGCACGTGCCCAATCCGCACTTTCTTATCGGCATAGCCCTGCGTCAAAGGCAGAAACAGCGCGTTGCCAATCAGTTCGACAACGCCGGTGGGATTGTGGCGGTAGTTCTGAATTTTGTCGAATTCAAGAAGGCCAAGTCCGATCTGATCGTCAATCAACTGCCAGTCCGCGGCGTCTTCAACGTTCAAAGAAGAAACTGGTGTCTCTTTATGGAAGCGCTCACGCCACTGCAGGTAAAAGGCGCGTTGCTTCTTGATCGAATCCAGGCTGAGATCGTCGAGCAACGCGTCGAGTTCGATGGTCTTGCCGGTCTTTGAATCAACGTGCTTGTGGTAACCAGCGGCCGATGCATTCGTCGGCGAAAGCGCCAGCGACTCTTTGATGAACTGATCACTTAGCTTGGCGAACTTGGCCGAGGCATCGGAATTGGAAGGAGTTGCCGCCTGGGTCATGGCAGTCAGAAAAACGCAGAGTGCGAACGCAGGCAAAACATTCTGTGACATGCGGGCAGTATATATGGAAGTCTCAGTGGCTAGTTGCCGCATTCAGCACCGAATCTTTGACGACTAGCCACGAATCACTGCCATAACCACTAGCCCTTCGGCCAAAGCCATCCAAACGTACCCGCCGTCAGCAACGCATAAATCAGTCCATCAAGAACGTGCTTGAATGTCACACCCCAGGTCTCGCCCTTCCAAATCGCGTTTTGAATCAACGCGAGCGAATATCCGCAAAACGCTATGGTTCCGGCGACGCGAAAAACCTCCAGATACTCGGTTCCGGCCGGCCGTGTGCGGCTGGTTAAATAGGCGACGAAAATTCCCACGACCAGGCAATACAAGAACCACTGCACTAAAAATGGCCCCATGGACGGCGCACCGTTGGGCCTGATGGTGATCAGCCCGACCGGGCCGCGTTTGAATTTTTCCACGACCTCCGGCGACTTCATGTTCTTGTGGTCGCAGTGTGGCAGGATGTACATTCGTCCTGGCGTTACCCCTGCACTACGCAGCGCATCTGCGACGTTGTCTTCGTCAGGCAGCTTCCGGTAGTCGTTCTTATGGATTGGCAGTGCCATGTGAATGATCGAGCTGACAACAAAGACGATCACGGCAGAAAGTAGAATGGGCAGCCACAACGCAGCCAGTGAGACGTGTTCCATTGTTCCTCCAGTGACATGTAGTTCCGACAGGACAACGCGAAGCGGCCAAAGGCTAACCGGAGAGAAGAACTAAGTCAACAAGGCTTTGCGGCGAGTTGCTCCTTCGCCCACTTTGCCGCGTGCGCAACGATCGGGTCGGAATCTTCACAAGCACGCTCAGCAACCGGCAGGAGTTCTCGATTCTTGCTGTTTCCAATCGCGATCAGGGCATTTCGCCTCAAGCCAGTTCGCTTCGTGCGCTTGATCGGCGAACCGCGAAACGTCTCGCGAAATTCCTCCTCAGAAAGTTCCGCGAGCCAAGCCAGCGCTGGATTTATCAGCCCTTCGCGCGGCTGAAACTCAGGTTTATCAGACGCCGGAGCCTTCCGATTCCAGGGACATACATCCTGGCAAATGTCGCACCCAAACACTTGATGTCCCATGCCAATGCGTAATTCCTCGGGAATTTCACCGCGCTTTTCGATAGTCAAATATGAGATGCACTTGTTCGAATCAAGTTCATACGGCGCGACGATTGCCTGCGTGGGGCAGGCCTGGATGCAGCGCGTGCATGTCCCGCAACGATCCGCAGCAGGGAAGTCGGCAGTCAACTCAATCGATGTAACGATCACGGCAAGAAACAGCCACGAACCCTGTTTCTGGTTGATGACGCAGGTGTTCTTTCCAATCCAACCGACTCCTGCATAGCGCGCATAGACTCGTTCCACCAGAGGCCCAGTGTCCACATACGAACGGGTCTCGAGGGGAGCATCTCCTGCACACAAGTCCTTGAGTCTTGTTTCGAGCTCGCGCACCCGCCGCAGTACGGCATCGTGATAATCCACACGACTCCAGGCATAGCGCGAAATCCATCCTCGGCCGGAATTGTTCACCGCAGTCGAATACGGTCGTTCCGTGTTGTAGTTGATCGCGCAAACAATCACGCTTCGCGCCCACGGAAATGCTGAACGCAAGGAAGCCCGTCGTAAGTCCCCAGCTTCATCCCGCGATTCGAGATACTTCATCTCTCCCGCGCGTCCGGCGGCGATCCATTTGGGAAAGCGCCCTAATTCAGGAAAGTCACTGACCGCGGAGATGCCGGCAAGTTCGAAACCGGCATCCTTGGCGGCGCCTTTAATAGCGTCTTGAAGACCCGGTCGCATAGGCAGATCTTATCGTTCAAAAAGTCGCACTAGAGATCGTGGAGGCGAAGAGAAAGCCCGCAGTACGCGGCGAATTGGGCAGGATTTCGAGGCTTTCAGACCTGTATGCCGGACTCTGACTAGACCCCCAGCTTTTTCACTTCCTCGTTGTAATACTTGCGATACAAGATGTCCCATTCCTGGCTGCCTTCAAGAATGGTGCGTCGCTGGCTCTCGATTTTCTGGCGGGCGGACTGATCGATCTTGGCTTCCTGGTTCAGCAGGTCTTCAAGGATTTTGCGGACTTCCAGGCGGATGGTATTGCGGTCCTCAACGAAATCTAATTCGTCGATGGACGCGAGCGCGTCAGTCACCGTGTGCGCGACTTTGTTTACTTTGTCTCGGCTCAGTCTCATAGCACTGCCCGGTACTTCCGCACCAACTCATTCTTCACTTTGCGGAACATTTCCTGATAGTTCGCACCGGCGTTGCGCATTTCATCGGAGTAGGCTTCAAGGATGACACGCACCTCATCATTAATGCGGTCTTCGAGCGCCAGTTCCTCCAGCATTGCCGCATGCACTTTTTCCGTAACTGCAGGCAAAGACTTGGTTTCGATGAATTCTGAAGCGGCCAGTCTTTTCACTGTCTCGCGGGCCAGATAGCCCACATATTCTTTCGAAAGAAGCATGTCGATTGGGAGTTGGAGTGAAAAAATATATTAGCAGAAAAAAGCCGTCAGCCCTCAGTCATCACCCGTCAGCGATCAGCCGGCAGGAAAACCAATGTCATTGAAGCCTAAAGCCCGCAGCCTAAAGCCTGAAGCCTGACCGTGCTGACGGTTGATGGCTCCTAGGCATACAATGGTTTAGGCATGCCCAAGTTTCCCGACGATCTCTCCACGTTGAAAGACGACATGGTGGCCTTCACCGAAGGGCACGGCATGCGCCGTTTTTCCGGCTACGTGGACCACGAAGAGGTCCAGACTGTCATGTGGAAAGAATCGGATGACAGCGAGGGCTGGAAGGACTTCGTGGAATTGGCCAAGGCCTCGGGCGCCCCGTTCGTGATCATGAGCTCCTGGCAGCTCGAGAAAGAAGAGCTCGAAGGCATGATCCAGCGCCTGTCGAACGCCGAGTTCAGCAGCGACGAGGACCTCGAAGACGCCCGCTGGCTGCGCACCTATCTCGGCAAAGTCGGATTCGTCCAACTTGGCTTCGCCTTCCAGGGCGTGATGATGCTCTACGAAGCTTCCAGCGAGTGGTATGACCATTACCAGCGACTGGTCGAAGTCTCAGAGGATTTCGGCGGTCTCGCCATCGACGACTCCGGAACCGAAGATGAACCTTAACCCCACACCTTAAATCCGCACCAGCCTCCAAGGGAATGTATGTACCACGTGCGCCAAAAAAACCTGCCCTTTGTCGGTAGTTCTCACGAGTTTATCGGCGCCGACCAGGGAGGCACCGGTATTTCGGTATTTTTGTTTCATGGCAAGCCTGGTTCCGGCCCGGGTCCGCACCGGCATCCGTACGATGAAGTTCAATTCATTCGCGAAGGCAGAGGAGTATGGACGGTGAATGGTAAGACCTTTGAAGGCGGTGCTGGCGATATTTTTGTGATAAAGGCCGGTGAAGTTCATAGCTTTAAGGCAATCGGCGATTCACCATTGATCCAGCTCGATGTCCACCTGAGTCCGCGATTCATCCAGGAAAATCTCTAGCGTGAAATAATTCGAAACAGTCGTGCGCTGGAACCTCAGACAAACTCAACCAGAACGCGTGCAGAGTCTCGCCGCGGAACTTGTCTCCTTGCCCGGATGCAAAGGCATCGAGGGCGTCAGCACTCTCGCGCATCTGTTGCTGCAGCGCGGAATTGGAACTGCTGAAGCTGCTGCTCGCTTTCTTTCTCCCGGCATCTCCCAACTCCACTCTCCTTACCTGATGACCGGAATGAAAGCGGCCGTTGACCGTCTCGACGCCGCCATCGAACGCAAGGAAGGCATTCTGGTTTACGGCGACTACGACGTGGATGGCACGACCGCGGTCGTGATTCTCAAGACAGCGATCGAGTTGTGCGGAGGCACAGCCGACTTCCACGTCCCGCACCGAATCCGAGAAGGCTACGATCTGCGCGGCGACGTCATCGAACGAGCGGCAGCCGCCGGCATTCGCCTGGTGATCAGCGTTGATGCCGGCACCCGCGCCTTTGCCGCCGCGGAAAGCGCGCGTCGCGCCGGAATTGACCTCATCATCACCGACCATCATCTGCCCGGACCCGACGGCCTGCCACACGCATTTGCGGTGGTGAATCCAAACCAGCCAGGATGCGAGTACCCCTGCAAATCACTTTGCGGCGCGGGTATTGCATTCAAGCTGGCGCAGGCGCTGATGGAGCGGCGGTTGGCGCATCGCGACCAGTCGCAGCTTTTGTTGTCTTTCATGAAGATCGCGGCGATTGCCACTATCGCCGACTCGGTTCCGCTCGTCGGAGAAACCCGCGTCATTGCCAGCCTGGGCTTGGGTGCATTACGCAAAGCTGTGAATCCCGGATTGAAAGCCCTGCTCGAAGTGGCCGAACTCGGTGGCAAAGGCCTGAGCTCAGGGGAAGTCGCCTTCCGCATCGCTCCTCGTATCAATGCTGCCGGCCGCATGGATGTAGCGCGCGACGTCATCGACCTCTTCAGTACGAAAGATTCCGCGCAAGCAGGCGAAATCGCCGCGCGTCTCGATAAGCTGAACAGCGAGAGACAGGAAGAGGAACGACGAATTTTGGACGCGATCGAGCAGCGCCTCGCCGATGAATCGGCCTTGCGCGATTCCTACTGCATGGTGATCGATGGCGAAGGCTGGCATCGCGGAGTCATCGGCATCACCGCAACCCGGATCGTCGAACGCTACGGCCGCCCTACCTTGATCGTCTCTCGAGACGGCGAGGAAGCCCACGGCTCAGGCCGTTCCATCCCCGCATTCCATCTGCTCAATGCCCTCGAAAGCTGCGCGCCTCTCTTCAGCAGATTTGGCGGGCATGCCTATGCGGTCGGATTTTCAATGCCGTCGAGCCGCATCCTTGATCTTCGATCGCAGCTTGACTCGCACGCTCGCGCTTGCCTTTCTCCCAGCGACTTTGAACCGACACTCAACATCAACGCAGAACTCCCCCTCGATTCGATTACTCCGCACTTTTACGAAATTCTGCACCGTCTGGAGCCATTCGGGGCGGGAAATCCGGAACCGGTGTTTTGTGCTTCTGCGCGTGTCGCCTCTCCGCCGAAACCGGTGGGAGAAAAACATGTCCGCCTGAAACTGGGCTCGGTGACGACCGCCGGTGGGAACGGCTGGCGCCGTTCATTGGTTTACAAAGCGATGGGATGGCGGTTAGCGGAGCGAGTCGCCGAAGCCAAGCTCCTGGCAGGTGATCTGGTGGATGTGGCCTTTACCCTCGACCACAATGACCACGCTGAGTTCGGCGGGATCGAACTGTCATTGCGTGACTTCAGAACTCACGCAACTGCGTCGGTGAAAGCATCGGCGCAGTAGCAGATCGATTGAATCAGTGCGGCCTCGACAAATTTGCTCATCCGCTCTGTCAGCGAGCGGGGACGAAGCGTTTCAATGATTCAATCCCCCGATGATTCAATGATTCAATTTTCTAGGCGCACAGATCGCGCCATCCGGGGATCTCGTTCAGTGCGTCACCGCGATGCTCGAACAGGCGTACGCGATGGCGCGAGTGCTCGAACTCGTGAATGTCGGCCCAGACCTCGGCTTGCCAGGTGCGCTCGTGGACAGCTGATTCTCCGCAAGTCGCGCAGCGAGTGTGCAGCTTCGCTGGCGCGGCCATCGGCGAAGGCCGCTCCTGGAGTTCGATGAAGATACACCGGACTTCCTTGATGTCATCGTTTTCGCCGATTACGTGCTCGTAGCGCAGGATGTAGCCAAAGCCCAGCTTGCCGGCCTCGCGCTCGGCTTCGGCACGGGTATGGAACGGGCCATATTCGGCCCGCAGTTGCTCAGTTGAGTCGCAGGCCATCCAAAACGTCTCTTTGTAGATCATTCAGCTTTGCCCCGGGAGGATTTCACTATTTGCTTCTTTCCAGGCGGGAACGCGACTCCCGCAACCGTTATTAAGCAATTCGAGTGCCGCAAGGCACCCGCTAATTCCTTGGTTTCAAGAAGTTCTGGTGCATCCTTCGGCCCTCTCTGCAAGCCTTTGCAACCGTTTCCTCAGGTCTTTCGTACACGACCCATTGCGCCCAAAGGTTTCGCCGATTGCCGCCGATTTTTCCTGATGAGGCCTGTCTCTCCAGGCCGTCCAAAAGGACTTTCGACATGGGAAAGCGCCGGGAGCCCAGGAAAGCAGTGGCCCTGCCCGTCCGCATCTTTGGACCGACTCTGCGGGCAGGATTTTCTCGGAAACCGTTACCACCCTGGACATCAGCCAGACGGGAGCCCGGCTGGGCAGCGTGCGTGCTTCGATTAAAGTCGGCGAAATCATCGGCGTGAGCTATGGGAAAAACAAAGTACACTTCCGGGTCAAGTGGATCGGAGTTCCTGGCCAGGCCAGTGAAGGCCAGGTTGGCCTCCAGAACATGAGTCCGCAAAAACTGTTCTGGGACATACCCCTTCCGCAGTCCGTCGCCGACCACTTCCGCCCTACGGTCGATCGCCGCCGCTCTCCGCGCATCAAGTGCTCCCTCTCCGTCGAGTTACACCGCGAAGGAGAACCGGTGATCTGGGGCAACGCTTCAGATATCAGCCTGGGCGGGTGCTTCGTCGAAATGGCAATCCCATTAAAAATCGAAACCCCATTGACCATCGCCATCTGGCTCGGCGGGGCCAAACTGCGCTTGCCGGCACAGGTGGCCAGCACCTCTCCCGGCTTCGGCATCGGGATACGCTTCAACGCAGTCTCAGCTGACGCTTCGGCTTTTCTCGAACAGCACTTGTTAACCATGGCTTGATCGCGACGCTCCGGCTTCGGCGCGGGATGCACTGCTCCACGGAAATGCTTGGCCGCGGATTTACGCAGAATCCGCGGATTGTAATCGGTGCGGAGCTCCGTTCCTGAAGCCCCGAGATGTTCAAATCCAAATAAAAATCCGTGTGCATCCGTGTAAATCCGCGGCAATAAGTTTTGTTACGCGGTCTTGCCGACAGCCGTCGCCACCTGTTTCATCGCCCAGCCGGCCCCTCCATGCGAGGCCACGTAAAGCGCCAGTTCCAGCCGGCTCCAGACCCCGAGCTTGTCGAAGATTCCACGCAACAGGTTTTTCACCACCTGCTCGGTGCTGCCGAGCACCGACGCGATCTCAGGATTGGTTTTGCCTTCCCAGACCATGGTGGCGACTTGAATTTCCCTCTGGTTCAACTGATCACGAGGCGACATGGCTCATTTGCTCCTTTTCGAACATGGCGGTTGCCAGAATGACGCGCTTGCGGCCCTGCTTGATGCCGGCCCGCAAAAATAGGGTGCGCAGGTGCTGTTTCACCGTGCGCGGGCTGATATGTAACTCGCTGGCGATCTCTTTATTACTGCAACCCTGTACCAGTAGCTTCAGAACTTCTTGATCACGGCGCGTGATCTTGATCTGGTCGAGGCTTAGCATGCGTGCGCTCCTTCAATCGTCATTGGTCGTCAGTCGTTGGCAAAACCCGCACGGCCGACGACCGACGACGAACGACCTTAGTGAATGCACGCGTTTCGCCAAATCTTCGTCCCTTAGTTCTTGCCCCAAGGTATAGCGTTTGTACCTCGGAACGTACACAAGGAATACATAACCGCCCAGCCGGAACGACAGCCTGTGCCAAGCTTCTATGTGCCACAATGAAACCCGTAGTTCCACACTGGCAGCGGGAGTGAGACATGAGTCGGAATCTTGAAATGAAAATTTTGCTTTGTGCCGTTTTATCGGGCACCCTGCCTGCCGCCCTCGCGCAGGATGCGGTCCAGGGCGCGGCCGGGAGCGCCACCGCTCCGCTGACCGTAACCCTGCAGGACGCTCTCACCCGCGCGCGCGCCAACGAGCCTCAATTCCGTGCCGCCCTGACTGAGAGCGGAGTTGCCCACGAGAACGCTGTTCAGTCCAGGGCGGCCTTACTTCCCGGAGTCAATTACAACGCCGCCTACCTGTACACCCAGGGCAATGGGACCAACACTGGACGCTTCGTCGGCGCGAACGGCGTGCACGAATACATCAGTCAGGGCACGGCACAGCAGTCTTTCTCTCTACAGGGAATCGCCGAGTTCCGGCGGGCACGCGCCGAAGAGGCTTTGGCCAAGGCGAAGCTCGAGATTGCCTCCCGTGGATTAGTTTCAACTGTGGTTGCCGCGTACTACGGTTCCGTGGTCGCTCAGCGAAAATACGCAACCGCGCAGCGCGCCACCAGTGAGGCGGAGCGGTTCCTCGATATCACACAGAAACTTGAACATGGCGGGGAAGTGGCGCACTCCGATACCATCAAGGCCCAATTGCAAACGCAACAGCAGCAGCGCACACTCCAGGACGCTCAACTCGAAATGGACCGCAGCCGGCTCGAACTCGCGGTCCTCATCTTTCCCAGCTTCAATGAAAACTTCACTACCGTAGATGATCTGGAAAACATCGCCCCATTGCCTTCCTACGAAGAGGCGGAGAAGTCCGCCGGAGAAAAGAATCCGCAGTTGCGCGTGGCCATCGCATCCCTGCACGCCGCCAATCAGGAAGTCGCGGTGGCGTGGAACGGCTTCCTGCCTTCGTTGACTTTGGACTACGCCTACGGAATTGATGCCAATCAATTCGCTGTCAATGGACTCGAACCAGGCACGCAAGCCAGGATCCGGAATCTAGGCTATTCCGCCGCAGCTACGCTGCAGCTTCCCATCTGGTCCTGGGGAGCGGGAAGAAGTAAGGTCAAGAGTGCACAACTGCAGCGCGATCAGGCAAAATTGGAGCTCAGCTTCGCCCAGCGAAAGATGGTGGCCGACCTAAAGACCTTTTATGCGGAAGCCCGGATCGCCCGCTCGGAACTGGAGTCGCTGCGACAGTCGGCCGAGCTCGCCGCTGAAAGCCAGCGCTTGACCACGTTGCGCTATCAGGCCGGCGAAGCTACAGTGCTGGAAGTTGTGGATGCCCAGAACACGCTGACCACGGCGCAAAATGCTCTGGGCGACGGACAGATCCGCTTTCGAGTGGCGGTGTCGAATCTTCAGACTCTGACGGGGAACTTCTGAGTGACAAACTTGCGCGCGTTGTGCTCACGGCGCTGTCTGCTCTCCATTTTGCTCGTCTCCTTGGGCACATGGGTTGCTTGTTCGGGTGGAGAGAAGGAAGAAGCTCCCGTTGTTCCTGTTCAACTGGTCCAGGTTGAAAAAACAACGCTGGAACAGAAGCTCACCGCTGACGCGGTGCTTTTCGCCATAGCGCAGTCCGCCATCGTTCCGAAGATCAGCGCTCCCGTACAGAAGTTTCTGGTCAATCGCGGAAGCCGCGTTCGTGCAGGACAATTGCTGGCTGTTTTGGAAAACCGCGATCTCGCCGCCTCCGCGCAGGAAAACAAGGGCGCCTACGATCAGGCACAGGCAGCGTATGAAACCACCACTGCCGCCGATCTGCCGCAAGAGATTCAGAAGGCCCAACTCGATGCGCAAGCTGCAAGGCAGCAACTCGACGCGCAGCAGAAAATCTATGACAGCCGCCAGCAGCTTTTTCAGCAAGGTGCGCTTCCCCGCAAGGAACTTGACCAGGCGGGAGTGGACCTGACGAATGCACGCAATCAATCCGAACTCGCGCAAAGGCATCTCGACTCGTTGAATGCGATTGGAAAACAGCAGACACTAAAGTCCGCCAAAGGACAGCTCGAATCCGCGCAGGGAAAATATGCGGGAGCTTCCGCTCAGCTCGGCTATTCGGAAATTCGCAGTCCTATCAACGGAATCATCACCGATCGTCCTCTGTATCCGGGTGAGATGGCCGCCGCCGGAACTCCTCTGCTCACGGTGATGGACACCTCGACGATCGTGGCGCGCGCGCACATTCCGCAGCAGAGCGCGGCACTGTTGAAGTTTGGAGACAAGGCATCACTTCTCGTGCCCGGAATCGATGAGCCGGTGAACGGCAAAGTCTCGCTGGTAAGCCCTGCGCTCGATCCCAACAGCACCACCGTAGAGGTCTGGGTGCAAACCAAAAATCCCGGCGGACGCCTGAAGCCGGGAACCAGTGTGCAGCTTTCCATGATTGCCAGTTCAGTCGCAGGAGCGCTTGCAGTTCCGGCCGCTGCTTTGCTGACCGCGTCCGACGGCGCCACCTCGGTAATGGTCGAAGGGGCATGCCCTGACGACAAGAATTCGAGTGACCGCTGCGCGCTGCAGCGGGAAGTGAAGGTCGGCATTCGCGACCACGACCGCGTGCAGATCGTCGAGGGCTTGAATGAAGGCGAGAAGGTTGTGGCTTCGGGTGCCTATGGACTTCCCGACAAGAGCCACATCACGGCCGCCGAAGCCAAACCCAAAGAGGATAAGGAGTAGCGGGTGGACCGTCCCGAATCCTCCTTTTGGTTTGCGCGCCATGCAAAGCCGCTGGTCTTTCTTATCCTCACGGCCGCGGCGCTGGGCGGATACCTTGCCTTCAATATTCCGGTCGCGGTTTTTCCTACGACGAATTTTCCTCGCATCGTGCTCGCAGTCGATAACGGAGTGATGCCCATCGACCAGATGATGGTCACTATCACGCGTCCAGTCGAAGAAGCCGTCAACAGCGTGCCCGGCCTCGAAGAGGTGCGTTCGACCACCAGCCGCGGTTCGGCGGAAATCGACCTGTTCTTCAACTGGAACGTCGATATGTTCCAGACTCTCCAATACGTGAATGCTGCCATCTCGCGCGTGCAGCCGGAACTGCCCTCGACCGCGTCTATCGACACGCGGCGCATGACCTTTGCCAGCTTCCCCATCATCGGTTACAGCCTGACCTCGGACAAATTGCCGCAAACGCAGTTGTGGGAGATGGCCACCTACGAAATCAAGCCCCGGCTGAACCGATTGAACGGCGTGGCCAGCGTCATGGTTCAAGGCGGAGAGGAGCCGGAGTATCACATCGAACCTGATCCTGCGAAACTGTTGACCGCGGGCATCACCGTCACCGACATCCTCGATTCCATCAAGCGAACCAACCTGATTGATTCTCCCGGATTGTTCGAGCAGAACCATCAACTGGTTCTGGGCCTCGTGAGCGGCCAGGTCCGCAACCCGGATCAGCTCGCCGGCATAGTGGTGAAGACCACGCCCGCTGGAATTCCCGTGCGAATCGGCGACATCGCCAGCGTTGTCCCCGAGGTCAAGCCGGTCTATCGGATCGTCACCGCCGGTGGAAAGCCGGCAGTCCTGCTCAACCTCTTCCGCCAGCCCGATAGCAACACCAAGGAAGTCGCTGACGAAGCGCACGATGAAGTGGACAAGGTCCGCCAGACCCTGCCGGCCAGCGTGAAAATCGAAGCCTTCTACGATCAGTCTCAGCTCGTCACCGACTCGATCAAGAGCGTACGCGATGCCATCCTGATCGGCGTCATCCTCGCTTCTGTAATCCTCGTCGTCTTCCTGCACGATTGGGGAACATCCGTTGTTGCCGGCCTCGTCATTCCGGTGACGATCCTGGTCACCTTCGTCGTTCTCAAACTTCTTGGCGAAAGCTTCGACCTGATGACGCTCGGCGGCCTGGCTGCGGCGGTGGGTCTGGTCATCGACGACGCGATCGTCGTTGTTGAGAACATCGTGTTGCACCGCGATGCGGGACAAGGAAGGCTTGAAGCAATCCGCAGTGCTCTGAGCGAGATCACGGTTCCGCTGATTGGTTCGACCATAACACCCGTAGTGGTGTTTCTACCGCTGATTTCCATCACCGGAGTGACGGGGACATTCTTTCGCGCGCTCGCCATTACTCTTGGGGCTTCGTTGTTTACTTCGCTCATCCTGGCCTTGACCTGGACTCCTACGCTCAGCAGCTATTTCATTCGCCGCCATGCCTCAGAACCGGAAAGCCAAAATCAAGGTGAAGAAGGATCATTTGAGAAGTTGCTCGCCGCCGAAGAAGCTTCGCTCGGTCCTCGCGTTCGCAGGATCATCGACTTTCACCAACGCTGGCTGCGGCGCGCGCTCGAAAAGCCGCTGTGGCTTGCGGGTTTTAGCCTTCTTCTGATTGTTGCGTCGTATTTTTGCTACCGCTTTTCCGGAAACGATCTCTTGCCGGAGATGGACGAAGGTGATTTCACCCTCGACTATTTGACTCCCGCTGGCAGTTCGCTGTCTGAAACCAACCGCATGGTGCTGCACCTGGAGCAGATCATTAACGCGATCCCTGAGGTCGAAAACAGTTCGCGGCGTACCGGTGCGGAACTTGGTCCGGCGGCGGTGACCGAAGCCAATCGTGGCGACATTCTCGTGAAGTTGAAGAAGAAGCGCAGCCGGAGCATTGAAGAAATTATCGAGGAAGTCCGCGGCAAAGTGCACAACGCAGAACCGGCGGTTGACGTCGAGTTCGTTCAGTTGTTGCAGGACATGATCGGCGATCTGCAAGGCGAGCGTGAGCCGATTCAGATCAAGCTTTATTCGGATAACCCGCAGGAGATGGAAGAGTGGGCTCCGAAAATTGCGGATGCGATCAAGAAAATTGACGGTGTCGTAGATGTTCTTGATGGCATCGAGAACACCATCAGTGGCCCGGCACTGTCATACCAGGTTGATCCCGCTATCGCCGCCCGGGCGGGATTTACCTCGGAGGAAATCGCTACCGATGCAGCCGCTCTTGTCGAGGGAGAACCTGCCGCAACGCCCGTCATCACCAACGATCGTGTCTATCCCGTCCGGGTGCGCTTTCCCAAGAATAACCGCGCTTCAGTCGACACCGTTCGCGACACCGTATTGGGTAGCGCCAGCGGCCACACCGCGACCTTGGGATCCCTAGCCACGGTCACGCAACTTCCCGGACAAACTGAAATTCACCGCGAAAACCTGCTGCGGGTTGTGATGGTTACCGGGCGAACCGAAGGCACCGACCTCGGCAGCGCCATGGATGCGGTGCAAAAAGTTGTAAGCGGATTGCACATCCCGCCCAGCATTCGCGTTGTGTACGGGGGAACCTACAAAGAAGAACAGAAGTCTTTTCGAGATCTCATTTTCGTGCTGTTGCTCGCTGTGGTATTGGTTTTCATTGTTTTGCTCTTTGAGTTCCGCACCTTCGCCGCGCCTGTGGCAATTCTTGCGTCTGCATTGCTTTCTACTTCTGGCGTATTTATCGCTCTGTTGATCACGCGCACCACGTTCAACGTCTCGTCATTCATGGGCATGATTATGGTGGTCGGCATCGTCGCGAAGAATGGAATCTTGTTGCTGGATGCCGATCAACGAATTCGTGCCACCGGCGCTTCCGCACAAGATGCAATGCTGCAGGCCAGCCGCCGCCGCTTGCGTCCCATTGTGATGACGGCGCTCGCGACCATGGCCGGCATGTTGCCGCTGGCTTTCGCGCTGGGTGCAGGCTCGCAGATGCTGCAGCCGCTGGCCATCGCGGTGATTGGCGGCATCCTGATTTCAATGGTGCTCTCGCTGATCATCACTCCCGCGGTGCACTTTTATCTCAGCCATAAGGAACTCGCTGGACAAATCTAGCTGGCGAAATCCGTTCGCCTAAGCGACAATTAGCAATCAGGCAAGCAGATGCGTAGCAAGTGCATTTTCATGTTCGCCAGCGTGATTGTTACAGCAACGCTCGTGCTGCCTTCATTGAGCGTCGCGTTCACAACACCACGAGCGATGCCGCGTCACTGCCACAGCCACAGTCCGGTTCAAGGTGCGCCTCACAGGTGCTGTTCTCCGCAACAGCCGTTGCCGACCACCGTATGCACAGTTACTTCCCAGTCGTTAAGAGTTGAAACCGTCCGCTCACTCGAACGATTGCCGGAAGTTGAGCCATTAGTACTCGCTGTTGTGCCCGGCGAAACACACTCGCCCCCTGGCGCTCCCTCAATTCTTCGCATCTGATTCCTCGCGTACTCCTTGCCTTGGCTGCGGATCGTCCGTACAGGAACCGCATATTCCAACGACTTACTCGCGATTTACGAGGAACAAATGCCAGGAAAGCGTTTCATGCCTGCTCTACTCTTTTGTCTTGCCGTATCAACTCAAGCTGTTGCTCAAATGCCAGGAATGCAGATGCCTGAATCCAGTCATCAACATGCTCATCCGGATCCGGAGAGCGCGGCGCAAAGTGATGCACCTGTATTCATTGGCTCCATCGTCCAGCATGGCACCTCCGGCACCAGCGCCGAGCCCAACTCCACTCCCATACCCATGTTCATGACCATGCGGGGCAAGTGGATGCTGATGTTCCACGGCGTAGCCTTTCTGAATGCAGTTCAACAGACCGGCCCGCGTGGCGCTGACAAGCTCTTTTCGACTAATTGGTTCATGCCGATGGCGCAACGCCAACTTGGGCCGGGAACCTTCACCGGGCGCGTCATGTTAAGCCTGGATCCCGCGACGGCCACTAAACGTTATTACCCGGAGTTGTTTCAGCAAGGCGAAACCGCCTTTGGCAAGCCCATCGTGGATGGTCAGCACCCGCATGACTTTGTTATGGAACTCGCCGCCCTGTATGACATAAAAGTCGGCAAAAGCGCTTTGCTCTCGTTCTATCTCGCTCCGGTTGGGGATCCCGCTATGGGCCCGCCCGCGTATCCTCATCGCGCATCTGCCTCCGAAGATCCGATTGCGCCGCTCGGACATCATCTGCAGGATTCTACCCACATCGCATCCGATGTCATTACCACCGGATTTACATACAGAATTGCGCGCTTCGAGGCGTCGGGTTTCCACGGTCGCGAGCCCGATGAATACCGTTGGGACATCGACTCCGGCAAGATTGATTCCTGGTCAGTTCGAGCAACCATCAATCCGGCACAAGACTGGAGTGGTCAGTACTCCTTCGCGCACCTTGCGGGCCCGGAGGCGCTGCATCCATCGGAAGACGTTGATCGCATGACTGCTTCTATCATGTACAACCGTCCAGTCACGCGCGGGAACTGGGCCAGCACTCTGATTTGGGGACGGAATCGCACCTCTGATGGGATGGTCTGGAATAGCTATCTGGCAGAATCGACTCTACGTTTTGCGGAACGCAACTATGTCTGGGGAAGAATGGAAAATGTGGATCGCACCAACGAGTTGCTGCTGCGCAATCAGTCGGAGCCGCCAGGCTTTCAGGAAACCGTAATTGGGAGGGTCCAGGCCTACACCGGCGGTTATGGCCGGGACATCAAAATACTGCCCCATCTCTTGACAGCCGTTGGCGCACAGATCACCATGTACGTAACACCCGACTCTCTGAAGGCAGAATATGGGAGTCATCCCCTGGGCGCACTGGTGTTCTTGCGGATTCGCCCCCTGGCAACAAGCCACTGATTGCCACTTCGATTCCGCAACTGTGGAGGGGATCGCCTGTCCGGCGGTTTTGTGAAAGTGAATTACAATACGCCCAGCGGAGTTTCCAGCCAGTGACCTCCACAGGGACAAAACCCAATCCGGTTCTCGATGAGAGCGGGTTTCAGCAGTTGCTGGCGGCAGCCTACGTTTTACAGCAACACAACGACAGCCTTCACGCTAAAGATCCGCGGCTCGACGCAGCCTGGCTATTCTCCCAAATCTCCGAGATTGAAAATCTTGTGCGCAACGGCAGGTTGAACCTTACCGATGCGGCGAAGTTGGTAGGTCAGCGACTTTGCAGCATGACAGGGGCGGTGAGTGCAAGCGTTTGTCTTTTGCATGATGGTAACGCCAGTTGCGTAAGTGAGACCGGCGTTGGCGCGCAAAGTGAGGGACGCTCGCTTGCGGCAGCAACCCCAGCGGCAGTCGAACGTTTGAAGAATGGCCGGCAATTTCAGTCGCTGGATGCGCAGTCCGACAGCCGCCTTGATGCCGCAATTTGCAATGAGTTGGGAGTGCGTTCGCTCCTCGCGGTCCCGATTCAAAAGTCCGATGAAATAAGGGGCCTCATCGAAGTCCGCTGGGGACTCGCGAATGCAATCCACGAATGTGATGTGCGCACCTGTCGCTTGATGGCAAATCTTCTCTCCGAGGTGCTCGATCACAGCGATCATGTCCCAGAGTTCACGCCTCAGACGCGCATCGAGGTCAAAACGGACAACACCGCGTCGGATGTTGGCAATGACCTGCGGACTCAAATTCCTGACACGCAAGAAGACCAAGGTTCATCCGATCTGGCCGAGCACTGCCGGGTCTGCCGACGACCGTTTTCCTCGGACGAAACCTTCTGCGGCCGTTGCAGCATGCCGAGAGTAGCCGCATCGGCCAACGGCGAAGGATTACAAAGCAAATGGGCGTCAATGTGGTTTATGCAGCAGGCAAAAGAGGCTCGGCCAGAGCGAAAGACTGAGAAGTTTTGGCCGTCCGAGCCGAAATTGCCTTGGCCGGCCACTCCCAGCGCGGGCCCACCCCACTCGCCCTTGCAGAAATCTGTGAAGACGGCTGTTCCGCCTGCGTCTGTTATTGCGCCGACCGCCGCAAAGTCCGCGTCTCTGTTTTCTCAAACCGAGCTGTCGAGTTCTGAGTATGTGAGTGCGGATCAGGCAGTTGACCACACCGTCCCAGAACATCGTCTCCGAATTCTGGAAGACGAGTCGGTGGGCGACTCAGGCTCCGGGGTTTCGAAATCGTTCCTTTCTCGCCTGCGCCCAACACGTTTCGTTCATATCAAGATCAGCCGAAGGACGATCGCTCTGGCGATATGCTCGGCAGCGGCAATCTTGTTCGTCGCAAGTTGGCTTTCCTGGCCGGCACAATCCTCGTCTCACCTGTCCTGGTTCGACTCGCTGTTGGTCGATTTCGGATTAGCAGAAGTTCAGGCGCGACGGCCCACTCCCGTGTTCGCGGGGAATCCGAATGTGCGTGTCTGGGAGGATGTGCACACCGCCCTCTACTACTGCCCCGATTCCGACCTCTACGGAAAAACTCCCGCTGGCCGCTTCAGTACTCAGCAATCTGCGCAGGAAGATCAGTTTGAACCAGCCACGCGCGTAGCCTGTCAGTAAATCTCTCGACTGTTGAATCTCTAGACTGTTGAAGGAGTTTCCCGGGAAAAGCAAAACACGTTTCAACACCGGGGGAGCGGGTGATGAAACGTGTTTTCAGGGAGCTTAGTTTACTTGTACAAGTTGCTCGTGCCGCCGAGCTTCATACCACAAAGCCAACTCTACGCGGTTCCAGAGCCCCAGTTTGTCGTAGATGGTGCGGAGATAGTTTTTGATGACATGTTCAGTGGTTCCGATTTCGTTTGCGACTTCTTTATTTTTAAGTCCTTGGGCGACGAGTTCAATGACTCGCTGCTCCCGTTCATTTGGATAGGTTCTGCCGGTGACTCCGAACATAGCTGCCTCCTGTATAAAAGTGTGGCCAATTTGACCCGTTTGACTCCGCCATCAATTCCAAAGCGCGTGAACAGCCGATTAAAATGAGCCTTTACCGTCCGGCGCGCCATATTGAGTTGCTTGGAGATTTCGTCGTTATCGCAGCCTTGTAGGAGCAGTTCCACGACCTGCCGCTCCCGTGGCCGTAAGTTTTTTTCTTCCACAACTTCACCTCTTCCACTTGCAGACTTTCACCCCGACGCCAAGCCAACTGGCACTAAAAAGTACAGCCTTCGGTGCTTATGGTTGTACTTCTTTGCACCTGCTTTGCCATGAGCGGCCTAATTCTGCGGAAAAACTCGAAATCTCGAGCGATTCGGCTTGACAACCTTCGAATCTTTTCGGTCACGTCCCGAGCGCTGAAAGGCTACCCAGCCACTCGCCATTCCTGGATTTTCCACATCCTAAGTACAAGAAAATGCAAGTTGAGCACATTCGCCTTAAGACACACTTAAGTGTTCACTCCGTGTTTCCCGCCAGGCTGACTACAGAAAAACCCCAGCCCGGATTTACGGAAAGACCTGAGGTTGTGGAAGCTTAGCTTCCTTAGGTAAAACGCCTTAGGTCAAATTTGCTTTATTCCGTGCAACGTCAGGAACTAATTACACTTCGGTGCCATAGACAATTTGCACACCCTATCCATCGAAACCTAGGAGTAAACAGAACAATTTGGTAGAGAACTTAAGGCGGCGGACAGGAAAAATCCCGATGTTAGCATTGCAGTTCGTGGTGCCAAACTCCTCATATTGTGACGTCGCCGTTCCTGTCCCGCTGGACCAGATGTTTACCTACAAAGTAGAGAACGGAACCTCACCGGTTCCCGGAAGCCGAGTCCTGGTTCCGTTCCGGCAACGCAGAATGATCGGCATTGTCACCGACTTGCACGATCGGCCTCCGGCTTTCACCGCCAAGGCGGTGATTGAATCCTTGGACGACAGTGGCGCGCCAGCGGTTACCCAGGAACTCCTGAGTCTCGGCCGCTGGATCAGCGAATACTACCTTGCCCCAATCGGCGAGGTGTTCCGCAGCATGCTTCCGCTCAACGCTGAGTTTCGCCGCGAAGTGGTTTATCGAATTGCGGATGAAGGACAAATGGCGCTGCATCTGGCAGGCTCCGGCGGATCCTCGCGCCGTTCGAAGCGCACCATCGAAGATCAGGATATAGAGTATGGAGTTCTCGACTACCTTGTTGCGCGCGAGACGGCGCCTGAAATGAGCCTGCGTTCCGCAACCCGGGCTTCACGCGCAATTCTCGCCGGCATGGTCCGTAAGAGATGGATCTCGCGCGAGGACCTTTCTCACCCTACAAATGCCGCACGCACGCGCCGCGTCGCAGTGCTGAAGACTGCTGAAGGACAGCTGAATCCGAATCAGCGTCTTCTGGTTGAGACTTTGGCGTCAGCGGGCGGAAGCATCACTGTCCAAACGCTGCGCGAACTCGACGTGCCGCAAAGCACGCTTTCAACTTTGGTGCGACGCGGTCTGGTTGAGATCGTCGAACAGGCCCTAGAGTTCGAGAGGCCGAAGCTTCGAGGCCGCGGCCTCCGTGCCGACCTTGATTTCAACGCTCCGCAACACTCCGCGCTGCAGAAAATTCGCAGTGCCGTAGACGCACAAACCTTCGCCGGAATCCTGCTTCACGGAGTTACTGGTTCAGGCAAGACTGCCGTCTATCTCGCGGCGATGAAGTCCGTTCTGGATGCGCGGCGTTCCGCAATCCTGCTGGTCCCTGAGATCGGGTTGACCCCGGCAGTTGCCGCAGACGTTCACGATGTCTTCGGTGACGAGGTAGCCATTCTGCATTCAGGTCTCTCCAATAAAGAGCGCGCTGAACATTGGCACCGCATTCGGCGCGGCGAGGCACGCGCCATTGTCGGAACCCGTTCAGCCGTTTTCGCGCCGGTTTCGAATCTTGCGCTGATCATCGTGGATGAAGAGCAGGATTCTTCCTACAAACAGGAGGAAACTCCCCGCTACCACGCGCGCGATGTGGCGGTGATGCGGGCGAAGTTCAATGATGCTGTCGTGGTCTTGGGATCTGCAACTCCATCACTCGAGTCCTATTTCAATGCGAAGAAGGATCGCTACGCTCTGCTGGAAATGCCGGACCGCGTGGAAAAACGTCCGTTGCCGGATGTCGAACTCGTGGATATGCGACAGGAATTCCAGGAGACCGGCCACGAGCAGGTCATTTCAGGCAAGCTGATCGAAGAGATTCGCCTGCGGCTTGAGCGCAAAGAGCAGGCGATGGTGTTGCTCAATCGGCGCGGATATTCGCCCGTCGTGTTATGCCGCGCGTGCGGCAAGGCGCTGCAGTGCCGTAATTGCGCCATCGCGCTTACGCACCACAAGAGCAATCGCCGTATGGAGTGCCACTACTGCGGATTCATGGCTCCCGTGCCGAAGCGTTGCGCCGAATGCGGCAGTGAATATGTGTATTTTCTCGGAACCGGATCGGAGAAGCTGGAAGAGTTGCTGCACGGATTGTTTCCCCAGGCAAGAATCGCTCGGCTCGACCGCGACACCGTTCGCAGCCACGCCGATTTCGAACGCGCGCTGAGCGCATTAAATGCCGGCGAACTGGATCTGCTCGTGGGCACACAGATGATCGCCAAGGGCCACGATGTCCACGGTGTCACTTTGGTGGGCGTGATCGGCGCTGATATGGCGCTTGGGCTGCCCGATTTTCGCGCCGCCGAGCGGACTTTTCAATTGCTGACCCAAGTGGCAGGCCGCGCTGGACGAGGGGGCGTCCCGGGCAAAGTGATCCTGCAGACGTATTTCTCCGATCACTATGCCGTGCAGTACGCGGCTGCTCACGATTTTGTGGGTTTCTACGAAAAAGAGCTGCGCTTCCGCAGCTGGATGCACTATCCGCCCTACAGTTCTCTGGCGAATGTAATGATTCGCAGCGACAAACTGGATGACGTGCTCAAGTGGTCCGGCGTTCTAGGCCGCTGGTTTGAAAAGACGCGACACGAAGGCGTGCGCGTAATCGGGCCGGCAGCTGCGCCGATTGAACGGCTCAAACGCGACTACCGATACCATTTCATCCTGAAATCTCAAAGCCGACAAAAGCTCAACGCGTTATTGCGTGCAATGCTCGGGGAAGCAGCGAAGGAAAATATTCCGCGCACGAACGTGATCGTGGATGTGGATGCGATCTGGCTGATGTGACGGCAATTCAAAGCCATAAAGCTTCTTGCATTTAGATCGCCTCGGCCTAAAATGTCTTGGCACTGCACACCGCCATGGCCACCGCAGCCACCCCGATCCTCGACCAGCAAGCCCACTTCGGCAAGCCCGCCGGGCCGTGCGCCATGGTCTTATTTGGAGCGTCCGGCGACCTTACAAAGCGAAAACTCGTTCCCGCGCTCTTCAATCTGGCAAAGGCTTCGTTGCTTCCGAAGAATTTCGCGATTTTGGGAGTGGCGGTAGATCCACTGGCCGAGCAGCAGTTTCGCAATCAGGTCACCTCGTTTCTTCCCGCTGAGGATCGCGGCACCCAGATATGGGAATGGTTTGAGCAGCGGCTCTTTTATCACTGTGGAGACTTTGCCGATCCTGCGACATTCGCGGACATCGGTTCGCGGCTTGGGCAGATCGACAAGCAGTTCCAGACCGAAGGGAACTACCTCTTCTATCTTGCGACTTCACCGAAATTCTTTGGCGCCATTGTCGAAAGGATGGGCAGTGCTGGCCTTTCGCACCAGGAGAATGGCCACTGGCGGCGGGTCATCATCGAAAAGCCCTTCGGTACCGATTACGATTCTGCGCGTGCTCTCAACCAGCAGATCAAGGCTGTTCTGAATGAAAACCAGATCTATCGCATCGATCACTACCTGGGCAAGGAGACGGTGCAGAACATTCTGGTCTTCCGCTTCGATAACTCGATCTTCGAGCCGATCTGGAACCGCCGCTACATTGATCACGTGCAGATCACGAACGCGGAGACGGTCGGCGTCGAGCAGCGCGGCGGCTATTTCGACGGCGCGGGAACTTTGCGCGACATGGTTCCAAACCACGTGATGCAGTTGCTCACGCTGACTGCAATGGAATCGCCGGTCTCCTTTCAGGCCGATGCCGTCCGCAATGAGCAGGCGAAAGTGCTGCATGCTATGCAGCCGCTCGCTTCAGAGGACGTGCTCACCTGCAGCGTGCGCGGGCAATATGGCGAGGGCGTTCTCGGCGAGCAGAGAGTGCCGGCCTACCGCAGCGAACCGGGGGTTTCGCCGGAATCGCGCACGGAAACATTCGTCGCACTGAAGCTCAACATCGACAACTGGCGCTGGGCTGGCGTCCCCTTTTACCTGCGGACCGGAAAACGACTGGCGAAGCGGCACACGGAGATCACGATCCAGTTCAGGAAGACACCGTTTGAATTGTTTCGCAACGCGCCGGGACACAAACACACCAACCAGCTTGTGCTCCAGATTCAGCCGGTGGAAGGAATCTCTTTGAGCTTCGGCGCCAAAGTTCCGGGCCCCATTTTGCGGGTCGGGTCAGTTGATATGAGCTTTGAATACTCTCAATATTTCGGCGCCGACGCCTACACTGGGTATGAGGTTCTGCTCTACGACTGCATGATCGGTGACGCCACACTGTTTCAGCGCGCTGACATGGTCGAGGCCGGCTGGAGCGTCGTCGATCCGGTCCTCGACGTCTGGAAGGCGTTGCCGCCGCGTAAGTTTCCCAACTATGCTGCCGGCAGTTGGGGGCCGAAGGAATCCGGCGATCTGTTGCAGCATGACGGGCGGGAGTGGAGGACAATCGCATGATTCTCGCAGGCGACATTGGCGCGACGCGCACACGCATGGCAGCATTTCAAGCCGAAGCCAACAAGCTGGCGATGGTGGTCGAAAAGACTTTCAAAAGCCAGGAGCACAGCGGGATTGCGGAAATTATCAGTGCGTTTGTACAAACAGAAGGCATCCCGGTCCACACCGCGTGCTTCGGAGTGGCGGGGCCGGTCCGCTCCGGACGCAGCAAAATCTCCAATCTTCCCTGGACGATTGACTCTCGCGAACTCGCTGTCCAGCTGAGACTCAATTCGGTTGGATTAATCAACGACTTGGAAGCTTATGCTTACGGAATCGACGCTCTGGAATCGAAAGACTTTGTGACGTTGAGCGAAGGAACTGGTGATGATGCCGAGGGCAACCGCGTGGTCATCGCTGCCCGCACTGGGCTGGGAGTGGCCGGCCTTTACTGGGACGGCTTTCGCCATCATCCATTCCCCTGCGAAGGCGGTCACTCAGATTTCGCTCCTAAGAGCGACCTCGAAGCGGAACTCGCACATTATCTTCGCGAGAGACATGAGCATGTGAGCTGCGAAAGGATTCTCTCCGGCCCCGGGCTTAAGAATATCTACGAATTCCTTCGCGACACCCAAAAAGCGGACGAACCCGACTGGCTGAAGCGGCAAATAAGCCAGGCTCCGGATCAGCCGGCGCTGATTTCTCAGCTGGCGCTGGAAAAGAAAGTCGCGATCTGCGACCAGGCGCTCGACATCTTTGTGGGGGTGTACGGATCGGAAACAGGGAATTGCGCCCTGAACTTCCTCGCAACCGGCGGGGTATTCGTGGGCGGCAACATCGCCGCCAAGATCGCCCCCCGCATGCGCGAGCCCATCTTTATGAACTCATTCCTTAATAAAGGACGAATGCGCTCTGTACTCGCCGACATTCCTGTGAAAATTGTCTCGAATGACAATTGCGGCATTATCGGCGCCGCCAGATACACCTTGATTCAGAAGGCATTCAAAAATCCAACTCGCGCCTCGGCGTAGTCGGTTGACGATTGCTCTGCTCTCGCGTCTAACTCCGATTGACCAGGCACAACCACTGCTGCAAGAATACCTCTCGCTCTCAGGAGACCTTCATGCGCATCGTCACGATCCTTTTGCTCGTCGGCTTCTCCCTCTCATTATTCGCACAATCAGAACAGCACGGGATCCAAATCGGCGACCTGGATCGCAATGCCGATCCCTGTACTGACTTTTTCCAGTACGCGAATGGAACCTGGCGGGCGCAGAACCCGATTCCCGACTATATGGACCGCTGGAGCCGACGATGGGAAGCCGGCGAGAAAGCCAAAGATCAGCTGAAGGTGATTCTCGATGACGTTTCCGCGCGTACCGATTGGCCTCGCGGCAGTGTCGAGCAACTCGTCGGCGACTATTACGGCTCATGCATGAATGAGGCGAAGATCAACCAGGCCGGGATCACCCCTGCTCAGCCGATGCTCCGCGACATCGATGCCATGAAAAACTCCAAGGATCTGCAGCGCATGATCTATCGCCTGCACGAGCTTGGCATTTTTGTTCCATTCGGCGTGGTTTCGCAGCCCGACAATCACAATCCTTCCCAGACGATCGCCTCCATTTTTGCCGGCGGACTCGGCCTGCCTGACCGCGATTACTACTTCAAGACCGAGCCGCGTTTCCAGGAAGCACGCGAAAAGTATCTGGTGCACGTGGAGAATATGTTCAAGCTTGCCGGCTACGATGATGCCAATGCAAGGGCAGGCGCGAAAACGGTGTTTGAACTGGAGAAGAAGCTGGCCGAGAATTCGCTGGATAATGTTGCGCTGCGCGATCCTCAGCAAACCGACCACAAAACGTCCATCGCAAATCTGAAGAAGATGGTTCCGTCGTTCGACTGGGGAACATATTTTTCGTCCGCCAAAATCGCCCAGGCTGATCTCAACGTTTCCGAGCCCAAGTTTATGGCCGAGATTGATCGGCAGTTGCGCGAGACCGCAATGGCCGACTGGAAGACCTATTTGAAGTGGCAGTTCCTGCATGGCCAGGCGGATTTTCTATCTGACCCATTCGTGAAAGAGAACTTCGCGTTTTACCAGCAATATCTCAGCGGCGCCAAGGAATTAAAGCCGCGCTGGAAGAGTTGCGCCGAATCCACCGACCAGTTGCTGGGTGAGGCGCTGGGGCAGAAATATGTCGAAAAATACTTCCCGGCGGACGCTAAAGCTCGCGCTAAGGAGATGGTGAACAACATTCTGTCGGCGATGCACGATACCATCGAAGGCCTCGAGTGGATGGGACCCGACACCAAGAAGAAAGCACTCGAAAAGCTTTCGACTTTCAATCCCAAGATCGGCTATCCGGACAAGTGGAAGGACTACAGCAGCATTCAACTCAGCCGCGAATCTTTTTGGAACAATGAAGTCGCTGCCGCACGATGGAACGTTGTAACTGACACCTGGGCGCTGATCGGCAAACCGACCGATCGCGGCCGCTGGGGAATGACGCCACCCACTTCGAATGCTTACTACAATCCGCTACTGAATGAAATTGTGTTCCCGGCGGCCATTCTTCAGCCGCCTGCTTTCGATGTGAATGCAGTCGATGCCGTCAACTACGGATCGATAGGCATCGGAATGGGGCACGAAATCAGCCATGGTTTTGACGATGAAGGAGCGCAGTTCGACGCCCAGGGCCGCCTGAACAACTGGTGGACCCCGGATGATTTGAAGCGCTTTCAGGAGCGAACCGCATGTGTTGCACATCAATTCGATAACTACTTTATTGAGCCGGACATCCATCACAACGGCAAACTGGTGTTGGGCGAGAGCATCGGCGATCTTGGCGGAGCCAAAATCGCCTACCTGGCGTTTCAGAAAGCCAAGCAGCAACACTCACAACCCACGCTTGACGGGTTTACGCCTGATCAGCAGTTCTTCATCGCCTGGGGGCAGTGGCGCGGCGATGAGATTCGTCCGGCAACGCAGCGTCGCATGGTACAAGGCGATCCTCATCCAATCGCCAAATATCGGGTGATTGGGCCGCTTTCGAATCTGTCGTCATTCGGAGATGCATTCAGCTGCAAGCAGGGTTCGAAAATGGTGCGGGCGGCGGCGGAGAAGTGCGAGGTATGGTGAGCTTGGTGTTTAGTGCGTCGTGTTGGCTGGCCTCGCCGGCGCCTTGACGCGCAGAAATTCACTCACGACTTCTTTGACATCGCGTTTCTTTCCATCGACGGCGTAATTCAGTTCACGCATCTCCGCGTCAGAAATTTTGTCCGCCAGTTCATCCAGGGCGGCACGAATTTCCGGATGCTCAGCCAGTGTCTGCTCGCGAATAACCGGCACAGCTTCGTACGGCGGGAAGTAATGCTTGTCGTCCTCAAGCACGAAAAGGTCGAGTGCGGGAATCAGTCCGTCGGTCATGTTACCTGCGATCAGGTCGACCTGGCGTGCTTTCAGCGCGCGCGTCAGCAGTCCCAGGTCCATGATGCGCGGAGGCGCGGCGAAACGCAGCCCGTAAGCTGCAACCATGCCCTTGTAACCATCGGGGCGCTCCATGAACTCGTACCCGAAGCCGGCGCGCCACCGTGGAGTGAACTGTGCAGCCTGTGAAAGCTTTTCAAGATGCTGGCGTCGCGCATCCTCTCCGCGAACCTCGATGGCGAACGTGTCATTGAAACCGAGCGCCGCCCCGAGTGTGAGTTGAAAGCGCCGCTCGTATTCCGACTTCACGCGATCGTAAACCGCCTTGCGGTCCGATTCTGTCGGAAGCTTCAGCACCGCAGTGAGCGCGGTGCCGGTGTACTCGGGATAAATATCAATGCGGCCGGCGAGAATGCCCTGATGTGCTATGTAGGTACCGCCGAGATAGAAGCGGCGTTCGACGGGCAGATGAGTTTTGTTCTCGATCTGCTGCGCAATCATTTCGCCGAGAATGATCTGCTCAGTGAAATTTTTGCAGCCGACCACAATTCTGGGACGCGAGGTGCAGCCGGTCAGGACTAACGCGCAAACCGCTGCGACAGTAATTCTCGAAATGCCATTCATGAACGTTGTGGGGTAAATCGCCTTTCGAGAAATCCCAGCAATGCGTCCGCAATGAGCGCCATCAGCGCGGCAGGCACTGCGCCGGCGAGGATCACCGCGTTATTCACCATCGCGAGGCCGCGAAAGATCAACTCGCCCAACCCGCCTGCGCCAATCGCTGCCGCAATCGTTGCCAAGCCGACGGAAATCACAACCGCGGTTCGAATGCCGGCGAGAACCACACTAGCCGCCAGGGGTAGTTCAACTTTATAGAGCAATTGCCAGTCCGTAAGTCCCATTCCCCGTGCCGCCTCGAGCACCGCGCGATCAACTCCGCGAATGCCCGTGTAGGTGTTGCGAATCAAGGGCAAGAGTGAGTAAAGGGTGAGCGCCAGAATTGCAAGGCGTCCGGCCCGTTCTCCGATCCAGGGTGCGGGGAGCAGGAACCCAAAGAGCGCCAGGCTTGGAATCGTTTGAATGATGTTGGCGGTTACCAGCACCGGGTTATGCAGTGCCGGTTTGCGGGTAATCAGAATGCCGAGCGGAATGCCTATAACTATGGCCAGCGCAGTCGAAATTGCAACGATCCATAAGTGCTCAAATGTGAGCTGCGCAATTTCGCCTTTGTTCTCGACCACGAAGTTCCAGAAATTCACATGCCACCTCGCACCTGGTCTGCCGCGCCGAAAGCCTGCACGTATTTTTGAACCAAAGCATTTTGCGACTGAAGAAATTCCTTAGGAGAGCCGATCGAAACCAGCCGGCCGTCTTCGAGCAGCGCGATCCTCGATCCCAGAAGCAAAGCCTCGTGCAGATCATGGGTCACAAACAGAACTGTTTTCCCCAGCTGTTTTTGCAGAGAAAGGAATTCGCGCTGTAAATCAGATCGAGTGAGCGGATCAAGCGCGCCGAATGGCTCGTCCATCAATAGAATCGGCGGATCGGCAGCCAGAGCACGCGCCACCCCCACGCGCTGACGCTGCCCGCCGGAGAGCTGGTGCGGATAACGCGGGCCAATGTCTTCTTTTAACCCGACAAGCTGCAGTAGTTCCTGCACTCTTGAATCCGAGCGAGCGGCGGGCCATTTTTCGATCGAAGGGACGAGCGCAATGTTGCGGGCCACGGTGTAATGAGGAAACAAACCGACGTCCTGAATTGCGTAACCAATATGGCGGCGCAATTGAATGATGTCCCATTCACGGCTGTCGCGGCCTTCGATGAGAAGATTGCCTCCCGATGCCTCAAGCAATCGATTGACCAGTTTTAAAGCTGTGGTCTTCCCGGAGCCGCTGCGTCCGAGTAATACGAGGATTTCGCCGCGGCGTACGTCAATATTTAGATCGTGCAGAATGTCGCGGCCATCTAGCAGACGATAAGAAACGTTCCGAAATTCGACGGCCGAGATGTCGGTCATAAAAGTCGAACTGTGCTCAAAGAGAAGCCGAGGACCGTCTCGCGGCTGAGACATTAGACATCATAAGCACCGGCGGGCAGGCCGGTGATGCGCAGGCCTGAGTGTCCCTTATGTCGGATGTTGAAGCCAATCAGCAACGCGGTGATCTGTTCCACAATGCGCGCGTTTTCGAGCTTCCCGCCATCGAGCGCGCGTACGCCGGGAATCTTGCGCGCGAGGGTGCGAATCTTCTTGGCCGCTTCTTTGTCATCACTGCAAACGATCACGTCGCAATCCACGGGATCGTCGCCCTGCAGGACTTCAGCCGATGTGTTGTGAAACGCAGCGACCACCGCCACGCCTTCGGGTACGACTTCAGCGGCTTGTTGCGCCGCAGAACCTTGCCACACTCCGAGTGTGCGCGTCGCGCGTCCGCCGATACTGGCGGCCAAAGGCACCGTGGCATCCACAATGATCTGGCCTGGACGCAGCGAACCCTTGAGATGCTTCAGTGTTTCCGCGTGCGACTCGAAAGGGATTGTCAGAACGACGATCTCCGCAGACTTGCAAGCCTCCGCGTTTTCCATGCCCGCAACGCGCGCGCCTCCCGCAATACGGCCAGCCAATCTCTTCGCCGTCTCTGCGGCTCGAGTTGCGTCACGAGATCCGATGATTACCGTCTCGCCGGCCCTGGCGAAGCGCAGCCCCAGTCCCGATCCCTCGGGTCCGGTGCCGCCAATAATCGCGATAGTCACGCGAACTCCGGCTCGATCAGCGGCTCGGCAGGAAAGCTCTCGATTGGCGACTTGATTTGGATGCGCGAGTAAGTGGTATTTCGTTCGGCAGGAATGCGACCGAGCTCACGAATCAGCGACTGAAATTCTTCGGGACTGGTGTACTGGCCTGCGGTAGCGCCGGCTTCCCGCGAGATATTTTCTTCCATCAGCGTGCCGCCGTAGTCGTTCGCGCCGGCCTGCAGGCAAAGTTGCGAGAGGCTGCGATTTAACTTCACCCATGAAACCTGAATATTATTGATCGAGCCGGCGAGCACGAGGCGGGCAAGCGCATGAATCTTGAGATGCTCCGCAAGTGTCGGTCCCGAGCGCGAAAGCCCCTGACGGAACAATAACGTGTTGGTGTGCACAAAGCCCAGTGGAACAAATTCAGTGAAGCCGCCGGTCTCGCTTTGGATTTCGCGCAGCAGAAGCAGCTGGTTTACCCAGTGTTCTGGTGTTTCTACATGGCCGTACATCAAGGTTGAAGTCGTACGAATTCCACAGGCGTGAGCGGTGCGAATGACCTCCTGCCATTGCGCCGTTGACAGTTTGTTGCGTGAGAGTACGTGGCGAACCTGATCATCCAGAATTTCGGCAGCGGTTCCTGGTAAGGTGCCCAGTCCATTGTCCCGCAACATGTACAGATAATCGCGTAGCGGCATGCCGGTGAGTTCCACGCCGTAGACGATCTCCATAGGAGAAAAAGCGTGAATGTGCATGCCGGGGACGGCAGTCTTCACAGCGCGAAGGATATCGCGATAATAAAAAGGATCGAGGTTGCGCGGCAGCCCACCCTGAATGCAGACTTCCGTCGCGCCAAGTTGCCAGGCTTCAGCGGCCTTGTCTGCGACCTGTTGTGGATCGAGGAAATAAGTGTCCGCCTCACGCGGGCCGCGACTGAACGCGCAGAACTTGCACCCGACAAAGCAGATGTTGGTGAAATTGATATTGCGATTAACTACGTAAGTGACGATGTTGCCGGCGAGTTCGCAGCGGAGAAGGTCAGCAGCTACCAGCAAACCGAGCAGGTCGTCACCTTCGGCGTTGGCGAGCGGCAAAGTCTGCTCGCGACTTAGCGACGATCCGTTTTGGGTTTCGAGCACATGCTCGATAGGGTTTCGAACGTCAAGGCTGAGCCGCGGCGCTATTGCAAGCCAATCAAGGTGAGGAAAGCTCTCAAGTTCTGATTGGGAGATAGTGCGTGAAGGCATCGAACGTTCTCTCTTTCTTGAGCCTTAACGAAAAAGATCATTCTTCCTGCGTACCAGCTCGCGCGCACTGCCTTTGCCGGAAACGTACTTAAAGCCGCGAATCACACAAACCGGCGCGCGATTAAGCTTGCCGCAGACGAGGCCCGCTGCGCAAGCCAGTTCATCAGCGACGGCTTCGACCGTACCACGCAACGTGTAATCATGCGAGTCGCAAATGCCGCGGAAGTCCGCTATCGGCTTCAGTCCCGCGACACCGATAGCAACGTCAACAAGTCCTTCGCGCCACGGCCTGCCGAAAGAGTCCGAGACAATTACGGCGACTGTCACGCCGAAAAGTTGTTTGATGCCCGCGCGCAACCGAGCCGCAGAGCGGTCGGGATCCCTTGGAAGCAGTACAGCGCTGCGACCGCCATCGACGTTGGAAGCATCCACGCCACTGTTCGCACAAACAAAACCATGCCGAGTCTCGGTGATCAGCACACCGTTTTTCCGGCGGACAATCCGCTTGGCTTCACGCATAGCAAGCTCGAGCACACGCGCGTCACCACCATACTTATGTCTCCAGGCAAGCGCAGACCGTCGCGGCCTCACATCGTTTAGCGCGACAATCTGTCCTTCAGCTTTCGAAATAATCTTGTGCTTAACCACGACGACATCATTCTTCTGCAGATATAGTTTCTGATGCCGCAATTCGCTCGCGAGTTTCTGAGCGAGGTCGTCGCCGGCCAGAATCTCGTCAGCAAAATACACGGGTATCAGGCGGACTTCATTTGCAGTCCTCACGGATTTGCCGGTACGGCCTCGCGGGCTACCTCAGCGCCGGATTTCTCAAAAAATTTGCGCGCCAGATGTTGTGAACGCCGATCCCCTGGCGCAGAGGCGAGTTGTCGGAGATCTTCAGCTGAATCGATGTCCAGTCCGATCCCATGCAACGTAAGCACCACGCACGGCTGCCCAGTGGCCTTAGCCGCCGCAAGATGTGGCAGGAAGCTGTCATTTCCAAAGCGCAATGGGAAGAGGGCGGCTGGGCTGCGAAAGATTGCGTTAGTACCGCGGCCATCATGAGCGGGGACGAGCACCGAACCGGTGACGGGCGAGTTCGCGTAGATCGCGGCAAGTTCTGCAGCTTCGATGAGCGGCACATCGCCGGGAATCACTAGCGTGCTCGGTGTATCACGCTCCTGGCAAACCGATGTTGCTATCGCGATTGCGTCCGTCTCACTCAGGTTCGCATCATCGCGAATGATTTCGAATCTGTAACTCGCGGCAAGCGCAATTGCGAAGGGATCGCTGGTGACGACCGAAACATTATCTTTCCCGAACTCGGCGACTGCGGAAAGCACATCCTGCAGCATCGCCCGCGCGAGTTCGGTACGCGACGCTTGCGGCAGGATTGCGGAGAGCCGCTGCTTAGCGGTGTCGAGCCTCTTGACCGGAATCAGAATCATGAGGCTTTCTCCATGCTTGTGTGAGATTGACTCATCGCCGCTTTCAGAGCCGTTCGCGCAATTCGCTGGCGATCATCGTCGGTCCGCATCAGGATGTGCGTGGCCAGGCAATGAATGGATTGCATCGGCGGACGGCCTGATGCTTCCGCATCCGAATTATCCACAATCAATGTGTCCAGGAAATCGGCATAGTAAGCCGCGACGCCGGCAATCGAGGGTGGCAGATTCTGTGAAGCCATCAGTGCGGCCGCCGGCCCCGACACCGCCTGAGTGCCGATGATCGGACTGACTCCGGCTACTTTTGCTTCAGCCTTGCTCAACGCCTCGCGAATTCCAGGCACCGCGAGAATCGGACCAATGCTGGTGATCGGATTGCTCGGAGCGATCAGGATCGCATCGGCCGCTGCGATTGCCTCGAGTGTGCCGGGCGCTGGTTTTGCATCCATTGCGCCGGCGAAGCGAACCGAGTCTACTTCAACCTGATAGCGCCGCTTCACGAAGAATTCCTGAAAGCTGAGCTCGCCGGCAGGGGTATGCACGAGCGTTTCAACCTTCTGATCGCTCATGGGCAGAACTCGCGCGCCCACGCCTAGTTTGTTCGTGATGATTCTGGTCGCTTCAGTAAGTGAGTGCACTTCCGAGAGCAATCGAGTCCGCAGCAGATGAGTTGCGAGATCTCGATCCCCCACGCTGAACCAGTTCGGCTCTCCCAGAGCTGTCATCGTTTGCAGACAGTGAAAGGTGTCGCCGCTCACACCCCATCCGCGCTCGGCGCTCACGATTCCGGCGAGCATGTACAGGATCGAGTCGATGTCAGGCGAAACGTGAAGCCCCCACCAATCGTGGTCGTCTCCAGTATTCACAATGATCGTTAGGTCCTCGGCAGGCACGACTCGGCGTAATCCGTCCACGAATTTGGCGCCACCTGTGCCTCCAGAGAGGACGACAATCATGCGGCACTCCGCGCGTAGCCGAGTGAATCAGAAACCTCGGCGAGTTTCGATCGCAGTGGTGAAATCGCCCCCGCCCTGTTATCAAGAACTTTGCTCGCAAACTCCGGATAAACCGGCAACCTTTGCCGCAACTCAAACCCCTTCGCATTGGTTCGCCTTTTCAACTCCTCCACATGCGGCCATGGCCGCTCCGGATTGATGAAATCCACCGTCAATGGGGAAATCCCGCCCCAATCGTTGATGCCGGCGTCGAGCAGTTCTTCGTAATCTGGATCAGAAAGATTCGGTGGCGCCTGAATGTTCATGTTCGGCATCAGCAATCGCGCCACCGCAATCGTCCGCAGCATCTCCCCGCGGCTTGGTTCGGGCGAGTCGCGCATTGGTATTCCAGGCTTCACCCGAAAGTTTTGGATGATCACCTCCTGAATATGCCCGTAGCTCTCGTGCAGTTCGCGAATCGCGAGCAGAGAATCGACTCGATCCTCGATCAATTCACCGATTCCGATCAGAATGCCAGTCGTAAAGGGCACGCCCTGTTTGCCGGCCGCTTCAATGACTCGCAGGCGCATTTCCGGATGTTTGTCTGGAGCATTGTCGTGGGCCGCGCCTCGAGCAAGCAGCGTTTCATTGGTTGTCTCGAGCATCAGGCCCATGCTCGGCGAAACTGCTGCCAGGCGCGCAATCCACTCTGCACTCATCAATCCAGGGTTCGGGTGCGGCAGCAAGAAGGTTTCTCTTAGCACCAGCTCGCACATCGCTTCCAGATACTGCAACGTCGACCGAAAACCAAGATGCCGCAACTTTTCCCGCATTTCTGGAAAGATGAGTTCCGGTTTGTCGCCTAAAGAGAAGAGAGCTTCCGTACACCCCAGTTTCTCTCCGGCGTGCGCGACCGCCAAAACTTCTTCGGGCGTCATCGTATGAGCGTCGGGCTGCCCGGGGTCGTGGCGGAAAGTGCAGTACCCGCAATAATCGCGACACAAATTTGTGAGGGGGATAAAAACCTTGCGCGAATACGTGATCACGCCGGGCTTGAATCGGTCCCGCACTTCGCGCGCTGTCGAGAGCAACTCCGGGAGTTCAGCGTCGCTTGCGTGAATCCATCGGCAGGCTTCTTCGCGAGAGATGGGCGTCGAGTGATCGACAGTTGCTGGAGATAAGACTTGCAAGACGTTCGCTCCTTGCCCGCATCACAACGTAGCTATCGAAGAATCATAATCGAAGGCCGCGCGCGGCGGAAGTCCAGCATTCATGGTACAAATCTCATCGAAGATGCCGCTCGATCAGGAAACGTTCCGCCATGCCATGGGATGCTTCGCCACCGGAGTCACGGTAATTACGGTTGACTACGACGGCGAGATTCAAGGA
>Ga0310811_10000337_pt1 | contig 64188 bp, 62 predicted proteins | sample YCmetagenome_FD_207642 | JGI IMG/M metagenome (GOLD analysis project Ga0310811, IMG submission 207642) | Soil microbial communities from experimental microcosm in Duke University, North Carolina, United States - YC | ecosystem: Engineered > Artificial ecosystem > Soil microcosm > Unclassified ... | reverse complement strand
CGCTTCGATGCGCCACATGGGCAGATTGCCGTCGCCCAGTTGCGCATCGAGCCGCCGCAGGACATGTCTGCCGGGCAGCGTGCTCGCGTCGCCGTCGCGCGGAGCGCCCGCGTAGCGCCACCAGACGTACGCCCGGTCGAAGGTGATGGTGAGAGCAGCAATGGCGAGCAGACTCAACGGGTAGACGACCCAGCCGCCGAGCCTGAACGCCTCTGCGACACCGCTCCAGTCGTTCATGATGGAATCCTTTGCGCGTTAATGATCAGAAGTGCTTGGTGAGCCCGGCATAGATCGCGCGCTGCGGTCCGTACTGCGGCGCGCCCACCCCGATGCCGGAACCGTCGCGAAGCTCGTAGTCGCGATCGAACGCGTTGACGAGCACGAGCCGTGCATCGAACTTGCCCGCGTAAGGCTCGTTGAAGTGCTGGATGACGCCCAGATTGATCTGCGCGTACCACGGCAGGCTGTCGGTGTTCGCGAAGCCGCTGCGCAGCCCGCTGCCCACGATCGCGTCCGCCGTGAACGTCGTCATGCCCAGGGTGTAGCTGCCGCCGAACGACGCCGTGATGCGCTGATCGTGGTCGAGCGAGACCCAGTGGTTTGCGATGTAGGCCAGCTCCGCAGGGTCGAAGTTGAACTGCGCCGATACGACGTTCGTGCCCTGCGCGCGGCTGAACGCGACGTTCACGTAGGCGCTCACGTTGTCCTGGTGGTAGCTCGACGTGAATTCCACGCCATAGACGCGGCCATGCTGGTAGTTGAACGGCGTGTAGATGAGCGCCGAACCGAACTGCCCTTCGTCGAGCAGGTCCGTCGCGCGCTTGTAGTACGCGTCGAGCCCGACGGTGAGCGCGGGCGTCAGGCGCTGCGTGATGCCGATGTCGAAGTAATCGGCGCGTTCGGGCTGCACCGGATCGTTCTGCGAAGTCGGGCTCTGGTTGGTCGTGCCATTGAACTTGCTGATCGTGGCATCCGAGACGAGCTCGAAGGCCGGCGGCGTGAAATAGCGTGCGTAGCCCGCATGCAGCGTCGTTGCGTTCGTCGGCTGGTACACGAGGCCGATGCGCGGACTCAGTTGTCCGGCCTGCACGTATTCGTCCATGCGGTCGTAGCGCAGCCCGTAGTTCAGCGTCAGCTTCGGCGCGAACTTCCACTCGTCCTGGACGTAGAGGCTGTAGAGATAGCCTGTCTGGCTGTTCGCGTCCTGAATGGTGAACGGCTGGTCGGAAGTCTGGTTGCCGTTCGCGTCGACGGGGAGCACGGAGACGCTGTCGTCGAACACGGCATGCTCCTGCTCGACCATGAAGCCCGCGCGCACGGTGTGGCTGTCGTTCAGGCGCCAGGTGAAGTCGGACTGCACGCCGTTCGCCTGGTTGCTGTGGAAGTCCTCCGAGGCCACGCCGTTGAAGACGAGGTCGCCGACCGGGTCGGGATTGAACTGCGTGCGCGTGTAGCGCGTGAAGAACGCCACCTGGTAGTCGAGCGCACCGCCGTTGGTCCCCTGCAGCGCCACGACCGCAAAGTTGTTCAATTCCGACTGCGTTTCGTTCAGGTCCGCCGAGTTGAAGCTCGACTGGCCGTTCACCGTGTAGACGGGGGTGAGCCCCGGCGTATTCGGGATTTCGAACTGGTTGCTCGCGGTGCCGAACATGACGCTCACGCGCGTGAGCGGGTTGAGCAGGTACGACATATAACCGAAGCCGTTACCCTGGCGCGTGTGGTCGTGCAGGGGACTGCCGTCCGAAGTGGGCGCCTCGATGCCGAGATTGTTCTCGCCGAGCGACCCCGAGAAGTAATAGCTGAACGGGCCGCTCGAGCCGAATACGTCGGCGCTGGTCTGAATGGTCTGATGGCTGCCGCCGTAGACGTCGATGGTGCCGCCGTCGCCGGTGTCGCCCGTTTTGGTGCGAATGTCGACGATGCCGGCCGTGCGATCGCCGTACTGGGCCGGCAACGCGCCGGTCACGAGGTTTAGCTGGTCGACGATGCGCGCGTCGAGCGACTGGCCGAAACCGCTGATCGGCTCCGGAATGATGATGCCGTTGAGTCGATATTGCAGGTCGGCGTGGTCGCCGCGAACGTGCAACTGGCCGTACGAATCGTTGACGACGCCGGGCGCCTGCAGCAGCACCTGGTTCAGCGGCGTGTTCGCGCCTTGCGGCGAAGCGTCGATGTCGGCCTGCGTGATCCGGTAGACGCTCGCGCCGACTTCCGGCAGCAGGCCGTTGCGCGCGCGGTCGAGACGCTGCGCATTGACGGTCACGTCGAGCGTGCTGTCCTTGCGCATCACGACGGCAAGCGGGTCGGGCATCTGCCCTTGGGCCATCGTCGCCACGCGCGTGACGGCGCCATAGCCCTGCGCCTCAATGGTCGCCGCATAGGTCCCGGGCGCGACGTGGTCGAGCTGGAAGCGACCGTCGGGGCCGGCTGTCGTTTGGGCGACAACGTGGCCGTTGGCGTCCTGAAGCGAAATCCGGGCGGTGATGGCGTGTCCCTGAGCGTCGACCACCGTGCCGCCAAGCACGGAGGCGTCGCTGGCTGCGAACGCGCGGGCACCGAGGGTGCAGGCGAACAAAAACATGCTGGCCTGCGATAGCAGCGAGCGATTCATGGGTTTCGTTCTGGTTTTTTCTTGTGGTTGGGATACCCCTGTCCTGCGAGGACATGCCGGTCTGGCTGGGGCGGCTGGCTGCGAATGTTATAACATAACACTCACAGCGCGCAATAACCCGCGCAGGCGTGCGAGCAGCAGGCCGTACCGACTACGGCTCAAGCGCGGCGGGGCTTCGTGCTTCTATTACCTTTGCGCGAGACGGAGCGCCGGCTGGCCTCCTTTGGCAGTCTCCGAGGATGGCCGAGGAGTTCGACCAGCCGCGTCTCGCATTGGGAAAACGAGTAACCGCGCCGCTGCGAGACCATGAACGTGAGCGGGCGCATGTGCCATGCGCGCCGTTGAAGTTCGACCAGGGTTCCGTTCGCGAGGTCTTCCGCCACCATGTGATGCGGCATGTGCCCCCAGCACAAGCTTCCCCTGAGCAGATCGTGCTTCGCGCCGAGGTCGTTCACCCGCCACTGGCGCTCACTGGCGACCCCCTGTTGGGTCTTCTCCGCATCGGGCTGGTTGTCGGTTACGACGAGCTGGATGTGCCGGCCAAATTCCTCGCGCGCAATCGGCGCCGCGACGGCGGCCAGCGGATGCGATGGCGCACAGACGGTCACCATCTGCGCTTCGCATAAGTGCAGCCTTTCGATGGTGCCTGGGCTCAGTTCCGGCACGTCCGTGATCGTCACCGCCAATGCGCACGTGCCTTCGACAACCAGACGCTCGCCGCCCTGCATGGTCGTCATGCGCAGATTGATTGCGACCGTCGGAAAGTCCGCCTGCAGGGTGCGCAGGCATTCGATCAGGTGCGCGCGCGGGAAATAGGTATCCACGGCAATCGAGACCTGCGGGACCCCGGCTTCCGCGATCGACACCGCGCGCATCTTCATTTCCTCGGTGCGCGAGATCACGCCGCGAGCATCGGGCAGGAGGCTGCGACCCGCGGCCGTCAGCGTCGCCTTGCGCGTGTTGCGCTCGAACAGCACCACATCGAACGCATTCTCGAGCGCGCTGATCGCGTGACTGATCGCCGACTGCGCCCGCCTCAGCTCCCGCGCGGCCCCGGAAAAGCTTCCTTGGTCGCACACGGCGACGAAGGCCCGAAGCTGATTGATGGTGACGTTGTCGAGCATACCTATCCAAAAAGTTGATGGAACTTATAGATATTTAGTCAATTGGCTTCATGAATCAAGCGCTGCAGAATCGGCATTGTCGCTTTTGTTTCGAAGGATGCATGACATGAACAGACTGAATGGAAAGACCGCCGTGATCACCGGTGGCGCTACCGGCATCGGCCGCGCCGCGGCAAAGCGCTTCATCGAGGAAGGCGCGTTCGTCTTCATCTTCGGCCGCCGGCAGGAAGCGCTCGACGCCGCAGTGGCCGATCTTGGGCCCCATGCCCGCGCGGTGAAGGGCTCGGTGTCGGATCCGGCCGACCTCGACCGGCTCTACGCGGCGGTGAAGTCCGAACGCGGAACCCTCGACATCGTGTTCGCCAATGCCGGGGCGGGAAGCCAGCTTCCGCTCGGCAAGATCACCGCCGAGCACATCGACGAGATCTTCGACACCAACGTAAAGGGGGCGATCTTCACGGTCCAGAAGGCATTGCCGCTGATGGGCGAGGGCGCATCGATCATCCTGACCGGATCGAGCGCCGGCACCACAGGCGCGCCTGCATTCAGCGCCTATAGCGCGAGCAAGGCGGCAGTGCGCAATCTCGCGCGGACCTGGGCGGAGGACCTGAAGGGCACCGGCATCCGGGTGAACGTGCTGTCGCCCGGGCCGACGGCGACCGAACTCGCGGTGGAAGCGCTAGGCGAGGAAGGCATGAAGGTCTTCGCGTCGCTCAATCCGCTCAGGCGCATGGCCGAGCCGGCAGAGATCGGCGCGGTGGCCGCCTTTCTCGCGTCGCAGGACAGCAGCTTCATGACCGCCAGCGAGGTCGCCGTCGACGGCGGCCTCGCGCAAATCTGATGCGCCACGCCCGGCCGGGTCGCTCCGTTCGAGATTCGGAGCCCGTCGGGCGTGGTCAACCGAAGGGGAATATATGAGCTACGCAATCATCGGCTTCGGCAAGATCGGCCAGGCTCTGGCCAAGGCGTTTGCCCGAAGCGGCATCGAAGTATCCGTTGCCACCACGCGCGACCCGCAAAGCCTTGCATCCGCTGCGGCCGCGATCGGACCCACGATCATTCCGACAAGACTGGCGGAAGCGGTCAACGCGGACGTCGTGTTTCTGGCGGTCCCTTACGGGTCGCACCGGGATGTCGCGAAGGCGCTGCCCACCTGGCAGGGGAAGACTATCGTCGATGTGACCAATGCCTACGGCGTGCCGCCTGAGGAACTGGGGGAACTACCTTCTGCCAGGGTCGTCGCGCGGGCCTTCACTGGCAGCAGGCTGGTCAAGGGCTTCAATCACTTGCCCGCGGCCGCCCTTGGCCAGGATCCGGCCGTCAACGGCGGCAGAAGAGTCGTGTTCCTCGCGAGCGACGATGACGGCGCCGCAGCGGAGATTGGCGCGCTTGCGGAAAATCTCGGATTCTCGCCGATCAAACTTGGCGGGCTTTCGGAAGGCGGACTGCTGGTGCACGGGCGCGGAAAAAGCTGGGGTCACCTGATCTTCAAGGACCTGGTCAAGTTCGACTGATGACTCGCCGGCGCCGCCCTGACTGTATCGACCGGAGGAAGAAGCCGTCCAGCATGCGCATGCGAGGCAGAGGATGCTTCATGCCCTGCGAGCGGAACAGCGCTTCCCACGTCTGCCTGTCGACAACTTCCGCGCGTACCTCACGGCCCCCGGGCCTCTACCCTGATTGCGCGAAAGCTGCTCGATACCGGGCAAAGACGAGAGCTTTTCTGGACTTCATCGTCGAATTGACGGGCAACCACGAGCGCATCGGCACGATGCCTGGCTCTGTTTGCGTATCGCTTGCGCGAACATGCGACGACTGCTCCATCAGGCGCCGAAGATGGAAACTCCGGCTGAGGCATTCGCCATAGCCGCTTATCCGAGCAGGCTTCACTGGATCAAACCATCCGCGGCGACGTACGTCGACTTGTTCAACGGTCGTGTCCGGCGGCGGCGCGTTGCTCGATCACGCCGTACCAGCCCATTCCCTCATAGCTCTCGTAGCCGGGCGTCAATGCATAGCCCACGAGCGCGCCGTCCGTGCTCTTGAACGTTCCGGTCGGATGTCGATCGTGCGGAAGCGCAAAGCGGCCGTCCTTGCGGTTGTCGCCGGACGAATCGGCCAGCACGCGCCCGCTTGCGTCGACGATCATGCACCGCGTGCGGCTTCGTTCCTCGTCGGTGAGCCGCACGTTCCGGACCACCGTGCCCGCCTGCCGGGCCCAGTCGAAGAACACGGCGAGCACGCCCACCACGCGTCCGTCGGAGCGCCCGGCTTCGCGAATCGCCGTCGCATAGGTGGCGACTTCCGCGCCGGCAAGCTGCCCGGAGACGGCGACGTCCGCGGCCACGTACTCGTCCCCGGAGCGCGTGACCATCGCCGCGCGAAACCAGCCGGCATTGGCGGCATCGGACGAGCCGGCAACCTGATAGGTGTCGGAGCGGCCGTTCGCGAGGATGTTCCCGGCCGTGTCGAGCACCCAGATGTCGAGGTAGACGGTGTAGCTTGCGAGAATCACGGCGAGGCGCTGTGCCGCGTAACCGGCGCTTTCCGCCGAAGGCGCCACGGTGCAGTCGACAACCGCCGCGTCGGTTGCCCACCACCGGACGTCGCACGAACGCTCGTAGAGGTTTCGATCGATCACGTCGATCATGTTGAGCGCAAGGTCGGCCAGCCGCTGTCCCCTTTGCCGCTCGAACTCGGTGACCATCCGTTGGCTGATGGCGGCCAGTTCCTTGCCGAGTTCGCCGGTCAGCGCACTGATGCGGCCCGACACATCCTTCACCTGCTTTGCGACGACCGCGAAGCCGCGGCCGGCTTCGCCGGCGCGGGCCGCCTCGATCAGCGCGTTGATCGCGAGGTAGGTTGCCTCGCGGTTGATGAGATCGATGTCCGCGATCTTGTCTCCTGAGATTCTGCGGACCGACTGCATCAGTTCAGACATCCCGCCTCGTCCGGATTGCTGGATGGACACTTCAACTGGTGCATTCACGCTTGCTCCTCCAGGCGCTGGACGTTGGCACACGGGTGCCGGAAAAATTGTGGAAACGTTAAATCTGTTATCGACATCATCGAACGAAACTTCAGTAAATCTGCGCTATCTCCTGGGAATGCCAGGCATGCACCGCTGCGGGGATGATGTACGCGGTCCGGCGCTCCATGCGGGGGCATCGCCGCTTCGAAAACGGGCGCTCGCGCGCCGGCGTGCACGTCGATGGGGTGCCGGGACGCACGTTATTTAGTCTCCCTATGTGCTGCAACGTGCGCATACGCACAAGACAGGATGCAAGGCACGCGGGCTCGGCCAGATCACGAATCCGATTGCTCCACCAGCCAGTCGATCAGCACCCGCACTTTCGGCGGCAGAAGCCGGTTCGGCGGATACAGCAGCCACACCGGCCCGCTGTACGCGCGCGGCTCGAACAGCCATTCGGGCAGGACCTGCACCAGCCTGCCGGCACGCAGATCGTCCGCTACCGCGAACTCCGGCAGGTTCGCCACGCCCCAATCGTCCAGCGCGGCCTCGCGCCGCGCACTCACATCGTTCGCGATATAGCGGCCTCTCACTTCAATGGTCTGCGCGTGGTTGCCCTGCCGGAAAGTCCACCGGTTGTCGTCCGGCGTATCGCCGAGATACAGACAGTCATGCTGCGCAAGATCGTCCGGAACGACGGGCGTGCCTCGTGCACGCAGATAGCCCGGCGACGCGCACGGCATCCATCGCACCGTGCCGAGCCGTCTTGCGACGAGGCCTTGCGGCGGCGTCGGCGTGGGCCGCACGACGAGATCGACGTGATCGCGTATCGGATCGATATCCCGGTCGTCGAATACGACCTGTACCTCCACTTCCCGGTAGGTACGCAGGAAATCCGGCATCTTCGGGTGAATCAGGCTTTTCGCGAGCGAAATCGGCGCGCTGATGCTGACCCGGCCGCGCGGCTGCGCCGTCGACTGGCTGGCCGCATCGACGGCTCCGGACGCCGCGTCCATCATGTCGCGGCAGTGGCGATAGACCTGCATGCCGGACTCCGTCAGCCGGATGCGTCGGGTCGAGCGTTCGAACAATCGCGTGCCCAAAGCCCGTTCGAGCCGCTGCACTTGCCGGCTGATCGTCGACGGCGTGGTGCCGAGCGGGCGGGCTGCCGACGAGAAGTTGCCGGCCTCGACCACCTGCGTGAAGGTCGCGAGATCCGGCAGCAACGGGAGAAGTTCGGTCGGTGTCATGGACGCCTCAGGGCTGATCTAACGCGGGTTTCGGGTCTATTTGTGCGCTCACTGCACAAAATATGTTCTTGCCGACCGGATTATCGCTTCCCATGCATCATCGGACAATGAGGCCTTTCGTTACGGGAGGTCCGTCATGCGCTTGCCGTCCAGCATCTCGGCCGATTTGTTGCTTATGGTTGTGGCCTTCATCTGGGGAACGAGCTATGCGGTGGTGAAAAGTGCATTGCTCGTCTATCCGGTGTTGGGTCTTCTCGCGTTGCGCTTCGGCATCACGTTCGTGCTGCTGTCGCCCTCCCTGTGGTCGATGCGTCGGTTGTCGCGTTCCCAGTGCATCAGGATCGTCGGCGCCGGGTGCGTACTGCTCGGGATCTTTCTGGCGGAAACGTTCGGCGTGCGGATCACGAGCGCGTCGAATGCGGCGTTTCTGATCAGCCTGTGCGTGGTGATGACGCCGCTCGTCGAATGGGCCTGGCTCAAACGCGCGCCGCGCGGCGTCGAATGGGCGGCGGCTGGACTTTCCCTGGTGGGCGCCTTTCTGCTCGGGGGCGGCCGATTCGAGTTCACGCCCGGTGACGCGCTGGTGGTGCTCGCCGCGCTGTTACGCGCGATCAACGTGTGCGCGACGAAGCGGGCCATGCAGGTCAACGCCGTTTCTCCGCTGGCGATGACGGCGGTGCAATCCGGCGTGGTGTCGTTCGGTTGCGCCGTGCTCGCGCTGACCGTCGCGAGATCGCAATGGCAGCCCCTGCCTGCATTCGCCGGGTATGAGCGCTTCTGGATGATCGTCGTTTATCTGGTTGCGGGCTGCACGTTGTTCGCGTTCTTCGTGCAGAACTACGCGGTCAGCCGCAGCACGCCGACACGCGTCGCGCTGCTGATGGGCAGCGAGCCCGTCTTCGGCGCGTTGTTCGCGAGCGTATGGCTTGGGGAAAGGGTGTCCGCGGTTGCGTGGATCGGCGGCGGGTTGATCGTCGTTGCATCCCTGCTGGCATCGATCAAAGGAAAGGATCGGCGCGATCCGGATGTCGTCCCGGAATTCGAAGAGCCGAAACGGCTGGCCGTCTAATCGACTAGCTGGCGCACGCAAGCCCTCTCCCCGCAAACCACCTTTTTCAGGATAATGCCCCGCCCCATGCCATAATTCGCGCTTTCCAATCTCACCCGTTCACGCCGTTCGCGCCATGTTCCGCGTCCGCATCCAGAAGCTCGGCAGCCTGCTCGGATTGCTGGCGATCCTGATGACCGCGCTCGCGCCGACGGTTTCCCAGGTGCTGGCGTCGCAGCGGCAACTGAGCGACGGACTCGCGACTTACTGCACGGCGCACCCCGCGAACGCGGCGTCGCACGACGACGGCGACGACGACAACCATCCGGCGACGTCGCACTGGCAAGCGTGCGCGTACTGCGGCCTGCTCGCTCACGTGCCGGCGGTGACGGGCGGCACCGCGCCGCTCTTCGTCGCGCAGCGGGTCATCCGCGTATCCGTGCGGGCGACGCCCGTCGAAGCGCGCGCCGTTCGCACCTACGCGAGCGCACAGCCCCGCGCCCCTCCCGCTTTCTGCTGATTCCCTCCGCTATCCATCGATGACGATGCCGCCTTGCGCGACGCGCGAGGCGGCCGCTCGTCGCGCGTGTCGTCTCGACGTTCGCGCCGACGGTCTATTTCGGCAAGGGCTTCGGCGATCTGCCGGCGTCGCTCGGCTACCTGCGTCCGTTCGCGATCACGGGCACGATCGGCCCGAACCTGACGACCGCGTCTTCGGATCAGGGGCCGAACTCGCTCGGCTGGGGCTTCACGCTCCAGTACAGCATCCCGTACCTGCAACAGCAGGTGAAGGATCTCGGGCTGGGTCAGCCGTTCAGCAATCTCGTGCCGGTCGTCGAATTTCCGATGAGTACCTGCACGGCCGGCGCGTGTGCCGGACAAACGACGGGGACGATCAACCCCGGCGTGATGTGGCTTAACCGTTACGGGCAATTCGGCGTCGAAGCGCAAATCCCGATCAATCGCGCGACCGGCATGCATACCGGCGTGCTGTTGCAGGCGCATCTGTACTTCGACGACATGTTCCCGAATTCGCTCGGCAAGCCGCTGTTCTAACCTCGCAAGGATGCTTTTGATGAAACTGCACAACACTGCACGCGGCGCCGTTGCCGCGATTGTCTTCGCCGCGTCGCAGCTTGCGCTCGCGCACGCTTATCCGACGCACCAGACGCCGGGTGCCGGCTCGAACGTCGCGACATCGCCGAAAAACGTCGCAATCGACTTCGACAACGCGCTCGAACCCGCATTCAGTTCGATCGCCGTCACCGATGCGCAGGGCAACGCGGTCACGAGCGGCAAGGCCGTGGTGGATGCGTCGAACGCGAAGCACATGTCCGTGTCGGTGAACCCGCTGAAGCCGGGCGACTACACGGTAGCGTGGGTCGCCGTGGCCGAGGACGGACACCGCACGCAGGGACACTACAGGTTCACCGTGAAGTGACCTTTAACGCCGCGACGCGGTAAAAAAAAACGCCGACCTCGATGGTCGGCGTTTCTACGCGATACGCGCCCGCGAATTACGCGACCGTCTCGGACGCCGTCACCTTGGCGTCTTCCTCGACCTCGGCCGACGAGCGGATCAGATGCTCGAACGCGCCGAGCGATGCCTTCGCGCCTTCGCCCACCGCGATCACGATCTGCTTGAACGGCACCGTGGTCGCGTCGCCCGCGGCGAATACACCCGGCACCGACGTCTGGCCCTTCGCATCGACTTCGATCTCGCCGTGCTTCGACAGCGCCACCGTGCCCTTCAGCCATTCGGTATTCGGCACGAGGCCGATCTGCACGAACACGCCTTCGAGTTCGACGTGACGACGCTCGCCCGTGTTGCGTTCGAGGTACGTCATGCCCGTCACTTTCTGGCCGTCGCCGATGATCTCGGTCGTCTGCGCCTGAGTGTGCACCGTGACGTTCGGCAGGCTGCGCAGCTTGCGTTGCAGCACTTCGTCCGCGCGCAGCTCGGCGCCGAATTCGAGCAGCGTCACGTGTTTCACGATGCCCGCGAGGTCGATCGCCGCCTCGACGCCGGAATTGCCGCCGCCGATCACCGCGACGCGCTTGCCCTTGAACAGCGGACCGTCGCAGTGCGGGCAGTACGCGACGCCCTTGTTGCGGTACTCCTGCTCGCCCGGCACGTTGACGTTACGCCAGCGCGCACCGGTCGCCAGAATCACGCTGCGGGCGCGCAGCGTCGCGCCGCTTTCGGTTTGCACTTCGATGACCTTGCCCGGCACGAGCTTCGCCGCGCGCTGCGTGTTCATGATGTCCACGTCGTACGCACGCACGTGGTCTTCGAGCGCCGACACGAACTTCGGCCCTTCCGTTTCCTTCACCGAGATGTAGTTCTCGATCGCCAGCGTGTCGTTCACCTGGCCGCCGAAGCGCTCGGCCAGCACGCCCGTGCTGATGCCCTTGCGCGCCGCGTAGATGGCCGCCGCCGCGCCCGCCGGGCCGCCGCCGACGATCAGCACGTCGAACGTGTCTTTCGCGTTGAGCTTTTCGGCCGCGCGCGAGCTCGCGCCGGTGTCGAGCTTCTGCAGGATTTCTTCGACGCCCATCCGGCCCTGGCCGAACACTTCGCCGTTCACATACACCGTTGGCACGGCCATGATCTTGCGTGCGTCGACTTCGTCCTGGAACAGCGCGCCGTCGATCGCGACGTGACGAATGCGCGGATTGATCACCGACATCGCGTTCAACGCCTGCACGACGTCCGGGCAGTTCTGGCACGACAGCGACATATACGTTTCGAACACGTAGTCGCCGTCGAGATTGCGGATCTGTTCGGCCACATCCGCTTCGATCTTTGCCGCATAGCCGCCGACCTGCAGCAGCGCGAGCACGAGCGACGTGAACTCGTGGCCCATCGGGATGCCCGCGAAGGTCACGCCGATGTCGCTATTCACACGACGCAGCTCGAACGACGGAACGCGCGCGTCGCCGGCTTCGGCGCCACGGCTTTCGACGTATGAAATCTGCGCCGACGATTCTTCGATGTCCTTCAGCAGCCCACGCAGCTCCTGCGACTTCGCGCCGTCATCCAGGAACGCGACGATCTCGATCGGCTGCGTGATCCGTTCCATGTAGCTTTTCAGTTGCGTCTTGAGATTGGCGTCAAGCATGATTGATTTCCGACTTGTCAGTAACAGGAGAGAGGCTCGCGAAATCGATCAACATTGCTAATCAATTTCGCCGGAAGGCGAATCGGGGATTCGCCTCGCCGGACCCCGCCCGCGATGAGCAGGCCCGGCACTTTCAGCAACCAGCGTGCTTAGATCTTGCCGACCAGGTCGAGCGACGGCTTCAGCGTTTCAGCGCCTTCTTGCCACTTCGCCGGGCACACTTCACCCGGGTGCGACGCGACGTATTGCGCCGCCTTCACCTTGCGCAGCAGTTCCGACGCGTCACGGCCGATGCCGTTGTCGTGGATTTCGCAAAGCTTGATCTCGCCTTCCGGGTTGATCAGGAACGTGCCGCGCAGTGCGAGACCTTCTTCTTCGATCATCACGTCGAAGTTGCGGGTGATCGCGCCGGTCGGGTCGCCGATCATCGTGTACTGCACCTTCTTGATCGCGTCCGACGTGTCGTGCCATGCCTTGTGCGCGAAATGCGTGTCGGTCGAGACCGAGTAGATTTCGACGCCCAGCTTCTGGAACGCGGCGTAGTTGTCCGCCAGGTCTTCCAGTTCGGTCGGGCACACGAACGTGAAGTCAGCCGGGTAGAACACGAACACCGACCACTTGCCCTTCAGGTCTGCGTCGGTGACGTCGATGAACTTGCCATTCTTGAATGCGGCGGCTTTGAACGGCTTGACTTGCGTGTTGATCAGAGACATGCGGTGTTTCCTCTTCACTGGGTTGAAATGGGATGAACGAAGGTTACGGGAATCACGTTCATTTGAAAAATTGGTTGCTCTTATTGAGCGCATTGGCTGGCGCTATCGCGCCCCAATGCCCCGGAAACCTCGGGGCGTCGAGCATACAACGAAAGTGCGACATCCCGTAGCGCACGGCGAAAGTGCGCTCGATGCGAGCGCGCCCGTTGCTGGTGCAACCGGTCCGTGCCGATCCTGCCGGATGCCGCAATGCGCGCGCCCGATTCGTTGCAGATGGGGCCGCGGCTATCGCGATGCAACCCTCTGCATCAACGGCTCGCCGGATGCGCGTTCGCTTCACGGGTCGCAAGCCGCGTGCGCAGAAACTGCGCGAACGCCCGGATCGTCACCGATCCCTCGCGGTGCTGCGGATAGACGACGTGCACCGCGCTCGGCGGCGGCCGCCATTTGGCCAGCACTTCGACCAGTTGCCCCGCCGCCAGCGCGTCGCCGACGATGAAGTCCGGCAGCAATGCGATGCCGAGCCCGGCGATGGCCGCGTCGCGGATCACTTCGCCGTTGTTCGCGCGCAGCGGGCCGTGCACGTCGAACGTCGCGTTCGCGCCGTCGACGACGAACGTCCACGCGGCCCGGCCCTCGTGTCCGTACGGCAGGCACGCATGACGCTCCAGTTCCGCCGGCGACGCGGGCTCGCGCCGGCGGCGCCGATAGCCGGGGCTGCAGCACGCGATCATCTGCACGTCGGCGAGTTTTTGCGCGATCAGCGTCGAATCCGCCAGGCGGCCGATTCGCAGCGCCATGTCGAAGCCCTCGCCGACCACGTCGACGACACGGTCCGACAGGTCCATGTCGAAGCGCACGTCCGGATGCGCGCGCAGAAACTCGGCGACGAGCGGCGACAGATGTGACATTCCGAACGACATCGGCGCGCTCACTTTCAGGAGCCCGCGCGGCTCCGTGCGGCGCGCGGACATCGCCTGCTCCGCTTCCGCGACGTCGGCGAGGATGCGCTCTGCGCGCTCGTAGAACGCGTGGCCGAGGTCGGTGACCGCGAGCTTGCGCGTGTTGCGCACCAGCAGGCGCACGCCGAGGCTCGCTTCGAGCGCGGCCACGCGCCGGCTGACGAACTGCTTCGACAGCCGCAGCCGGTTCGCCGCCGCGGTGAAATTGCCCGCGTCGACCGCCGCCACGAAAATCCGCATGTCGTCGAGTTGCATTCGATTGTCCACTCCAGTGAGACACTGAATCCGGTATCTGCGTCATTATATCCTTCTGGATTGACCTAAACTCCTCTCCATCGATTCACAACGATCAACGGAGGTCAACATGGTGGAAGTCAGGCAGGCATCCCAACGCGGTCGCGCCGAACACGGCTGGCTCAGTTCGCGTCACACGTTTTCGTTCGCGAATTACTACGATCCGCAGCAGCTCGGCTTTTCCGACCTGCTCGTGATCAACGACGACCGCGTGCAACCGGCGCGCGGCTTCGGCAAGCATCCGCACCGCGACATGGAGATTTTTTCGTACGTGCTGGAAGGCGCGCTGGAGCACAAGGACTCGATGGGCACCGGCTCGGTGATCGTCCCCGGCGACGTCCAGTTGATGAGCGCCGGCACCGGTGTCGCGCACAGCGAGTTCAACCATTCGGCGAACGAGCTCGTGCACTTTCTGCAGATCTGGATCGTGCCGTCGCAGAAGGGCGCCGAGCCGCGCTATCAGCAAAAGCACATTTCGGACGACGAGAAGCGCGGCAAGCTGCGTCTCATCCTGTCGCCGGACGGCGCCGAGGACTCTTTGCTGCTGCGCCAGGACGCCCGGGTGTACGCTGGCCGCTTCGACGGCGCGGAGCGCGCGGCACTGGAACTCGGCGCCGAACGCTACGCGTACGTGCACGTTGCGCGCGGCAGCGTGACGGTGAACGGCGTCGCGATGACGGAAGGCGATGGCGCGCGCATCCGCGACGAGCAGTTGCTCACGTTCACCGACGGCAACGACGCAGAAGTGCTGGTTTTCGATCTGCGCAACAACGACGTGTCGGAGATGTGGGCGTAACCGGCGTCGGCGGTCTCATCCGCCGACGCGCAAAGGGCGGCGGCGCGATGCGCTCGCCGCTGACCGCCCGGGCCCGCAACGGGCCGCCCGGGCATCGACAAAAATCAGACCAAACCCACCCATTCGTTCGGAGAAAACAATGAGATACAACCTGTTCGGTCGCGGCAACGACGTCGCCCTCCTCGTCGCGCGCGTGTTGCTCGCCGCGCTGTTCGTGCTGTTCGGCTGGAGCAAGATCACCGCATTCGGCGGCACCGTCGGCTTTATGGCGTCGGTCGGCGCGCCGGTGCCGACGCTGTCGGCGATCATCGCGATCGTGATGGAGTTCTTCGTCGGCCTGCTGATCGTGGCCGGCTTCTTTACGCGTCCGCTCGCGGTGCTGCTCGCGCTGTACACGATCGGCACGGCGCTGATCGCGCATCACTTCTGGACGATGACCGGCGCCGACCAGATGGAGAACATGATCAACTTCTACAAGAACGTGAGCATCGCGGGCGGCCTGGTCGCGCTGGCGGTTGCCGGGCCTGGCCGACTGTCGGTCGACCGGCAGTAGACGCACGCCGCGCCGCGCACGCGACGCGTCGGAGGCGGGACGCACGGCGCGTCCCGCCTCTTTCGCTTTGCGCGCGGCAGCGCCGGCAGCCACGGCAGCGGCGGCGGCAAACCCGCGCCGCGAACGACGCTTGCTTGCTCCGAATTCGCCGCTCCTTCCCCGACTGCGCGTGACCCATGAACGAGCCTCAAGACAACCTGATCGCCTATCTGTCCGCACTGCAGGAGTCCGTGCGCCATGCGGTCGGACGGCTGCCGCTGAAAAGCCGCTTCGCACAGGGCCTGCTGATGGCGGCGCGCGCGGTCGGCGGCGCGGGGCTCGCTTACGGCATCGGCCGCGCGCTGCACACGGAACAGGCGTTCTGGGCCGCGATCACCGCGATCGCGGTCGTGCAGCCCAACTACACGGACATGGTCGCCCAGTCGCGCGACCAGGTGATCGGCGCGGCGGCGGGCGGCGTTTGCGGCTTTGCGGCGGCGACGCTCGGCCCGGCCGACGCCGGCGTGTATCTCGCCGCGGTCGCGGTGGTGATGGTCGCCTGCTGGCTGCTGAAGGTCGGCAGCGCCGCGCGGCTCGGCGGCATCACGACGACCATCGTGCTGCTCGTGCCCGCGCAGGGTCCCGCGTGGGACATCGCGCTCGTGCGCTTCACGCAGGTGCTGATCGGCATGGCGTGCGCGCTGCCGGTCGGATGGCTCGTTTCGTATGCGGAACGCCGCTGGCTGATCGCCGCCGGCACGCTGCCGTCCGACAGCAAGTAGACCGCCCGCCTTCGTTCGCGACGTGCGGGCGATTGCCTCGTCTGCTGCAGTGACGGACGAAATCGTGCGACACTCCGGGTCCGCGTCGTTGCGGCCGATACCGCCCGATTTATCGACCGCTTTTCGCTTTATTCGCTTTTCGTTCTTCGCGTCCTCATTGCAACATGACTTCTTCGAATCAAACCCCCGCGCGCGCGCCGCGTAAATCGTTGACCCTGCTCCAGTTGCTCGGGCTGATCGCTTTCGGCGGACTCGCCGCGTCGGCGCTGCTCAAGCTGTTCGTCTGAGCGACTGGCGCATGTACCGGAAAGGGGTAGCCCTCGAAATCCAGTTCTCTCCCGAGCGGCTGAACGACGGCGCCGGCGACCCGTACTGGATCGACCTCAACGCAGAAGAAGCCGCCGCGCTGCTGCACACGCTTCAGACGCGGCTCGGCGCGCACGCGGGCGGCACCGCTGCGCCGCTCGTCGTCGCGCTCGACGACGCGAACGACCTGGCCCCGCCGTCGACGGCCCCGCGCGGCGATGCCGCCGCCGCGCCGATCGCGAGCGAATCCGCGGAATTCAAGCAATGGGTCTGCGTGATCTGCGGCTGGGTGTACGACGAAGCGGCCGGCGCGCCCGACGACGGTCTCGCGCCTGGCACGCGCTGGGCCGACGTGCCCGACGACTGGCGCTGCCCGCTGTGCGACGTCGGCAAGCAGGACTTTGCGCTGGTCGAGTTCTGAGGCGGCGGATGCCGGCGACGGCGAGCGCGGCCGGCACGTTAATTCGTCACGAACGGAACCGAACTACAATGCATGCCGTCCGATGTCTGTCGCAGGGTTCGTTTCGACATGTCCCTCTTTAAGAAGCTAGTTCCTGTTTTGCTGGTGCCGCTCGTCGCGGCGCTGGGCGCCTGCTCGTCGGCGAAGCCGAAGTTCCAGGACGACCAGTTGTTCAGCAGCACGGCCAGCCCGTTCTCGCGCAACTTCGACTTTCCCGCCACCGACGCGTGCGAAGCCGCGCGACGCGGCCTGTTGAGCCAGGGCTACCTGACGACGACGGTGCGCTCCGATAGCGTCGACGCGACGAAGAACTTTCAGCCGGCGCCGGATTCGCACATCGTCGTCGAGGTGCACGTCGTCTGTACGGCGGGCGACGCGTCGAATACGAGCGTCATCTACGTGAATGCGGTGCAGGACGGCTATGCGTTGAAGAAGAGCGATACGTCGGCGAGCGTCGGCTTGTCGATTTTCGGGTCGCTGTCGGTGCCGATCCGCACGAACAGCGACGCGATGGTGAAGACGTCGAGCGAGACGATCCAGTCGAGCGCGTTCTACAGCAAGTTCTTCGAGCTGGTGGACCGTTATCTGCGTACGTCGGCGCGCAGCGAGCCGGTACCGCACGGGTCGATCGAAGTGACGCCGCTGCCGCCGCCGGTCTCCGCGCCGGCGCCCGTCGCCGTGGTGACGCCGCTTGCGCCGGCCGTGGCGCTCGCGAGCCGGTCGGTGGCGCCGGTGATCGGGGCTGCGGCTGCGGCTGCGATGAGCGCGAAGGTGGCGGCGCCTTCGGCTGCGAATGACACGCATGTGGCCGTGCCGGGTGCCGGCGGTGGTAACAGCCCCTCGCCCGGGGCGATCGAAACCGCCGCGTCGGTCCAGCCGGCAAAGTCCGCCGCGGCCGACGAGATGGCCGCCACGCTGCCCGGTATCGGCGAGCCGCCGCTGCTCGTCGCGCCGACCGGTCAACAGGTGGCGAACGCGGCGGTGCAGAGTGCGATTGCGCCGGCGGCGGTGGCCGCGCCTGTCGCCGTGAGCGGGCGCGTGAACAACGTGTCAGTCGTGACGGCGCCGGCGGCGGGCGCCGCGGCGGCGCCGGTCGCGCAATAGGTCGACTGACGCGGCGTTGCGAGCGAATTGCCCAAGATCCTGGGCTGTCCAACGCGTGTGTCAGCGCACGACAAAACGCTTCACAAGCGTCAGTTCTCCGGCCTTGCGCATCGGCACCTGCACCGTTTCGCTCATTTCGTTCGGCGTGCCCTCGTCGAAAATCGTCGACACCTGCGCAACAGTCATGTGCTGATCGGCTAGACCGCTGCCGTAGTAGTTCACGTAGACGAGCCATGTGCCGCGCGGCGGCGCGGCGCTCGAATAGATTTCCGGTCCGTAACCGGTAGTCACATCCACGTCCAGCGCCCCGCCATTGCGGGCGACGCGGTGCCCGTAGTACGTATGTTCGCCGTCGGGCGACACGACATGCAGGTCGAGGTCGGTGCCGTCCGTGTCCCATGACAGAACGACCCGCAATCGGACCGCCGTCTTGCCCGCGTACGCATCGTAGAACTGCACGCGCTTGCGGCTGCCGTCGCCGGTACGCACTTCCACGCCGTTAGTCCCGGCTCCAAAGGCATACGACCGTGAAAAATGGCCGTCATCGTCAATCCGCTGCGGCATCGGCGTACCGTTCACCACGAGCGTCGCGTCCGATGGGCCGTATTCTGCCTTCGGCGCGCGACGAATCTGTCCCGCGATCACCGCGTTGACGGACTGCCCTTCCGGTGTGGAGACGCGAACGGCCGGATATTGAACGTCCTGCGTATAGCGCGCCGAATCGCCGGATGTGCGGCGCCATCCATTCAACGGGGCGGAAAATTCGATGTCGGCGGCCTGCGCCGCTTTAGCGCAATCGAATGCCAAAGCCGCGACCAGCAATCGCGTAAACAGCATGCTCATTTCGCGCTCCTTTTCGTGTCCTGAAGTCAGAGCCGCGCGCTTTTCACGAGCACGAGATCGCCGATCTTGCGCAACGGCACGTCGATCGTTTCGCGCCGCTCGCTCGCGGTGTTCTCGTTGAACAGCAGCGTGAGGCGCGCAGTAATCACGTCCCGCTCGTGCGCGGCGGAATCGAAGTTGTAACCAGTCGCATCGAAGTTGCCCCAGTAGTTCAGGAAGAACAGCCACGTTCCGCGTTTTGGCGCCGCCGACGAGAAAATGCCGGGACCGGCGCCGTCGACGGAATCGACGTCGAAGCCACTGCCGTCTTCGAGCGTCGGGTGCGCAAAGAACGCGTGCAAGCCGTCCGGCGTCACGACATGCAAATCGACCTGCGCCTTCGGATCGTCCCAGGTCACGATGGCGCGCAGCTTCGCCTGTGGTTTGTTCTTGTCCGCCTCGTAAAACTGCGCCCGCTGACGCGTGCTGCCGTCGGCCGAAACGATTTCGATGCTGTTCGATCCTGCACCGAATGCCCAGGGTCGCGCGAAGGTGCCAGCATCGTCGGTGTAGAGCGGCGTCGGATTGCCGTTCACGACGAGCGTCGGCGGCTGTCGTGCGTGCGGATCGACGCGCCGCAACTGCCCTTCGATCAACGTACGAAAGCGCTGTGCGCCGCGGTCTATGGGCGGACGCGGGTACGCCGCCACATAGCGTTCTCCTTCGTTCGTCAGCCCGCTGTGCCGCCAGCCGTTGAACGCCGACGTGAGGCGAGCCAGCACGCCACCATCGTCGCCCGCCGCGAGCACGGCACGCGGCAACGCGACGGACACAGCGACGAGCGTCGCTGCAATCGTCCGCGATAGCAGCACTGGCCGCGTGCGCCCGACGTCCGCCAAAAAAGCGGTACCCGAAGGCTTGTCGCTGTCGGTTCGAACCTTCATTGTCATCAGTTCCCGGTCAGTATCAGAGCGCGCGCGGCCGTTTCGACGAAACGCTCGTCCTGACCGCGCGGATGGCCTGCAAAGGCGAGATGCAAATACTCGTGCGCGAGCGCGATACGGTCGTCGTCGGTTTTCAGGCCGTAAATGTATATGCGGTTGCGTTGGGAATCCGCATACGGTCGTCCGGCAGTAACCGCACATATCGCAGGAGGGTCGGGCATTTCATAACCGGCCTCGCCGTCGAGTCGCCGCGCCCATTTCGCTGACTGGCGCCTGAGCCAGCCGTCTGCGCCGGCCACCGGCACACAGTCGCTCGATAGCGAACTGCGGTACGACGTCAATGTCGCCTGCGGCCACGTACGCGCGAGGATCGCGTCGAACGTCATGCCGCGCCCAGCCGCTGCCTTCGCAGCCAGCCAGGCCATTTGTCCGGGCGCAGCCTCGTCACGGTGGTATTGAACCGACACCCCGCCAAGCACGAGGCCATCGGTGAAATTCGCTGCATCGCGCGCGGCCTGCTGCGGCTCATGCGCGAGAACGCGCTGCGTCGCGCTGCTGTCATCGATGCGCAGACAGCGACCTGCGCGCTCTGCGTGCTGCACGAGGTAGCTGCGCGCCGCGATGGCCAACGCCCGCGCGGCTTGCGGTTGCGACGTGTCGCCCTCACGCTCGACGACCCGCGCGACGTATTCGTTGAGGCCCATACGGCCGAAGATTCGTGGTCGCCCAGCGTCGATATTCACCGTCAGCTCCCCCCGGCCGCGGACGTCGAGCGAATTGCCGTTTTCGAACCGGATGCGGAACGCACCGCGAAGCGGTCCGGGCCGCGCCGGTCGTCCGGCTGGACCTGCACCAAGTACCTCGCGAATCGGGTAGCGGGTGAAGAAGTCGACGACGACGCAGGCAGAGTCATCGGGCACGTTGATTCGCGCGAGCAGCGGAGCGATGCGCGGAGCCATCGCTGAAAGGACCTCCACGCTGCTGCCGCGCCCGCCGATCCAGACCGGCGTGCCGTCGGCGAGCCAGCCAGCAGCGCCACCGATATGCGCGCGTGGCCGCGCCGGGTCGGACATCGTCCATGTCTTTACGCGTAGCAGGCTCCCGTACAGCGGGACTGTCCCCTGCCCGCGACCGCTCGTAATCACAGAGACGAGCGTGTTCGCCGCTTCGTCCCGCGCGCGCGGCGGCATCGCCTGCAGCGCGGCAAGGAGATCCGCGATGCGCACCCGCTGCTCGGGCGTGAGCGCGCGCAGATCGCGCAGCCATGCCGGCGCGTTGGCTGCGCTCCAGTATCGCGTCCAGTCCGCCGCGTTCAGATGCAGCCGTCTGGGATCGAAAAACAGTCCGCAAGACTGGACGAGCGCCCGGTCGCGATCGACGCGCCCACCGGTTATGCAGCAATAGACTTCGTCGGCATCCCCGCCAGTGCACGCGTAGTCGGGCGCGGAAATTCCTCTGTCGACCAGGTAACCGTAGACAAACAATTTCCACACACTACCGAGCGGCGTCTCGAGCGACGCCGGCAGTGGCTCGCCGTGAGAGCGCTGCCCGTCGCCGCCCGTCGCCCCGAGTTGCCACAGTCGCGCGTCGCCGCTTCGTATCCATGCGAAATTGAACGCGGCCGCTGTTGTCGGGAGGGCCTCCGCCTTTGTCGTCGGAACGGCGCCCCGCGCATCGATTGACAGGCAGGCAGCAGACGCGACGATCGAGACGAGTGCCGCGACGGTCGTGCCGAAGCGTCCCCATAGGCTCCCGCTTTGCGTTCGCGTCGCCCGCGCGGCGCTGGGCCGCGCCGCGGCGCTCCTGTCATGTGGTTCACGCATCGTTCCGGCCATCGTCACTGGATACGCAGCATCACGGACCGGTCACTGCGTCCCCCTTCGTACGCCTTGTCGTCCGGCTGATACATCCGGAAGAAACGCGCGGGCGGCATCGCAAATGTGCCGGGTAACGCGAAGCGAACCAGTTGACGAAGTGTCACTGGCCGATCCAGCAGCGGTACCGGCTGATGATAGGAAAGCTCGCCCATTTCCCAGGTTGCCGCACGCGCGAACGGCTGAGGTCCGCTGCCGCCTTCCGTCGGCACCGGCAAACCGTCGACATTGAGCCCCCAACTGGTCGCCTCCACCGAACCTCCTGGCGGCAACGGTATGTCGAGCAGACCGTAGCGCGTAACCGCCCCATTCTGCGGAGCCAGCGACACCTCGTCGACGTATAGCGAATTGGCGTCAATCGCGTCGCCTGACTTCACGAGGCGAGCGACGAACGATACACGGCCGCTTGCGTCGTCTTCGGCTGACTTCTTCGCATCGAGACGGTACAGACGTCGTTCGATCGCCACAGGCAACCGGCCCGGCTGCACTTCCCGGCTTCGGTACGACACCAGCGCGGTCACATCGGCGCTTGCTGCACCGACATCGAGTGAAGCCGGCAACGCTGAACCGGTCCACGTCCATGTTGCCACGCCGGTGGAGGTGGTCGTGCGCGTCCAGCCGGTGCCCTGTAATGCCGGCAGCGCAGTGGCAGTCTCACCGCCGAGTGATCTGCGCAGCCAAACGAGCGTGAGCGCGCGGTCCATCGTCGGATACGAAGCGCTGACCCGCGAGAGCACTGCAGCCGGATCGGTCGCAGCGGTTCGTGCGCCCGTCATGGCAAGCAGCGCGTCCGTGACCGGCGTCGAATCATTCGCCAGTGAAGCTCGGGCGCTTTCAGCGAGGCTCGCGAAATTCGGCGGCAACGCTGCATTTGTCAATTTCGCCGTGTACGCGGTCAGCAGAATCGCCATCTGAATGCCTTGCGGGGAATCAGGATGGACGAAAACCACACTGTCGCTCATGCGTGCTGTGGCGCGCCGCGCAGCCTGTTTCTGAGCGGTTCGCTCGTTCGCAAGCTCCCTTGCTACACCCGACACCGGTGTCGCAACCGGCAGGCCAATCTGCTGCAGCAACCACAATGCAACCGCCCGATGCAACAGCGGCTCCTTTGCCCCCACATCGCGATAGACATCCAACGCGCGCTGCCAGTTGCTCTCGGGCAGTGAAATGCCCAGCGTGCGGCTTGCCAGCCAGTCCGCGTAGTAAGCGTAAGCCGTGATCAGCGCACTACCGCCGGTCCAGTCGCCCCACCAGCCGAACACCCCGTTGACGCCCGCGAGCATCGCGAGCCGTTGACGCTGGCTGCGCAATCGGTCCTCGAGCTCTCGCGGTACCCTCGTGTCGCTGACGCGCGTCAGCGCATCGTAGGAAAGGGCGAGCGGGATCAGCCGGCTCGATGTCTGCTCCGCGCATCCATATGGATAACTGATCAAATCGTCAGCCACACGCGCAAACTGACTCGCGCTGCTCCCGAGAAGGCGTACGCGGACATCCTGCGCGTCAACTGGAAGCGTCAGCACATTCGAACTGCCGTTCAGCGCAACCGACAGTTCACGTTGCTCGAGCCAGGTCGATGCCTCGAGGCCGATCGGCGTTTGCAGCCGATCCACCGACCTGCCGTTCACGCTCACGCTCGCATCGACGACGCCAGTCGCGAGCGCCCCGCCGGGCAGCGATAGATAATTTGCCCCAGGCTTGAGCGTGACGTTGCGGCTGATGGCGAATCCACCGCCGTTCACCGTCCACTGGGCATCGACATTGGCCGTCCCCTGATTGAACGCGAGCATGTCGATCGCCGGCTGGTCCGCGCTCCGAAAGTGCGTCGGCCCGCTCCATTTCAGATAAAGCGCTTTGTCGGATCGAACATACGCGGTGCGCTGGCCGACGCTGCCGTCATCAGCGACAGCGCGCACGGTGACGCGCCAACGCGCGAGAGAGTCCGGCATCCGGAAGGTCATTTTGGCACGGCCAGATGCATCGGTGCGCAGATCCGGCTGCCACGCGGCCGTGTCGACGTCGTCGCGACGCGGACGCTCCAGCACCTTCACGCCACGCTGGTTGTAGCGATTGGCCTGTGTGCCGGCAGGTGTGCCACGTTCGGCGGCCAGCGCCAGGTCATACGTGATGAAGGACAGACTCGACGTCGTGCGCACGTTATTGCGACGCGGGTGATAGAAGAAGTCGACGATGCCCGGTGCGATCTCGGGTTGCAGCACGTAGACCATCTCGTCCACGACACTAACCGTCAGGCGCGTCGCCAGCGGCTTTCCCGCGAGCGCGCTCGTGATGTCGAGCGTCACCGTCTCGCCCGGGCCATAGACGGGCTTGTCGCTTTTCACGTCGAGATCAATCGACGGCTTCGTCACGACGATGCCCGCATTCTGGAACACGTACTGGCCATCCTTCACGTACAGCGCCGAAAACGTCATGTTCGGTGCGAAGTCGGGTTCCACCTTGATGCGCGCCTTCCACTGCGTAGGCGCGACCTGCTGCAAGCTCAACCAGTCCGCGCCGCGTGACAGCAGCGCGCGCCGTTCGACCCGGTCCCGCTCCAGTGTCAGCAACGCATCGTCCGTTGGCTGCGCGAACGTGATCAATGCCTCCGCAGTGTCTCCAATGCGGTAGCGCTCGCGGTCGAACACGATTTCGATGCTGCCCGGCAGCGCCTTCAGGCCGTCGCCGGCCACCCAGTGGCTTGTGGCGGCCAGCAGATTGCCGGCCTCGTCCTTCACGGACACCATGTACGAGCCCGCTTGTGCGAACGATATCGGGAAGGCCAACCCTTGACTGCCCTTTCCGTTGTTGCCTACAGCACCTTGCTCTCGCGTCTGCGATTCGAGTCGTACCCATTCCCACCTGGTTGGCTGATGGGAGGTCGCATCGAGGGGTCCGCCCGACTGCAACGTGAAATCCACACGCTCGCCTGGCTGCGAGAACGTCTTCGGCGCACTCAACCGATATGGTGTCGCGCCTCGTGCGATCAGCAATTCGCGCGTGACGCGCACACGATATGCGGCGCCATCCTGGGCAAGCAGGGTGAGCACGTACCGGCTCGGATCGACCGCGGCTGGCAGTGTCAATGCCGCGACGCCGTCGTTGTTGGTCTCCAGTTCCTGCTGGTCGAGTTCGACCGGAAAGAGGCCGGCATAATGCAGTTCCCCGTCGGCGATCGCAACACGCTGCGCGCGCAGCGTCACCGACACGCGGCCGTTGCGAACCGGCTTGCCATTCGGATAGCGCAATTCGATACGGCCTTTTGGCGGTTCGCCGGTCGCATAGTCGCGCTTGTCCATGACGAGATTGACGTCGAAATGTGGCTTCACATATTCGGCTACGCGGAAAGCAGAGCCATAGCTGTCCCCCCGGTAGTCGAACCGTATCGTGTAACCGCCTCCCGGCGCGGCGGATGGCAACGCAAAATCGGCGTCCCCGCCCGAGTCCGACCTGAACCGCACGGTGCGCGTTGCGATCGGTGCGCCGTTCGGATCGAGCACCTCGAGCTTGAGATCGGCGGGCGCTGCAGCAACGGACTCGTTCGCGCTGCGAAACGTCCTGCCGAGAAATTTCACGTGAACCGTGTCGCCCGCCCGATACATCGGACGATCCGTGACCGCATAAATCTTCGTGTTGTAGATCTCGCTGTCGTAATAGAAATTCTCCGAGACGAAGACGCCGCCCTCCGGATCGCGGCCAATCACGTAACTGCGTTCCGGCGACACATGCGACAGGGCGAGGGCACCATCGGCCCCGGTCGCGCCGCTCTGCAGCACACCGACGCCGTCTGTCCACATCACCTGTGCAGCAGTAACCGGCTTGCCGCTGTCGCGGCGTGCTGCCCAGACGAGCAGGCTACCCGATGCAGACTTCGCGACCGCCACGGTATCCGACACGAACAGCAGCGTGTGCGCGCGGTAATCGCCGATGATGGCCTCGACGAGATATAGCCCAGGTTGCTGACGCCCGACCGGAATCATGACGTTGCCCGGCGTCGCATCAATGAAGTTGCTGCTGCTGCCTGACAGATGCGTACCGGCCGGCGGCTCGATATTTTTGGCCTCCCAAATCGGGTAACGGAAACGGGCAATGACCTCATAGCCTCGCAACGGCGCAAAGCGGGACGACGGCTCGAATTGGGCAGGCTTTTGCGGCTGCGTGCCGAGGCTGAACTCCGGATGCGCATCGACAACCTTGCGGCGCGTCACGAAGGACAGTACTCGCTGCCATGCGCGGCGCGCGTCCGTCACCCAGCGATCCCAAAGCCAGGAAAGCGTGTTCGCGAGCCCTTCGCCACGATAGTTCGGCGCGACATTCAGGCGATGCAGGTTCTTCTGCGCTTTAAGGAATGCGAGTGGATCAGGTACCCGATAAACGACGATATCTGCACCGCCGTAGCCGCGCAAACGTTCGTCGTAATGGCGGCCCTGCGCTTCGAGGCGAACCTGCGCGATTTCGTTGCTGCCGTAGCTCGCATCGGATAGCAGGAAGAACGGCTGTCCAGTCGCCGCACGGCTGTCGTACTGGCTGGGTGCAGCCGCTCTCAACGTGGGATTGCTGTCGATGTCCCGCTGTATAGCCTGCGCATCCTGACTGGATTCCTGCGCGTGCACCGCCGTCAACGTCGATACGCCCGCAAAGATCACCGCAATCAGTGCACGAGCGATGCGCCGGTTCTTCATGGCGTCAGGAATACGAAACGAAATACGCCGACGAAATTCGGATTGCCATCGAGTGGCTGCCAGCGAGAATCTTTCCATTGCATCAGGTCCATAACGGCGACCGCGCGCAGACCATTGTCGGATTGCGTGACGGTTCCTGTGTGATAAGCGATGTAGCGGTCGAGCCAGATCATCAGATGCTGGTCGTCCCCCTGGTCGAAGAAAAGCAGATCGCCCGGCAACGCCAGATTGATGTCCCTCGACACAAAGCGGCTGTTGTGCTGGACGAGCGCGATGGCTGACGCGTAAGGACCGGCGCTGCCATCGACCCGGGTCCACCGACTGGCCAGCGTTCGTTGTGCGGCGTTCAGCTCGAGCTCGGGCGGCAGACGGCTCGTGCTGGTTTTGTCGTTCATTCCGTTGGCACGCAGCCAGCGAGCGTCGTGAATCTTGAACGCTTCGGCGGCTGCGAAACGCACGAGGCCCGCGCAATCGCGTTGCGTCCAGCGCGGCGTGGGGCCGCTTCGCAGTTGCTGATCGACGATGCGGACGAACCACTCGCGAAACACCGCCGATTGCCGCGTCGACAGCGAATCCGGCACGGTCACCGGGAAATTCGCCGGCAGCGCCCAGGCATCTGCGCCGGTCATGAGCGTACTTATCACCACGACCGACATGACGAACCTGCGGCGCGTCACAACCGGCCTCGCAACGATTCGGATGCCGCCTCGCGACTCGACGCGCGGCTCGCTATCAGGCATGCCAATGCCCGTGAAGCGGCGCGCCAACGACGATCGCAGTTTCACCGCGGCCCCATTGCCGATGACGCCACGAGCGGCGCCGCCGTTTCGGCGAACGGAGATTCGGCGCCGCGCAGCGCATCCGCTGCATTCGAGCTCGGTCGCTCAAAGTGCCAGTCGACCGGTACCCAAGCCGGGGAGAGCGGCAGCGACGCCGGCAGACTCAGCGAGACCGGCGGATATTTCGCGAACGCGTGAAGCTTCGGCAGCAAGTGGGTGCGCGCCGCATTCCGGAAAATCGCCTCCTCGTCGGACGGCAACGAGCGCCCTGCTTCACGTTCGATCAGCGCCGCAACGGTTTGCGGTGTGAAGACGGCGATGGTACGCGCGGTGCGTGCCGGATCGAGCGTGTCAGCCAGCGCCGGATAGCGTTTGTCGAGTACCGCGAGCGTGTCGTCGACCAGACGTTCATCGGGCGAGAACACCGCATAGCCGTGCGCTAATGCGAGCGTGACTGGAAAATATCGAGGCGTGGAAAGTTGCGCAGCGAACGGCGTCCCTGCACTATCGGCCGTGCCCGAGCGCGCGCTGACCGGACGCTGCCAGATCGTCCCAGCACGGACTTCACGGGTCGACACCGGCAAACGAGGATAGCCGTTTGCCGCGTCCGCGTCTGCCTTGGCTTCCTTCGCGCCGATCGACTGTTCGAACAGCTTGCCGAGCGCCGCCCTCACCTGTGCATCGTCTGGACGGTCCACCCCGCGTGCAACGCGTGCGACGAATACGGGCGCCATCAGTGTCGATTTGGCGTACCAGCAGACCATCGCCGGGCCGGCAAACGTCCGGCCGGCGGTCGCGGCCGCGCTCGGGTCCGTTTCGCCGATCTTGCCGAGCAGAGTCGACGCATCGCTCCAGTTCACTGGCAGGCTCGTACACGCTGCGGCGTTCGCGGGCATCGCGCGCCACAGGTCCGCACTGTCCCAGCGATCGGGCAGCCGGCCCGGATCAATCAATGCGGCCGTTCGCCAGCCGCTCGCACCCGCCGCATCGGACGCCGTGGGAGAGAATTCGAAGCGCAGCGCAACGATGCCGCCGAAGAACGCGCGATAGCCGAACGACAGATAGTCCACCGATATGACCACCCGATGCCCGTCGCGTAAGGGCTCTTCGTTTTCGGAGGGATCCGCTTTGTGAGCAGCGTCGTGGCCGTCTTCGAGCATTTTCGCGAGCTCGTCGGCCCGTGCGCGCAGTGGTTCACCATCCTCATTCAGCAGCAACCCGGGCTCGGACAGCACAACGAGACGATCGCCCTTCGCCGCGAACAGAACAGTGCGCCCGACCGCGAGCTTCAGCGCATAGACCGGCACGCCTCCCAGCAGCTTCGCTACCTCGGTTAGCTGCGTGTCCGCCGCCGCAACGTTGCCGATTCCCTGCATCAATTTCACGAGGCCATTGCGACGCATCGACAGGATCCAATAGCGAGGACGTCCGTCCGGCGAACGCCACATCTGCACGCGCGAAGGCTCGTCGAAAACGCGCCGCAATACCTCTTCGCGCCAGTCCAGTTGATGCTCGAACGCGAGACGCCGCAGCGCGCCGTCCGCAGAGAGGCGGGTGCTATTCGACTCGTAATAGTCGACAAAGTCCGCGGTAAGCAGCGTGCGCAACAGCGGCACGCCCAGCATGTCCCGCGGCAGTCGGGACAGTGCACTGCTGTCGATCACTACGTCGGGACGTTCTATGTCGATAGCCACCCCGTGGTTTTTCAGTGAGGCCTTGCCGCCGAACGGTCGCCAGATCGCCTGGACGCCAATCCCAGTGAGCACGACGAGCGCTACCAGCAACCAGGCAACTTTCCTGCGCGACATCTTCATTCGTATTGGCCCCGTAATTATCGGACGCAAGCGTACTGTCCAAACGGGTCCGTTCTAACTACCGATTCGCTGAATATGCGTAGTCCCTGGCGCCTGGTCAGTGGAACCGACCGTTTCGGCCGCATGTCGACGGCGACCTATTGAAGTGATTGCTGAATTATGTTTGCCCGGCCGAACAGCGGCGCAATCAGGGAGAACGCTGCGCGGCGAGTGATCTCGCTCACCCCTTCACTGTCTACTATCCGGTTGACCCCAGCCCAATGCGCGAGCGATCCGCGCATTGAGCGGCTTGCCGGCTGACCAGCGTCGGCGACTCCGCGCCAAAGAGGACCATGCAATGAACCCCGTCGGGCTCGTTGCGTGGCCATTCTGGGCCTGCTGCTGTTCGGTCTCGGACTATCGGTTTCGGTGATGCGCTTTCGTGAGCGCACCACGTCGGCCCGCGACGCGGACCCGACGAACCGGCTGCACAAACTGGTCCGCGCGCACGCCAACACCGCCGAATACGCGCCGTTTCTCGCACTGCTGTTTCTGTATTTCGGCGCGCGATCGCCGTCCGCGACGACCGTCCTGCTGATCGTCGCGGCCACAGCGTGTCGCTGTCTGCTCGTCGTCGCTCTCGCTTGCGTGGCCGTCGATGGCGAAGCCGAACCCCGCGCGGTTCGTCGGTGCGTCGGGACCTGCGCGACCGGGCTCGCGCTCTGCGGTACGTTGCTGCGCTGAAATCCGAAAGCGCCGCTCAGCTCGCCGCCGGCGCAACCGACGCGCCGACGATCCGATGACGCGCCAGCGCATCGGCCACGAACCCCGTAGCCTTCATCTGTTCGACGAACGCGCGCAACGCGTCGGCGGCGGCTTCGCCCCGGCTCTTCGGCACCCCCATCGCCTGCTGGATCACCATGAAGCGCTCGTCCAGCAAACGCAGCCCGTTCACCGTTTTCGCGTCCGCTTCGAGTTGCTGCTTCACGCCGGCCGCCACGTCCGCGTGCTGTTCGACGAACGTCTGCACGACCGTCGGCGACGTGGGCGCTCGCACGATCTGCGCGTGCTTCAGTTCGCGCGTCAGAAAGAGGTCGTACGCGCTGCCCTTGCCGACCACGACGCGGTGCTGCGCATGATCGACCGCCGCGTTCCAGCGGATCGGCGAATCTTCGCGCACGAGGTAGTAGCCCTCGATCAGCACATACGGCGCGGTGAACGCGATCTTCTCGCCGCGCAGCGGATCGATCGCGAAGAAGCCGAAGTCCGCCTGCTCGTCGGCGAGCGCCTGCACCGATTTGCCCGCCGCGTCGAACACGACGAGTTCGAGTTCGACGTTCAACTGCTTCGCGAACGCGCGCGCGAGATCGATCGATACGCCGACCGGCTCGCCCGTCACCGGGTCCTGGTTCGCGAGAATCGGATTGCCGAGATTGATCGACGCGCGTACCTTGCCCGTCGGCGTGAAGGATGACACCACCGCTTGATCGATTGCCATAGTCGCTCGCTTGATGGATTGGTGCTTCGGATAAACGGGAACCGTATGCGCTATCGTATGCGCGCACAAGGAACGCCGCAGCGCACATGGCCCACCGAGCCGTCGGTCGACCGGCAACCCGTGCGATCATCGCGCCTCGCGCCGAGCCCGAACACCTCAACCCGAACAAGCTTCGACCGCCATGTCCACCGTCCGCCAGATCGCCGACCTGCCCTGTCCCACCGGCCTGCCGCTGCTAGGCAACCTGCTGCAATTGTCGCCGCCGCGTCTGCATTTGATCCTCGAACGCTGGGCCGCCGAACTCGGCACGCCCTACCGTTTCCAGATCGGTCCGGTGCCGATCACGATCTGGACGGACACCGAACTGATCCAGTCGATCATGCGCGAGCGCCCGCACCGCTTCCGGCGCTATCAGCCGATCGAGACGGTGCTCGACGAAATGGGCTGCAACGGGCTCTTCTCGGCCGAGGGCCTCGCGTGGGAGCCGCAACGCCGGCTCGTGATGCAGGCGCTGTCGATCCCGAACATCAAGGCGTTTTATCCGACGCTCGCCGAAATCACCGAACGCCTGCGCCGCCGCTGGCTGCGCGCGGCCGAACGCGGCGCAACGGTCGAGATGACCGACGACCTGAAACGCTACACGGTGGACGTGACGAGCGCGCTCGCATTCGGCGAAGATCCGCGCACGCTGGAGCAGGAGCACGGCGCGATCCAGGAGCATCTCGAACGGATCCTGCCGGCGGTGATGGGCCGCATCAACGCGCTCTTTCCGTACTGGCGCTACGTGAAGCTGCCGCACGACCGCCGGCTCGACGAGTCGCTGAAGGAAGTGCACCGCTACGTGCGCGCGATGATGCAGCGCGCCCGCGAGCGCATGCGCGACGAGCCGTCGGACACGCCGCGCAATCTGCTCGAAGCGATGCTGGCCCAGCAGCAGCAACAGCCGCACGAAGGCCAGAATGGCGCGCCGATCAGCGACGACCAGATGGCCGCGAACGTGCTGACGCTGCTGCTCGCGGGCGAAGACACGACCGCCGATTCGATCGCGTGGACGCTGCCGTACCTCGCCGCCGACGGGTCGTTGCAGCAGCATCTCGGCGACGAGGCGCGCCGCGTGCTCGGCACGGCGCCGGTTTGTCCGGACTACGGCACGCTGAAAGACCTCGACTGGTTCGAGGCGATCTGCATCGAGGCGACGCGCTTGCGGCCCGTCGCGGCCGTGCATTCGTTCGAGCCGCTCGAAGACGAGTGCGTCGGCGACGTCGCGCTGCCGAAGGGCACGCGGATGTTCTTCGTCGCGCGGCCCGCGATGCTCGATGCAGCGAACTTCGCGAACCCGCACCTTTACGATCCGACGCGGTGGATGCGTCGTCACGACCGCGACGACAGCGAGGCGCACAACGTGCGCGCGTACCTGCAGTTCGGCGCGGGACCGCGCGTGTGTCCGGGCCGGCATCTCGCGACGGTCGAGATGCGGCTCGTGCTGTCGATGCTGATGAACGAATTCACGATCGAACTCGCCACGGACATCGCGAACATTCACGAGGTGTCGCAGTTCACGATGGTGCCGGACACGATGCCGGTGAAGCTCACGCCGCGACGCTAGGCGTCGCCCGGCGCACGTTCTTCGCGCTCTTCGCCGCTGCGTTCTTCGGCGTCGCGCATCTTTTTCAGCGCGTTCGGCGCGAGTCGCTGCGCGATGCCGCTCGCGAGCGCGTCGATCACCGTCAGATGCACGAGCCGCGCGACACCCGGCGCGTTCGCATCGGCCTGCGCCGGCACGCGCCACAGCAGCGGAATGTCGACGACCCACGCGAGCCGCGAGCCCGCGTTCGTCAGCGCGATCGTCGTCGCGCCGCGCTCTTTCGCGATCTGGATGCTTTCGTTCACTTCGACGCTGCGTCCCGATTGCGACACGGCGAACGCGACGTCGCCCGGCTCCATCATCCCCGCGTAAAGCCGCTGAAGATGCGCGTCGACGAATGCGCTCGCCGCAATGTCGAGGCGCAGCATCCTGAGCGCCGCATCCTGCGCGACGAGCCCCGAGCCCGCGCCGACGCCGAAGAACACCACGCGCCGCGCGCTGCCGATCGCGGCGATCGCCGCCTCGACGACCGCCGGATCGAGCGACGCGCGCGCATGCGAGATCGCCTGCACGGCGGCGTCCGCGACCTTGTCGAGCAGCGTGTCGATGCGGTCGTCGCTCGCGATTTCCGCGAACGCATAGGGCACGCCGCCCGCCGCGCTCTGCGCGAGCTGCATCTTGAAGTCGCGCAGTCCGTGCGCGCCGACCGCGCGGCAAAACCGCGTGACCGACGGTTCGGACACGTCGGCGCGCAGCGCCAGCTCGGTGATGCTCGCACGCATCGCGAAGTCGACGTCGCCGAGCACCATCTCGGCGACCTTGCGCTCGGCGGGCCGCAGCGACTCGGCGACGTTGCGGATGTGATGGATCAGATTGGCAACCGGCAAGCTGGTTTTCCCGTTGTTTCCTGTGGCATGCATCGTTGCTGCGAATGCACGAACGCGCTCATTCGAGCCGCTTGCCGCTGTCGGTATCGAACAGATGCAGGCATGCGGCCGGCAGGCCGAGCGTCATCCGCTGACCCGGCTCGATCGCCGGCCGCTCGCGGGTGGTCACGCACCACGATTCGCCGCCGATCTTGCCATACAGATGCGTTTCTGCGCCCGTCGGCTCGATCACGTCGACCGCGAACGGCACGTCGCCCGACACGACGATGTGCTCCGGCCGGATGCCGAGCGTCACGCGCGCGCCGGCGGGCGCGGCGCCTTCGGGCAGCGGAATGCGCGTGCTGTCCGGCAGCACGAGCGCGAGACCGCGCGCGTCGGCGATCACTTCGCCCGCGGCGAAGTTCATCGACGGCGAACCGAGGAAGCTCGCGACGAACAGATTGCCCGGCCGGTCGTACAGTTCGAGCGGCTTGCCGATCTGCTCGATGCGGCCCGCGTTCATCACGACGATGCGATCGGCCATCGTCATCGCTTCGATCTGGTCGTGCGTCACGTAGACAACCGTGTTGCGCAGCCGCTGATGCAGCGCCTTGATTTCGGTGCGCATCTGCACGCGCAGTTTCGCGTCGAGGTTGGACAGCGGCTCGTCGAACAGGAACAGCGCCGGTTCGCGCACGACCGCGCGCCCCATCGCCACCCGCTGCCGCTGGCCACCGGACAGCGCGCGCGGCAGCCGGTCGAGATAGCTCGACAGGTTCAGCATCTTCGCGGCCGCCTCGATGCGCGGCCGGAACCGCTCGCGGCTTTCCTTGCGGATGCGCGGGCCGAACGCGATGTTGTCGTACACCGACAGGTGCGGATAGAGCGCGTAGCTCTGGAACACCATCGACACGTTGCGCTGCTGCGGCGGCAATGCGTTCGCGAGCGTGCCGCCGATCGTCAGGTCGCCGCCGCTGATCTCTTCGAGACCGGCGATCATCCGCATCAACGTGGTCTTGCCGCAGCCCGACGGGCCAACGAGCACGACGAACTCGCCGTCCTCGATGTCGAGGTCGACGCCGTGCACGACCTGGGTGTCGCCATAGCGCTTGAAAATGCCGTTCAGTTGTACCGCTGCCATGCTGTCCTCGTTAGCCGCGTCGCGGCTTCAGTTGCCTGCATCCTACAGTTCGCGCCCGCGTTTTACAGCGTGTCGAGCGTGAGTTCGTTCGCCATCAGCCGGTTGCCCGCCATCAGCCCGGCGTCCACCGGCAACGCGACGCCGGTGATCACGCGCGCCATCGGCGACGCGAGAAACTGCACCGCGTCGGCGATGTCGTCGGGCGTCGCGACGTCGCCGAGCGGATACCACTTCTTCAGCTGCTCGAAGATATCCGGCTGACGCGCGACACGCGCCTGCCACGCGGGCGTCTTCACGGTGCCCGGGCACACGATGTTCGCGCGGATGCCGTACTGCCCCAGTTCGACCGCGAGCGCTTTCGTATAGCTGACAAGCCCCGCCTTCGCGGCGCTGTACGCCGGATGTCCGAGCATCGTCAGTCCGTTCACCGAACCGATCAGCACCAGCACGCCGCGTTTTCGCTCGATCATCGACGCGCGCACGGCCTCGACCGTGTAGTACGTGCCGTTCAGATTCAGCTCGACGTCGCGCCGCCACGCGGCCGCGTCGGTATGCGCGAGCGTCGTGCCGAGCGCGCCGCCCGCGTTCGCGACCGCCACGTCCACCGGGCCGCGTGCCGCCACCGCGCGCGCGACGGCGTCGTGCACGGCCGCCGCGTCGCTGACGTCCGCGACGAGCGGTTCGACGCGCGCGCGGCCGAGTTGCGCCGCGAGCGCGTCGACGCCCGCCGCGTCCCGGTCGAGCGCGAGCACGGTGTCGCCCGCGTCGGCGAACCGCTTGCAAAGCGCGCCGCCGATCCCGCCGCACGCGCCCGTCACCAGCACTACCCGGCCCATGTCCGTTCCCTCGCGCTCAAGAAGCGCGCCGCGATTTTCCCGTCGGCGCGCTGTAAATTTCCAACATCGGTACCGGGGCCGCTGCGCCGCGCGTACCGGTGACATCCGGTGCGCCAGTGGCGGCGATGCATGAAATACCCCCAGTTTTATCGCATGTTAGGCAAAACCCGCAAACAAAAACAATATCGGGATTCCCAGGTGACAAGGTTTTTTTCGTCATGTAGGATTTTTTCAAACAACCCCAACCCGGCAGCCGGGGCGACGGCGGCGGACCAACCACCAGGAGAGACAACAATGGCGTTCCAGGCACGTGCATTCAGTGCGGCAGGCAAACTCGCCGCCGCACTCGCGTTCGCAGGCATCGCGATGGCGGCGCACGCGGACACGATCCGCGTGACCGTCGCGCACTACAGCGATGCGACCGCACCCTACTTCGAAAAGATGGCGAAGCAGTTCGAGGCGGCCAATCCCGGCACGACGGTGAAGATCGAGGACGTCAACTGGGACACGCTGCAGCAGAAGCTGCAGACGGACATCTCCGGCGGCGCGAACGCCGACCTCGCGATCGTCGGCACGCGCTGGCTGCTCGATTTCGTGAAGGACGACATCGCCGAGCCGCTGGACGGCTACATGGATGCAAACTTCAAGGCCCGTTTCATCGGACCGTTCCTCGCGCCGAGCCAGATCGGCGGCAAGACTTACGGACTCCCGATCGCTGCATCCGCGCGCGCGCTGTACTACAACAAGGATATGCTCGCGTCGGTCGGCTATCCGAACGGCCCGAAGTCGTGGAATGACGTGATCGACGCGTCGAAGAAGCTGAAGGCAAAGGGTGTCGCCGGCTTCGGCCTGCAAGGCAAGGAAATCGAAACCGACGTCTACTATTACTATGCGCTGTGGACGAACGGCGGCGACGTGATCGGCAAGGACCACAAGGCCGCGTTCAACTCGCCGGCCGGCATCAAGGCCGCGACGCTGTACAAGACGATGATCGACGAGGGTCTGACGCAGCCGGGCGTCACCGGCTACAGCCGCGAGGACGTGCAGAACCTGTTCAAGCAGGGCCGCGTCGCGATGGTGATTTCCGCGCCGTTCCTCGCGAAGCAGATCAAGAAGGAAGCGCCGAACCTGAAGTACGGCATCGATCCGGTGCCGGTCGGCACGAACGCCGCGACGTACGCGGTGACCGACTCGATCATGATGTTCAAGAACTCGAAGTCGAAGAAGACCGCGTGGAAATTCCTCGACTACCTGTTCACGAAGGAGCCGCGCGTCCAGTTCACGAGCACCGAGGGCTTCCTGCCGACGACGAAGGCCGAGGCGGCCGACCCGGTGTTCAACGATCCGGACACGAAGGCGTTCATCGCGCTGTTGCCGACCGCGCACTTCGCGCCGACGGTGACCGGCTGGGAAGACACCGCGAAGGCCGTGACGAACGGGATGCAGGCGATCTACCTCGGCAAGGCGAAGCCGGCTGACGCGCTGAACCAGGCGGCCGCCGAGGCGAACAAGTCGCTCGGCCAGTAAGGCGTCCGACTGCGGCCGGCGCGCGCCACGCCCGTCAGGGCGAGACGCGCGCCGGCCGCGATACGCGGCACGCGACATGCCGCAGCAACGCAACTGAAACACGACCGGAAGCACCGCACCGACATGACTACGGGACCCTTGGGGCAAGCCGGCCCGCCGGCTGCCAACGCCCCCGACCCAGCCCGCCAGCGCCCCCGCACGAGCCGCTCTTCGCGCACCGCGGTCACGCCGCGCGCGCCGTGGCTGCTGATCGTGCCGAGCCTCGTGCTCGCGCTCTTCATCATCAGCTATCCGGTGTTCAACATCGTGTACCAGTCGTTGCACGAGGTATCGCGTTTCGGCGCGATCCGCGGGTTCTCCGGACTCCAGAATTTCTACGACGTCTTTTCGGACCCGGTGTTCATCGGCTCGCTGCGGCGCACGCTCGTGTGGACGGTGTTCGTCGTCGGCGGCACGGTGCTGATCTCGGTGCCGGTCGCGCTCGTGCTCAATCAGGACTTTTACGGCCGCGGCATCGCGCGCACGATCGTCATGCTGCCGTGGTCCGTGTCGCTCACGATGACGGCCGTCGTCTGGCGCTGGGCGTTCAACGACGACTACGGGATGGTCAACGTGACGCTGCAGCGGCTCGGCCTCACGTCCGGCCCGATCCACTGGCTCGCGACGCCGCAGTTCGCGTTTCCGGTGGAGATCGGCATCGGCATTCTCGTGTCGATTCCGTTCACGACGACGATCCTGCTGGGCGGCCTGTCGTCGGTGCCCGGCGACATCTACGAGGCCGCGCGCATTGACGGCGCGAGTGCGTGGCAGCAGTTCACGCGGCTCACGCTGCCGCTGATGCGGCCGTTCATCAACATGGCGATCCTGTTGAACGTGATCTACGTGTTCAACTCGTTCCCGATCATCTGGGTGATGACGCAAGGCGGCCCCGACGACAGCACGCACATCCTCGTCACCTATCTGTACGAACTCGGCTTCCGGCTCGGACGCCCCGGCCAGGCAGCGGCGGTGTCGCTGATCATGCTGGCCGTGCTGTTCTCGTTCTCGCTCGTGTACCTGCGCGTGCAGGGCAAACGCGGCGCCGAAGCAGGAGAACCGGCATGAACCGCAAACTCAAGCGTTCGCTCTGGTGCTGGCTCGTGCTCGCGCCGCTCGTCGTCGTGATCCTGTTCCCGTTCGCGGTGATGTTCTTCACGTCGGTGAAACCCGCGTCCGAGGTGTTCGTCTATCCGGCGCGCTGGCTGCCGGTGCAATGGCGCTGGCAGAACTACGTCGACATGTGGGACGCCGCGAATTTCGGCGTCGCGCTGCGCAACAGCATCGTGATCAGCACGCTATCGACGCTGCTCGCGCTCGCCGCGAGCCTGCCGGCCGCGTATGCACTCGCGCGCTATCCGTTTCGCGGACGCGGCCTGTATCGCCAGTTCCTGCTCGTCACGCAGATGCTGTCGCCGATCCTGCTCGTCGTCGGCCTGTTCCGTCTCGCCGCGATGATCCCTTACGGCGACGGCAATCTCGTCGATTCGAAGCTCGGCGTGATCTTCTCGTATGCGGCGTTCAACATCGCGTTCGCGGTGTGGATGCTGTCGTCGTACTTCCAGACCGTGCCGCGCGACCTCGAAGAATCCGCATGGCTCGAAGGATGCAGCCGCACCGCGGCCGTCTTCCGCGTGTTTCTGCCGCTCGCGGTGCCAGCTGTCGTCGTCACCGCGATCTTCACGTTCATCAGTTCGTGGAACGAGTTCGCGGTCGTGTACACGTTGATCCGCTCGCCGGAAAACAAGACGCTCACCGTGCAGGTCACCGACATGGTCGCCGGCAAGTACACCGTCGAATGGCAACTCGTAATGGCCGCGACGCTCGCGGCCACGTTGCCGGTGTCGATCGTGTTCGCGTGGCTGCAGCGTTACATGGTGAAGGGGCTCGCGCTCGGCGCGGTGAAGTGACGGTCGTGCAGCGGATCATCCGCCGTGCGGCAGATGCAGCAGCAGCACCGTCAGCGTCACTAGCGAGCCGACCGTCGACAGCAGGATCGTGCGCGACGTGACATGCGCCTCGCGGCGGTAGTACTCGGCGAGCATGAACGGCCCGGTGCCGGTCGGCAGCGCGGCGAGCAACACCGCGATCTGCACGAGCGGCGCGTGCAATGCGAACACGCGCGCCGCGAGCCACCACGTCAGCGCCGGCTGCACGACGAGCTTCACGCCGGTCAGCCCCCACGAGTCGCGCCGCACCGGCGCATTGCCGCTGCGTTGCGCGAGAAAGAGACCGAGGCTCACGAGCGCACACGGACTCGCCGCGCCGCCTAGCAGCTTCAGGAACGTTTCCGCGCTCGCAGGCAGCGTCAGATGCAGGCCCGACACCAGCGCGCCCAACGCTGGCGCGACGAGCAACGGATTGCGCACCAGCGAGCGCGCGACCTTCAACATCAGACGATGCACGCGCCGCTCGTTTTGCAGGCCCGTCTCGATCAGCACGATCGCAATCGCAAACAGCACGCACACGACGAGGATCGTCGCGATCGTCGTCGGCGTGAGGCTGGCGGGGCCGAACGCGATCATCGCGAGCGGAAAGCCCACGTAGCCGGTGTTCGGATACGCGGCGGCGATGCCGTCGATGCTCGCGTCCGCGAGCGGCCGCCCGCCGGCGACGCGCACGGCGACCACGATCGCGAAGACGACCGCACTGGCGAGCCCGAACGCGGCGACGAACGCCGGCTGATACAGCTCGTGCCACGTCGCATGCGCGAGCGTGTCGAACAGCAGCGCAGGCAGCGCGAGCCAGACCACGAAGCGGTTCAGTTCGGAAGCGGCGGCAGGCCCGAGCACGCCGAAGCGGCGCGACGCGAAGCCCGCGAAAATCAGCCCGAACACGGGCAGCAAAATCGAAACGGTGGAAAGCATCGAATTTCGGTGATGGGGCGCGCCGCCCGTTCACGGGTTGCGCACGCGGCGTTGCACGAAGGGCGATGCGCGTGCGGCAGCGACGTCAATCCATCGCCGCGTGGCTCGCATCGGCCGAACCGCCGCCCGACGAAGGGCGGATCAGCATCAGCAGCGGGATCACGAAGAGCGTTGCCACGAACATCAGCTTGAAGTCGTTCAGATACGCGATCATCTGCGCCTGCTGCGTGATCTGCTGATTCAGCAGCGCGATATCGTAACGCGAACCGTCCGCGAGCATCGACTGGATTGCAGGATTGAACGGCGTCACGTGCGTCGCGAGGTCCGCATGCGAGATGGCCGTGCCGCGCGTGACGAACGTCTGCACGATCGAAATGCCGATACTGCTGCCGATGTTGCGCATCAGGCTGTAGGTCGCGGTGCCGTCCGCGCGCAGTTGCGGCGTGAGCGTCGAGAACGTCAGCGCGGACAGCGGCACGAACACGAAGCCGAGCCCGAACCCCTGAATGACGCCGGGCCACACGATGTCCGACGGCGACAGCACGATCGTGTACTGCATCATCTGCCATAACGCGAACGCGGACACGACGAAGCCGAACAGCAGCAGCAGCCGCGCATCGATGCGCCTCAAGAGCCGCCCGGCGATCAGCATCGCGAGCATCGTGCCGGCGCCGCTCGGCGCGGTGACGAGGCCCGTCTTCGCGACCGGATAGCCCATCAGGTTCTGCAGCATCGGCGGCAGCAGCGCGCGCGTCGCGTACAGCACCGCGCCGATCACGAAGATGAAGAACGTGCCGGTCGCGAAGTTGCGGTCCTTCAGCAGCTGATAGCGAAAGAACGTGTTCGGCCCGGACGTCGCCGTATGCACGACGAAGAACGCGAACGCGACGATCGCGACGATTGCCTCGACGCGAATCTCGATCGCACTGAACCAGTCGAGCTGTTCGCCGCGATCGAGCAGCGCCTGCAGCGCGCCGATTGCGAGCGCGAGCGTCGCGAAGCCGAACACGTCGAAGCGGATCTGCTTGAGCGGCGCGCGCGACGGCAGGAACGTGGACACGCCGAACAGCGCGAACGCGCCGATCGGCACGTTGATGAAAAACACCCAGCGCCAGTTGTAGCTGTCGGTCAGCCAGCCGCCGAGCGTCGGGCCGAGCACCGGGCCGACCATCACGCCCATGCCCCACACGGCCATCGCCTGGCCCTGCTTGTCGCGCGGATTGATGTCGAGCAGGATGGATTGCGACAGCGGCACCAGCGATGCGCCGAACACGCCTTGCAACAGGCGCGACAGCACGATCTGCGTGAGCGTCTCGGACAAGCCGCACAGCGCGGACGCGATCGTGAAGCCCGCAATCGCGATGCCGAGCAGCCGCTTCACGCCGAGCTGATCCGCGAGCCAGCCGGTGAGCGGCGTCGCGATGGCCGCGGCGACGATATACGACGTGAGCACCCAGGTGATCTCGTCCTGCGACGCGGACAGCGTGCCCTGCATGTGCGGGAGCGCGACATTCGCGATCGTGCTGTCGAGCGTCTGGATCAGCGTCGCGAGCATGATCGACAGCGTGATCATGCCGCGATTGAGCGGCACGGTCGTGCCGCCCTTCAGGGCGTCGGTTATCGGGCGAAACGGTGGACGGGCAAAAATGATAAGCAGGCTTATTATACGAATCGCCCCGTGACGCACAATCGGGAAAGCCCGCGGTTTCTTTCACGAGGCTGACAGCCTCGCCACGAAACGACGGCGCCGCTCGTATAATCTCGGGCCATGACCTTCGACCTCGAAAAGCGCTTCGGCTTCCTGATCGCCGAGGTGGGCCGACTCAGCGGCAAACGCTATGACGATCTCGCGCGCGCGTCGCTGCAGCTCACGCGCGCGCAGTGCCGGATGATTGCGTATCTCGCGCACTACGGCGACATGAACCAGGCACGGCTCGCGGAATTGCTCGACGTCGCGCCGATTTCCGCGAGCCGGCTGATCGAGCGGCTGGAAGAAGGCGGATGGGTCGCGCGCACCGACAATCCGAACGACCGCCGCGAACTGCAGGTGAGCCTCACGCCGAAAGCGGAAGCGGTGCTGACGCGCGCGAGACGCGTGGGCGACGAAGTCGCGGCCGAAGCCCTCGCGGGATTCACGCCGGAGGAAGCCGAGCAGTTCTCTACGATGCTGCAACGCGTGCGCGCGAATCTCGGGCCGCTCGTCGAGCGGTGAGATTCAGTGCAGCGTGAGCGCATGCAGCGGCGGGCACACCGGTGCGCCGACCCAGCGGTAGAGATTCGGATCGAATACGGCCCAATGCGCGGCATCGGATGCGTCGCGCGTGACGCTCGTCTTCGCCAATGCCGTGTCGAGCAGCCGCGCGAACGCCGCGTCGCCCATCGCATCGACCCGGTCGAACGTTCCGTGCAGCGATGACGCGCCGATGCCGATCCACTCGATGTACATGTACTCGAACGCCCACTGGTTGAAGCTGAACGTCGAGTCGCCGACCTCTTCGTCGACGTCGAACGACAGTTCGACGTAGCGCATCTGAGGCGCGCCCTCCGCGAGCACCAGCGCGCCGGCTTCGTCGGCCACGAAGCCGAACGCCATCTCGCAGTTGACCCTGCCGCCCAGCTCGCGAATGTGCTCGCGCAGGCCGAATGCCTGCAGCGGCACGCACTGCCAGTTGTTGCTGTCGCCGCGAAGGTGATGGCGGTTGCGCAGCGCCGTGTAGATGTGCGCGTGCAGGCGAGACGCGAAGATCACAGGGCCGGTATGCGCGCCGTGGCCGGTCCATGCCGGTTCGACGAACAGCGTGCCGTCCGCGCAGTAGTGACGGCGCACGCATAGCCAGAGCGAGAACGGAGCCAGGTAGTCGGTGGTGTGGGTCATTTGCGTGTTCGTTACCACGTCGCCGTTTCGAGCACGTCTTTCAAAAATTCATTTTCCGCTGTTCGAAGATCGAAAATACATTTCTCATACAGCACCGGATACATGGAACCGGCGCGCTCGAATTGCCAGCCGTCACCCGCATCACGTCGCAGCTTGCAATATTTAACCGCGCTATCCTGAGTGGCCATGTAGTCGTCGAGTAATTTGGCGTGTGCGTTGCCTTTCCTGATTGTCGATCGGATTTTTTGTAGATTTTCTTGTTTTTCGCCGCCAAGGCCGTGCCCAACGTCGAATAGCACTCTGCGTCGCCAAACCCGCCACCCCCTACATATTCAAGACAATTGCTGGCGTCGATATTCTGGGCTGCTGCCGTCGAACTCATAACCGGCACCAGGACGCAACAATGGCGTTTATTAATGTGGAGCATTGTTAGAACCCGTCGCAATCGGCATAGGTGGAGATCACCATGTCCGGCGGAAAAGGGTCTGGGTCCTCTATTTTTTACGAAGTGCCTTCTTAATCGCGGCGCACTTCGGCACTCTCGACGTTTCCATATCCTCGGGACAGATTATCCATTTGTAAAATTCCAGCTCTTGCGATGCAACCCTTTTACGACACGCTGCCACTTGAAAATCCGTGTCACGCGAATAATCGTCACCTCAATCATTGAAAGCATTCGCTACTATCAGACAATCTGACGAAAATCTCTCTTTCCAGAGTGTGAAATTTCTATCCAGATCAGTTCTATTTTTCCCGGACGTTTTCTGTCTGATTTCCCGATATAATTTTTCAGCGTCCGAGAGAATCTTGTCTACATCCTCATAAGAACAAGCCAGAAAATCGTCGCGTGTCTTCGCCCTTTCGTCACACTTTGCATCGGCGAGCACGGACGCGGAACCGAACGTAATAGCGATAACGGCAACAGCCTTAATGGCTCGCATCGTAGTTCCCATCCTTGAACATCCTGCCTTCGGCGCGGCGACGTTTGATCAAACCGGCTGGACGCTCGTCCCCGGCCAATGTGTATTCCATGAACCTGGCGGGGACCCGGTCGTAATGCCCGGTATTAACCAGATCCAATAGACCTTGATTGCGACGGCGAACATTGAAAACAAAGCTGACCAACGCATCGTACTCATGCTGAAATAACGGAACATGAATACGACGATTGACGATTCTCTGCGGATCGGGCAGGTCGCTTCGCATTAATTCATGCGCCTGCGCTTTCGTAATGCCATTGAGAAATGCCGTTTCCGAAGCGGCACCCGATATGGGTCCTGTGTGAACCAGGTGGCCATATCCAATGGTGGCATTTCCGCCACTACCGGCACCATCTTTATCGTACAGGTGCGCGCGAAATGCCTCCCAGGTTTCGATAAACGCTATCCCAGCCTCGGATACCTGCCACGGTTTGCAAAGCCTGTCCGTTTGAACGACTACGCACGAATCTGGATTCGCATTGGTTACTGCGGTAGCGAGCGGCCCGGTCATTATGCCTCCAGCCTGTGACCAAGATAAATACGGATCGAATCGGGGAAATGTGTGTTATGACGCTCGGTGCGTCCTTCCAGATCGGTAATGCCGTGAACTAATTCGCCCGACGGCAAGCACACTGTGTAATAAGCGTGCGCGACTGCTTGACCTGCCGCATCGGTCAACGTGAATCGCTCGTCATAACGACCGTCAGACGACGCCACCCCTTCCGCCACCGTCTCCCCCCAATCGCCACTCCGCGAATAGAACGCGTTCGAATCACCCGCCGCGATGACGAAATTCTTTCCGCACGGACACAGAACGCGGTCGCGATCCTTCACCATCGGATAGCCGTTGTCGGTGCAGTCCATTGCCGTGCCATCGATCGGCCATTCGCCTTTGCAGTTTCCGCACGTCGCATGATTTTCCTTTCGCGCGTACGGCCTGTCCTTTTCGTTGTACCTCGTGCTTCGCGCGATCACGGTTCCGCCCGTGGTCGTGCGATCCCCATCCGCAACCAGTCGATCGAACATCGCTAACTCGCGCGACTCACACGGCCACCGCGCCCGGTGAGCGCAGCGACGGTGGCGAACTGATAGAGCTTTCCCTTTCGTTTTTGCTGTTCCGCGTCTCGCATTTCCGGTGTCCCAAGAAACAAGCACCCCAACAAGCGCCCCATCACGCAATGACATTCGCCGACACGACAATCGACCGCTGACTTCAAAAACAACAGCGTCGATCGCGATTAACTCATTCAGGCTAAAACTAGCCTGAAGGGAAATTAGCACAGATCCGCCGGCGCGGGCTGTCTCGATAAATCGCGGTTTGACGTGCGCCGAACGAGCCATGAAACCCAGACGCAAGACGACTGGTATAGGCTAGGGCCCTCATCACCCCCACGAACGAGGAGCAACTGCAATGGACTACGTCACGCTCGGCTCGACAGGGCTGGAGGTTTCGCGCTTGTGCGTCGGTTGCATGACCTACGGCGTGCCGGAACGCGGCGCGCATCCGTGGACGCTCGGCGAGGACGCCGCGCGGCCGCTGATCCGCCAGGCGCTCGACGCCGGCATCAATTTCTTCGACACGGCCAACGTCTATTCGGACGGCACGTCGGAGGAAATCGTCGGCCGTGCGCTGCTCGACTTCGTCAAACGCGACGACGTCGTGATCGCAACGAAGGTGTTCAACCGGATGCGCCCCGGTCCGAACGGCGCGGGGCTCTCGCGCAAGGCGATCTTCACGGAGATCGATCACAGCCTGAAGCGGCTCGGCACCGACTACGTCGACCTGTACCAGATCCATCGCTGGGACTACAACACGCCGATCGAAGAGACGCTCGAAGCGCTGCACGATCTCGTGAAGGCGGGCAAGGTTCGCTATATCGGCGCGTCGTCGATGTTCGCGTGGCAGTTCTGCAAGGCGCTCTATACGTCGCTACTGAACGGCTGGACGCCGTTCGTCAGCATGCAGAACCACCTGAATCTGCTGTATCGCGAGGAGGAGCGCGAGATGCTGCCGCTCTGCGCGGACCAGGGCATCGCGGTGCTGCCGTGGAGCCCGCTCGCGCGCGGCCGGCTCACGCGCGAATGGAATGCGACGAGCGATCGGCAGCAAACCGACACCTACGGCCAGGGGCTTTACGAGGCGACGCAGGACGCCGACAGCGCAGTCGTCGCGGCGGTCACGGAAATCGCGAACGCGCGCGGTGTACCGCGTGCGCAGGTCGCGCTCGCGTGGGTGCTGCAGAAGCATCCGGTGACCGCGCCGATCGTCGGCGCGTCGAAGCCGAAGCATCTGGAAGACGCGGTCGCCGCGCTGTCGCTCGCGCTCACCGACGACGAGGTCGCGCGCCTCGAATCCCCGTACATTCCGCACGAGGTCGCGGGCCACGAGTAACGACGCGCGCCGGCGGGTTCACGCGAGATCGCGCAGCAGCGACTCGCGCACCGCCCGCTCGACGGTGTGCGTGGGCACGCGGTAGTTCGGGTGATCGCAGCCGATCGACAGCGCGGCGCCGTCGGCGAGCCGCGCTTTCATCTGCGGCGTCAGTTCGAAGCGTACGAAGTGCACGGCCGAGGTTTTCTCGGCGTTGTCGCGTTCGAGGTCTTCATCGGCGATCGCGTAGACCGGCGGCTCGCCGTCCACCTGCACGAACACGCTGTCCTCGATGCCGATGAGCCGCGCGAGCGCCGCGCGCCGCTCGACCTCGTTGCCGTATTCGATCTGCAGCGTCGCCTTGAAGTTGCTGCCGTCGGGCACGAGCGGAAGATACGCGTCCAGTTCGCCCTGGATGCCCTCCTCGTCGAAAATCTTCTCGATGTGCAGCATCTCCTGGATCTGGTAGCGGATCGTCGTCTCGTCCTCGAACAGGAACGTCAGGTGATTGCCGAGCGCAACCGAGCGCAGCCGCTTGTGCTCGATCACCCGGTCCCGCGTGGCCCTACGGACCTTGGCATACGCTTCCAGCGTCAGCAGCGAATTTCTCGCGATCGTCATGGGTGTGCTCCCGCTTCGATAGTCACGTCGTCAAATGCCGTATGCGCGGCGCAGCAGCGTGAGCGGATGCGCGAGCGGCCGCTCGCCGAGCCCGGTTTCCGCGATGCCCTGCTCGATGTGATGTCCGGCGAGCTGGCAGTCCGATGCGATCACATCGGGACCGGCGCTCGCCATCGCCTTGAATACCGGCGTGCCGATCTTCATCGCGTCCGCGTGGAATTCCTTCTTCACGCCGAACGTGCCCGCGTGCCCCGAACAGCGCTCGACCACGTTGACCTTCGTGTCCGGCACGAGCGACAGCAGATCGAACGTCTTGCGCCCGATGTTCTGCACGCGCGCATGGCACGGCACGTGATACGACACGTTGCCGAGCGGCGCCTTGAAGTCGGTCTTCAACAGACCGTCGCGATGGCGCGCGACGAGGTATTCGAACGGGTCCCAGAACGCTTCGCTGACGGCGCGCGTGTCGGCGTCGTCGGGGAACATCAGCGGCAGTTCGTGCTTGTACATCAGCACGCAGCTCGGCACCGCGCCGATCAGCGCATAGCCTTCGCGCGCGTATTGCGCGAGCACCGGCATGTTCTGCGCCTGCTTCTTCGCGACGCCTTCGAGGTCGCCCTGTTCGAAGAGCGGCATCCCGCAGCACGCTTCGCTCTTCACGAGCACATACGGAATCGCGTTGTGTTCGAGCACCGCGAGCAGGTCGTGGCCGATGCCCGGTTCGTTGAAATTCACATAGCACGTCGCGTAGATCGCGACGCGCCCCGGCGTGCGCTCGCCGTCGCGCACGTCTGTCGATGGCGAAGCGCGCGCGCCGCTGCGGAATTTGCGCGTCGCAAAAGACGGCAGCCACGCGTCGCGCGCGACGCCGAGCAGGCTCTCCATCGCGCCGCGCGCGGCCTTCGTGCGATTGACGGCATTCACCGTCTGCGTGACGACGGGGATGCCGGCGAAGTGGCCGAGCGCGTCGGTGTTGGACAGCACGCGGTCGCGCAGCGCCACGTCGCCGCGCCGAAAACGCGCGGCCTTCGCACGCAGCATCAGATGCGGGAAATCGACATTCCACGGATGCGGCGGCACGTACGGGCATTTCGTCATGTAGCACAGGTCGCACAGATAGCACTGGTCGACCACCTTGCCGAACGCCGCATGATCGACGTCGCCCGCCTCGCCGGTTGCCGTTTCGTCGACGAGATCGAACAGCGTCGGAAACGCGCCGCACAACGACACGCAGCGCCGGCATCCCGCGCAGATGTCGAATACGCGGGACAGTTCGGCGTCGATCCGGGTCTGGTCGTAGAACGCGTCCGAGCGCCAGTCGAGCGGATGGCGCGTCGGTGCCTCAAGGCTGCCTTCCTTGTGGGGCATGACGTCTCCTTGTTGTAGTTATCGGCACGGCTTCGCGCGGGGCTCGCGAAAGGCTCGCGCAATGCCGGCGCGTTTCGACCCCGCGCGCCGCGACCATGCCGAGCGCGTGATAGCTTAAAACGGCCGCGCGTGCGGGACCTCGCGGCGGACGTCAGTCCACGAGTACTTCCAGCGCCTTCGTGTAGCGGTTCGCGTGGCTGCGCTCGGCTTTCGCGAGCGTTTCGAACCAGTTCGCGATTTCGTCGAAGCCTTCTTCGCGCGCGACTTTCGCCATGCCGGGGTACATGTCGGTGTACTCGTGCGTCTCCCCGGCGATCGCCGATTGCAGGTTCAGCCGCGACGAGCCGAACGGCAGTCCGGTTGCCGGATCGCCCGCCACCTCCAGGTATTCGAGGTGCCCGTGCGCGTGGCCGGTCTCGCCTTCCGCCGTCGAGCGGAACAGCGCGGCGAGGTCGTTCTGCCCCTCGACGTCGGCCTTCGCCGCGAAATACAGATAGCGCCGGTTCGCCTGCGATTCGCCGGCAAATGCATCCTTCAGGTTCTGTTCTGTTTTCGTGCCTTTCAGCTGTGCCATCTGTGCCTCCTACCATCGTGTTTGTGGGGGACGCCGCGCACGCTGGACGCTTGTGCATAGCAGCAGGGACCGGACAGGCGCGCCGCCTTATCAATCTAGGAGGTGGGCCGGTCGTTCCCAATTGGCAATTTCAATCCCGCCGATAGTCGGCTCGCGACGGGAATCATGTGAACAAAACACTATTGAAGCGGCCGCGCCATGTGAATCGCCGACTTGCACCGGCGCGAGGGCATCCTAGACTGGATATTCCCCTTCCCTCCACACTCGCGAGCGTCGACATGCGACTCACGATTCTGATCAACGGTCCCGATCCGACCGTCAACCACGACTACGCCGTGCTCTGGCTCGACATCGATCAGCAGCGGTGGTCGCGCGAATCGCATGAAGGCGTCGACCTGCCCGCGTGGGGCGAGCTGCGCGACGCCAACGGCGTGACCGCGCTCTGCGCACCGAGTGCCGACGAGCCGCTTTGCACGCTGCGTGGGTTGCACGTGGACCGGCGCCAGCAGGTGAGCAAGTCCGAAGGCGATGCGACGTGGTCGTGCGAGCAGTCGCACGCGCCGATGAGCGGCTTCTGGCGGCTGCAGGCCGTCGATCGTCAGCCGATCCAGGCGGAGCATTCGCTGTTCGCGGGTTGAGGCTTCGCTTGCGGCATCGTCCCGCGCCGCGCCGTCACTGACCGACATCCGCCACACGCCGTGACGCGATGGCTGCACTCGCGCGTGCCCGCTATACTTGCGGGCCGCCGATAGTCACGACAGCGCACGCCGCGCGCCACCTTCCGATGAAAAAGCTGTTTGCCGGTCTGTTGATGGCCGCCGCGAGCCATGTGTTCGCGGCTGCGCCCTGCTCCGAATTCGTTCCCGATGGCCAGTTCCCGACGCTCACCAACGCGCGCATGGCGCCGAAGACGCGCGTGCTCTGCTACTCGGATTTCGTCGTGCTGCACTCCGGTATTACGCACGGTCCGCTGTGGTCGGCCGAGCATCTGACGCGCGCTCACGTCGAAGCGGCGAAAGACATGACGCGCACGAACCGCTTCTTCGAAGACGACCGCCTGCCGCCCGGCGAAGGCGCGACGCTCGCGGACTACAGGCGCAGCGGCTTCGACCGCGGCCACATGAGTCCGGCCGGCAACCGGTGGAATCCGGACGCGATGGCGCAGTCCTTCTCGCTTGCTAACGTCGTGCCGCAGAACCGCGAGAACAACGAGCGGCTGTGGGCGCGCATCGAAACCGCCGTGCGCCGGATCGCGTCGAAGAACGGCGACGCGTATGTCGTCACCGGGCCGCTTTTCGTCGGCGCGCAGTTGCAGACGATCGGCGCGTCGCGCGTGTTCGTGCCGACGCAGCTTTTCAAGGTCGTGCCGTCGAAGCGGCTGGCGTTCGCGATCGTCGCCGACAACGTCGCGACGAACCGCTACGATATCCGCTCGGTGCACGAACTCGAAGCGGCGAGCGGCATCCGGTTCCCCGGCATTCCGGAGGACCTGAAAGACCAGCGCCCGGGAGGACTCAAAGGTGTTTGACGCATACGCGAACGACGACGACGTACTCAACGTGCAGGGCGACGCGCTGACGGTCACGAACGGCACGCGCGCCGTGCGCATCGCGGGCGAGTTGTCGCTCACGCGCGACCGGCGCGGCCTCGCGGCGGCGCTCGCGCTGAAGGCGGCGCTCGACGGCGTCGTCGCGCGGTTGCAGGCCGATCCGCACCTGCCCGAGAAAATCGCCGACGAGCCGGACGCGAAGCCCGGCGTCGTCGACAATCCGTTCAACTGACGAACGCGCGGCCGCCACGCGCCGCTCGTTTTCAGATCGGCTTGCCCTCGCTTTCGCGCCACGCGCGCGCCATCAGCGTGTTCGACGGCAAGGTTTCGTCGAGCAGTTTCTTCGCGCTTTCGCGGCCGGCAATCGGCAGTCCGGTCGGGTCGATCGCGCCGATCTGAGCGAGCACCGACGCCTGGTCCCAGTAGATGTGCTCGTTGTAGAGCTTGTTGCCGCGAAAGCAGATCACCGCGAGCATCGGCACTTCGAAGTATTTGCCGGTCGGCGCGAGGCCGGGCAGCAGCCAGTCGATCTCGCGGTCGTGCGTGCAGCAGAAGATGAACTCGTCGACGACGCGGTCCGAGCCGATCGTGCGCGAAATGGGGATCAGCCGCGTGTCCGCCGGATTCGAATGCACGAAGTGATACGTATAGAACCGCTTCAGTTCGTCGTGGCCGACGCCGCCCGTCATCGTCGGAATGTGGTTCACGTACGGCTCGGCGACCATCGTCGGCATCACGTCGTCCGGCTTGCGCGTGACGAACTCGTGATAACAGTGTGCTTCCCACAGCGCGTTGAAATCGTAGATCGGCCCGAGCACGCGGCGCAGCATTGCGAGCGAGCGCGAGTACGCCATCATCGACGCCGCCTTGTCGAACTGCGGCCGCGACGACGACGCAAACGCATGATCGCAGCCAGGGTACGTGTAGATTTCGACGCCGGGCTTGCCCGCGAGCGCCTGCTGCACGCGCTCGCGCACCGTCGCGTCGCAATGCGCGTCGTCGCCCGCGAAGTGCAGCATCAGCGGGCAGCGGATCGCCGGCGCCTCGTCCAGATAGCGCTCGAGCCCGACCGGGTAGTAGCCGATCGCGCAATCGACGTCGGTACGCGCCGCCGCGAGAGTCGCGAGCCGGCCGCCGAGACAGTAGCCGAGCGCGCCGACCTTGCCGCGATGCGACGGGTGCGCGCGTAGCGCGGCGAGCGTGTCCTCGATGTCGTCGATCGCGCGGTCCGCATCGAAACGCTCGTGCAGCCCGAGCGCCTTTTCGAAGTCCGCGTCGCCGTAGCCGAGATCGACGTCGCGCTCCAGACGCCAGAACAGATCCGGCACCATCACGACGTAGCCTTCCTCCGCGTAGCGGTCGGCCATGTCGCGCATAGCGGCGTTCACGCCGAAGATTTCCTGCAGCAGCACGAGACCCGGCCCGCTGCCCTCCGGCGGCAGCGCGGTATACGCGCGAAACGTGCCGCCGTCGCGCGACTCGATGTCGATCCACTGGCCCTTGTTCATCGGTGCATGTCTCCGTGTCGTCGTTGGTGTGCGGCCATTGTCATCTCAAAAACGCGGCGCGGGCAACGGCGGGCCCGCGAGACTGTGCGCGCAATCCGACGTTGATGTTGACGATCAACCTTGATACGTGTCGATCTGCGTTGTGCGTCTGAACCGATACGGTCTTTCCCTCACCGGCCGCGCGGTGACGCCGCCGCGCGTTAATCTGAAGCCCTCGAACGGAGCCCACCCGATGCGAACCCTGACCGATCAACTCGCGCAATACGCGGCGTACCATCGCGATCGCCGCAACATCGCGACGCACTTCGTCGGCATTCCGCTGATCGTCGTCGCGCTCGCGATCCTGCTGTCGCGGCCCGCGTGGTCGCCCGCCGCGTTGCCGTTCAGCGTCTCGCCGGCCTGGCTGCTGTTCGGCGCGGCCACGCTTTACTACCTGGTGCTGGATGTGCCGCTCGGCGTAGCGATGGCGGTCTTTTCGGCCGCGTGCGTCGCGCTCGGCAGCTGGTTCGCGCAGCAGTCGACGACGGTGTGGCTCGGCAGCGGCGTCGGGCTGTTCGTGATCGGCTGGATCATTCAGTTCGTCGGACACGTGGCGTATGAACATCGCAAGCCGGCGTTCGTCGACGACGTGATCGGCCTGTTGATCGGCCCGCTGTTCGTGCTCGCCGAGGCGCTGTTCAGCGTCGGCTGGCGGCCCGCGCTACGCGACGCGATCGACGCGCAAGCCGGACCGGTGCGCGGCGGCGCGCCGGGCGGCACGCACGCGGGACACGGCGCAGGACGGCGCTGAGCGCTGCTTCAGCGCGGCACGCGCACGAGCCGCGCGCTATGCAGCGCGACGAGCGCGACCGCGAGCCAGATCGGCCCATACGTGGCGAACTGACTCGCGCTGAGATGTTCGCCGAGCAGCGTCACCGACAGCACGACGAGCAACACCGGCTCCACGTAGCCGAGGATGCCGAACAGCGCCATCGGCAGCAGGCGGCTCGCCTTCAGCCACGAGGCGAGCGCGAACGTGCTCAGCACGCCGAGGCCCGGCAGCAGCACGAACGCGAGCAGCGGCCGCCCCGCCAGCAACGCGAGCGAGCCGCCCGCCACCGCGTGGATCGCCGCGACCGGCAACAGGAGCATCATCTCGACGGCAAAGGCCGTCATCGGCTCCACGGCGATCCTGCGACGCAGCATGAAGTACGGCGGGTAGCCGAACGCGACGAGCAGCGTCGGCCACGAAAACGCGTGCGTGGCCCACAGCTCGTGCGCGACGCCGACCGCCGCGCACGCGACCGCCGCCCATTGCAGCGCGTCGAGCCGCTCGCGATAGTAAAAGCGGCCGACGAGCACCATCACTAGCGGCAGCAGGAAGTAGCCGAGCGACACTTCGAGCATCCGTCCATGCAGCGGCGCCCACAGGAACACCCAGAGCTGCGTGCCGAGCAGCGCGGCGGTGGCCCCGAGCGCGAGCGCGACGCGCGGCTGCGCGCGCATGCGCGCGACGAGCGCGCACAGTTGCGGCCAGCGTCCGCGCAGCGCGAGCAGCAGCAGCGCGCCGGGCACCGTCCAGATCACGCGCCACGCGAAGATGTCGAGGCCGCCGAGCGGCTTCAGCAGCAGCGTATACGCGGAAAGCAGCGCGAAAAGGGCCGACGCGCCGACTGACAACGCGATGCCGCGTCCGGGCTCGTGCGAATTCATCGAAACGACAGGAAATGCGCGGAGGCGATCGCGAAACGACGCCGCAGGGGAGTGGAATGGGTCATCGACTGAAAAGTATTTTTTAAGCTGCGCTGATACGCTAACGCGCTGAAGCGCGATCGAACGGCGCCGTGGCGGCCGCGCAGCCGGCATTCTAGCGTCGCGGCGCGGGCGATGGGCATGCGGTTTGCGCGCGTCCGACGATTGCGGCGCCCCGAATCCGTCGTGCGGATCGCGCCGCAATGGACTAGAACGTAAGCCATGCGCGCCGCCGTTCCCGGCACGCGCTTCCCGTGCGCATCGCGCGCAGCCCGCCACCATCTGGAGTCCGCATGATCCGTCCCGCGCCCCACGCTGCCGTCGCCGGCGGCTTCGCCGCCGACGTCCGCGCCGGCCTCACGCACGCGCCACAGAAGGAATTGCCGTCGAAGTATCTGTACGACGAAATCGGTTCGTCGCTGTTCGAAGTGATTACCGTGCTGCCCGAATACGGCGTCACGCGCTCGGAAGAGCGGCTGCTCACGCGCCACGCCGCCGATATCGTCGGCGAATTGCCGTCGGATGTGACCGTCGCCGAACTCGGCAGCGGCAGCGGGCGCAAGACGCGCCGCATCCTCGAAGCGCTGTGCAGGAAGCGCCCGACGTCGTACTGCCCGATCGAAATTTCGCGCGCCGCGCTGCAACTGTGCCGCCGCGAACTCGGCGACATCGAGCGCATCTCGATCGTCGGCTACGAGCGCGACTATCTCGCGGGCCTCGCCGAAGTGAGCCGCCACCGCGCGAGCGGCGAGCAACTGCTCGTGCTGTTTCTCGGCAGCACGATCGGCAACTTCGCGCGGCTCGCGGCGACGCGCTTCCTGCGCGACATCCGCGCGATGCTGAAGCCCGGCGACACGCTGCTGCTCGGCACCGACCTCGTGAAGCCCGTCGATACGCTGCTCGCCGCGTACGACGATGCGATCGGCGCGACCGCCGCCTTCAACCTGAACCTGCTCGCGCGAATCAATCGCGAACTCGGCGCCGATTTCGACCTCGACGCGTTCGAGCACGTCGCGCGCTTCAATCCGGACGCGCGCAGCGTCGAGATGCATCTGCGCGCGAAGCGGCGTGTCGACGTGAAGGTGCGCGCAGCGGCGCTGTCGGTGACGCTCGAAGCGGGCGAGACGATCTGGACCGAAAGCAGCCACAAGTACCACGCGGACGAAATTCCGGCGATCGCGGCCGACGCCGGCTTCGCGTGCCGTCGACAGTGGATCGAGGATGAATGGGGTTTCGCGGAGAGCCTGCTCGCGGTGCGTTGACCGCGTTCCCGCGCCTTTCCGGTCGGGGTTGTGTCAATGCTGCTCGAAGCGGTCGTAGCGCTTGTCGTTTGGCCGCTCCTCGCTGACGAGATCGGTCACCCGAGCCGACGGCGGACCGCGGCGCAGCCACGACAGCATCCGGTCGATCTGGTTCGCCGGCCCCTGAATCACCGCCTCGACCGAGCCGTCCTCCAGATTCGCCACGTAGCCGCGGATGCGCAGCGCGTGCGCCTGGCGCACCGTCGCATGACGAAAGCCCACGCCCTGCACCATGCCGCGCACGCGCACGTAATACGTTTCGATACGCGAATCGAGATCGGTCATCGTTGTTTCTCCCCTCTAAAGCAGCAACACGTCATCAGCGCGGGATTGTAGTCGGCATCGCGCGCTGGCGTCGGCCAGGGTCCGGCCAATCCTGTCGCCGATGCGACGTTCGCGTTGCGGCCCCGCCTGCCACGATCCCGATGCGCCACGTACAATCCGACCCACACCGGACGGCGCGAACCGCGCTTCGCCGCCCCGCCGCCCGCCACCGAACTTTCGCAAGCGAAATCCCGAATGACCGACTCCTCACGCGATCTCGTGCTGATTACCGGCGCGTCCGGCTTCGTCGGCTCGGCCGTCGCCCGCATCGCGCAGCAAAAGGGCTACGCCGTGCGCGTGCTGATGCGCGCGACGAGCCCGCGCACCAACGTCGAAGGACTCGACGCGCAGATCGTGACCGGCGACATGCGCGACGTCGATTCGATGCGCAAGGCGCTCGCCGGCGTGCGCTACCTGTTCCACGTCGCCGCCGACTACCGTCTGTGGGCGCCCGACCCGCACGAAATCGAGCGCGCGAACCTCGAAGGCGCGCAGGCGACGATGCGCGCCGCGCTCGACGCGGGCGTCGAACGGATCGTCTACACGAGCAGCGTCGCGACGCTGAAGGTGACGGGCTCGGGCGCGTCCGTCGACGAGACGTCGCCGGGCACGGTCGAGCAGGCTGTGGGCGTGTACAAGCGCAGCAAGGTGCTCGCCGAGCGCGCGGTCGAGCAGATGATCGCGCGCGACGGACTGCCCGCCGTGATCGTGAATCCGTCGACGCCGATCGGCCCGCGCGACGTGAAGCCGACGCCGACGGGCCGCATCATCGTCGAGGCGGCGACCGGCAAGATTCCGGCGTTCGTCGATACCGGGCTGAACCTCGTGCACGTCGACGACGTCGCGCTCGGGCACTTCCTCGCGCTCGACCGTGGACGCATCGGCGAGCGCTACATCCTCGGCGGCGAGAATCTGCCGCTGCAGCAGATGCTCGCCGACATCGCCGGCATCGTTGGCCGCAAACCGCCGACGATCGCGCTGCCGCGCTGGCCGCTCTATCCGATTGCGCTCGGCGCGGAGGCCGTCGCGCGCTTCACGAAACGCGAGCCGTTCGTCACCGTGGACGCGCTGAAGATGTCGAAGAACAAGATGTACTTCACGTCCGCGAAGGCGGAGCGCGAACTCGGCTACCGCGCGCGGCCGTATCGCGAAGGGCTGAAGGACGCACTCGACTGGTTCCGCGCGGCGGGGTATCTGCAAACGTAGTTGCCGGCAGCAACACAAGCGCCGCGCCGCGCGCAAATTGTTACAACTTTTGTTGCGACATCGGAGCAACGACGCGGCGCGCATCGGTACGCCGTGCCGGTAAAATCGCGGGTCCTAACCGGGAAGCTCCGCATGAATCTTCAAGACCAGATCGGCGCGCTGGAATCCGGTGTCGATCAGCTCATCAAGGCCGTCGACGCCGCACTGGCCGCCTCCCCCGCCGACGACTCGAACTCTGCCGCGCACCCTTCGACGGATGACGCGGCGTTGTCTGTCGCGGCCTCCGAACCGGCAGCCCGCGCAAACGCGACGGCCGCGGAAACCATCGCCGTCGCCGACGAAGTCGCAACGGCCGAGGCAAGCGCCCCCGCCGAACCGCCGACGCTGCAGATCGGCCGCCCGTCGCAGAACGAGATCACGATGACGATCGGCGGGCAGACGGTGTCGCTGCATCCGCTGCAGGTCGGTCAACTGGTGGAGGAACTCGCGAACGCGCGCGCGTCGATGACGCCGGAAACCCCGCCCGACATCCCGCCGGGCTGGCGCTTCGTCGCGACGAAGAATCCGGTGATGGCCGTGCAGAAACAGTCGAACGGCGACCGCCTGCTGGTGCTGCGCCATACCGGCCACGGCTGGGTGCCGTTCACGTTCTCGCCGGACATGGTGATCCAGATGTACATGATGCTGACGCAGCGCTAACGCGCGGACAGCGTCGCCGCGGACCCGGAAACGCCGGTTCGCGAAGAACGGGCGCGCCGGGCGCCCGAACTGGGCGGCGCGTCAGCGCCCCTGCACCGGCGCCTGCACGCGCGCCTTCCACTGCCCGCCCTTGCCGCGCCAGAACCGCCACGCGGACGCGAACGTCGCGCCGACATAAAACAGCGCGACGAGCGGCAGAAACGGCGCCCACAGCGGAGAACGCCGGTAGTAAGCGAGCATCGGCGCATACGCCGAGCACATCGCCGCCCACGCGAGCCACGCGGGCCAGCCCTTCGGCCCGAGCACGAGCGCAACGACGGGCGGCACGAGATAGATGATCGCCATCCCTGCGAGCGTGCCCGCGAGCTGCCACGACGAATAGCGCAGCTGCGTGAACGCGGTGCGCGCGATCATGTTCCAGATGTCCTTCCAGCTGTCGTACGGACGCAGCGACACGCTGCGCGCGGCCACGTCGAGACGGATCGGATGCCGCCCGTCCCCGCGATGCTTGATGCGCGCGGCGAGGCTGCAATCGTCGATCAGTTCCGCGCGGATCGACTCGATGCCGCCCGCCTCTTCGAGCGCCGCGCGGCGCACCAGCATGCAGCCGCCGGCCGCCGCCGCGGTCCGGTTGCGCGGGTTGTTGACCCACGAAAACGGATACAGCTTCGCGAAGAAGAACACGAACGCCGGAATCAGCGCTTTTTCCCAGAACGAGTCGCAGCGCAGCCGCACCATCAGCGAGACGAGATCGCGGCCCTCGGCAAGCGCGCGCGCGACGAGTTGCGTGAGCGCGTCGGCCGGATGGCCGATGTCGGCGTCGGTCAAGAGCAGGTAGTCGGCCGGCAGCCCGAGCGTACGCACCGCGTCGATGCCCTGCGACTGCGCCCACACCTTGCCGGACCAGCCGGGCGGCAGCGGCTTCGCGGCGATCACCGTCAGCTTTTCCGGGCATTGCAGGCGCAGCGCGGCCGCGCGGGCGACTTCGGCAGTGCCGTCGGTGCTGTGGTCGTCGATGACGATCACGTGGAACGCGCCCGCGTAGTCCTGCGCGAGCAGCGACGCGACGGCGTCGCCGATCGCGTCCGCCTCGTTGCGCGCCGGCACGACGGCGACCGCCGCCGGCCAGCCGCCGTGAGGCGCGGCGACGGCGAGCGGCTCGGCCGGCCGCGCCCGCCAGAAACCGCCGCGCGCGAACAGCAGCACGGCCCAGATCACGAGCGACAGACACGACAGCGCAAACAGAATGGTGTGAATCATGCGTTTCCCTCGACCGACGGCGCGCCGGCGCCGACGCGCCGCGACAGCCACATGGCCGCCGTGCGTAACAGGACAACCGCCCGGTCGGTGAGACGCAGCGTCGGGCGGTGATAGAAGACGTCGTAGTCCGCGCGCTCGATGCGCTCCAGCACGCGCAGCGTGCCGTGCACGACGCTGCACAGCTCGAGCCCGCAGCGGCCCGGCAAGCGCAGCGCGAGCGGCGCGCCGCGCAGGATCATCGCACGCGCGCCGGCGATCTGATCGCGCATCAGCGCGCGCCATCCGTCGTCGACGATGCCGGCCGCGATTTGCGCCTCCGTCACGCCGAAGCGCTGCCGATCCGCGAGCGGCAGGTATACACGGCCGCGCTGCCAGTCCGTCGGGATGTCGCGCAGCAGCGACACCCACTGCAGCCCCGTGCAGATGGCATCGGAATCGGCGAGGTTTTCCGGCGTCGCCGCGCCGATCAGATGCAGCATCAGCTCGCCGATCGGCGTGGCCGAGCGGCTGCAGTAGTCGAGGAGCGCCGCGCCGTCCGCGTAGCGCATCGTGTCGACGTCCTGCTCGAACGCCGACATCAGCTGGAAAAACGGCGCGAGCGGCAGTCGATGGCGCTTCGCCGTGTCTGCGAGCGTCGCGAAGAGGGTCGGATGGACTGGCGCTGTGCGGCCGGCCGCGATCGCGTCGAGGCCCGCGCGGAAGTCGGCGAGCCGCATGTGCCGTTCGGCCGGGCTCGCGTCGTCGCCTTCGTCCGCGATGTCGGCGAGCGTGCGGACGACGTGATAGATCACGGCGACCGGCGGCCTCAGCGGCTTCGGCAACAGGATTTTGGCGACGGGAAAGTTTTCGTAAAGATCCGCTTCCATCAACGCGTTGACAACGACGTTAGCTTTCAGGTTCTATAAGTTCCGGATCTCAGACAGAGACGGAACCAGTTAGTTTAAGTGCTGACGTCGAATGTTGCATTGCGGCACCGCAGCCACCGGCCGGCGCGGGCCGCAGCGGTTCCGACCCTGGCCGCGTACGCGACGCAGCAGACGGGCGTCGATGCGGTTAAAATGCGCGTTTTACTTGGTGCGTCGGCATGCAGTGCGCCGAATGCATCGTTGAACACCCCTAAAATTGATGGTCGCGGCGATAAAGTCATCTGTAGTGGCTGGTTCGAAGCCCGCGTCAGTCGGAGTTCGCCATCCTATGCGAGTCATCCTTGCCCAGCCCCGCGGCTTTTGTGCGGGTGTTGTCCGCGCGATCGAAATCGTCGACCGCGCATTGCAGAAGCACGGCGCGCCCGTCTACGTGCGCCATGAGATCGTCCACAACCGGCACGTGGTCGAGAATCTGCGCAACAAGGGCGCCCGTTTCGTGGAAGAGCTCGATGAAGTGCCGCACGGCGCCGTCGCCATTTTCAGCGCGCACGGCGTCGCGAAAAGCGTCGAACGCGCAGCCGACGAGCGCGACCTCGACGTGCTCGACGCCACCTGCCCGCTCGTCACGAAGGTGCACGTGCAGGGTCGCCAGTACGTTGGCGCGGGCCGCACGCTGATCCTGATCGGTCACGCCGGCCATCCGGAAGTCGAAGGCACGATCGGCCAGATTCCCGGCCGCGTGCTGCTCGTGCAGAGCGAAGCCGAAGTCGCGACGCTCGACCTGCCGATCGATGCGCCGCTCGCTTATGTGACGCAGACGACGCTGTCGGTCGACGACACGCGCGGCATCATCGATGCGCTGCTCGCGCGCTTCACCGACATCGTCGGCCCGGACACGCGCGACATCTGCTACGCGACGCAAAATCGCCAGGCGGCGGTGCGCGAGCTGTCGACGCAGGTCGACGTGCTGCTGGTCGTCGGCGCGACGAACAGCTCGAACTCGAACCGCCTGCGCGAAATCGGCAGCGAAACCGGCGTGCCGAGCTACCTCGTCGCGGACGGCTCCGAAGTGAAGGCCGAATGGTTCGCGAACGTGCAGGCAGTCGGGATCACCGCGGGGGCCTCGGCGCCCGAAGAAATGGTCGAAAACGTGATCGACGCGCTGCGTGCGCTCGGCCCCGTCGATGTGTCGACGATGGCCGGTCGCGAAGAGAAAGTCGAATTCAAGCTGCCGGCGAAGCTGCTTCAACCCCTCGTCGCGCGCGAAGTTTAAGGAGGACACCTTGTCTATTCCGCTGCTACAGAAAGTCCGCGTTGGCGCCTATATCGCGCGCCAGCATTTCGGCGGCAACAAGCGCTATCCGCTCGCGCTGATGCTCGAACCGCTGTTCCGCTGCAACCTCGCCTGCAACGGCTGCGGCAAGATCGACTATCCGGATCCGATCCTGAACCAGCGTCTGTCGCTCGCCGAGTGCCTCGAGGCCGTCGACGAGTGCGGCGCGCCGGTCGTGTCGATCGCCGGTGGCGAGCCGCTGCTGCACAAGGAAATGCCGCAGATCGTGAAGGGCATCATGGCGCGCAAGAAGTTCGTGTACCTGTGCACGAACGCGCTGCTGATGGAAAAGAAGATGGACGACTACGAGCCGAGCCCGTACTTCGTGTGGTCGGTCCACCTCGACGGCGATCGCGACATGCACGACCACTCGGTGTCGCAGGAAGGCACGTACGACAAGGCGGTCGCCGCGATCAAGGAAGCGAAGCGCCGTGGGTTCCGCGTGAACATCAACTGCACGCTGTTCAACGATGCGGTGCCGGAGCGCGTCGCGAAGTTCTTCGATACGCTGGGGCCGATCGGCGTGGACGGCATCACGGTGTCGCCCGGCTATGCGTATGAGCGCGCGCCGGACCAGGAGCACTTCCTGAACCGCGAGAAAACGAAGACGCTGTTCCGCGAGATCTTCAAGCGCGGCAACAACGGCAAGAACTGGTCGTTCAGCCAGTCGAGCCTGTTCCTCGACTTCCTCGCGGGCAACCAGACGTACGAATGCACGCCGTGGGGCAATCCGGCGCGCACGGTGTTCGGCTGGCAGAAGCCGTGCTATCTGGTCGGCGAAGGCTACGTGAAGACCTTCAAGGAACTGATGGAAACCACGGAGTGGGAAAAGTACGGCACCGGCAACTACGAGAAGTGCGCGAACTGCATGGTCCACTGCGGCTTCGAGGCGACGGCGGTGCTGGACACGGTCGCGCATCCGCTGAAGGCGATGAAGGTCGCGATGAGCGGTCCGAAGACCGAAGGCGCGTTCGCGAAGGACATTCCGCTCGACAGTCAGCGGCCTGCCGAGTACGTGTTCTCGCGTCACGTCGAGATCAAGCTCGAAGAGATCAAGCACGCCGCGCAGACGAAGAAGCCGGCGACGGTGGCGGCGCATTGAGTTTGAGGTTCGCTAAGCCGCGCTAGTGCGGCACGGTTAAGAAGCGTGAAGGGCGCAACGGTAAATGCCGTTGCGCCTTTTTTATTTTTCCGCCCGGACGTTGCGAACGCCGCATCCACGACGATTCATTCGCCCACCAGCGTTCGAAATCGACGCACGACTGTGTAGTGTGTTGCATCGATGGCTTGTTGCCGGAACGCTTGGCAGCCATTCGGAAGTCGTGGGTCTCAAAGGCCCTGGCTAAGGGGACTGTGGTCCTTCGCGCGAGCCCTGTCGGTGGCTATCGCAGAAGCCCAGCGGATCGGCGGGCGAGGCGGCTAAGCCGTGCGATTTTACAAAACATAGCTTGCGCTCACCGTTGACTGTTGACAGGGTCACTTTCGGTTTGAAGGCGGCTGAGCGCGTCCATCAGTTTCTGTTTGCGACATTGCGACCCGACAATAAATGGAGATTTTTCGGCGGTGAGTGCATTAGTCCACGCAGGATGCGGGGTATAACGCGAGTCTGACTGTCACAACTCCGCATCGCGCTCCTACCTTCGCACTCCTGATGCAACAGGCGTGCGTGTCGACAGACTCCGTCGTGCACGTCATTCGCATAGAAAAAAAACTGCCTTGGATAAATTGGAACGCATCATCGAGCCGAAGATTGCCGACGACGGATCAGTTCATTATTCGTCTGTCACGTCGCGCCCCGACAACAGTATCGCGGTCTGCTACAACATTCCGCAACGCGTCATACCCGTGATCTTCGTGCCGGGCGTCATGGGTACCCGTCGTAATCCGGCAGGCCGATCATCAGCCGCATCGTCTGGCCGAGGTAGCGGCCGGCGGTCTGCACATCTTCACGCAATCCGGAGAACATGGTCGGCTCCCGTCGATATCAGTGCACGCGCGACGTCACGACGCCACCCACCGGCATCGGCTCGAACGGCGTTTCCTTCACGGTCGGGCGGCTGATACCGCGTGCGCGTGCAATCGCCACGAGCCCGTACACGACGACCGCGACCACGACGAAAATGAACACGCCCGACAGCGTCGCATTCACATAGTCGTTGAAGATCAGGCGATGCACTTCGTCGACGGTCTTCGCCGGCGCGGGAATCTGGCCGTCCGCGAGCGCCGCCGACAGCTTCGATGCGTGCGCCACGAAGCTCACCTTCGCATCCGCCGAGAAGATCTTCTGCATGCCCGCCGTGATCGTGCAGATCAGGAGCCACAGCGTCGGCGCAGCCGTCACCCACGCGAAACGGTCGCGCTTCATCTTGAACAGCACCACCGTGCCGAGCATCAGCGCGATGCCGGCGAGCATCTGGTTCGAGATGCCAAAGAGCGGCCACAGCGTATTGATGCCGCCGAGCGGATCGACCACGCCCTGATACAGGAAGTAGCCCCACGCGGCAACGCACAGCGCGGTCGCGATCAGGTTCGCCGGCAGCGAGTCCGTGAGGCCGCATAGATGCGTCTGACTTTGCGGGCAATCAAGGGCGCCTTTCGTCCGTTTCGTTAGGTATACGGTTTCTCTTCGCAGAGGGCCGCGGCCAATGACGATATGGAACACACTCGACGTTCCGCTGGACACAGGGTGGCAGTGCACGCTCATTCCAGCGCCGCAGTACACCGCCTTGATGGGGTGGGGCAATGACATGCAGGCGCGCTGGCTTTACCCTCGCGCCGGTCGGGACGGATCGCCGTTGTTGTGGAACAGGCTCGGGACTGACGACGCGAAAAAACGTCGTATGTGGGAAGACGACGTTGAGCAGCAGCTTGCAGAAGACCGGAAGGCCTTTGCCCGCTATTTCCGTCCGAACTGGGACTTGCGCACGACGACGGGCAAAAACGCACTCCGCGCGATACAGAGTTTTGTCCGTGACGCACTACGTGTCGTTCACTGGGACTTGCCGGAAAACAATGAAGGCGTCCGGCAGATGCTCTGCAGAGCCGTCGAGGAAGAAAGCCTGATCCCCGTAGTGAACCGCGAATACCATGGCTTGCCGCGCGCGGCGCGATCAGACCCGGTCCCGCTGACATGGCCAGCAAGGAAACCCGTTGCCGCCGCGCCCGAAATCATCTCGTATATCGACTTCGTGGCGCTTCAGAGGGCTAATGGAAGACTCGGCGGACCATCCGGGGATTCAAGGCCACTCGGCGATGCATCGCCTTTCGCGTATCACCCGGACGTGCCCGATGACGGAGTCGTGCAACTTGCAGGCAGTCAAGGTACGCCGCGAAACAATCAGGCTCAGAATGCCCAGTTCAGGGCGGTCGTGAAAGCATTAGGGCTAAACCCGAGCCAGGCTCGGCAGCTGCATGAAGAGATCAGCAAACAGGGACTCGGCTATCACGAGATGCTCGAGCGCGGACGGGATATCTTCGGGGAAGGACAATGATCGACACGAAAGCTGAAATTACGCAGCGTCTTGCCGTGCTTGTCGGGTTGGAAGTCAGTTGGGTGAGCCATGCAGTGGACATGCTCACCATGCAGTTCGGCCCGCAACGGCAGTACACGACATCCAGAGGAACGACTCTCGAAGGCGGTGCGTGGGCACTGCATGTCCAATGCGACTGGCAAATCGAGCGTGCCGGCAACCGCATCGCGACACGCGCCGATCTTCGTCGCTCCGACGAAGAAGCACACGGCACCGCCAGCGGTCTCGCGGAACTGCTGGTCGAGCGCCGTGTTGAGAGAGTGTCAGCAGACGAAGCAGGGGGAGTCGTCCTTGCGTTCCAGGGCGACCTGCACCTCACGGTCCTTCCAGACGGCATCGCCGACGCCGAAGACTGGCGGCTCTTCGCGCCAGGCGCCGATGCCCCGCATTTTGTGATCGAGGGCGGAACGATCGCCGCTGAATCGTTCGGTTAAACGTCAGTCGCCCGCCATCGCTGACAAAAAAAGCGCAACGGCCTCTCAACCGTTGCGCTTCTTTCATCCCTGCGTGTCAGGCGCCCATCAAGCGCCCGCCATCAACAACACTTCCCCGTCCGATTCCGATACCTGGCATCCTGACGCTCGCGAAAAAACTCTTCGTACGTCATGACCGGCCGGTCCGGATGCGTCGCGCGCATGTGCGCGACGTACCCGTCGTAATCCGGCAGGCCGATCATCAGCCGCATCGTCTGGCCGAGGTAGCGGCCGGCGGTCTGCACATCTTCACGCAATCCGGAGAACATGGTCGGCTCCCGTCGATATCAGTGCACGCGC
>Ga0310811_10000336_pt1 | contig 64314 bp, 64 predicted proteins | sample YCmetagenome_FD_207642 | JGI IMG/M metagenome (GOLD analysis project Ga0310811, IMG submission 207642) | Soil microbial communities from experimental microcosm in Duke University, North Carolina, United States - YC | ecosystem: Engineered > Artificial ecosystem > Soil microcosm > Unclassified ... | reverse complement strand
TTCACCAATTTCAATGAGCCCGAAAATGGCGTGGCGGCGGTGGCGGTGCTGCGTGCCGCTGGCGCAAACGTGGACGTGGTGCCTCACGACTGCTGCGGCCGGCCGCTGATTTCCACCGGCCAGCTCGATGCGGCGCGCAAGCTGGCAAAGAAGAACGCGGATGCGCTTTACGCGGCCGCATCGCGCGGCGACAGGATCCTGTTCCTCGAGCCAAGCTGTCTCTCCGCTGTCCGCGAGGATGCGCCTGCGCTGCTCCGAGGAGAGGAGCAGCGGCAGGCGCAGATCGTTGCCGATGCGTGCGTGCTGTTCGAGGATTACCTCGAGCGCGAGCTGGCGGATGGACGACTGTCGCTCACCCTGAAGGCCGGGCCTTCGGCGGTCGTGCTGCACGGTCACTGCCACCAGAAGGCGATGGGCCTGGTGGCGCCGGCGCGGGCGCTGCTGTCGCGCATTCCCGGCTGCACGGTTGTCGATCTCGATTCCGGCTGCTGCGGCATGGCCGGGTCATTCGGCTACTCGAAGGACCACTACGAGGTATCGAAACAGATCGGCGAACGGCGCCTTCTACCTGCGGCGCGCGCGTTGAAGGCGGGCGAGCTGCTGGCTGCCGCGGGAACGTCATGCCGCCATCAGGTGGAGCATTTCGCCGGTGCGCACGCACAGCATCCGGCGGTCATCCTTCACTCGCTAATCGAATAGAATCCCGCGCATGGCAACAACAGCACAACGGCGCGGCATCCCTGCGACGACCAACGTTCTCGCGCTGCTGTGCGCGATGTACTTCATCAACTACATCGTCCGTGTGAACGTCAGCACGGCGGCCGCCGTCTTCCAGCCCGAGCTGCATCTGACCAACACGCAGGTCGGGTTGATCTTCTCCGCGTTCGCGTATCCGTACCTCGCCTTCCAGATCGCCGGCGGATGGGTCGCCGACAGGTTCGGCGCGCGGCGCGCGCTGACGGTGTTTGCAGTGCTCTGGTCGTCGGCGACGGTGCTGATGGGCCTTGCTGACAGCCTGTCAGGCATGATTCTCGGACGCGTGCTCGTCGGCATCGGCGTGTCCGCGCTGCCAGTGGCCACACGCGCGATGTCGAACTGGACGCGCGCCGAAAAGCGTGGCTTTGCGCAGGGCATCACGCACGCGTTCGCGAGGCTTGGCAACACGCTGACGCCGCCCCTTATCGGCATCCTGCTCATTCCGTACGTCGGCTGGCGTGGCTCGTTCGTTGTCGTCGGCGCCGCGAGCTTCCTGTGGGCCATCGCCTGGTTCTGGTACTTCCGCGACGATCCAGCCGAACATCCGGCCATTACCGTGGAGGATCTCGCACTGCTGCCAAAGAAGCGCGTGAAGACCGCGGCGCGTGTGCCGTTCGGCCGCCTCGCCGCCCGGATGATGCCGGTCACGATCGTCTACTTCTGCTACGGATGGACGCTGTGGTTCTTCCTGGCGTGGATACCGTCGTACTTCCTCCACAGTTACAACCTGAAGTTGAGCAGCTCAGCGCTGTTTGCGTCGGGTGTATTCCTCGGCGGAACGCTTGGCGATTTTCTCGGCGGCATCGTCAGCGATCGTATCTTCGAGAAGACGCAGAGCCGGACGAAGGCGCGGCGGAATCTGATTGTCGCGGGCTTCCTGATCTCCACGGTGTTCATGATTCCCGTGCTGATGGTGCACGACCTGACGATCATCGTGCTGTCGCTGAGCCTCGCATTCTTCTTCTCTGAGTTCACCGTCGGCGCGTTCTGGGCGATCCCGATGGACATCGCGCCGCGCTACTCCGGGTTCGCCAGCGGGTTCATGAACTCCGGCTCCGCCCTGGCGGCCATCGTGTCACCGCTCATCGGCGGCTACATCATCGACACGACGGGCAAGTGGGAGATGACGTTTGTCGCCGGCATCGCGCTGCTCGTGCTTGGCGCCATCCTCGCGTTCTGGATGAAACCGGACGAGGAGCTGGAGGACCCAGCGGACGGCGAGCGCGCCACGCGCGTCGTACACGTCGCCGCCCCGGCGACACGCTGACTCGCGACGGCCAGCCGCATGCTACATTGCGGTCATGGCCGTCAACACCCGCACGCTGCCGATTCTCGACGAACAGAAGGCGCTCGCTGAGTTACGAAGTCTTCGCTCGCGCCAGCCGGTCGAGTACTGGGCGTTTTATTCCAGCCAGTTGAAGGGGATCGTCACCGACCCGGCACTGATGGTGCTGCCGTTCGACGATCACATCGTGCATCGCGGCCACGGCATCTTCGACACCGCCGCCATCGTCGCGGGAAAGATCTACGACCTCGACGCACATCTCGATCGCTTCCTGCTGTCGGCGGAACGATCGAAGCTGCGTCTGCCATACGCGCGCGAGGCGATGCGTGACATCGTCATTCAAACCGCCGCCGCGAGCGGCCGGCGCGACGGTTCGATCCGCTACTGGTTGTCGTCGGGGCCAGGCAGCCTCGAGCTCACGCCCGCAAAGGGTGCGGAGCCGGGCTTCTTCGTCATGATCTTTGCCGGCCTGTCGTATCCAGAGCGCTGGTACACCGAAGGCCTGCGCGTAATGACGACGACGTATCCGATCAAGGCGCCGCTCTACGCGATTACGAAGGCGACCAACTATCTGCCGAACGTCCTGATGCAGATGGAAGCGAAGGAGAAGGGGTTCGACAACGGCGTCTTCATCGACGAGGACGGCAACGTCGGCGAGAGCTCGAACATGAACGTCGCGTTCGTGAACCGGCACGGCACGCTCGTGCACCCGAGGTTCGATCACATTCTCTCTGGCTGCACGTCGCTTCGCCTCCTCGAGCTTGCGCGGACGCATAAGGACAAGGCGCGTGTGACTGGCGTCGAGGTGCGCGATGTTCCGGTCGCTGAAGCGCGGACCTGCCGGGAGATGCTGCTCCTCGGCAGCTCCATCAAGGTCGCCCCGGTGATTCAGTGGGACGATCAGCCGATCGGCGACGGCAAACCCGGGCCAGTCAGCAAGGGGCTGCTGCAGCTGCTGGAAGAAGACATGCGCAGCAGCGATCGCCTGATTCCAGTGCCGTACTAAGGAGCCGATATAAAGGTCGGCCCGCCCGAGGCGTCCCGACGCACCCTACGTTCCTGTCCACTGCGGCTTCCGCTTGTTCAGGAATGCATCGACGCCTTCCTTGAAATCCGCACTCATGTAGCACATCTCGATCAGGTCTGCATCGCCCTGTGGCGGGTTGTGCGCGTCCATCAGGCGGCGCGTCATCTCCTTCGTCGCGCGGATGGTCAGCGGCGCATTGGACGCGATCTGGCGCGCCATCTCCATCACTTCTGATTCGATCGACTCCTTCGGCACCACGCGGTTGAAAAGACCGATCGCCTGCGCTTCGGCGGCGGTGAACAGCCGTCCGGTGAAGATCATTTCCTTGGCACGCGCGGGGCCAATCAGGTTGACGATGCGTGCGAATGTGCCAGAGGAGGCAACGTTGCCGAGCGTGCGCGCGATGGGAATGCCGATCTGCGAGTCGGTCGTGGCGACGCTCAGGTCGCATGTCGCCACGAGGCCGCAGCCGGCGCCGGTGGCAAATCCTTCGACCTGCGTGATGGTCGGCCTCGTGACGCTCGCCAGCCGCCCGAGGACGACGCTGATTTTCTTCTCGTAATCGATCGCATCCTGCGGCGTGCGGAAGCTCTGAAACTGCGAGATGTCCGTGCCGGAGACGAACGCCTTGCCGCCGGCGCCTTTCAGAATGAACACGCGCACCTGCGGATTGCGGTCGACCTCTTCGCAGGCGGCCAGGAGCGCGTCATACATCGCCCACGTCATCGCATTGCGCGCCTGCGGCCGATTGAAGGTGAGCAAGGCGAGCGGCGGCGCGACCTCGAAGATGGTTTCGGCAGTGGTCATAGAGGCTCTTAGAATACCGTTAATGGATCAGAGCAACGGTGGGGCGCTCGCGGGCCTGCGCGTCATCGATCTCACACAGGTGATGGCCGGCCCTTTCTGCACCATGCTGCTCGCCGATTTCGGCGCCGATGTGATCAAGATCGAGCCGCCGAACGGCGACTCGACGCGCACCATGCCAGGCGCGGTCGGCACCGACAGCCCGAGCTTCAACGCCGTGAACCGCGGCAAGCGCAGCGTCGTTCTCAATCTGAAGAGTGAAGAAGGTGTTGGCGCGGTCAAGGCGCTGGTGCGGAGCGCGGACGTCTTCGTCGAGAACTATCGGCCCGGTGCGCTCGACAAGCTGGGCCTCGGCTACGCAGAACTGTCGGCGATCAACCCGCGGCTGATTTACGCGTCGATTTCAGGCTACGGCCAGACCGGTCCGCAACGGCACAAGGGCGGATTCGATCTCGTTGCGCAGGGCGTGTCCGGCATCATGTCGGTGACCGGCGAGCCCGAAGGCGCGCCGGTGAAATCGGGCATCCCGCTGACCGACCTCGGCGCCGGCATGTTTGCCACGATCGGTATACTCGCCGCGATCGAGTATCGCCACCGCACCGGGAAGGGCCAGCTAGTCGACACGTCATTGCTCGATGCCGGGGTCGGCTTGTCCGTGTGGGAATCCACACAGTATTTCTCCGGCCGTGGCATTCCCGAGCGCCTCGGTTCCGCGCACCGGATGAGCGCGCCGTATCAGGCGTTCCGATGCGCGGACGGCTACATCACGCTCGGCGGCGCCAACGACCGCAGTTTCCATCGCATCTGCGAAGTGCTCGGCCACGCGGAGTGGAAACAGATGCCGGAGTTTCTCACCGACGGCATGCGCATCAAGAACCGTGTGGACCTGGCCGCGCGCATCGAAGCGATCACCAGCACTAAACCTCGCGCGCACTGGCTGGAGCTGTTCGAAGCACACAACATCCCCTGCGGACCGATCAACGATTACGCGCAGGTGTTCGACGATCCGCAGGTGATCGCGCGCGAGCTGGTCGTGGACGTCGACCATCCGACGCTCGGCGCAATCAGGGCACTCGGCTCGCCGATCAAACTGAGCGAAACACCACCTGCCGTTCGGCGCAGGGCGCCACTGCTCGGCGAACACACGGAGGAGGTTCTAGCGCAGGCCGGGATTCGTTTTTCATGATGGAGGGCAGCGTGCTCTTATCCTCCGATGCCTCAATGCGGCATGTGCGGCACGACCTCCAAAACAGGCAAGCCCAGAGGTCTAAACTGCAACGCGCCCGAGTCGATTGACTCCTCGCCGCATCCAATCGAACGAGAGGTTGCTCTCGGAGGTCGGTCGAGATTAACGCGGGAGCAGTAACTCCCGATGGCACGCGCACCTCTACGACGACGCGCCGCCTCCTTGCGCCGACGGCTGCGCCGCCGGCTTGTGCACCGCGTGTCGCTCGTCATGTGCCAGATTCGCGACGATGGGTCGCAGCGACGTTGCCTGGCGCAGCACGTTGAACCAGAACGGCGCGCCGAGACTCAGAAGCATCGCAGAGAACAGCACACCGAAGAAATGGGCGTTGACATCCCAACCCGATGATGTAGCCGTGGAACGCACGATCGGCAACAGGTCGTCCTGACTCAACACGCCGTTCGGTGCGTGCTTCGCGTAATCGGGCATCAGGTGCAGCCCGGTTGCCGTGAGGTCGTTGTTGATTTGCGCGGTCGTGGAGAGGATCCGCCGCAGGTCGCCGGCCGCGGCCTGGTCCTGCGCGATGGCCAGGCGTTCGGCTTCAGTGTTGATCGCGTCCGTCGACGCCAGCAGTCTGGTCCGGATCTCCAGGTTGCTCGACAGATCGCGAAACAGCGTCGACGAATCGAGATGCACGGCGAACGCGATGGCGACGGCCCAGGCCAGCGTCACCACGCGCGTCGACAGCGTGAACCGCTGCGACACGCGATCCATCGTCTTGTGGAACCAGTGATCGATGTCGCTCCACATCTCGTCCCTCGCCAGCGCCTTCTGCAACCCGGGCCACCTGTCCTGCGCCTCCTTGGTCGAGCCAATGCGGCGCAGAATGTCCTTGAATTCGTCGAGGCGGATGGCGGTGGCGAGCTGCCACAGCTTGAACCGTTCGAAGCGATGGAACGTCGAGTCCGTGATCAAGGGATGGCAGAGCAGCTGGTTGCTGATGTCGCGAACGTGCGCACTGGCTTCGGGCGCGACCTGCTCCAGCAATACCTCGATTCCCGAGCGCAGGTGCAACCCGCGCAGCGACGCAATCGCGACGACCGCCTGATTGAGCAGCGTGATGATCAGGCTGACGGCAAGAATGACGACGACGAAGGCAATGAAGGTGTCGAGTTGTCCGAGCATGGGTGGCCCTCTCCGCGCGCATCATAAATGCGGCGACGAGGCACTCGTTCACAAATCGGCAAAGAATCTAGGCCTTCGCGAACGCCGACTCAGTGGCGAGTATCTCGAGCGCGGCGAGCACGCCGCCGGCACGGTGCGGCACGTCCGCGAGCTTGAAACCCATCTCGACGCCGCTGAGCGTGCCGGCCAGCGTCAGGTCGTTGAGATCCCCGAGATGGCCGATGCGGAAGATCTTTCCCTTCAACTTGCCGAGGCCGGTGCCGAGCGACATGTCGAACCGTTCGAGCACGATCTGACGGAAGACATCCGCGTCGCGGCCGTCAGGCATTATTACGGCAGTCAGCACGCCGCTGTATTCCGCCGGGTTCTGCGCCACGATGTCGAGGCCCCACTCCTTGACCGCCGCTCGCGTCGCGCGCCCGAAGCGCTCGTGACGGGCCCAGATATTCTCGAGCCCCTCGTCGCGCATCATGCCGAGCGCCTCGCGCAGCCCGTACAAAATGTTGGTTGACGGCGTATAGGGAAAGAAGCCGGCCGTGTTGTCGCGCAGCATCGGCTGCCAGTCCCAGTAGGCGCGAGGCATCTTCGCGGTCTTCGAGGCGGCAAGCGCCTTGTCGCTGATTGCGTTGAAGCTAATGCCGGGCGGCAGCATCAATCCTTTCTGCGAGCAGCCAACCGTGACGTCCGCGCCCCAGGCATGGTGACGATATTCGATCGAGCCGAGCGAAGAGATGGTGTCGACGAGCAGCAGTGCAGGGTGTCGCGCCGCATCAATCTGCTTGCGAATCTCGCCGATGCGGCTGACGACACCGGTTGACGTCTCGTTGTGGACGACACAGACGGCTTTGATCGCGTGGCCGCGGTCGTCCGCCAGCTTTTCGAACACCACGGCGGGATCGGCGCCATGACGCCAATCGCTGGTCACCCAGTCGACCTGCAGGCCCATCTTTGTCGCCACCTCTCTCCACAGCGTGGCGAAGTGGCCGGTCTCGAACATCAGTACTCGGTCGCCGGGCGAGAGCGTGTTGACGAGCGACGCCTCCCACGCGCCGGTACCGGATCCCGGATAAATGATGACGGGCGACTTGGTAAGGAAGACGTCCTTCAGCCCTGCCAGCACGTCCTTGGCGAGCGACGCGAACTCGGGGCCGCGGTGATCGATCGTCGGCTTGCTGAGCGCGCGCAGCACACGATCGGGAACGTTGGTGGGACCTGGGATTTGAAGAAAATGCCGCCCGCTCTTGGCCATGGAATGGATCCTACTTCGTGGCGTTGATTTCGCCGGGTCGATACGTCTTGCTGAAATTGTTGCGCGTATTCGTCACAGTGAAGGTGCCATCCTGCTGCGCCGTCACCTTGAAGAAATATGACTTCCCGTTGTGCACCGGTGCGGGCGGCGCCTGCTGCCCTTGGGGCGGCGGTGTGTATTGCCCGATCGGCATCGACGTCTCAGGCTGATCGATCGTGTTGGCGATGAACGCGCCCGGCACGGTGTATTCCTGCCCGCTCAACAGCGAGAAGTGCATCTGCCACACGTCCTCGAGCCCCGGCGAGGAGAACATCGACTGCATCGAGAAGGGCTCGCCGCCCTTTCGGGTGCCGTTGTTGACGATTGCCACGCGCGGACGCACGGCATGCACGAGCACCGGCGAGTTGGAGCTGGACTGGCCGTGATGCATGCCGAGCATCAAATCGACGGTTCCGATCCGGTTGACCGGACACGCCAGCTCGAATTCCTTGTTGCGTGTGTTGTCGCCCAGGTGCAACGCCCTGAACTTGCCGTAGCTGACGAGGATGCCGACCGACATCGGATCTTCCATGTTGTTGTCGATCGGCTGAAAGTTCGCGCACTCCGGATTGCGCTGGCCGGCGCCGTTGCCTTTCATCGTCGCAATCGGCATCCCGGCCGAAATGACCACGGTCACGTTGGTCGCGCCGAGCGGAATCTTGTCTCCCGGCTTGGCGACCGTGTGCTGCGATTTCGAGATCAGGTCCGCGTAGACGTTCTTCAGAAAATCGTCCGCGGCCTGGCCGGGCTGCACGTTGGGCCCGTGATCCCAGTAGTGCTTGATCGGGATCTGCTTGGCGAGCTCCTGCAGGCCGCCGAAGTGATCACCGTGCCAGTGCGTGATGATCAGATTGTCGATCTGCGTCAGGCCCGCATCGCGGACGGCTTCCATGATGCGCCCCGCATCGCGTACCGCCGCGGCGCCGGCGTTGCCGGTGTCCATCAGCAGCGATTCGCCGGTCGGCGAGACGAAAAGCACGCCGTTGCCACCCTCGACGTCGACGACATAGATCGTCAGCGGCTTGGTCGCGCGGTTCTGCGTAAACGCGGGCGCGGCGAGACAGGCGACGGCAGCGAGCGCGAGCAGTGCGCGTTTCATACAGCTACCTCGTGGCGTTAGCGGTTGCCGGACGATACGTCTTGCTGAAGTTGTTGCGCATGTTTGTCACCGTGAAGGCGCCATCCTGCTGCGCGACAACCTTGAAATAGTATGACTTCCCGTTGTGCACCGGTGCCGGTGCGGCCTGCTGTCCCTGCGGCGGCGGATTCCACGCCGCCACCGGCAATGAGGCGTCTGGCTGGTCGATCTGGTTGGCGATGAACGCGCCCGGCACCGTGTACTCCTGGCCACTGAGCAGCGAGAAGTGCATCTGCCACAGGTCCTCGAGGCCGGGCGAGGAAAAGAGAACTTTCATCGCGTCCGGTTGTCCGCCCTTGCGCGTGCCGTTATTGATGATCGCCGCGCGCGGATGGAGCGCATGCACCAGCGCCGGGGAGTTGGAAATCGCCTGGCCGTGATGCGACACGATAAACAGATCCGCGGTGCCGAGCCGGTTGTTCGGGCACATCAGATCGAGTTCCTTGTTGTAGGTCAGGTCGCCCATGTGCACCATCCGGAACTTGCCAAACGTGATGTAGCTGCTGACCGATTGTGCGTTCTCGGTCGGATCCGGATCCTGCGGCTTCGATTCCGCGCAATACGGATTCGGACGACCCGCGCCTTGGAGGTTCGTCTTCAGAACGTTGCCGGCTGCGGCGACGACGTTCCATTTCAGATCCTTGAGGGGAATCGTGTCGCCCGGTTTCAAGACTGTGTGTGTCGCCTTCGCGGTGAGCGGTTCGTAGACCGTCTTGAAGAAATCGTCCGTCGCCGGCGTCGCCTGCACGTTGGGGCCGTGATCGTAATAATGCGCGATGGGTATCTGCCGGGCGAGTTCCTGCAGGCCGCCGAAGTGATCGCCATGCCAGTGGGTGATGATCAGGTGATCGATCTTCGTCACCCCGGCATCCTTCGCCGCTTCCATGATGCGTCCAGCGTCGCGAGCGGCCTGGTTGCCGCCGTTGCCCGTGTCGATGAGGACGGTTTCACCGGACGGCGTCACGAACAGCGTCGCATTGCCGCCTTCGACGTCCACGATGTAAATTTCGAGCGGTTTGCCGACTCGGTTCTGCGCCAGAGCTGGCGCCGCCATGCAGGTCAACGCGAGCAGAGACACAGAGAGCGTGCGCATAGAGAACCCCCTCATGAGCGCACGATTCTACTTCACATCTTTGATGATGAAGAGCTTCTCTCCGGGCCGGATCAGGCCAAGTTCGCGGCGGGCAATCTCTTCGATCGCCTGAGGATCTTCGCGGAGCTCGCGCGCCTGGTCGCGCAGGTGGGCGTTTTCGGCGCGCGACTGCGCCAGCGACGTCTCGAGGGTCCGGTACTGCTGCCGCGCCTTCAGCATCGCGAGGAAACCGCGGTCGCCGACCAGCGCGTCGATGATCAGCACGCACCCGACCGCCAGCACGACGTAGCGCACCACACGGCTGCGGCGCCGGCGCTGCATCGAGGAGGTCGTCGTCGTATCGGGAGCGCGTTTCTTCAATTTCGACCCGTGGCAGAATAGCGCGTTTCGATCGCGAGTACAACTACCAAAGTGAGATGAAAAGTACAAGCGGCAGTTCAGCCGTCATCATTCTCACGACTCTTTCCGCGTCGGCCGACGCAACTTCGTTCGCGCGCGCGCTGGTCAGCGAGCAGCTGGCCGCCTGCGTAAACGTGTTGCCGCCGATGACGTCGCTTTACCGGTGGAAGGGAGAGGTCGAGGAGGATCGGGAGCAACAGCTCGTCATCAAGACGACGGAAGACCGGGTCGGGGCGATCGAGGCCCGCTTCCGCGAGCTGCATCCGTACGAACTTCCGGAACTTATCATTCTCGATGTGAAGGCTTCGGCGCCGTATCTGGCGTGGATTGCTGCCTCCGTGGCGGCGACATAAGGCCGCAGGCAAAGACGACGGCAGCCGCCAGCCCCCACAACAATGTGTGCGGCAACACCGGGATCGGCCAGCTGAACACCCAGATCACCGCCGCGATGAGGCCGACGCGAACGAGGAAATAGCGCCGGATTCCGCTCGCCTGGTCACGTTCCACTTCATCCGCCAGCAGCCTTCGCAAACGCTCGCGGTCGAGATCCGACGAGTGCACTTTCATATTTACATCTCCACCTGAACACCCAACTCGACCACGCGCTCCGGCGGCAGGCGGAAGAACGCCGTCGCGCGGATGGCATTGCGCGTCATCAGCACAAACAGCTTTTCGCGCCAGATCGCCATGCCTTGTCGGCGTGTCACGAGAATCGTTTCGCGGCCCAGGAAGTAAGTGACGTCATCGACGTCGAGCGGCAATCCTTGCTCGCGCGCGTCGAGCAGCGCCTCGGGGACGTTTGGATCCTCCATAAATCCATACTGCAGCCGCATGTTGTACAGCCCGTGTCCGAGCGATTGCACGTAGAGATGGTCTTTTCGCGCGACGTGCGGCACCTGGACGGTGGCGACGGTCAGCACAATGACGTGTTCATGCAGCACTTTGTTGTGCCGCAGGTTATGCGCCAGGGCAGGTGGTGTGCCGGTCGGCTGCGCCGTCATGAAAACCGCCGTTCCCGGCACTCGCAGCGGCGGCGACGCTTCGACCACCGCCATGAATGTCTCCAGCGGCACGGCGCGCGCTGTGAGCCGCTCGGCAACCAGCCGCCGGCCGGTCCGCCACGTCGTCATCACGGTGAAAAGCACGGCCGCGACAGCGAGCGTTACCCAGCCTCCCTGGACCACTTTCAGGGCGTTGGCGCCGAAGAACGCGGTGTCGATGCCGAGGAACAGTGCGGTCGCCGCGATCACCGCCGGCTTCGGCCAATGCCAGCGCTCCGTCATGATGACGTAGAGCAGCAGCACGGTGATGATCATCGTCAGCGTCACGGCGATGCCATACGCGGCCGCCATGGCGCCGGACGACCCGAACCCGATCACGATCAGCACCGTCGCCGCCATGAGTGCCCAGTTCACCTGCGGCACGTAGATCTGGCCGATCTCCCGCGCGGAGGTATGCTCCACCTCGAGTCGCGGCACGAGGCCAAGCTGAATCGCCTGACGGGTGATTGAGAAGGAACCAGAGATGAGCGCCTGCGACGCGATGATCGCCGCAACCGTAGCGATGCCGACCAGCGGCAGCAAGCCCCACGACGGCGCGAGCTGGAAGAACGGGTGCTCAGCGGCGGGATTGCGCAGCAGCAGTGCACCCTGCCCGAGGTAATTGAGCACCAACGCCGGCAATACGAGTGCGAACCATGCCAGACGAATCGGCTGCTTGCCGAAATGCCCCATGTCGGCATACAGCGCTTCGCCCCCGGTGACGACGAGAAATACGGCACCGAGCACCGCAAATCCGGTGAACCGATTGATTTCGAAGAACCTGACTGCGTGGCGCGGGTCGAACGCGCCGAGAACCTGTGGAGCGCTTGCGATCCAGACCACGCCGAGGGCGGCGATGGTCACAAACCAGACGATCACGATCGGGCCGAACAGTCGGCCGACTCGATGTGTGCCGAACTTCTGGATCGCAAACAGGATCACCAGGATGGCGACCGTCAGCGGCACGACATACGGGCTGAACAGCGGTGTCGCGACCTCGAGGCCCTCAACTGCGCTCAACACCGAAATCGCTGGAGTAATCATGCCGTCGCCGTACAGCAGCGCGGTTCCAAAGATGCCGAGCGCCACGAGCAGGGGCCGTCCCATGGCCAGCCGGGCCGGACCACCAGCACCACCGCGGCTCGGAATGAGCGCGGTCAACGCAAGAATGCCGCCCTCTCCCTGATTGTCCGCGCGCATCACGACCACGACGTACTTGAGCGAGATGACGAGCAGCAGCGCATAGATGATGAGCGACAGGACGCCCAGCACGTTCTCGGTGGTAGGCGGCACGCTGTGCGTGCCGAAGAAGCATTCGCGCATCGCATACAGCGGGCTCGTGCCGATGTCGCCGTAGACGACGCCGAGCGCCGTGAGCGTCAGCGGCAGCAGACGGCTGTGGCGGGTTGTGTGCGAAATGCCAGGGAAAGCTGCGGCGGCCGTGCCGGACCCGTCGGGCAAACGCTCCTCCAATTCGCCGACGGGGTTAGCTGACGGGCTAGGGGTTGGAAGTCCCCCTCCGCCTTGCCGCAGTGCGGCTTCAGCGAGATGCGCCCCACTTTCTGCTGGGTCCCCCGTGTCGCCCGGTTCGGTACCGGACGCCTTAGGCTTTGTACATTATGCGCCGGTTTGGTCGGACGCGCAGCGCAGTGCGTGCTCCTCACCGGCCGCTGGCGCGACAGCACGGCCGAGATGGTAGGGCACGCTGGTCACGACGATGTTCGGCTTGAACAGCAACGCTCCCTTGATCAGCAACGCATGCTGGTTGTGGAGCAGGTGTTGCCAGAGCCGCTTCGGCACGAACTCCGGAAGGATGACGGTGACATATGCCGCGGCGTCCGCTTCGTGCAGTTCCTCGATGTATTCGAGCAGCGGCTCCATGAGCGATCGGAAGGGAGACTCGAGTACGACGAGCTCGACCCCTTGTCCCCATTCGCTCCACTGTCGCCGCAGCGCCTCGGTAGCCGTCGGATCGAGCTCGACATACACGGCGCGCACATCCGGTGACAGCGCCCGCGCGTAGCGCAGCGCCTTCACCACGGCGCGCTGCAAGCCGCCAATCGGCACGATCACGACGTGGCGGCTGGCTGGTTCGGGCTGCCATCCGCGCAGCGTCAGCTCCGCGGCGACATGGTCGTAATGTCGGCGCGTGACCTCGAAGATCGTGACCAGCACCGGAATCATGACGATGATGATCCACGCGCCTTCCGCCGCCTTTGTCATTGCCACGATGACCAGCACCACGCCCGTGACGATTGCGCCGAACCCGTTGATCGCCGCGCTGCTGCGCCATCCAGGTTCGCGCAGTCGGCGCCAATGCAACACCATCCCCGCTTGCGACAGCGTGAACGACACGAATACACCGATCATGTAAAGCGGAATCAGGGCGTGGGTGTCGCCGCCGAAGACGATGAGTAGCACCGATGCCAGGATGCTGAGAATAACGATGCCGTTGGAGAAGGCGAGGCGATCACCCTGGTTCATGAACTGCCTCGGCAGAAAGCGGTCGCGCGCCATGATCGACGCCAACCGCGGGAAGTCCGCGTAGGCGGTGTTCGCCGCGAGCACGAGGATCGCCATCGTCCCCGCCTGTACCGCGAAGTACGGCCAGCCGCGTCCGCCGAACGTGGCGCGTGCAATTTGCGAGACGACGGTCTCGGCATCGTTCGGCACGATGGCGTAAGCGTGCGAGAGCAGCGTAATACCGATGAACATGGTGATTGACATGCACGCCATGGCGACGAGCGTGCCCGCCGCGTTCTTGCTCTCCGGCGGCCGGAACGCCGGCACACCGTTCGATACGGCCTCGACACCAGTCAGCGCGGTGCAGCCGTTCGAAAATGCCGTGAGCAACACAAAGACCGGCAGCATCGTCGTTCCAGGTGGCAGCGGATGTTCGAGTGGCGGCACCGCGTGCAGCGAGCCGCTGAAATACCGCCACGCGCCCACCGCGATCATCGTGAGAATGCTGACGATAAAGAAGTAGGTGGGTCCGGCGAAGAGGCGACCCGACTCGCGGACGCCGCGCAGGTTGCCGAGCATGAGAACAACGACAAAGCCGAGACACAGCGCGACCGCGTGGGGTTGGTATTGCGGGAACGCCGACGTGATCGCGGCGACGCCGGCGGCGATGCTGACGGACACCGTCAGGATATAGTCGATTAGCAGCGACGCCGCGGCAACGAGCGATGGCAACCGTCCGAGATTGTCTTTGGCGACGATATACGCCCCGCCTCCACTCGGATAGGCGTGGATCGTCTGCCGGTACGAAAAGACGACGACGATCATCACCGTGGCGATGATGGCGCCAATCGGCGTGACGAGGCTCATCGAGACGAGGCCGCCGATCGTTAGCACGCGCAGGATTTCTTCCGTCGCGTACGCTACGGATGACAGCGCGTCTGACGAGAGCACCGCCAGTCCCGTGATCTTCGAAAAGCGTTCGTGGTGAGCGAGACGAGAGGGAATGGGCGCGCCGACAATCAGGCGCTTGACCTGCCCGAGGAATGACTCGGCGGACACGATGGCCTCCAAACGCCGACGGGGTTAGCTGACGGGCTAGGGGTTGGAAGTCCCCCTCCGCCTTCGCCGCTTTCGCGGCTTCGGCGAGATGAGCCCCAGTGAAGTTGGGTCCCCCGTATCGCCTCTAACGAGGCGAATTAGGCAATCTCGATTATACGCTTCGGGAACGAAGCCAGCCGATCAGTGCCGGCAGCAGAGAAATCGCAATCACGACCATGACGACTACGTCGATCCTCTTGTCGATGCCGGGGATGACGTTCCCCAGCAGGTAGCCGCCAAGCGTCATGCTTGCAATCCAGAGGATCGCGCCGACGATGTTGTAGGTGGCGAAATGTCTGTAGCCCATCTCCGCCACGCCGGCGACGACGGGCGCAAACGTGCGGAGGATCGGCGCGAACTGCGCGATGATGATCGTCTTCCCGCCGTGGCGCTCGTAATAGTCGTGCGTCATCTGCAGATGCTCGCGTCGGAAGAGTAGCGAATCCGGTCGACTGTAGAGCGCCTTGCCGGCGCGTTTCCCGATCTGATAGCCCGTCGCGTTGCCGAGAATCGCCGCCGGGATGAGCGTCACAATCAACAAGGGCAAATTCAAATCACCACGCGCGGCGAAGAGTCCGGCCGTGATCAGCAGCGAGTCGCCAGGAAGAAAGAAGCCTGCGAGCAGCCCGGTCTCGGCAAAGATGATGAACGGGATCCCGTACTGCCCGACAAAGCGGATCAGTTCCGGGACGTTGTAGACGGTATGGAAAAAATCCTGCAGAAGATTCACGAGATGCGGGCGAGCGCCTGTTCGAGATCTTCCTTTAAATCATCCACGTCTTCGATGCCGACCGAGACGCGAACGAGATCGTCGGTCACGCCGATGCGCTGACGTAACTCGGCTGGAACGGAGGCGTGCGTCATGGTTGCTGGATGGCTGATAAGCGTCTCGACGCCGCCTAGACTTTCCGCCAGGGCCATCAGCCTCACATTGTTCAAGAGCGTGCGCGCGTTGTCGAGCGAGCCGAGCGCGAAGGAGATCAGTCCCCCGAAGCCGCGCATCTGCTTCTTCGCCAGCGCATGCTGTGGATGCAATGACAGGCCGGGGTAATTGACCTTCCTGACCTTTGCATGCGAGGCGAGATACTCGGCCAGTACCATCGCGTTCGCATTGTGCCGCTCCATCCGGATGGGCAGCGTCTTCGTGCCGCGCAGCACCAGCCATGCATCCATCGGGCCGATGATCGCCCCCTCGGCATTCTGCACGAACCGCAGCCACTCGATGTGATCGTCACGCGTGGCGATGACGACGCCGCCGACGCTGTCACTGTGACCGTTGAGGAACTTCGTCGTGCTGTGGACCACGAGGTCGGCGCCGAACTCAATCGGCCGCTGCACGTACGGGCTGGCGAACGTGTTGTCCACCGCGACAGCAACGCCGCGCTTGTGCGCGACGTCGCACGCGGCAGCAAGGTCGGTCAGGCGAAGCGTCGGATTGGTCGGTGTTTCGAGAAAGAGCAGCTTCGTATTCGGCCGGATCGCCGCTGCGATGTCATCTGTGTTCGAGGAATCGACATAGCTGAAGTCGAGCTGATATTTCCGCAGCACGCGCTCAAACAGCCGGTACGTGCCGCCGTAGGTGTTGTCGGTGACGACGACGTGGTCGCCGGCCTGCAGGAGCGTCATGATGGCGCCCTCGGCAGCCATTCCTGACGCAAACGCAAACGCCGCTCTGCCCTTCTCCATCGCGGCAACGTTCGCCTCGAGCGCCGCGCGCGTCGGGTTCTGCGTGCGCGCGTACTCGTACCCTTTGTGCTTGCCGAGCGCGTCCTGCACGTAGGTCGATGTCTGGTAAATGGGCGTGATGATGGCGCCTGTCGCAGGATCGGGAACCTGGCCGGCGTGGATGCAAATCGTGCTGAATCTGGCCGTTTCGCGCAGCTTCACGAGACGAGGGTACTACAGGGCCGCCTGAAGCCAGTCCCTGCGTACGGACAAGAGCGCGTAGGGGCCGGCTTCAGCCGGCCCCACGTACACTGTTGCCGTGGGATTTCTGTGGCGCGTCCGGCGCAAGCTGACGCTCTCCTACGTCTTCATCGGGTTCGTGCCCGTCCTGCTGCTCGCCTCCTTCTTCCTGCTGTGCGGACTCCTGCTGTTTTTCAACGTCAGCTCGTATCTCGTGCAGTCGCGCGTCAATGCGCTGGTCGACGAGACTCGATTTCTCGCCGAGGCGACGGCCATCGAGCTGGCGCAGGCAACCGACGATCCGACGTTTGACGAGGTGCTGACACGGCGACAGGAAGCCGCCTCCGCGCGCTATCACGGCGCGTCGCTCGTGGTCGTGCCGACTTACCGTGTGTGCGGCCCAATCAACGCGACGCCCGGCCGTACGGTGAGCCGTCCGCTCGCCAGCGGCGCATGGGCGCACCTCGAGGCGCCAGGCAGCCTGCCGCTCTGGGTATCGTGCGAGGGGTTTGCGGGACTCATCGCCTATCAGGCGCCGCCGATGGGCGCGGCTGCCGCTCGGGAAAGTCCGCTGTGGCGCACGCACCTCGCCGTTCGCGCAGTGGCGCTTCCGGCCGAAGCGATTGCGCGCTACGCCGTCATCGTCGACGTGCCCGTGACTGCGGCCACAGGACTGCAGATTCAGAACGAGACCGGCATCGAGCTTGGCGACATTTCCACGCTCGGCATGACGGCCACTGACGTCGTCCCCGTAACTGGCCACGCGATTGAAGAAGATCCGACGGCTCCAGTCCCGAGCGAGCGGGTGAAGTGGATGACGTTCCTCGATTACGTCGATTGGGCCACAGGCCGCACCGGAAACGTCGTCATCGCCATCGGACTGAATGTCACGGACATCTACGGCCGCATCTCCGCGACGCCGCTGACGCAGATCGGCAACTTCAGCTTCGGGCAGCTGCTGCTCATCATGCTGATGGTTGTCGCGGCGTTGTTCATCGTCATCCAGACGGTCGCGTACGTGATGGGTCTGAAGCTGGCGCGCTCGATTACGGGGGCCGTGCACGAGCTCGCAAGCGGGACCGAGCACGTGAAGCGCGGCGACTTTTCGCATCGGATTTCCGTCAGCAGCCACGATCAGCTCGGCGACCTCGCGGACTCGTTCAATTCGATGACCGCCAGCGTCGAGGAGCTCCTGCAGCAGAAGGCGGAGAAGGAGCGACTCGAGCAGGAGCTCCGCATCGCGCGACAGATCCAGATGTCGCTGCTGCCGCAAGGGCCGCTGAAGCTCGATGGCCTGTCGGTGACGGCGCATTGCGAGCCGGCGCGGGAGGTCGGAGGGGACTACTACGACTACTTCACACTGGGCGAGCGCCGCATCGGCATCATCATCGCCGACGTGGCGGGCAAGGGCACATCAGCCGCCCTCTATATGGCGGAGCTGAAAGGACTGATGCTGTCGCTCAGCCAGCTGCATGCGTCGCCGCGCGAGCTGCTGATCCGCGCGAACCGCATCATCGCGCAGCATCTCGATGCGCGCAGTTTCATCACGATGACGTACGCCGTTGTCGATCTGTGCGCGCGAACGTTCACGTATGCGAGGGCGGGTCATTGCCCGTTGATCTATCTACCGGGGCCAGGGGCCGCAGGGCAGCAGGCGGAGGGCGGGGCAGACAGAACGAAAGAGGGCAGGAGGGTGCAGGTTCAGGTGCCTGACGGGTTGGTGCTTGGATTGAAGATCGATAGCGGCGAGCGATTCGACAGTCTTCTCGAGCAGGTCACGATTCCGCTCGGCATCGGCGACGTCATCCTGCTGTTTACTGACGGCGTGACGGAAGCGATGAACGCGGCAGGGGAGCCGTTTGGTGAAGAGCGCCTCGCCGCTCTGGTGGGAGAACACGGCGACCTGCCGTTCGAAGAGCTGCGCGAACGCATCCTGCGCGAAATCAGGGTATTCATCGGCAAGACCGCTCTGCAGGACGATCTGACGCTGGTTGTCCTGAAGCTGGACGAGGTCGCTGCGCCTGTCCATTTGTGATGTGTGATTCGCGCTTTGTGATTTCAAAACCTCGTGTTCTTCGCGTCCTTCGTGGTTTCATAATCACCAATTCCTAATCCACAAATGCCGCCGGTCATCGTCTTTTCCACCACGTCCGACATCGAAGCGAGCGTCGTTCTGGCGCTGCTCGACAGCCAGGGCATCGCGGGCTTCCGCATCTCCGGCAACCCACAGGCGATTCTGCCGATGTCGATGAGTCCGCTCGGCGAGATCCGTATCGCCGTCCCCGAGGATGCGGCCGACGACGCCATTCGGATTATCGACAGCCATCGCGAGGACGTCGGCGCGCGCGTCGTACGGATTCGCGACGAGTTCGATGATCTGGAGACACGCATCGAGTACAGGTTCCGGGATCGCGGCCTGCTCGAGCACGCGCTGACGCACAAGTCGCGCGCAGCCGAGGACATCTCCGGAGGCGTGGCTGATAACGAGTCGCTGGAGTTCCTCGGCGACGCGGTGCTCGGTCTCATCGTCGCGGAAGCCCTCTTCCGCCAGTATCCGAGCTACAACGAAGGGCAGAAATCGAAAATCAAGGCGTCTATCGTGTCGACGCAGGCGTTGGCGCGCCATGCGGAGAACATCCGGCTCGGCGATCACCTGATCCTCGGCCGCGGCGAAGAGAAAACCGGCGGCCGCTTCAAACAGGCGCTGCTCGCCGATGCCTACGAAGCGCTGATCGCCGCCATTTACCTCGATGGCGGGCTCGAGGCCGCCGACGCGTTCCTGCGGCGCGAGCTGAAGGAAGGCATCGACGCCGGCGCGACGCGCGACTTCGTTGGCCGCGATTACAAGTCAGCGCTGCAGGAGCGCGTGCAGGCGCTCGGACGGCCGCTGCCGGAATACCGCATCGCGGGCGAGACCGGCCCCGACCACCAGAAGATCTTCAGCATTGAAGTTGTCGTGGGCGGGGAAGTGCTGGGCGCGGCCAGTGGGAAGGCCAAGAAGGAAGCGGAGCAAGAGGCGGCGCGGCTTGCTCTGGAAAGATTGGCGTAATTGAAAATGCAGAACGCAAGATTCAAACAATACGTGTACGCACAACCGGGGTGAACGACTTAGTCGATCTCGATAATGCCCCAGGATTTTCGTTCGTCGGCGGTCGCATCCACACCCGCATAGGCAAGCGCGGGCGCGGCCTCGGCATGCGGCAGCCGGGCGAGCGCGTACTGCTGCACCTCGCGCGCGACGTCTTCGTCGCTCGGCGGAACGGGCCGACAGTGCAGCCGTACCCAGAGGCGCAACACAGGATCGGTAAAGCTGTACCGCTTTTGACGCGATGTCACCAGATCCACATCCTCGAGCCACGACAGATAGTCTTTCGTCGATCCTGGCGTGCGATGCAGACGATGGGAGATTTCGGTGAGCGTCAGCGGTTCTTCTTCCGCGAGCACATCGAGAATGGCTTTCAGGGCGCCGTATCCGCGTGCGCGATGCAGACGCAACTCGTAGCAGAAGCGGCACCAGTGATCGAGCGCACCTTCCGATGAGAGCAGCGCGGTGAGCGCGCTGATGGGATCGGCTGTCCGGCCCATCTGCACCATCGCGTCGCCGATCGCGCGCACGTAGGCGGCGCGGCCATCGGTCAGCGTCTGCACGGTGCGACCGAGGTCGTCGCGATCGTCGGTCGGCATCTGCTCGTAGTTGTTGAACGTCGGCGCAAGCAGGTCTGTCGCATCGGCCGGTGTGAGCGACGGGATGTGCATCACTTCAAAGCGCGAGGTCGCGTCGCGCAGCAGGCGGTGCGCGCGGGCAACATACCTGGTCGTCAACACGAAGCGGTTCGGGCTGGCGGCGAGGGCCTCGAGCAGGTCGCGCAGAACGTGCCGCAGACCTGGAAAGCTTTCGAACGTGCGCAGCTCGAGTACGTCATCGAGCATGAAGGTGCACGGCTCTCCGCCCGGCGCGCGCGCCGTATCGAAGAAGACGAGCAGCATGTCGAACGCTTCGCGCGCGGTCCCCGGCTGGCGGTCCGCCGCGTGCCACGGGAATGGCGACGCGCCGGTGACCGCCTGCAGAAACCGTTCGGGCGTTGTGGCGCACCGTTCCACATCTAGGTACTGCGCGGCGGTGCGGCCGAGTCGCTCGCGCAGCCGCTGCAGCAGTACGGTGCGGCCGGTTCCGCAACCGCCAAGAACGACGGGGATACGGGATGGAGAGGCTTCGAGCGCGCCCAGAACCCGTCGATCGAACCCAGAATGCTGACCCGCCATTTCCCAAACTCCCTCTGCCGGCTCCCTTATGGCGGCAGCCGGGCAAATTTATTTGCGTAGGGGCCGCCTTCAGACGGCCCAGGGCCACCTAACGCCGGCCCCTACGATGGCTTCATCGGAAGCCGAATTCCCTTCGCGGCCGCCGTGGCGATGGCCTCGGGGTACCCCGCATCCGCGTGGCGCGCCACTCCTATACCGGGGTCACACGTCAGCACGCGATCAAGCTTCGCGTCGGCCTCAGTCGTGCCGTCCGCGACGACAACCATCCCGGCGTGCAGCGAGTAGCCAATGCCGACACCGCCACCGTGGTGCACGGACACCCATGTGGCGCCCGCCGATGCGTTGAGCAGCGCGTTGAGGATCGGCCAGTCGGCAATCGCATCGCTGCCGTCGCGCATCCCTTCCGTCTCGCGGTACGGAGAGGCGACCGATCCAGTGTCAAGATGATCACGCCCAATCACGATCGGTGCCTTGATTACCCCCGCGCGCACGAGCTCGTTGATCTTCAATCCGAAGCGCGCGCGATCGCCGTACCCCAACCAGCATATCCGCGCCGGCAATCCCTGGAACGCAATCCGCTCGTGCGCCATCGTAATCCATCGCACCAGCGCCGCGTCATCACCAAACATGTCGAGCGCGAGCGCATCCGTTACGTGAATGTCTTCGGGATCTCCGGAGAGCGCCGCCCATCGGAACGGGCCCTTGCCCTCACAGAACAGAGGCCGCACATATTCCGGCACGAAGCCCGGAATGTCAAACGCGTTTTTTACACCCGCACGCTGTGCTTGCGATCGAATGTTGTTGCCATAGTCGAACGTCACCGCGCCGCGCTGCTGCAGCGCGAGCATCGCTTCCACGTGGCGTGCCATCGACTGCATGGCGCGCGCAATGTACTCGTCGGCTCGTCGCTCGCGGAGCGCGATGGCCTCAGCAAGTGACATGCCGTGCGGTACGTAGCCGTTGAGCGCATCGTGCGCCGACGTTTGATCCGTCACGATATCGGGAGTGATACCGCGGCGTACGAGTTCGGGAAGCACATCGGCGGCGTTCCCTTCGACGGCAATCGATCGTGCAACGCGATCGCGCTTCCATGTTTCGATTCGCGTCAGCGCCTGGTCAAGATTGCTCGTTGCCTCGTCGAGATACTTGGTATCCAGCCGCCGCTGGATGCGTGCGCGATCGACTTCGACGATGAGCGCCGCGGCCCCGTTCAGCGTCGCGGCAAGCGGCTGCGCGCCACCCATCCCACCCAGTCCCGCCGTGACCACCACGCGCCCGCTCAGCGAGCCGCCGAAGTGGCGACGCGCAGCGGCAGCGAAAGTCTCGTAAGTTCCCTGAACAATTCCCTGAGATCCGATGTAGATCCAGCTGCCAGCCGTCATCTGGCCGTACATGGTCAGGCCGCGGTGTTCGAGATCGCGGAAGTTGTCCCACGTCGCCCACGCCGGCACGAGCAGCGCGTTGGCGATGAGCACGCGCGGCGCCCCGGCGTGCGTGCGGAATACGCCCACCGGCTTGCCCGACTGAATGAGCAGCGTTTCGTCGTGTTCGAGCGCGCGCAGCGAGTCGACAATCGCGTCGAACGATTCCCAGTTGCGCGCCGCCTTTCCGGAACCGCCGTAGACAACGAGATCGTCGGGACGTTCGGCGACGTGGGGATCCAGATTGTTCATCAGCATGCGCAGCGCAGCCTCCTGCGGCCAGCCCTTGCAGGACAATGCCGTGCCGTGAGGCGCTTTGATGGTGCGCGTGCCAATGGCCATTGCTGGAGCGTGTGAGTGTGAGCGGTTCGACGAGCGCGAGAGTGGAAAATAAATTTCGCGCGAACGCTTGTCAATTGATTTTAGAAAAAAATTTTCAATTGACTTTCATCGCGCATGCGCGTTCGACCTCTCCCAACGCAAGCATTTCTGTAATCCTCGACAGATCGCGCGACGTCGAACGATCCGCGTCGAGCGTCGGCACGTGCGTGCGAATGAAATCATGCGCGCGCACGAGCGGCGGTGACGTCTGCAGCGGTTTGAGCAGATCGATCGCCTGCGCCGCGCAAAGAATTTCCACGGCGACGACGGTCCGCGCAAGCTCGAGGGCGCGCATCGCCTTCAGTCCCGCGCTCATGCTCATGCTGACGTGATCTTCCGTGTTCGCTGACGTGGGAATCGTGTCCACACTCGATGGATGCGCGAGCGTCTTCAGCTCCGACGTGAGCGCCGCGGCAGTCACCTGCGCCATCATCAGTCCCGACTGCAGTCCACCATGCCGTGTAAGGAACGGCGGCAGACCGCTCAGCGCAGGATTCACCAGCCGTTCGCTTCTTCGCTCGCTGATCGTCGCCAGTTGTGCCAGTCCAAGACAGAGGACATCACACGCAAGTGCTACCGGCGCGCCGTGGAAGTTGCCGCCGGAGACGATCTCACCGGTAGCGGCGAAGACCATCGGGTTGTCGGTCGCGGCATTGGCTTCGACGTCGAATCCGCGCCGCGCGAAGGCGAACGCCTCGCGGGCGGACCCGTGCACTTGCGCGGCGCAGCGCATGGAATAAGCGTCCTGAACACGACCGCAGTTCGCGTGCGCGGCATTGATGCGGCTGCCGGCGAGCAGTTCGGTGAGGTTTTGCGCGGAAAGCGCCTGTCCGGCGAAGCCGCGGGCTTCGTGGATGCGGCGATCGAAGGGCTTGGTGGAACCCTGCAGGCCATCGATGCTCATCGCTGCGGCGATGTCGATGGCGCGGGCGAGCCGTTCAGCGCCGTGCAGCGCCAGGCCGAGAAGCGCGGTCGAAGGCTGCGTGCCGTTGATCAGCGCGAGCCCCTCCTTCGGCGCAAGCGTCACGGGCTCGAGGCCCACTTCCCGCAGCGCATCCACGCCGCTCCTGCCGGTCCCCACCTCTCCCTCACCGATCAAAACAAGTGCGAGATGTGCGAGCGGTGCGAGATCGCCGCTGGCGCCGACCGACCCGCGCGAGGGAACGGTCGGGTGAACACCCCGATTCAACAGTTCGATGAGCAGGTGCAACGTCTCAACGCGAATTCCGGAGAATCCTTTGGCCAGGACGTTCGCGCGCAGCGCCATGGTCGCGCGCACGACCGGCACGGGCAGCGGTTCGCCGACACCTGCCGCGTGGCTGCGGAGCAGATTCACCTGCAGCGTGTCGAGCTGGTCGCGCGGAATCTTCACCTCGGCGAAGTTGCCGAAACCGGTATTGATGCCGTAGGTCGGCGTGTCGTGCTGCGCAAACTCATCGACCACCGTACGCGCCGCCTGCACGCGCTGCCGCGCGGTATCGCTCAACGCGACGCGCTCGCGGTGCTCAGCGATGGCGACGAGTTGATCGAGCGTGAGGGAATGTCCGTCGAGTTCGATCATCGATCGACGATCTTAACCACGAAGTTCACGAAGAACTCGCAGGTCACGCACCATTTTTGTTTTCGTGTGCTTCGCGGCCTTCGTGGCCTTCGTGGTTTACGATATAGCCGCATGTCCATGAACATTGCAGTGCTGGGCGCGCAGTGGGGCGACGAGGGGAAAGGCAAGATCGTCGACATGCTGACGCCGCACTTCTCCGCCGTCGCGCGGTATCAGGGCGGCCACAATGCCGGCCACACCGTGTACGTGAAGGGCGTCAAGTTCGTCCTCCATCTCATTCCGTCGGGCATCCTGCATGCGGGCGTCACCTGCATCATCGGCAACGGGGTTGTCGTCGATCCGCAGGCGCTGTTCAAGGAAGTCGACGAGCTGGCGCGCATGGGCGTGGACGTGAACGGCCGGCTGTTAATCAGCGAGAAGGCCCACGTCATCCTGCCGTACCACCGTGAGCTCGATGTCCTGTCGGAAGCGCGTCGCGGCGAACGGAAAATCGGCACCACCTCGCGCGGTATCGGCCCCGCGTACGAGGACAAGATCGGACGCCGCGGCATCCGCATGTGCGACCTGCTTGGCGACCGCGATGCGCTGGCGCAGGAGGTGCGCGAGAACGTGCACGCCCGCAATCAGATCATCAAAGAGTCGACGCTCGACTGGAAGCCGCTCTTCGATCAGCTCGTCGCCTACGGCGAACGGCTGCGGACATGGGTCGGCGACGTATCGCTGTTCCTCGCCAGACTGCGCGCCGACGACCGCAACGTGATGTACGAGGGGGCGCAGGCCACGCTGCTCGACATCGATCACGGCACATATCCGTTTGTCACCTCGTCGAACGCATCCATTGGCGGGGTCTGCACGGGTCTGGGCGTCCCGCCGTCCGCCATCGACGCCGTCCTCGGCGTGGCGAAGGCCTACACCACTCGCGTGGGCGAGGGGCCGTTGCCGACCGAGCTCTCCGGTGATCTCGCCGAACGTCTGCGCGAGGGTGGCCAGGAGTACGGCGCTTCGACCGGGCGTCCGCGGCGCTGCGGCTGGTACGACGCCGTCGTCGTGCGGTACTCCGCGCGCATCAACGGTCTCGACGCCATAGCGCTGACAAAGCTGGATGTGCTCGACGGACTTCCCGAGGTCCGCATCTGCACCGGATACCGCACCGCAAAGGGTGTTATCACCGAGTTCCCCGCGGATCTGCGCGCGCTGGCGAGCGCCGAGCCCGTTTACGAAACATTGCCGGGATGGAGCGGAGCGACGCGCGGCGCGACCAGGTTCGCTGCGCTTCCAGCAGAGGCGCAGCGCTACATCAAGCGGCTGGAAGAAGTGAGCGGCGCGCCGTGCGCGATCATCTCAACGGGGTCCGACCGAAGCGAGACCATCGTCCGGGATGACACCATGTCAATTTTCAATCTTCAATCGTCGATTTCGTAGTCGAGGTTATGAAGGGCGCTTCTTCGCGTCGATGAACTTCTGGACGCGCTCGGACTCGGCGTCGAAGAACTCGACCCCGGCGCGGTAGCGGGGTCCCGTCTTGACGAGCTCGAACGATGCCCAGGCGACGCCGGCATTGATGCGCAGCGGCTTGTGGCCGTGGGTGATCGACAAGCGCACGCGCTGATTCGGTTTCAGGACTGTCTGCGACACGACCTGCGCGCCGACGATCGAGAGATCGACGAGCGTGGCGGTGTTGCCATCCACCAGCACCTCGACGCCATCCACAATCCTGACGCGCGGAGCGCGTCGCGTGCCCCGCTGATCGAGCGGCGCCGCCGGTGCCGCCGCGGGTGGCGCGGCGACCGCCACCGCTGAACCAGCAGCGCTCGTGCTGGGCGGCACGGGCGCACGCGAATAGCCGCTATCGGGTGCAACGATACGAATTTCGCACGACGCGAGCTTCGGATCGGCCTTGATGCGATTGATCAGCGCGGCACCGCGCGTCGTGGCGGCGAAATCGCGCTCGAGTGCGACGACGTCGGGCCGCTTGCGTGTGATGACCTCGAGCGCGCGCAGCGCCTCTGCGTCGGAAAAGGACTGTGCGTTGCTGAAATCGTCGCGTTCCTTCAACACTTCCAGGTGCTCGGGCGCGGCGATCAGAACCGTGGACACAAGAGAATCAGTGTAATTCAAAATGCAAAGTGCAAAGTTCAAACGGTGCGGCAGTGACGTTCACTTTTGAATTCTTTCGCATGTCGAATTTTGCATTTTGAATTCGGACTTTACAGAATCACACAGTGATTGGCGTTCGTTGTGTCAATCTGGTCAAACGCTACGGCGATGTCGTCGCCGTCGATGGCCTGTCGCTCGTCGTCAATCGCGGCGAGTGCTTTGGACTGCTCGGACCGAACGGCGCCGGCAAAACGACGACGATCGAAATTCTGGAAGGATTGCTCGAACCTGATGCGGGTGAGGTGGAGGTGCTTGGCCTCACATGGCGTGCGCATCATCGCGAGCTGCGGCAGCGACTCGGCGTTCAGCTGCAGGAGACGCAGTTCGCGGACAAGTTGTCGGTCGAGGAAACGCTGCGGCTGTTCCGCTCGTTCTATCATCGCGGGCGGACGCTCGACGATCTCTTCCGCATCGTCGAGCTCGAGTCGAAGCGTCACAGCTGGGTAGGTAAGCTGTCGGGCGGACAGAAGCAGCGTCTTGCCGTTGCGTGTGCGCTGGCCGGCGACCCGGATCTGTTATTTCTCGACGAGCCGACGACCGGCCTCGATCCGCAATCGCGTCGACAGCTATGGGCGCTGCTGTCGGAGTTCCGTCGACAGGGCGGGACCATCCTGCTGACCACACACTACATGGATGAGGCGGAAACGCTGTGCGATCGGGTCGCGATCGTTGACCACGGAAAGGTTATTGCCGAAGGATCGCCTCGCGAGCTGATTGCGACGCTCGGCGCGCCGAAAGTCGTCACGCATCAGGGAACTCTGGAGGATGTGTTTGTCGCGCTCACCGGACGGCGTCTCCGTGAAGAATAGCGTTATCGATCGTGGCGGCGCGCGGCATCCGCTCATCGAGCTGGCGCTCGCGCGGCTACGCGAGTTCGTGCGCGAGCCGGAGGCAGTCTTCTGGGCGTTTATCTTTCCGATTCTGATGTCGGTGACGATGGCGCTCGCGTTTCCGCGCGGAGGAACGAAGCCGGCAATTGTCGGCATCGAGCCAGGCGAGGGCGCTGCCGCGCTGCGCGAGGTGCTGGGGCACGAACCGGGAATTGTCATTCGTGACATGCCGGCGGGTGCCGAGGCACGCGCGCTTCGCGCGGGCGACGTACATCTGCTCGTCGTTCCGGCCACGCCACCTGTCTATCGATTCGATCCCGCGCGCGAGGAAAGTCGCGTCGCGCGGCTGCTCGTAGATTCCGCGCTGAAGAAGGCGGCCGGCAGAAACGATCCGTGGCTGGCGCGCGAAGAGCCCCTGGACGTTCCTGGCTCACGCTACGTCGACTGGCTTATCCCCGGCATTGTCGGCCTGAGCATCATGGGGACGAGCATGTGGAGCATCGGCTTCGCCATCGTGCAGGCGCGGATGCGCAAGCTGCTCAAGCGTCTCGTCGCCAGTCCCATGCGCAAGCGTGAATATCTTCTCGCCCAGGTCGCCGGCCGGCTGGTGCTGCTGGCGCCGGAAGCCGGGGCGCCGCTGGTCTTCGGCGTGATGGTATTGGGAATGCCGATTCGCGGATCGATTCTCGCGATGTCAGTGGTGTGTCTCGCGGGGGCGCTATCGTTCGGCGGCATCGGCCTGCTGCTCGCGAGTCGAGCGCGCACGTTCGAAGCGATATCGGGATTGATGAACCTCTCGACGGTGCCGATGTGGGTGGTGTCGGGAGTCTTTTTCTCTGCGTCGAATTTTCCGCAATCGATGCAGCCGATCATCCGGGTGCTTCCGCTCACCGCACTCGTCGACGCATTGCGTGACGTCATTCTGGAGGGTGCGGGGCTGCAGGGTGTCACGCGCGAGCTCGCCATTCTTGCGACGTGGGGGATTGGCGGATTTGTAATCGCACTCCGCGTCTTCAGATGGAGATGAATTTGCTGAAATGCCCCGCGTATGGCGGTTCATCGCATCATTGAGGCGCATGCGGCCAGATATGGCGACTCCGCTGCCATTTCAGACCAGCGGATTACGCTCAGCTATCGCGAGCTGAACCAGCGGGCGAACGTCGTCGCCAGGCATTTGATGAGCCATGGCTTCAGGCGTGGGGGCCTTGCCACGGTGCGTCTGCCGCGCTCGGCAGAAACCGCGATCGTGCTGCTCGGCATTCTCAAGGCCGGCGGCACATATACCCTTATTGATCCCGAGTTCGACAGCACCGACTGGCCGGACGGCGTGTCATTCGTTGAGAAGAGTGACGGCGATGAGGTGCGCTACCGCAACGTGGACATGACGCCAGCGCTGCGCCAGCCGGCACTGTCTTCGGCAAATCTTCCAGTGGTCGCGCGCGCGAGTGACTTGGCGTGTGTCATACCCGACCGCGACGGTTCGCCGCTGGTCCTCGTGCCGCACGCAACGATCATGTCGCTGCAGGAGCGTGTGGTACCTCCGCTCGCCGAGTGGTCCGGCGAGGCAGGGGCGCTCGACCTGTGGGCGGCGCTGATGAACGGCGCGACCGTGATGCTTACCGGCTCCGAGCTTCGGTCGGCGGCGTAAGCCTTCCTTTGAATTTCAGCTCGTCGCGCGTGCTGCCGGCCCGCCGAACGGGGTCGTGTCCGCCTTCGGTCGAGTAATAACCCGACGTCCCGACTACTTTCTCCCTTCCCGCGGCGGCGGCGGGGCGCGGGTGGGCAACCGTCCAGAAGATCATGGCGACGCCGACGATGACGAAGAAGACGACAAGCGAACCAACAAAGCCGACCAGGACAGCGCTGCGTGCTCGTGGGCCCAGCACGGACTGCGGCGGATTTTTCGGGTCGTGGGTACCGTCGTAACGATCCATGGCGCCTCCTTCCCGGAAACTGGCACATCTTACTCCCGTACTGCACGGATGAGCGGCGCAGTCAGCTTCTGCCGGCATTTCCAATAGCCAGCCCACGGGTCGGTCTTCATCTTCGACAAGCGGTTGGGGAGGGTCAGAATCGTAAAGCTCTGAGGCGACAATGAGATGCGCAACTCTGCCCATGTCAGCGGGACGCTGACCGGCGCGCCTTTTCGCGCGCGTGTCGAGTACGCCGCAATCGTCGTGTTCGTGCGGTTGTTGCGCAGGTAATCGATCAGAATTTTCCGCTCGCGCCCTGCTTTTGTGAAGCTGGTGGTATAGAGGTCGGCCCTCGCCTGTTCGAACCGTTCGCCGAGCGCCCGCGAAAACTCGAGGCACTGGGACCAGTCGGCATGGGGGATCAAGGGCACGACGATATGCAGGCCACGCCCACCCGTCGTCTTCACCCACGACTGGAGTTGCAGCGCGGCGAGCGAGTCGCGCACCATGCGCGCCCCGCGAACCACCGACTGCCACTCGACCTCATCGCCCGGATCGAGGTCGAAGACGATGCGGTTCGGCCGCTCGACGTCCTCGAATACCGAATTCCACGTATGTATCTCCAGCACGCCCATCTGTGCGAGGCCGACGATGCCGGCGATGTCGTCGGCGACGAGGTACTCACCAAGCTTCGTCTTCTCCTTGATTCGCACGCGGCGCAGTGCGGATGGGGCCCATACCTTTGAATGCTTCATGAAGAAGCAGTCACCACGCAGGCCCTCGGGGCAGCGAACCAGCGTCAGCGGGCGGCCCGCGACGTGCGGCACGATCCAGTCGGCAATCGATTCGTAGTAGCGGACGACATCAAGCTTCGTCAGCTTCTGCTCGGGATAGAGGATGCGATCGGGGTGAGAGATCTGGATGCCGGCCACCGTGTCGCGGTCCGTACGGCGCGGACCCGTTGAGTCCGCGGCTCTTTCGCGAACGATCTGTCTGGGATCCTTGTCCTTCCGCAATCCCTGAAACGACGGATGGCGAATCTTGCCATCGCTCGTCCACTCGGTGAACTCCACTTCACACACCAGTTCCGGCTTTACCCAGTGGGCGTTGCGACCGAGCGCTCCTGGCGGCGGCGGCATGAACGGGGAGCTCGTGGTTTCGATGCGGCCCAGCGTGGCGCGAACGTCGAGTGCCGACTTGTGCGTGAACCCGGTACCCACCTTTCCGGAGAAGGCCAGGCGCTCGCCGTCGTAGTAGCCGATCAGCAGCGCGCCGATGCCAGCGCGCGTCCCTTCCGGATCCGTGAACCCGCCAATGACGAACTCCTGCCGCTGCACGCACTTCGTCTTCAGCCATTCACCGTGACGCCCGGCGCGGTACGGCTTGTCACGGCGCTTGGACACGATCCCTTCGAGGCCTGCCCGGCACGCTTCGGCGAAGAATGCGTTGCCGTTGCCCTCGATATGCTCCGAGTAGCGGATGGGTCCGGTCTTCTTCGTCCCAACGAGCTTCTTCAGCCGCGCCTTACGATCCTGGAGCGCTAACGTCTGCAGGTTTTCGTCGTTCAGACGCAGCAGATCAAAGACGAAGTAGACGAGCGTCCCGCGCCTGGACGGCTCGCCCGCGTTCTGCATCGCCTGAAAGCTTGTTCGACCGTCGGGCAGAACCATCGCCGCTTCGCCGTCGATGAGGGCGTCACCGAGTCCGAGCCTTTCGACCGCGGCGACAATCTCCGGAAACGCAGCTGTCCAATCGTTGCCGTTGCGCGTGTAGAGCGTCACGCGTCCTTTGCGGACCCGTGCACCGATGCGGTATCCGTCGTACTTAATTTCGTGCAGCCACTCGTCGCCGGACGGCGGCGTGGCGACGAGCGTCGCCAGTTGCGGCACGTAGTCGGGATGTGGCATTGAGCAGCGGCGGCGGCGTGCGCTCGATCTCGCGCGCGATACGTCGAGCGTCGGCGAGATCGGTCGCCGCGTAGGTACGGCCCGAGCCAGCGTAGCAGAGGCTGACCGCCCCGGTCACGGTGTTACCGACACGAATGGGGAGCACCAGCGCCGAGCGGCATGCGAGGCGCCGATGCAGGTCCGCGACGCTGCCGCGCGGTGCGTCTGCCACCGTCTCCTGCAGGATCGTGCGGCGCAGCGAGGGCTCACCGGTGCGCACGACTTGCGCCACCGTGCTGTGAAGATCGTCGCGCCGGATGTGATAGACGCGCTGCAGCGCCCGCAGCAGTTTGTTTCCGGCGGGGCTGGCGTGTGCCGATGCGATGCCGACGATCGAGCGGCCGGTCACCATGAATACCACGGCAAAATCCGCGAGTTCCGGGACCGCGCGCCGTGCAATCCGCTGAATGGTCCGGTGCGCAAGCCGGCCGACGGTCGCGATCGGAGGAGTTGATCCAATCCGCTCGTCCATGTGATGCCACCTCGACCTGAAGTCCTTGATTCCCCTGAAATACATGCAATCGCGATGCGCGTACACTGCTCATCATGAGCGCGACAGAAGCGTGGATGCGGGGTCCAATCGAAGGGGTCGATCCGCTGCTGATGCCGGTGGCGCACTCCCTCGTGCAGGTCCGCGAGGACCTCGAGCGAATACTTCCGCTCGTGCCGTTGCCGCACGTCTGGCTTCGCCCCGGCGGTGCCGCTTCAATCGGCTTCCACGTTCGACATCTTGGAGGCGCTCTCGACCGCCTCTTTACATACGCTCGCGGCGAACAGCTGAGCGAGGCGCAGAGGATGGCCCTCAAGGCCGAAGGTGACCCTGGCGATCCACCGACAACATTTCCGGATCTAGTAAATGATGCGATTGCGCACATTGATGCCGCGATGCATCAGCTCCGCCATACGTCGCGCGATCAGCTCCTCGACTTTCGTGGTGTCGGGCGGGCGCAGCTGCCGTCGAGCGTTCTCGGCCTCCTGTTTCACGCCGCGGAACATTCAACGCGCCACACCGGCCAGCTGATTACGACGGCAAAATTCCTCGCGTCCGCTTGATCGGGCGTCCGCATTGCAGCACCCCGCTGCGTTACGAATCGAGTTTTTCGTGGAGGGCATATATGCACAAGTGGATCGCCGGTAGTACGTGCGCTGCGGCGGTATTGTCGTTGGCGGTAGCGGCCTCGGCACAGACATACCCGCAGCCATCCGACCAGCAGCCGACCACACGATCGACCCCATCGACTAAAAGCGGAGCACAGACCGGCACGACACGCAGCTCATCGCGGCAGACATCATCGAACCGCTCGGCCAACAGCTCGCAAAGCATTACGGTGACTGGTTGCATCATGCAGAGCAACAGTCCGACGACGCAGACAGCGTCAGCGAGCCGACCGACCGCGAATGCAGGCGGTTGGATTCTGTCGAACGCAACGACAAGCAACACGGCGGGAAGCCAGACATCCAGCAACGCGACCTACGGCGACCAGAGCTCGCAGACGAGTCGCAGCGGCAGCCCGAGCAACGAAGGCACGAGCGCCGGCAATCGAAACGGAACCACGGGAAATGGTGTCTCCGGATCGACCTCAACGGCGACAGGCACCAGCGGAACGGCGAACCGCCCGGGTAACGTCGACACCGAGGCGCATGGTGCCGGCGTCGGCGCAACAGATCAGGCGGGCAGCACCGTCGGCGCGGGCGCAACGGCGGGTACGAGGCGCGGCAACACATCCGCCAGCGGCTCAGCGACGACGCAGAACACCCAGAGCGGCACCTACGGCGACACCGGTGGCGCGACTTCCTACCAACTGACGGGTATCACCAATCCGAACGAGTACGCCAACAAACGCGTTGAAATTACGGGAATGATGGTTCCGACCCGCGCGAACGCCAGCTCACGCCGCAACAACAACGCGAGCTCGGCCACGAACACGATGCCGATGCTGCGCGTCACCTCCGTCCACGTCCTCGGCGAGAGCTGCCAGTAGAGCTCTCTCCGGCTTCGTTCTTGCTCGGTTAGTAGTTGGTGGTCCAACCACCAACTACTACCCAACCCAGGGGGGCATCATGGCAAGAGCGAAGCTAAGCGCGACCTGCGCGGCCGTGCTGTTGTCGATGACATTTGTTTCGGCGCAAACCACTCACGGCCGGACTCCCGACCGGCCACTCCCCAACAGCGACGCGGCAAAGGCGCCGCAAGCCACGACGATCACCGGCTGCGTTGTCCGCGACGCCGCCAACGGCGGCCAGGCGACCGTTGCGGTCAACGGCATGTCGTACGAGCTCGTTGGAAAACGCGCGACCGAGTTCGATCGATATCTGGGCAAGCGGGTCGAAGTAACCGGCACCCTTGATTCAGGATCGACCGGGGCACGCGCGACAAGCGGCGCGGACGCGCCGAAGGATCAAACGGCAACGGCCGGGCAGTCCGACGTGCCCGCGACGAAGACACCACGCGACAACACCGTCGTACCGTTGAAGACCGATAAAGGCACGACGGACGATCTCACGTCGCGCCTGCAGGTGAAGGCGATTCGGATCGTCTCTCCGAGCTGTTTGCAGTAACTGTGCGGTGAAAAGGCGGGTCCTGTTGGACCCGCCCAAGTTAGTTGGCCGCGGCGTCTTTACGCGGGCTTACGGGCCAGCGCCTCGCCGCTCTTCGCGGCGCGGACCTTCTGCAGCGCCCGGCTCTCAATCTGCCGCACGCGTTCACGCGTGACAGAGAGTCGCTTGCCAATTTCCTCGAGGGTGTACTCTCGGTCGGTACCCAGCCCGTAGCGCAGACGAAGCACTTCCTTCTCGCGATCCGACAATGGCGCCAGCGCGCGGGAGACCTCGTTGGAAAGATCGCCTTCGAGCGTTGCCTCCTCGGGGGAACGCACCGACGTGTCGCGCAGCAGGTCGCCGAGCTCGGTGTTCTCGTCCTCACCAACCTTCATTTCAAGCGAGTACGGAGTTTTCTGCGCGTCGAGCAAAAGGCGCACTTTCGACACCGGCATCTTCAGCCGTTCGGCGAGATCATCCGGGGACGGATCACGCCCTCGTTCTGTACGCAGCGCCTTGCGTTCCTTCTCCAACCGGTTCAGCGATTCGATGACATGAACGGGCAGACGGATGGTGCGGCCGTGATCCGCGATGGCGCGCGTGATGGCCTGCCTGATCCACCACGTCGCGTAGGTGGAGAACTTGAAGCCGCGCCTGAACTGGAATCGATCGACGGCTTTCATCAATCCCAGGTTGCCTTCCTGGATGAGATCCAGAAACGACAGGCCGCGATTCATGTATCGCTTCGCGATCGACACGACGAGACGGAGGTTGGCCTCCATCAGGAACCGCTTCTCCTCGCGGACTGTGTCTTCCGATGCCTGCACCCGGGCAAAACGTCTGCGGAACTCCGTGCGCGAGAGTCCCACCTGCGCCTCGAGCTCCTGGCACCGCTTCAACCGCTGCTCGCGCGGCAGCTGCTCGAGCGTCCGGAACTCGTCATCGACATGACGCAACTCGGTGACGACGTCGTCGATGAGGGAAGGGCGAATCGGCTGCGCCGCCAGCTCCTCGGCGATCGCTTTGCGAGTGCGGGCGATCTGCGCCTCTATTTGCGCTTTCGCCTTCACGCCCAGCCGCGGGTTTTCGAGCTTCGCTTTCGCAGTGTCGATGATGCAGCGACGCCGCTTGATGCGGGCGAACGCCTTCAGCACCGGCGTGACGTGCTCTTCCTTCAACTCGCCGCCCTCGGGAAGCAGGATGAGCTCCGCCGCTGGGTCGCCCTTGGTGCGGATCCGATCCGCGAGTGCAACCAGCGTCTGCGCCGCCGACGGGATATCTCCGAGCATCGTCGCGAGATCGCGCTGGGCGTTCTCGATCCGTTCGCCGATGAGGCGCTCCTCTGCGGCCTTCAGGAGCTTGCGCTTGCCGATGTGCTGAAGGTAAACGCGGACGAGATCGACCTCCTCGCGTCCCGCAGGTGCGCCGGCCTCGAGCTGTTCCTCGTCTTCTTCGGGCGCCTGATCGGCACGAACCGGCTGGTCTTCAAACGCCTCGGGCTCCTCGTCGTGAAGGATCTGTTCGGGGCTTGGCGCAAACGGCTGACCGGCGTCTTCGAGCTCGTCGTGGGTTTCGACGGCGAGGCCGAAGTCCTGGGCGCGGTGGCGCCAATCGAGAACGTGGGCCTGCCGGGACGGATCGTTCCAGTCGATTAACGCCTTGCGGCGTTTGGTCGGCGAGAACTCGAGCGTTTTGGGACGTCCGCGCTTGGCCATACTGTGCTGATTTGCAACAACCCCGCCTACCGCCCGGTAAGCCCATCGCTTCGGCGAGGCAAGCCTCTCAAAGGTTATGACGACTCAAGCGACGCAAGAGTTTCAGGCGGCCAGGCCAGCATGTCCTGCCGCGCGGAGAAATGCAGCAGCGGCGCAATCGACGGGAGATTGATGCCCGCCGCTTCAGCCATCGTGTTGGTCGCAATCGTTGCCTCGGCACGCTGCAGCTTCCACGGCGGATGATGAATTTCCAGTCGATAGACGCGAAAGCGCGCATCGACGTTATAGAGGCAGTAGCGCTCGGTGAGGAAGTACTCGAGCGAGCCGGGTTGGGCTTCGAACGACGGCGCCACCGGCCGGTATTGCGCCGCGAAGTCCGCCGGCGCGCCGCTGCGGTCGGTACGGCGACTGACGTACTCGATGCGCTCGCTATCGCCGCGGACGTTCATGTCAGCAGCGAAGTAGGGAAGGTGTAGCAGTGAGCGGGCTGCGGTAACCGCCACGGCGCTCTCCGCATCGAGGCTGAAGAAATAAACACCACGCTTTTCGCCGACGGTTACGTAAGTCCGTACGTTCAACTCGGCGAACTCGGATATGAACGGAAACACCGGAACAAATCGCGGCGCGACGTTCGTCATGCGGAACGGGACAACACCGACCCACGCCTGTCCGTCGTAGAGATCGAGTGGCAACCCAGCGGGCAGCTTCGCGCGCAGCAGTTCCGCATCCACAGGCCAATGCGCGAACAACAAGTTGTGCCAGCTCTGCGTCATCAGCCACGGAGCCTGCGGCAATGGCCATGGCCGGTGCGCGGTGATGTCGATAATGCCGGCAGGAAAGTCGTTAGGCATGTGCCTATAATCGCGGCATGCGCCACCTCATCCTGTCTTTTTTTCTTGCAAGTTTCTGCGCTGCAGCAGTCGCAGCTCAGTCAGAGCCGGTGACGCTCGACAAGGAACCGCACCATAAGCGTCTGCTCTACACCAACGACCTGCGGTTCTGGGATGTGACGCTGTCGCCGGGGCAATCGACGCCTCCCTTTGTGCATGACTACGATGTAGCGACCGTCGTGATCGGAGACGGCATGTTGAACATTCAACGCAACGGTGAGGCGTTTACACCGCCCGCGCCGAACGCGCGCGGCTCCGTCATCATCGCCGAACACACGGGCAAGCCGGCAACGTATCGCATCGAGAACAACGGGACGACGGATTACCGGGCGTTCGAGATCGAGAACATGCACGAAATGAAGCAATCACCGCCGTTTGTGATCAGCGATCTGACGCTGAAGCCCGGTGACGGGCCGGCAACGCATCAGCACACAGGCGCGGTGATCATCGTTTTGATCAGCGGCACGATCGAGCAGGGCGGCATCGGCGGCGAGGAGCCGGTGCGCATCCGGCAGGTCGGGCAATGGCTGGTGCTTCCACGGTTGCAGGGCCACACGCTTGGTGCGATTGGTGGGGACGCGCGCGCCATCGAGATCGAAGTGAGATAATTTAAGCTCCAAGATCCAAGCTCCAAGATCCAAGTTCCAATGGAGCTTCCAAGGGCCCCTAGCTCAGTGGTAGAGCACGTGACTTTTAATCACGGTGTCCTGGGTTCGATCCCCAGGGGGCCCATCTCACAACTTCAACTTCCAACCTCCACAACTTCTCAACCGGCTCGAATCCTGCATCATGACGCGCGGATCAGGAGAGGAGCCTACATGTCAGCGAAATCGTTACAGGAACTGTTCGTCGAAGAGCTCCGCGACGCGTACGACGGAGAAAAGCGGTTGACGAAGGCGCTACCGCGCATGGCCAAGGCAGCAGAGAACGAGGATCTGCGCGCGGCGTTCACCAGCCACCTTCGCGAAACCGAACGCCATGTACAGCGCCTCGAGCAGGTGTTCCGTTCGGTGGGCGAACCCGTGCGTGGCAAGAAATGCGACGGGCTGATGGGGATCATCGAGGAAGGCAAGTCGGCGATGGAAGAGCTGGAAGGTCCCGTGCTCGACGCCGCGTTGATCGCGGGCGCGCAACGGGCCGAGCACTATGAAATTGCCGCCTACGGCACGCTTGCGTATTTCGCGGAGATGCTTGGCAACGACAAGGCGAAGGAGCTGCTGGGCCAGACGCTCGACGAGGAGAAGGCGGCCGACGAGAAGCTGAATGACATCGCGAAGTCAGAAGTGAACCGCGAAGCGTTGATGGGCAGCGGCGCCGAAGAAGAAGAGGAGATGTCCACGTCTCAACCACGCCGCGGCGCGCGGCGGATAGTTGCGTCGATGCGCGGCGGCGCACGCGGCAACAGCTCCTCGCGCGCGACGGCGCACGACCGTTCGCGCGGTGGAGTCCGCGGGAACGCCGGTGGTCGCCGACGCTCCCGGAACTCGCGTTGAGTTACTGAACCCGAGCCAGCGCTTCGATAGCCTTGCCGCGAGCGCTATCGGAAGGCACGAAGCGCTGCACCCGTTGACCGGCGAACACCTCGCCCGTGTAGATGTAGCCTTTCGAATCGGTGGCGATCATGTGTAGGCCGAAGAACTGGCCACCGCTCTCACCCATGCTGCCGAGCCGCCCGACAATCTTTCCGTCGTTACGATTCAGGAACCAGATCGTGTTGTTCTTGATGTCGCAGATGTAGAGATACGTCTGCGCCTTGTCGGGGGAGAACGCGACACCGCCCGCGGCGCCGCGGTCGGAGTCGTTGCGCTTGGTCCCTGGCGCGGTCATCATGAATTCCTTCACGAACGTGCCGTCTCTCTTCGTCACGACGATGCGCTCCGCCGCGCGATCCGCCGCGTAGACGAGGCCGTCATTCGAGACATTGAGCGTGAGGTGGCCTCTGAACTCCTTCGGCGGTTTGCCGTTGGCGAACTCACGGTCCGCGGGATCGGTCGAGATCTCCGACAGCTTGTGCCCGTAGGCGCCCCATCCGCGCTTGAACGCAAAGGTGTTCATGTCGAACACCATGACGCGTCCGCCGAGATAATTGTCCGCGACGTAGACCTCGCCCGCTGGCTCGTCGAGACGGATCTCCTCGATACCGCCGACGATCATCGGCGTGGTCGGCGGATATTTCTTGCGGAACGCCTCGCGCGCCGCCGCCGCATCACCTGCGTCGCCGCCGCGACCGCCGCGGCCGCGCCCGGCGGCTCCCGGCGGCGGAGGCAGGAAGCCGGCGACCGGTCCCTGTCCGCCCACGCCCGGTGTGTGCTTCGGCATCTCCGCGGGACCGAACTTGCCGCCGTTCTCGAGCTCCGGCGTGTGCGCGATCTCGCCAACGAGCTTGCCGGTCTTCGTGTCGTACTTACGGACGGTGTTCTGTCCGAGGTAGGCGAAGCCTTTGCTGTCGATGTCCATGCCGTGGCCCTGCGGGGCATCGAACGAGCCGAGAACGGTCCCGTCCTTCGCGATATGGATCATCGAGGGCGGCCGCGCGCAGCAGTCCGACGTGTTGGTCTCCGCCTCGAGCTCGAGGTTCGTCAGGTCGTTGGGCCGGTCGTACACCCACACGGTGTCGTCATTCGGTGCGACCGCAAGGCCAGTGACGCCGCCCATCTTCCATTTGTTCGGCAGCTGCTTCGGCCATCCCGGATCGTAGACGTATCGAGGCACAGCGGCGCCCTGCGCACCGAGCCCGACATACAGCGCCATCGCGCAGGTCGCGATGACGAGGACGAAAACATGCTTTCTCATCGTGGGGTCGCTCCTAAGAAGGGTTTCATGCCCAGTTCAAGTTGCCCATCGACGGCGTGATTGCCTTCGTGACACGCCTGCTCCCACACCTCGAAGCCGCGCTCCTTGTTCCTGACCAGCGCCGACACCATCGTCCATGGGCGTGTGTAGACCTTCGCATCCTCGAGCCGCGCCTCCCAGTGGATCGTGTCGCGATCGACCATCGTCCAGCGTTCGACCACGTGGAGCGCATCGCTGACGAAGTTGCCGGCGTTATCGAGCCAGGCGAGGCCGTTGGTGTTCGTCACATCGATGACGAGCGTGTTGCCTTCCCAACGCCCGCGCGAGTTGCCCTGCCACAGCTTGACGTTGCTTGCGACGTGCTGGGTGGCGGTCGTGGGGATAACGCGATACGAGTGTGAGTACTCGAGCAGGTGCATCACGTAACCGGGCGTCTGCACGATCTGATGCGCGCCAGGGGCGACGATGTCGCGCGGGATACCGGGAGGAAGACAGCTGGCCAGCGGCGAGATGAATCTCTGGACGATCCCTTTTCTGAATTCGAGCGCCCATGGTTGATATGGGATCTTTCGATCGGGCGTGTCGAGGACAAGGCTGGGTCCTGGCTGCTGGTTCAAGCCGTCCGCGCCATGTTCTTCGACATCCTGCGACGTGAACGCGCGTTCCCAGTTGCCCTGCATGTCGGGGTGTCCATCCGGGGTCTTGGGCGGATCGAATGCGTTCATTTTGGGCACAGCGCACTCGTGGAACCGGGCCGGCTCGAGCGGACATCCGGCAGCTGTGCGCGGCGCGCCGCCCTGAGCGAACACGTAGTGGGGTAATGCGGCGAGCATCACGATGGCAGCAGCGAGAGAACCAGATGAGCGTGGCGTCACTGGAAACCTCCGCATCGCAAGAAGCTGCGGCTTGCGTGCGGATTATATGTCGTATCCTGCTGCCAAGCCTGCGATATGAACTGTCCTTCCTGCGGTGCGGAGATGACATCGCCGACGCTTGCCGCGCGTCTGGGCGGCGAGGTGGCGGTGGATGTCTGTCCAGCGTGCCAGGTGATCTGGTTCGATCATTTCGAAAGTCTGAAGCTGTCCCCAGGAGCGACGCTGCAGCTGTTTCGGATGATCGGCGAACGTTCGCAAAAAGCGCCCGAGCCAATCCGCCAGCCGCTCAAGTGTCCGCGCTGCGACATCCGGCTGCTGCTCACCAACGACCGCCAGCGCAATACGCCGTTTCGGTACTGGCGCTGCGGACGAGATCACGGCCGTCTCATCACGTTCTTCGATTTCCTGCGCGAGAAGGACTTCATCAAGCCGCTGTCTCCGCAACAACTCGCGGATGTCCGTGCGCACGTGCAGTCGATCAACTGCTCAAATTGCGGGGCTCCGGTCGACGTGGCGCGCGAATCGGCATGCGCCCACTGCGGTTCGCCGCTTTCGATGATTGACGCTGCGCAGATCGAACACCTGACGGCGCAGCTTCAGGCAGACGATGCGGCTGCGAAGACGATTGATCCGGCGCTGCCGGGGAAGCTCGCGCTGGAGAAGCTCGAAGTGGACACGCTCTTTCGGCACCTTCGCGAGGACGAGGGCTGGAAGTCCTCGTCTCCGTTGGGGCTCGTCGAGGCGGGCCTGTCGTTTCTTGCTCGCAAGCTCAGTTGAAGGTGGCGTTCACGCGAGGAAGTCCTGAAGCGCCCTCCTGGTGATCCGCCACTGGGTGCCGATCTTCTTGCCTTTCAGGTCCCCAGCTTCCAGACTGGCCATAACGTCACTTTCGGTGACGCCGAGCGTGCGTGCGGCGTCGGCAGGAGAGAGCACTTCAGAGCCTGATTGCGGCGGCAGCATCTGCTGGGCGATGGCCGAACCGATGGCGACCTCGGCGCCGAGACCGGCGACGCCCGCGCCCCCCTGCGCGAGTCCGTGCGCGAGCTGATACTTGACCATGTCGTTCAGGTTACCGACGGCCGCCATGCTCGAGCGGGTGTCGATCGCCGCTTCGACCTCCGGCGGCACGGACGCGTTCTCGAGAATGAAGGCGGTCATCTCGATGCCGTACTTGTCCTTGAGCGCAGGGTTGATGAGCGGCAGCAACGCCTCGCCTAGTTCGATGTAGCGGCGCGCTACGTCGAGGACCGGGATACCACTTGCCGCGAGTGCGCTGCTGAAGACGCTCACAATGCGCGACCGCATCGCATCAACGAACTCTTCCAACCGGAAGTGCTGATCGGTGCCCGCAACCTCTTTAAGGAATGTCTGCGGCTGGATGATCCGGAAGTCGTAAGTGCCGAACGCGCGGATGCGCACGACGCCGAGATCGGCATCGCGCATCATCAGAGGATTCGATGTGCCCCACTTGTTGCCGGTGAATACGCGTGAGGTGAGGTAATAGATGTCAGTCTTGAACGGAGTCTCGAAACCGTATTTCCAGCCCTTGAGGGAGCTGAGCACGGGGATGTTGGCAGTATTCAGCGAGTACTTGCCGGGACCGAACGTGTCGCCAAACTGACCGAGATAGACGAATTGGGCGACTTGCGATTCGCGGACTATCAACTGGGCGCCGCGTTTGATCTCTTTGTCCTCGTCCGGAAATCGATAGGAGAGCGTGTTTCGCGAGTCGTCAGTCCACTCGATAATTTCGAGCAACTCGCCCTTGAGAAAGTTCATCGCCCCATTTTTCGGTCGTTGGCGGCCTCAGCTTCATTACGTCAGGGGACATCCCTCCAGAGGGTGGATCGTGGCGGCGCCGCCCGCTGTGGCGGTAGGCGAAAACGGGCAGATTGCATCGGTGCTGCGTCAGAAACGCATGGAAGCGTTTGTAGTCGGTCGCCGACAAATTGAACTTGAAGATAAGGGCGCGATAACTGCCGACCGTCTTTCGGAGTCCGCTGTCGATGAGTTCGGTCACGTCGTCACGGGTCAGCTCCCGCCGTTTGAACGGGTGGTACACGACCGTCCAGAAATCCTCGCCCGCGGCGAAGCGCTCCCACATTGCAATGGTCGCTGGTGACTCCGCGCGCGTCCCGGCGCTCGACGTCGGTGCGGGTGCGCTGGGGCGCGTATCGGCGTAGCGGGGAGGTGGTTCCCGCAGCTCCCACGGCAAGTCGGTGGCCATGACTGGTCGATGGAATTCCGCCAGCACGAGCCGTTCGGCAACGTTCTTCAGCTCGCGGACGTTCCCGGGCCACTTGTACTGGACGAGCAGTTCCTCGGTCTCGGCGGAGAGCTCCGGACACGCCATGGCGTGGGCTGCGGCGGCGTGATCCAGGAAATGACGGAGCAGCACCGGAATATCCGCGCGGCGCTCGCGCAGCGGCATCACACGGATCTCAATGACGTTCAGGCGGTAATAAAGGTCGCGACGGAACGCGCTGTTCTCCATCGCAACGTGCAGATCGCGATTCGTCGCGCAAATGAGCCGGACATCGTTGGCAACGGCGGGACCGTGACTGCCGACCGTTTGCAGCTCACCGCTCTCGGCAAACCGCAGAAGGACGGCTTGCATGCGCAATCCCATCTCGCCAAGCTCGTCGAGGAACAAGGTGCCGCCCTGCGCCTGACGGATTAAACCCGCCTTGTCACGATACGCACCGGTGAAGCTGCCGCGCGCATGGCCGAACAGCTCCGACTCCAGGAGCGTGTCCGGAATGCCGCTGCAGTTGATGGCGATGAACGGACGTGCGTACCGCGCACTCCGTTCGTGGATAGTGCGTGCGACGACCTCCTTGCCCGCACCGGTCTCACCGATGATCAACACCTTTGTGTTGCTGCGCGCGGCAAACTCGATCTGCAGACGCAGCGCTTCAGTAGAAGGACTGACGCCGAGGAGAGCAGGGCGGTCCATCGGTCACGCGCTCCTCGAGCAGCGCGCCGATCGGGCCGGCACAGCGCGGGGAACTGTGTCGACGATCAAGCGGTCGCAACGGTTGCAGCGAAAATAGCCGACGCCAGAAGCGGTTCGGCCGACGAAACGAAGGTCGCGGCTAGCGCACGCGTCACATACGTGGTCCGGAAGAGAAGACACATCGGGCCGAGTGTCGGGCATCCACACGTGGCCGCATTTCGCGCAACGAAGGATGCTGCACAACGGGTGATCCGAGGATTGTCCGAGTTCAGTTACTTGCGCTGCTCCACAGCGCGGGCATTTGGGTCGACGAGACATAATTGGCTGATCACCAATCTTTGTGCCGCCTCTGGCTTCTGGAATTCCCCAGTGTCCGTTCGATGCACACGTCTGCAGTGCTTCAACTTGGAACACATCCTGCGAAATTTGGGGGTGAACTAAACCCCGATTGCGGCGGCGACGGTAACATCATCGACTCGCAATTCGTAAAGCAGCCACGTTGGACGGGCGCGGCGTGCCTGGGTCCGCCGAAGGTTCGGAACGCGCGTGTTTCTGCCGCTTCTTCTCCGGTGCCACGTCATCCACGCTTTCCAGCTCCGCTCGCGTCTCGCGCTGCAGCGCCTGCTCGTACAACCGCTGCCACAGGAGAGCAGATGCGCGAAGGTCCATATTCTCCTGCCGGAGACGGGCGACCTCGGCTTGCGGCTCCTTCAGGGTCGCATCGATAGAAAAATGGCTGGTCACGGTTGTTGATCCATTCTTTTGGTGGTCAGCACTGATGTAACGAAACGAAGCGCGCCGGCGAACAGGGTGTATGCGGATGAGTCGGTCTTAGCACGAAAGACCGGCGCGTGCTCCATCTACGGCAATACACATTCCTCGTGACGTTATGAAGACGGCAATATTGCGTGTTGATTGCGGCGCGGCACAGCGCACGAGTTGTGTTACCGTTGCGCCCGCACGAAGTGAGTTCGACAGTGCACGGCGACGATCTACTGGACTTTCCATCCGAACATCCGAAACGAACGCGGATGCGGCAAACGCTGACGCGGATGCGATCGTCGACGATCGCCGCGGCGTTCGGATGTGGCCTCGTCGTTGGTGGTATTGCCGTCTGGTCGACGGGCGATGCTGCCGAGCACCGCACGCCACCTTCTCGCAGTTCTCAATCTGAATTGCGGTCGCGTCAACCTTTATATGTGTCGCTCGACGCCGACGCTGTTGCCGTCGCGACGTCTGGCGTCCGCCACGATCGTTACGTCGCGCGAAAGGGATCCGGCGGTCCTGTTTTCCGCGGGTCATTGTTCGTTGAATCGAGTCCACCCGGTGCGCGAGTGTTTCTCAACGGACGTGTGGCCGGACAGACCCCTTTGCTTCTGAAGAGTCAAGTGGTGGGCTCGCGTGCCGTGCGCGTGGTGCTCGACGGATACGACGCGTGGACGTCCACTGTGCAGATCGTCACCGGCCGGCAGGCACGCCTGCGGGCGCAGTTGAATGCAAGGCCGAACGTGGCGGCGCGCTGACCAAATGCTGCGACAGCGCAGACTTCTTTACCTCTTTTAGCGGTCCCATTCGGAATACGCGCGGAATTGCTGGATATTCGCGAACCTCCGCCGTAGGTACCGGGATTGCGACCGGGCGGACGACGCAGGCAGTGGCCGGCCTGCCCACACAGGGTTCGGCCACTCCGCTACACGGCCCGCCAGCCGTATGTGCTGGCGAGCCGTGCATCGCAATCAGTCCATATGAATCAAGGGTTCGGCACGTTGCGCACCTCGTGGACGCTGGCCCGCAATGGACAGCGATTGACCTGCACGTTGATTGCAGAGGGCGAGTGGTACACCGTCAGAATCAGCCACGCGGGGCACCCCATCGTCGAGGAACGCTGCAAGGGACCTCAGGATGCGCTCGTCAGAAGTTTCGAGGCGTTCACCGCCCTCGCCACGCGCGGATGGATCACCGAATCCGCAGTTAATTAGGCGGCATCGCTCTGGACTGTGGTGACGACCGACGGGCACGGTCAACCACATTTCGCCGCGCTCACACCGAAATCGTCTGAATTGCTCGAAATCACGGTGACCCTGCAGGCATCGCGTCTGCTCGCATGCGATTCCTGCGGATTCGCTGCGTGGCGTTCGGTGATGTCCTGCTCTTCAGCGTTACGGCGCTGGAGCTGACGATCCTCATTCGCCTGACACCGGGCTTCACCCTCGTCGACTGGATCTATCTTGCGCAACACCTGATCGTGTTGGGCCTCGCCTTCACCAGACGCAGGCCCACGGTCCAGGACCACTCGGTCCGGTCCGGCCTCGCCGTCATCGCGTCGTACGCGTACCCTTATGCGCAGATTCTCTGGCTCGGATGGAGCCCGGGTGAATCCGCCTCGCAGTCGGCCGGCCTCGCGGTCGTAACGGTCGCAGCCGTCTGGAGCCTCGCGAGCCTCGTAAGCCTCGGGACGTCGTTCGGCATCCGGCCGGCGCTCCGCAAGCTGGTCACGCGCGGGTCGTACCGCGTCGTGCGCCATCCGATCTACGCGGCCTACATGTTGAGCGACATCGGTTACAACCTGCAGGAGTGGAACGTTGGCTCCCTGCTACTGACATTTGTCGGGTGGCTATCGCTGTTCTATCGAATCCATGCGGAGGAACAGGTGCTCGCCGAGGACACTCTCTGGAGCAGCTACATCGGCATCGTGCGCTATCGTCTGGTGCCGAAGCTGTGGTGAGTGAACCATATGGCCCGTGCGGGCCATATGCGCATCATTCAAAAAATGACCGTTTCGTGGGACGCGAGCGCACCTGTCCGAATGCGACAGTTCGCGGTCAACAAGGAGAGTGACCGTGGACTCACAACCAACAACCGATCGTCGCACTTTTCTCGGTCAGCTGGCGGGTGTCATCGGTGCCGCAGGCGTGTCGATCTCCGCTACTTCTGTCGCCGCCGCACAGGAGTCGGGGCCGCACGACTGGATCAAGGAGGTGCGCGGCGCTCACCGATGTCTGTTTGATTTCCCGCAACACAAGAACGGTTTTCCGCTGCTCCACATCCTGAACTACCTGAATACGTACGCAACGGCGTACAAAACCGCGCCGGGCCAGGTCGGCGCCGTCGGGACCTTCTATGCCGTGGGTCCGCAGGCGAGCATTCCCCTGGCATTCAACGACACCATCTGGGCGAAGTACGAGCTCGGCGCGTACACCGGACTCAAGGATGCAGCGGACAAGTTCTACAGGCATAACGTGTTCAACCATCCGACCGCCAAAGACCTGCACCTCTTGATGCAGGCTGTAGGCTCGCCGACAATTCCGGCGCTCGCCGACGCGGTCCCCGCGCTCGGCATCGAGAACCTCCAGAAAATGGGCACCAAGTTCGTGCTGTGCGCCAATGCGCTCGGCATCTGGTGTCTGGAACTCGAAGCCAGAGGCAAAGGGAAGGCGCAGGACATCGAAAAGGACCTGCGTGCCAACGTGCTGCCGGGCGTGACAATCGTGCCTGCGATGGTTATCGCCATCGACCAAGCGCAAGAGGCGGGCATCAAGTACAACCGGCAATGACAGGGGTTGCCGTGCCGATCGAGACGTAATATCTCTGCACCGGAGGATGATGATGAAGTCCATTCTGTCCATCGCCTGCATTGTGGTGATCACGATCGGCGCGGCGACTGCTCGGGCACAGTCGTCCCAGCCTCAACCCTACAAAGTCGTCTTCGATTTGACGAGTCAGGATCCGCTCGATCAGCAAGCCGTCCTCCGCTGGATCAGAGAGGTTACTGAGTTGAACCCGAAGACCGAAACGGAGGTCGTCCTGTACGGCCGCGGGCTTGACCTTGTAATCGCAGGGAAAACGACACTCGCGGGCGGCGTAGAGGAGGCGATCAACAACGCTCACGCCACTTTCAAGGTTTGCGCGATTGCGATGAAGAACCAGCAGGTTGACAAGAGTCAGTTGCTGCCGAATGTGCAAATAGTGCCCGACGGGATCGGCGAGATTGTCGCAAGACAGCGGGTGGGGTGGGGCTACATCAAGGTTGGGCACTGAGCGCGAGCTGCATGTCGTGGAGAGGGGCCGATACGTCTGACACCCCCTCCTTCGACGCGGACTACGCCGCCTTCCGTTTGCCTTCCTGGATGAACGCAAGCAGGTCGCGGTTGACGACGTCGGCGTGCGTGGCGGTGAGGCCGTGCGGCAGGCCCGGATAGTAGATCTCGACAGCGCTCTTGATCAGCTTTGCTGACTTCTTCCCGGAATCCTTGACGGGCACGATCTGGTCGTCCTCACCATGCATGACCAGCGTCGGTATGTCGAACTTCTTGAGGTCTTCGGTGAAGTCGGTTTCCGAAAACGCCTTGATGCTGTCGTACGCGTTCTTCAGGCCGGCCTGCATGCTCCAGAGCCAGAACTGATCCAGCGTGCCTTGGGATACCTCCGCCCCAGGTCTGTTGGCGCCGTAGAACCGCGGCGCAAAGTCTTTCCAGGCCTGCGACCGATCCTTCGCCAACGCGTTCCGCAGGGTGTCGAAGAGTTCGATGGGGAGTCCTTCTGGATTGGTCGCCGATTTCAGCATGATCGGCGGCACCGCCGCGATGAGGACCGCCTTGGCCACTCGCGTCGTGCCGTAGCGCCCGATGTAGCGCGCGACTTCTCCGCCGCCAGTGGAGTGGCCCACCATCGTGATGTCCTTGAGATCGAGCGCCTCGATCAAGGCTGCCAGATCGTCGGCATATCCGTCCATGTCGTTACCCGACCAGGGCTGGCTCGATCGCCCATGGCCACGACGATCGTGTGCGACGACGCGGAAACCATGCTGTGCGAGGAACAGCATCTGGCCATCCCACATATCGGAGTTCAGCGGCCATCCATGCGAGAGGGTGACGACCGGTCCTTTGCCCCAGTCCTTGTAGTAAATCGTGGTGCCATCTTTCACGGTGATAGTGCTCATGTTGATGCCTCTCAATCGGATCGATGTGTGGGCCCGAGCGCGGAACTCTCGATCGCGCAAGCCGGGCGGTGTGCGACTCATGAGACATGCCAACGGCTGCTCACGCTCACGTTTGCGTGATTCCAACGAATAGCGCCGCGACCGCATTACGCGATCGAGTTGGAGTGGTGACTACCGGCTGTAAGGCATGGCCGCGTGGTCACAAGTCACCGTGACGCTTCTGTGGTAAAGGCCTCCCTTTTCCGCCGATTCACGTGTCCCGTCGCGATGCGCACAGGCACAGTCGATGCTGAGGCGTCCGACGTGTCGACTGATGACGATGCGCGACGGACACGACTGATTGCGGGCGTCAGCGTCGCAGACAGTCCGCTTATCACAGCAGTGATCGAATATGCCCGCCGGCTTTCGGAACCGTATCTTTTCAACCATGCGATACGTTCGTGGTTGTTCGCAGAAACCATTGGCCGCATGAAAGGAATCGACTACGACCACGAGATTGTCGCCATTGGCACGGTTCTCCACGACATCGGCCTCACTGCCAGCGTGTCGGGTCCCAATCGTTTTGAAGTCAATGGCGCCGATGTCGCACTTTCATTCATCAAAGGTGACCGCCGTTCGGATCGCCGTGCACAACTAATATGGGACCTGGTCGCGCTCAACTCGACACCATCGCTCGCGCTTCACAAGGAGCCAGAGGTTGCGGTGGGAACGATGGGCATCGGACTTGACTATGGCGGCTTCGGAATTGAGACACTTCCGGCAGACGATGTCGAACGCATCGTCAAGGCCTTCCCTCGCCTCAACATGAAGCAAAGATTTACGAAGACATGTTCTCAGCTCGTCACGGCGAAGCCGGAAACGAGTCACGATAACTTCTTGCGCGACTTCGGCGAGCGGTTCGTGCCTGGTTACAAAGCGGTGTCAACGGTCGACTTATTGTTGAACGCCCCGTTTGATGAATGACCAGCGCTATTTGGTGACGAACATCCCAATCGTCGAGGAGGTGCTCGATCATCACTCCTCGACGTTGGGTCGTGACCTCATCGCCTACCGCAATCATGTGCACCGCGTCGTTAATCTGTGCCTGGCGCTTACGCACGGCAGTCGCGACGACTTCAATAAGATCGCGGTCGCGTCGGCGTTTCACGACCTCGGAATCTGGACGGACCATACATTCGACTACCTGGCGCCGTCCATTTCGCTGGCGCGCGAATACCTAGTGGCCCGCTCGCGAGCCGACTGGATCCCGGAGGTCGAGGCGATGATCGCGAATCATCACAAGATCACGCGTGCTCGAGCCCATCCGGAGTGGCTCGTCGAAGGATTTCGGCGAGCTGACTGGGTCGACGTATCGTGCGGATTCCGCCGGTTCGGGATCGCGCGTCCCTTCATCCAATCACTGTTCGCCACCTGGCCCAGCGCGGGTTTCCATTGGCGCCTGGCCGAACTGACTGCCGCTTGGCTCCCTCGGCATCCCCTAACGCCGCTGCCTATGGTCAAACTGTGAGGGTGCTTCACGCCACCTTCCGCTCGCTTGCTGTGAACCGCCTGACGAACTCGAGCGCCTTCTCGGCGACCTCGCGCCAGCCGGCGTCGATCGTCAGCGTGTGTCCACGGCCCGGCATTTTGACAATCTCGGTCACACCCGCGTTGCGCTTTTGCTTTTGGTAGGACGCATTTGCGATCGCCCAAGGCACTGTATGGTCCGAGTCGGCCGAGATGATCAGCATCGGCCCTCGCTCCGGGTTCGTCGAGTTCACCTTCGCTTCTGACCACGGATTGAAGTTCGCGGACGCAGCCTGAAAGAGCGGCTCGCCGGCGCCGGGGACGGAGTAGCCAAGGTAAAGCTCCTTTGCCTCGTTCTCGCCGACCGCGTTCGCGAAGCTATAGCGGAACTGCTCGTAGGTGAGCGGGATCGCGCGGTTCCAATTCGCCGGATTGCGCAGAGCAACGCTGGCCGTGCGGAGCGCCGAGATTGGGAGCGGGAGCACACCTCGGAACGGAGCGGGGCTGATTGCCACCGATGCGGCGGCAACCCCGCGTCCCGCGAGAATCATTGTCAGGAGGCCCCCGAACGAATGGCCGATGATCACGGGCTTCCGATTCAGACGGCGCATGATCGCCTCCTCGTAGTCGGCGATCTCGCTGATTCCCTTGCCGGCGAACAGTTCAGGGTGTTCTCTGGCCTCCGTCACCGTTTCGGGATCGTCGGGCCAGCCCGGTGTCAACGCCACATATCCGGCGTTCTCGAACAGCGTGACCCAGTGGTCCCAGCTCGATGGGAGCAACCATAGCCCGTGAACGAAGACAACCGGCGTGGCGGTAGAGGCGTTAGCGCGCTCGACCTGCGCTGCCTCGTGCTCAGTGATGGTAAGTTCGGTGGCCATCGTCTCCTCCTCGTTTCTCCCAAGAGGTTGTTCATGCCTCATACCCGAGCGCGGCGACAGTCCGGCGCGGAATGCCATCAGGCGATCGGAGTGGAGACAACGGTGTGCTGTGAAGGTCACAGCATGCTGCCAGCACCCACGACGAGTTTTTGTGGCAGGCCTTCCTCTATTGCAACGACTGAAGTACGGGATCGGGCATGGAGGCTGCACCGTCAACGAAGCACCATGAAACTCGTCGTCATCGGCGGCACCGGACTCGTTGGATCAAGAGTCGTCGCAAAGCTCCGCGAGCAGCGTCACGACGTCGTGGCGGCGTCACCCGACACGGGCGTCAACACACTCACTGGTGAAGGTCTCGCAGACGTCCTTCAAGGGGCATCAGTTGTAATCGACGTATCGAATTCTCCGTCCTTTGAAGAAGCGGCAGCGCTGAACTTCTTCACGACGTCGACACGCAACATTCTCAAGTTCGCGACAGTGGCTGCCGTAGCGCATTACGTGGCGCTCTCAGTGGTTGGCACCGAGCGTATGCCTGACAGTCCTTACCTCCGAGCGAAGAACTCTCAAGAGACGCTGATCAAGGGTGGCGAAGTTCCGTACTCGATCGTGCACGCGACGCAGTTCTTTGAATTCATGACGCGCATCGCCGATGAAGCCACTGAAGGAATGATCGTTCGTCTGCCGCCGGTGCTCATTCAGCCGATGGCCGCGGATGATGTCGCCACAGCGGTCGCGAGGGTGGCCCTCGGCACTCCGCTTAAGGGCACGTTGGAAGTGGCCGGTCCGCAACAGTTCCGGTTCGATGAATTGATCCGCCAGAACCTGCGCCAGCGCGATGATCGGCGGACCGTTATTACTGACCCTCACGCGCGCTACTTTGGTGCGGAACTCAGCGAGCGGTCGCTGGTGCCCGGCGACGACGCGAAGTTGGGTGAGTTCCGCTTTGCAGACTGGACCCGTCAACCCGTCCTGCCTCGCGCCATGGCGTAGCGCTCAGCATCGAACGAGTCAGCGGTTTGAACCGCGATGAGTCCGTTGCGGGTGCGGCGTTGGCGCGGGATGGCGTGGCTCGACGATGTGCGACGCATGCAGCAGTTCGCGTTGTTCGCTCAGTCGCTCACCTTCCAGGCGGAGAGCCTCAGTGTGTTTGTGCAGGGCATCCAGGTGCGCTCGGATTTTCTCGAGGTAGCGCCTATGCGCTGGAAGATTGCGGCGGTCGCCTCTCAGCTTCTCGAATTCCTTCTCAAGGGCGGCATGCTTGTCCAGCAACTTGCGATGAGCGTCGAAGAGCGGATCGGGCGGCACCTTAATCGTCTACACCAACCATGTTACTCGGTTGGGCAATCGCAGAGGCCTGCGTAACTGCTATCGGTGTCGTGCGGCCTCAAGGAGCGCGTGAGCGAGAGGCGCACTGGCGCCAGGCGTCAGATAGCGCGCGATCGTACTCCGGCCGCCCACATCCCGCCGACCAGCGCCGCGCATGGTTGCGCCATCAAGATAATCAAGTTCACCGGTGGAAAATTGATGCCGTAGTGCAGCGGACTCGCGGTTGGGTCGTAGTAGATGGAATTGAGCGTCGTGTGACCAATCCACCGCGGAATAACGGCTACCGCATAGAGCAACGCCAGGAGTGCTCGGTGCCCACGATAGATACGAACTGCTACCACCGCGCCGATCATTTCGGCGGCAAACGTGAGCACCCTCGACGTGTACATGAAGAACGGACCAAAGAGCAGAGCCTCAGAGCCATTGAACATGCGCCACATGAAGTATGCGTGAACGGCCGCAAACAATGCCGGAAACGCAATCTGGTACATCAGCACCCAGAAGACGATCCAACCCAACATCAGCGTTGCTACCATCGCGATCGGATGCGTGCCGATTTCGCGAACCGCCGCGACACGGATTGCGATCGCGACCTGCCACCAGTACCACGTCCGGGATGCGGACCGGTGATGAAAGCCTTCCTCGAGATCTCCCGCCATCGCATCGTCGCGTGGACCGAAGGCTCGCAGCAACGCCGTTGCCAATCGAGGCGGTCGAGACGTCACGATTCAACTCCACGAGTTGGTGCGTATCTACGCGCTGCTGCCAATCCGCCACCGAGCGCTGCGAGTGGATAGAGGACCAAGAGATCGATCATCAACTGCGCAAGTGGGTACCGGCCAAAGTACTGAAGAAACGTGAACGCGTTGAGACCGAGCACGAACGGGACATACGCGAACGCGATCGACGCCCGAGCGCCCGAGGCAGTCCGGACCACGACCCAGCCGCTCGCCGCGTAGACGAGCGCCTTCCACACAGATAAGCCTGGAAAGTCGCGGAGGGGCTGCGGAAGCGCCAGGCCGCGGGCATAGAGTCCTTTCGAAAGTCCGGTCGCAAACAGCCATTCCGGAAGGTTCAGCAGTGAGAACAGAACGTAATTCGCGCCCCACCAGACGATGACAAGGCCGACCGCCATCGACAGACCCGTCCGGACCGGATGCACACGGACATCCCGCAACGCGTCGTGCCGAACCGCGCTGAACACCTGCCGCCAGTACCACAGCGGGGAACAGCCGCCACGGCGGTATCGCTCGATGAGATCGCCGGTCACGCACCCATCAATCCAGCTGCAGTGCTTGAGAATCCAGGCGGCAAGCCGCGGCGGTGTGCGCGTCACGCGCGCCCCTTCACGACTGAAAGGCCACGCCACATCGCGTTGAGCCGCTCGTACGTCTCGCGAACCAGGCTGGCGCCCTTACCAGTGAGCTTGAAGAACTTCTTTGCGCGGCCGCCGCGTTCCGGAGTCGGATCGCCCAGCGACGAGGTCACCAATCCGCGGCTGGCGAGGCGTTCCAACGACGCGTAGACAGCGGCTACGGCGACCGTTCGCCGGCCGGTGCGCTCGATTTCATCGGCGATCGGGACGCCGTAAGCTTCGTCACCGAGACGGAGAATGGCCAGAAGAATCATCAACTCGAAATCGGTGAGCGTGTCGCGGGGCATTTCATTGCTAATAGTGAAGAAATCACGCCGGCACGTCAAGGGGGTCTTTTGTCCCGACGAATTCGTCGGAACACGTTGATGAAAGTTGCGTCAGTCAGCCCGATCCGGTGTTCGACGCTCACCGAGAGTTCAGGAATGTTGGCACAACGCGATTACATGATGCGTGGCGACTTGTAGGTTACGCGGAACGTTGGGCGGTGACGAACGACGCTTACTCCATTGGCGAGGGCGTCGTTCGTCACCTTGGGTGTGTGTGCGTCAATTCAAGGCTGCATCATTGCTGCCGGGTGAAAACCGCGCGGTGACGTAAAAGTCCGCGCACATCAGTTCAGAGTACTGAGTGACGGCGGCAAGAAAGTCTCGGCCCGTTCAGAACTTCTCACTCGCGAGCCTCCCCACGCGTGCCGCCACGGCTCTTTGGTTTGCCAGCGTGACGAATCTCCAGGATGCGGCCGGCTCCGCGGGCACCGCTACGCTTCATTCCCGGGTTTGTACGTGCGGCCTTGTCGCACGCGGAGCGCAGGCGGAGTCACACGAGGAATGGGATGGACCGAATGGCGCGATGACCGCGACGTATGAAAGGCAGAAAAATTGCCGCCCTCGGTGACAAGCAACGAAGGCGGCCGAAGTGCGGGAAGAGTCGATAAACTCCTCAACCAAAACTACCGGACGGCGCACGAGTCAAACAATCGAACCAACGTCCCATTCCCCGACCGATACGGCCGTTGGCCGTACTGAAATGCAGATTTGTAACGGGATAGTTTCAGGCGCGCGGCTGTCACCCATGTGCGCCGAATGGACCCAACGTTTGTGACGTCCCTGAGTATTCCGAGTTGGAACCAAATCGCCAGCTTCCTCGAGTCTATGCGACAGCAACGCGATTCCGCCGGATTCGCGGCATGAAAAATGGACTCGATACGCTGTTCTGACGGAGAGCCCAGTCGGGAGCGATTGAAATCGCTGATTTTTCTACATTCGGCGGCGCTGCCTGCCCACTGATCGTTGCGTCCCTCGCAGACAGCTTCGATCATTTCGGTATCGGCCGCTAGAAAGAGGTCGACCACGAAACTCAGTGGCTGCAGGTAAGCGGCAGGATCCGTGTACGTGACCTCGATTCGCACACGGCCAGCAGTTTCACGCCGCCATCGCTCGGCATTCGGAAGTCTTCGGTATGCGGTAGCCCCGCGTTATTCAGCCACGTACGATCGTTGAAACCCACACTATCAATGACCGACGTATCGCCGTCCCCCGACCGACGGAATATCCCATCCCATGTTGGATACGGGGACGCTTCTAGCGTGCGACCGTCCGTGAAGATGTGCCGATAGGTTTGGTTCTCGTTCTCGATGACAAGAGCCGTCGGGGTCTGGAGAACGCGTTTCATTCCACGGAACGCCTCCGGTCCGGCGGGGACGCACTGATAATCGGGCCGGGTTCTGAAAAACTCGTCACGGCGCTGTCGTGCCACTTCCTTCGCCCACGGCAGCACGTCTGCCGCATGCGAGCTCGAACAATGCGATGAGAGGGCCGGGGCCTTGCCACAATCCCGAGAAGTCCGGCTTGCCGTCCGCTGTCCGGCGGTCCTCACTTGCACGAATCTGCTTGGCCCAGCGAACCAGCGATGCATAAACTCCGATGTTCATCCAAAAAAGGAGAAGCGTATATGAAGCGCCGACAACATTTCGGGGCCGGGACAATTCTTGTTCTTTGTGCTGTTGTTTTTATCGGCTCCGTCGGCGTCCGCTCGTTGCGAGCGGCCGACGACAATAGTGAGGAAGCGAAGGTTCGGATTGGTTTGGAGATTGCGCCGGTGCCTCTCAATCTGGCGCACAAGAATCGGGCGCTCGTTGGTCTGGGCAGCTACATCGTCAACGCCGTGATCGGTTGCAACGGATGCCACTCGGCGGGCCCGCCGACCCAATACCTGCCCGGCGGCAACCCATTCTTCGGCCAGCCAGAGGCGATCAATCCGGCGACGTACCTGGGTGGCGGCCGGGTTTTTGCTTTGACATCGACGATCAATATCGTCTCGCGCAATCTGACACCGGATCACACAGGGCTGCCGATCGGCGGCGATACGTTCGAGGAATTTCGCGAAACTATTCGAACAGGCGTAGATCCGGACCAGCTCCATGCGAACTTGCCGCCACCTTTCGCTGGGACACTACTCCAAATCATGCCCTGGCCGGAGTTGCGGAACATGACCGATCGCGATCTCCGGGCGATTTACGAATACCTGAGCGCGGTTCCATGTAACCCGAATCAGGGTCATGTCTGCTGATCGACCAAGTGATGAGGATGGGGCGCGACCAGCGCCTCACCTCAACGTCTCCAAGCTGACATTTCCTCCTACCGAATGACCGCGCCGACGCGCGTTCGCAGCGAGCGCGAGCACGGCAATCCCAATCATGACCGGGCGGAACGCCGGCTCGCAGCCTGCGGGCTTCGCACACGTTCGATGCGTGCGAACGGCGACGCAGGTTTGATGGCGTTGACCTGCCCCCTTTTAATCCGATCCGCCGCATAGAATGAGGTCCTCCGTTCAAAGGAGGACCGATGAAACGGAGCACGTACACCGACGAGCAGATCCTGGCGATCGTCAAGGAAGGCGAGGCCGGACGAAAAGTCGCTGACCTCTGTCGCTCGCATGGCATCAGCGAGCAGACGTACTACCGGTGGAAAGCCAAGTACGGCGGATGGAGCTGAGCGAGATGCAGCGCCTGAAGCACCTCGAGGACGAGAATCGCCGCTTGAAACAGATCATCCCTGAGCAGACGCTGGACCCAGGCTGAAGGCGGTGGTCGCAAAAAAATGATGACCCCCGCGGCTCGGCGCGAGGCGGTCGGGTGGTTGCAGACACGCGGCGCCAGTCAGCGGCGTGCCTGTCAACTGATTGGGCTCAGTCGCGCAACGTGGCAGTACCAGCGGCGCGATGATCCCGTCAACGGTGCGCTGTTGCATCGCCTTGCAGGCGCACGCTGCCGAGCGCCCGCGGTTCGGCTATCGACGGTTGCATATTCTGATCGCCCGCGAGGGCATGTGCGTGAATCACAAGCGCCTCTATCGTCTGTATCGCGCCGCCGGTCTCCAGGTGCGCCGGCGGCGGCGGAACCGGAGCACGCGCGGAGCACGCGTGCCGTTGCCGGTGGCGACCCATCGCGGTGAGCGCTGGTCGATGGACTTCACGCTTGACACGCTCGCGGACGGCCGCGCGTTTCGCACGCTTAACATCGTTGACGATTTCACGCGCGAGTGCGTTGCGATTGAGGTCGATCGGTCGTTGCCTGGCCTGCGCGTGACGCGCGTGCTCGATTGCCTACACGCCGCGATTGGCTTGCCCCAGACGATCGTCGTCGACAACGGACCCGAGTTTGCCGGACGCACGCTCGACGCGTGGGCATACGCGCGCGGCGTCACGCTGCGCTTCATTCGACCGGGCAAACTGATCGAGAACGCGTACGTCGAAGGCTTCAACGGCAAATTCCGTGATGAGTGCTTGAACGAACACTGGTTTCTGAACCTGGCTGACGCGAAGGCTGAAATTGAAGCGTGGCGCGTCGATTACAACAGCGTCCGGCCGCACAGCTCGCTCGCTGGTCGTACACCGATGCAGTTTGCCGCGATGACGGAGGGGGCTCGCCGGCTGCGGCCGGCTGGCCCTGATGAGGGCGCTAAACCCGAGGACCTCCAACCATCGATGGATCGGATGTAGGGGGCAGGTCATCGTGATTAACGATGCCGTCGAGAGCGCCCGTCATTGGTCGCGCGTCTGGAGACGAGGGCGACATCGGCGTGTTACTGCCGCAGGACACCGCAACGAGCAGGAAGAGCGCAACGACTACGCGGTGCACTGGAGCCAGCCGACGCAGGTTGCGAGTCCGTCGCGTCACGCTTGCGGTGCCAGTGATTGATCACTGGCTGAAGTGCTGAAACAACTGGAGCAGCGACGAGCTGAACTCCACGCAGCCGCAGTGAACAACATTCCCCAACTTAGCAAGAGCAACCATGGGAAACCGATCGCGCGGTAGCGAAAGTCCACGATCGACGTTCCTGGCTGCACCTGCACTGCGCGATACACGAAGTTCCCCCTCACGACCCTGCTCTCGCGCCCGTTGACGGTGACGTGCCAACTGCGAGACCAGGTATCGGTCACGAGCAGCCAGCCTGCCGCAGGAACATCCACTTGCAGGGTCAGTTGTGACGGGCGGTAGGACAGCACCTTGAAGGAGTTCAGACGCTCGGCCGGCGGCAGCGAAGTAATAACGGCTTCACACGTATCGGCGCCGACGACCTCCGACGCACCGCTAGCGGCGGCCTGCGGATGAACCACGATCGGCGGTGCCGCGAGTTTCGTTGCACGGCGGAGAAACAGCTGAAAACACTCCTCCGACCGATTGACGATTCCAACGGACCTGGAAAACCACAGGCGATCTGGACCCGTAGCACTGTCCGCCAGCACATCGTCGTACGAATATCGGCGCACCAGCGCGCCGGCTAAGCTGCTGTATCCGTGAATGGTCGGCACCTTCGACAGAAAGGTGAGATTGCCGCGGTTCTCGACGCGACGCATCAATGCGCTGGCCGTGAGGTCGATTGTCGTCCGATGCAGTTGATCGAGACTGCGCCATGTTTCGGGGTGCGGGTTGTACATCGTCGAGCGGACCAGTCGCGAGGTCGATAACGCGTCACCGGTCGCGAGCACTACGAACGCGACGGGAGCGACTTCGCGCCAACGGCTGCGGTTGACCCTCAGCCCTGCGAGTGCGACGACACAGAGGGAGATCCAGAGTCCGTATGCATGCCAGTTCGAGGCGCCTAGCGGCAGCGAGGTCGATCCGCGAAGCGCCACCATGACGTTGGTGTATGTCGCGAGTGCCGCGGCAGCGACGCAGACAACTGTGATGGCGAATCGTCGCCACATTTTCCGGTTCTGGTCGATCGTTAATGTGAGATCGCGCATTCCGAACATGCCGAGCACGGTAAGCGCGAAAATCGTGTAACAACGGAACAGGGCCGCTTGCCTGAAGTACCGAGTCGGCGGGACCCAGTCATAGAGCCAGCCCCTCAACGGCAGCGCGCGACCAAACGCGCAGCCAAGAAACAGTAGCGCCACAGCGAGGAGCCACCAACGGAACCCCGTGCCCCTGCGCTTCACGAGCGCGAATGCGGCAAACGCCGGAATGAGAACGCCGACGTAGACGCTTCGCATCGAGATGTCAGTGTATTCGTACAAATCGGCCAGCGAGAGCGAGGGGCTGGACAACGTGACGACGGCCGCAGGATGAAGCGCGTTGTTGAAGACCGCATCGTCACGCTTCATGGGTCCGGCTCGATCCGATACGTCAGGTCCTTCGACAAACAAGGGGACGTACGTCGGTGACATCACGGCGGCACCGACAAGCGCGACGACGATGTGAATGGCTGCGAGGCGTTTGAATTGATTGAACTGATGCGCTGCCTGGACGCGCGGTTCTTCATCAGGGCAGACTACGCGACCAACGCTCCACAAGACGGCGAAACAACCGTTCAGGAAGACGAGTGCCGGGTAGCCACCTAATCCCGAGAGGCCCAGGAGCGCTCCCGCTTGCACTGCAGGACGCAGGCTTCGCGTGGACATTGCGACATCGACTCGCCACACGATCCACGGAAGCAGCGAAATTGAATAGAGCAATGCCGTGTGTTCCGCGTTGCCGGTGTAGAAGCCGGAGAAACAGAAGGCGACAGCGCCGACAAATCCCACCCACGGCGGCGTGCCCAGGTGGCGCGCCAGCACGAGCATACCGGCGCCGCCGAGCAGCCAGATCGCGAGCCAGTACAGCGCGAACGCCAGCGGCGTACCCCCGAACAGCAACCCGAAGGCAACGACGGGCGGCGAGAACGATCCGAGTTGTGGCTCGAGATAGTCGGGAGAACCACCGAGTGTGAACGGGTTCCACAGGAGAAATGCGCCATTACGCGCGAAGTCGCCGACGAGCATGTAGTACGGCGCAAACAGGTCGATGCCGTCCCACATCGGCGCGGCGTGGCCGAGCAACAACGGCGTGTGCGGAATAAGGAGCGTGACTGCGAGGCCGATCCCCGCAATCGTCCATCGTGAACCGATCGGCGTGCTCCTTCGGTTCCAGATCAACACCGGCAATAATACTGGCCCACGGCGCGTTGGCACGTCCGTGGCCGTCCTAAGCCATGAACTCGCGAGTCCTGTGATGTAGGCACGTTGGCTTCCGCGCGCATTGCCGGACCGGTAGACGCCGGGCATGCGTCAAGGTTCGAGGGAGAACGCCAGGTCGATGGGCTTGGTGGTGAGGGTGTTGCCGTGAACAGATCCCGTCGCCGAGATACCGTTATCCAGACTACCGACGCGCCAGCCCCAGAATATTCCCAGTTTCCCTGCCCCTTCCCTGGCGCGAATTTGCAACCAGTAGCGGGTGCCCGCTGTGACTGGAAAAGGCATTGGTAGAACCGCGGTGTAATCGTAGTACGCGCAATCGGCTTCGTTCTGAACATAAACAACACCAGTCGCAGTGTGAGCGTCAAACGCAAATGCCTCGTGCGCTTCGCCAGCCGTGAGCGTCATCTGATACAGCATGCTGGTCGTCTGAGGAGTTCCGTTGCGGTCGGCGACAAACCAGATTTGGAATGCGCTTGTCGAGTCGGCACGGGGTGCGACGACCGGCGGCTGACCGGGAACTATTGGGTTGCAATAGCCGCCCTGCCACGACACCGCGCGGATCGAGGTTGACGTCGCACTGGTGAAGTCATCCAGCGAATAGGGCAACAGGTCAAGGAGGATGGGACTGTCGGTGTCGTACACCCACGAACCTGCAAGGTACAGCAACGACCGGTTCGTAGGAGCAAGGAGCGTGTTGTGAACCGCCGACACGGCATTCGGCGAGGGTTGAGTAATGCCACGATCTTCGGAGCCGCACCCCAAAAGGATGCAAGCTACGGCTGCATTGAGGAGACTACGTCTGCACACGACTGAATCATCCCTTTCGACGGTTGCAGCATACCGGCGGAGCAAAAGATGATCCTCGGGCTGCGACCGAAATTTGTTGACACGGCTGAATGAGAGATTGGTCACACAATCGCACATGTGGCGCGCCCGCGACATAAGCGGTGCGCGCGAGGTACACGCCGTTACTGACCTGCGATGTCGCGATGTCGCAGGACATCACTTGGCTTGGTTCCTCACGGAACCACGTCGGACCGGCTGGTCCTACGCGCACGCTCCAACTACCGAATCCGCGCCAGACGACGTCGCCGTTCACAACGCCTTCAGGAAAAAGCGGATCTGACCAGGCACCGCGGAGAAATGCGAACCAATCCAGATCGCGCTCCACTGATTCGTCAGGCGTTCGAGCTCTTTGCCAACGGACGCGATCAGCGGGCCGTGCTACGTGCGGTCAGCGCATCGGGCCTTGCCACGCGTGCCGGACGACAGCGCAATCGCTGAACAACCTCCTTCGCAACCCCGCGTACGCCGGACGCATCCAATCGCGCCGATGGAACAGTGAGCATGAAGGAGACTTTGACCCGATCGTCTCGGAGGCGCTGTACAGCGGCGTACAGGCCCGCCTTGCTGCCATCAACAGTCACCCGTCCGTACGACAGCAGGATGATCCAGATTTCCATTGCGCCGTTTTGTGCGATGCGCAGCCTGCGACACGCCTCTCACTGGCAGTCGTTCGCGTGGTCGCAGCGGCGTGTACCCGTATTACCACTGCCGGAACCGGTGTCGCGGTGTGGCCTCCCGCAAAAGCAGTCATCGAAGCCAAGTTTGTGGACCTCTTGGACTCCCTCAGGCCCCGACCGGAATATCTCGCTTTATTCAGGGCAATAGTGCTTGACGTCTGGCGACAGGAATGCCGTACGGCGGCAGATGTGGCCGCACGCCTCCGCGACCGTGTTTCGGCGCTGCAAGGGGACCTTCAAAGGGGTGAGCGACGCTTTCGTACTGGCCCGCTCGATCGATCGCGACACGTACAACGACATGAGGGACCCGCTCCGAGAGCAGTAGCGGCTGCGCAGTTGGAGCTTAGCGAGGCTCAGCTTCAGCAGCGGACGTCGAAGGAGTCCTCGCGTTCGCCGAGCACGTCATGGTTAACGCAACCGCGCTATGGATGAATGTCGCTGCTGACGGAAAGATGGCCCTTCAGGGGGCCCTGTTTCCAAATGGTCTGGAGTGGGATGGTCAGAAATTTGGAACCGTCGTAACGTGCACTGCGTTCAGCTACTTGCGGGAGATCTCTGACAGCACCGAAAGAGTGGCGTCCCTAAGCATCCCAAGTTGAAACCAGATCGCAGGGTTCCTCGAAACAATGGGCGCGATCCGAAAAATTCCCGTGCGCGGCGACTATATAGCGTCAATTGCTAATTGATCACCGCCGCATCTATCGCCCTGATCAGGGTCGCCCCGCTCACCGGTTTTCGAAACACAAAGGCGAACTCCGCCGCGTCGAGTTCGCGTGTGTCGGTGCCTGTCACCACAAGGATCGGGACGTTTCGTGTCTGCACGTGCGCTTTCAACTCCCGGTACACGTCGAGCCCATTCAGCTGCGGCAACATCAGATCGAGCACCACGACGTCCGGTATGAGACCCGCGTCGATGCGCTTCAACGCATCAACGCCATCGGCGACAGCTGTCACAAGGAAGCCGGCAGAGACGAGCTCTTGTCGATAGAGCTCCCGTAGGGGTTCGTCGTCCTCAACGATGAGCACACGAGTTCGCCGAAGCGGTTCCATTGTGGCAGTGAGTGTAGCGGATGTAATTACGTCCCCACCACGCCGATCCGACGCGACAAACAAACTGCGCGCATTTTGATGGGTGCCGGAACGTACATTGCGACAATGCGGGCGACTGCCGACGTTGCTACCGATACGAGCCGTGAATCACTACAGTCGCGCTAAGACCGCCAACGAAACGCATACACAGGCGTGCCGACCTTCTATGAATCCGTGCTGACGCGCAACCAAGAGAGCAGTTGAGGTGTGTGGATGAACGATTCGCTTGACTACTTACGATCGCAATCGGGCGATCGCCCCGAAGCGGCGCTGCGTCCGAGTGCATGTCCTGAGTGCGGCTCGCGGGCGCTCGGCACACTCGCGAAAGTGATCACCGCGGATACGTTCTGGCGATGTGCGGCGTGTGGGACGGTGTTCAACCGAAAGCGACGCCAGCCGTAAACACGCTGAACTACGACGTCGCGACAGGTCCTCATCGTCGCGACGAAGCGGACCCGGATCGGTCGCGCGGCGAAATGCGAGCACCGCCGTCGAGCGGCCGAACGGGCTGCGCCGATCACGTTCCGCCCAGCTATGCGATCGGCTACGCTGACCCGTCGATCCCGCCAGGTGGCATCGCATCGCGCGCAATGAAACTCGTCGTACTTTTCCTCGCCCATTACGACGCGTGACCGCCGAACAAAATCAGCTGTGTTGCACCGGGCGCAAAAGGTTCTCGCCTCCATTGGTCGCGATGAATGGATCCTGCACCTGAGCTATCCGCTGCGGCTGTTGACCTTTTTTGGAGTACCTAATGCCGCTATATTGCCATCAAGGATATGCGGCGTGGTGGATCAGCGGCCCCCTTCTGATCATGAAACCGAAAAATCTGTCCGCGAGGTTTGTCACAATTGCGGCGGCACGGACACGATTCTTATCAGTAGGTTCCGCTGGGACGGCAGCACGCACCTCAATTGGCGGTGTTCGAAATGTGATCACGTCTGGGTGACGCCCGAACGCCGCAAGGAACGACCGTAAGGATTTCAACTACGTCCAGTAACTAGCCATTGTCGAGACTTGCGGGGTCCTTAGCCCTTCTACCGATGTGCGCCCAGCTGAAGCCGCGCCGTCAACCCGATTCGGTTTTGTCCCAGAAGCGGAACGAACGTGACGCGCGCTGGCTGGCCGGCGCTATAGATGGTCCGATTGATCGCCTCGTCAATTGCGCCACCGATGGGCGCCCCCATCGAGAGCGAGAGGATGAACGGCAAGACGCAAACCAAGTCCTGGCAGGTCTGCGCGATTATGAGGGCGCCCGCGAGGCCGACGCCCGCACCTTTAAGAGTCCCATCTAACGTTGAGTCGTGGAGGTCGATGCGTGCGGCTGTTTGTTCGGTAAACGTCTTCCGCTCGATCCTAAAGTTCCAGCGCCGTCGTTCGACCTGGAGCTGATCGCCGACGATGGACACAACGCTCCACGTCGCCGTCCGGCCCTGATTCGGTTTGACGACAATGGCCTGTCCGACGCCGACTTGCAGCTGCTGGAACGTGTGAACCGGCTCCTGCGCGGCAGCGACTTGTGCGCTGGCGACAAAGGTAGCAGCCAAGATGAAGAGATTGCGAATCGTGACGTGCGTGCTCATGCGAAAACAGTATTCGGTCCCACTCGCGAAGTCCTGATGTCATTCCTGAAAAGTTCTGAATGTAACGGTCTATCGAATCTCGGAGAGGACCATGCGATCAGCACTCCCGCTCGTAATGTGCCTGCCCATCCTCGTCCTAGCGTGCGGCGGGGATGCCGTAGCTCCGGTCAGCCCCAGCGCGCCAGCTTCAAGTCCGCCGATAGCCCCCGTGACGCCAACCGTCACGGTATCTGGCCAGGTCACGAGTCCAGTCGGCAGCCCCATTGCCGCACCTCGTGTGGTCGTGTATCCGCTCCGGCTTTGGGGCCCGTGGTATGGACCGTGGGGCCGAGGCAGTGATGCGGACAATGCGGGTCGGTATCGCATCACTAACGCACCGCAAGACCCAGGTACGATCTTCGTGCGCGCCTGGAAGGATGGATACGTGCAACAGTGCGCGAAAATCGTCACACTCGCGACCGATACAAACGCGGACCTGACGCTCACTCGGAAAGAAGACGTCGTGATCACAGCCCTGCCGACGTCCGCGGCGACTCGGCAGATCAGCGGTACGGTCTATACCCTGCGGAACAACGTGCGTGCACCGGTTGCCGGCGCCTGGGTAGGCTGGGAGCCCCTCCTCGATACGGTTATCGCTGACACCATCACTGATTCGCAGGGGCGGTATCGATTGTGTGAGCTGCCGATTGATCGCGTCGATAGTCTGTTTGCAGAGCGGATGGGCAAC
>Ga0310811_10000335_pt1 | contig 64320 bp, 61 predicted proteins | sample YCmetagenome_FD_207642 | JGI IMG/M metagenome (GOLD analysis project Ga0310811, IMG submission 207642) | Soil microbial communities from experimental microcosm in Duke University, North Carolina, United States - YC | ecosystem: Engineered > Artificial ecosystem > Soil microcosm > Unclassified ... | reverse complement strand
TCTTGGCGACGGGCTCCCCCAAAGGCGTAAAGGTGAGTGTTGTCACCGATTTACCCATAGCTTCATCCCAGCGGGAAGCCGACCGTTCGATAGATGCCGCACTGTACTCACGGAGCACCATACGGCCCAGGCCGTATTCTCGGTCTCCAAAGCTTAGAGATAGTTCTTTGCGCTGCGAAATAACCTGCGTACTCTCGACTCGAAGATCAGCACCATCTGGCGAGTCCAGGAAATCAGTATTCACTTCCACGCTAGCCCCGTCCCAGCTCCCGCTGATCACCTTACCTTCAAGGAGATCGTGAGCATTTACCAGCTCCTCGTACTCACCATAAGTCATAGACGGAGGTGCCGGGAAGTAGATTCCGGTCAGGAGTTGCACCTTGGCAAGCATGGTGGCCACTTTAAGGTTTGCTCGCACGGACTCGTTAGACTCATTCGCCGTGGGAATCGGCGGACCGAGTGGAATATCAGCATTGAGCACCAGGAACTTATTCCCGTCCCTCATCGCGTCAAGGAATGCGAGAGGTGGTACAAGAGCAGCCGGAAGCTGGCCATTCGCGGATTCTTGAGAAAGCTTAAAGGTGAGGTGAAGCGTATTGGTAACAATGTCGATTCTAAGCTGAGCCGTGAAGGCGCCGCTCGCATCGTGTAAGCGAATTTCGCCACCGCGCTCGCCGCGCGTCGGCTTATCCGCGACCATTGGCAGATGTGCCAACGATAAGCCCAGTTGAGACTGCACCCAAAAGCTGACGTCCAAGTCTGCGCCTTCGACGAGTACGCCGCTCAGCTCCAGTTGACCACTCGGCATCGTGCCCGAGATTAGCGATAGCCCGTCGACGGTCAGAGACTCAACATACTCCGCAGGGATAACGCTCTTTGCGCCGTAATTAATGGAGTCCTGAAGTGCCGAAAGGGCCGCCCGCCCGGGTTCCGTATCAGGAAAATTGAAAGACGGAGAAACTGAAATCGGCGCATCATGTTCAGCCCCCGCGTAGCGCGGGGTTACCGCCACTGCCACGGCTCCCTCGGCGGTACAGCTGAAGCCGAAGCCGTAGTGCGGGCTCAGTGAATTAAAGCGCGCGGTTAGAGACCTCAGCCGGTCAATCGCATCCGAGACTCCAGCATTGAAAGCTGCCGCCTCCGCGTTCAGTTCCCGCAGGATATCGAGTGTTTCATCAGCGGCATGGTCAATATAATACCGAGGCAGCTCGGGGAACAGGGCCATTTTTCCGTCAAGCCAGTCTTTGTCAAGCCAGGTGCACGTAAATGGGTATTCCTCGACCATCTCATCGAACCATTCCCGCTCGGCCGGAGTCGAGTTGATTGGAACGACCAGGTACCAGGCCGCTGGGTTGTGTTTAGCAGCATTCTTCAACGAGTTTGCTACTTGCCTTCTGCGCCCTTTTTCTTTTGAGACTCGGCCAGTAAAGCTCTTGAGCTCGTAGATCTCCAGGCGTCCGGGGATCGGGATCTGTACGTCTCGTCCGTCGTCACCGCCACTGCCGTCGATACGTTGCGCCTCAGGATTCAGGCGGCTGAGGAGCACCGAAACCATGTCTTCGTATACGCCGAAAACTTGTGGGTCGGACCAATCGATACGCCTAGGACGTGGCATCGTCTCACCTCGGTCAGCACGGTTAGCATCGTGATCGTAGTCGCTCCTGGGTAGGCGTGCTGAATCTTCGGGTCGGCGTTCCGCAACCAGCGGAGGCGTGCCGGCGGAGTGCGGCGCGGTGATTGATGCTGGATGTGGGATGCGGGGCGCCGCTGCCGTGCCAGCGGCCTGGCGAGCACGCGGAGTTGAGCCATGCGGGAGCGTGCTCGCCCAACCTGGCTAGATCTGTTCCCATTCGGCGGATGCTGCGGCGGTGGTGTCGGTCTCGATCATCAGGACGCGGCCGGTGGTGGTGCAGGTCGTGGTGCGGTGTTCGATGACGGGGGTTCCGGCCGGTAGGTCGAGGTCGTTGCGGGTTTCAGGGGCGGGGTTGAGGATGACGCGGTACGGGGTGCGGTAGTGCAGGTTCCCGTAGTGGTCGGCGAGTGCGGTCACGAGGTCGGCGCGGTCGCCGTAGGCGTCGGGTGCGGGCACGATGCCGAACAGGACGGGCATCGGGACCATGCGGGTCATGCGCACGAGCGCTCCGGTGATCCGGTGCTCGCAGAGTTCTTCCTTGACGTACAGCCGGGTCCGGGGCGCGATGTCTAATACCGCTGCGGTCTCGGCGGTGGCCGGGAACCGGAGGTCGCTGGCGCGTATAGGGGTCAAGTCGCGGTAAGGGTGGGCCGGGTCGCGAATGACGGCGGGCCGGGCCGCGCCGTGTCCGATGAAGCTTCCCCGGCCGTTGACGGTGACGACCACGCCGGTCGTGCGCAGTTCGGCGAGTGCTTCGCGCAGGGTGTAGGCGGAGAGGCCGAGCAGATCGCGCAGGGTGGACTCGGGCGGTAGCTTGTCGCCTTCGCCGAGTCCGGCGGTCTGGAAATAGCGCTCGATGTCGGCGGCTGCCTGGTGTCCGCTGCGCCGGGCCGGTCCCGGCTTGCGCCGGTTCACGTGCTGGTCGCAGGACTCGGCGTCGTTCTGACCTGCGGTCACATCAGGTCCCCTCGTGTACGTGGCCGTGGCCGTGGACGGACGGCGCAACGCTCGTGGCGTGCGCTATCCGGACGTCTGCGTTCAAGGTACAGCGTCGGCTATGCGCCGTACACCTGCACCTCTCTCGAAAGAGCTTGCATCTTCGTAAAGGTGCCCCGTAACCTTTACGGCGTTGCTCGGTCCATCAGGGATCGGGGACGTTCTAACAGGGATCGAAAATGCGTGTCTACCAGACACATCATCAGGGTCATTGCGGCTACGGCGTCGGTCGTGGTCACGGGGTCGCTGCTCGCCGCGTGCGGCGGGGGCGCTAGCAGCAGCAAGGGCGCGAACGGGGGCGCCTCGTCTAGCGGGGTGGTCGTGCAGGCGGGGCAGGGTTCCCGGCTGTCCGGGAAGTACGACGCGATCGCGATGTGGGGGTGGGTTCCGTCCGGGCTTTATCCCTCGGACATCACGGAGACCTCGGACGGCTCGTACAACACGAGCGATTCGCTCGTGGTCAACAAGCAGCACGATCTCTCGTCGATGACGTGCGCTCAGGTGCTGAACTACGCGGGGGCTCCGGGCTACGGCGAAGAGGCCTACCTCGTCGACACGGGCCAGAACGCGGCCGGTACGAACCTGTACAGCTACGGGGCGTACGAGTTCCCGACGGCTGCGGAAGCCTCGGCGTTCGTGAAGGCGGAGGCTGAGCGGTTCGCGTCGTGCGGGTCGTTCTCGACGGTGGAGTCGAGCACAACGGTTCAGGCGACGCTGTCGGTCGGCCCGACCTCCGACGCGCAGGTCGCGGCGGCGGATACGTCCACTGATCTGCGGCTGACGGCAAGCACGAGCAGCAAGACGAACGCGGGCGAGATGGTGTTGGCCGCCGACGGCAACGTCGTGGTTCTCGCCTCGTCCTCCACGCTCGGTTCGGCGGTCCTGCCGACGGAGGTTTCGGACGCGAAGGTCGCCGAGACGCTGCTGACGGCGTTCGCCGCGCAAGAGGCGGTCGCGGTCCAGGCTTCGGCCGGTGAAGCTTCCGCCAGCGCTTCGGCGGCGGCCACCTCTTCGGGGGATCGCATCCGGCTCTACTCCACGGATGCGATCCGGGCGGGGGGTGCGTCGTGACGATGCGCAGCATCCCGGTTGACCTCGGACAGCTGACCATGATGATGGTCACTTCGGCGCCGGAAGTTCGGGTGGACTTGAACACGGGCGAGGTGCGCACCGACCGGACGACCAAGCTGCCCCTGTTCCTGGTGGGTCTGCTGGTCAAGGTCGAGGGCGAGCGGCGGGCGTACGTGCTCGACGTGCAGGTGCCCGGCGAGCCGGTGGGCATCGTGGAGGGCTCGTTCGTCGAGGTCGAGCACATGGAGGCGGTCCCGTGGGACCGCGAGGGCCGCTCGGGGGTGACCTACCGGGTTCGGGCGATGAGGCCGGCCACGGCTGCGGCTTCCTCACCTGCGGTTTCCTCCGATCCGGTCCCCGCGCCGGCCGAATCGTCGGCAGGCTCGGGTCGGGGTTCTCGGGGTGGTGGTAGCTCGTGACGGCCGCCGCTGGTCAGGACGATGAACTCGACTACATCGGCAAGCTGATCGATGCGCTGTCGCTGATGCGGGGCAAGCGCGATGAGCGCCGGGAGTACCTGCCGGGGCTGTGGCTGCTGACGGTGCGTTCGATCGCCTCGGCGCTGGTGGTCGAGACGACCGCGCGGTACGGGCTGTACTGCGAAGAGCTCGGCCAGGTCGAGCTTTACGAGACCGAGGCTGACCGCGATGTGGTCGCCGAGGTGCGGCGTGTGGTGCTCGGCGAGGACGTGCCCCGGCCGGGTATTCCGGTCGCCCAGGTCGTCACGATGCTCGGGGCGCTGGAGAGTTGGCCGGGCGGTGGTGGCCGGTGACCACGCAGAATGAGGCTGAGACGGCGGTCGAGGTGACGTGCCGCTACATCCGGGGCCTGGAGCCGACGCTAGCGGTTCTGGAGGGTATGCCGGTCACCGAAATCGGTGTCACTGGCACGCTCGCCTACGTGGCGGGGGTGGCGCAGCTCCTGAGTGAGCGTGCGCTTCGGGCCTACGGTCTGGTGCGTGAGGCGCGGGGTCTGGCTGCGCTCATGGGCGCGTTCCCGGATACGTTGCTGCTCGCCGAGATCGCCGACAGGTTCGAGGGCACGGGCGGGGGTGATCCGGGTGACCTCGGATGAACTCGCGTCCGCGCTCGGCGCGCTGATCCGTGCCGTGGACAGTCTCGTGACAGTCGCGGCCACGTTGGATGCGGAGGTCCCGGCGTACTCGGTCGGGGGTCTCGCGCTAGCGGTGGCCTCGCTCGGCGAGCACATCGTGAATCGGGGCCTGGAGGTCCACGCGATCGCAACCGGATTGCGCGGCGAGATGCATGCTGAGGCGGACCTCGCGGCCCCGGAGGTGCTGCGCTACGTCCATAACCTGATCTCGACCGGCAGTGAGCCGGGGCGGGAGGTGGGGCGGTGGAGCTGACGCAAGAGCAGAGGCAGGCCGGGCGTGACCTCGCGCATGCGGCGCGCCTGGCGAGCACGGTTGCGCAACAGCTGCTGACCGCCGGGACGCGGGAAGAGATGGCGGCGCCGCTGCTGGGGCTGATCGGGCAGTTCGCCACGGTGCGCGACGGGGCGGCGGAACTGTTCGTCGAGGTCACCGAGTCCGGAGGGGAGGGGTAGCCGTGCATTACGCATCACCGGGTTTCTGGTTCCTGGTGGTGGCCGTGGTGTGGCTGGCGGTGGGAGTGGTCACGAAGGATCGCTCCCCCCGCTGGCACTGGTACACCGTCGGCTACCCCCTGACGTGGGCGCGGATCTCGTGGTCCTGGCGCCCGCTGTGCATCGAACGCGGTCTCGCGATCTCGCGGACGGCCGGTCGGGTCCGGGTCGGGGACATGATGGTGCGCGGTGAGGACCTGCGCCCGATCGTGCCCCGGTTCTGGATCGGGCGACCGACCCCGGCCGGCCTGACGGTTCGGGTCCGGCTGCTGCCGGGCCAGACACCGGAGGTCTACGCGCAGGCCTCGGAGGCGCTGATGCACGCCTGGCGCGTGCACGGTGTCCGGGTCTTGTCCAAGACACGCGGCGTGGTGCTGATCGAGGTTTTTACGAGCGACCCTCTCGCGGGGGTGATCATGCGTGACCCCGCGCTTGATCCGGTTCTCGCGGAGGGTCCTGCCGATCGCGCCGTCTTGGCGCTGCTGGCCGGGGTCACCGAGCAAGGCCGCTCGTTCATCGTGAACCTGCGGCTTCTCCCTCACTACCTGATCGTGGGCGCTACGCGCTCGGGCAAGTCAACGCTCGTGCACGCGTTGATGTCCCGGCTGGCGCCGCAGAACGTGGCGCTGCTCGGGATCGATCTGAAGTACGGGATGGAGCTGAACGTCTACGCGCCGCGCCTGTCGGGTCTCGCGATCACGCGGGCTGAGGCGGTCGCGATGCTCTCGGGCCTGCTGGATCGAGCTTTTGATCGCATGGAGGCGTGCCGCCGGGAGGGGGTGCGGGCCGCGTGGGAGTTGAAGGACCCGCCCCCGCCCGTGATCGTGCTGGTGGACGAGATCGCGGAGCTCTACCTGATCACGAACCCGCGGGACCGTGAGGAGATCGCTCTTCGGGATCAGGCGGCGACGCTGTTGCTTCGGCTCGCGCAGCTCGGCGCGGCGGTGGACATCCATCTGATCGTCTCCGGGCAGAGGTTCGGCGCGGATCTCGGGCAGGGCGCGACCGCGTTGCGTGCCCAGCTCGGCGGACGGATCTGCCTGCACGTCAGTGATCCTGAGTCGGCCGTGATGGTGCTCGGGGACGTGTGGCCTACGGCGGTGGCGGTCGCGCAGATGATCGGCGCAGACCAGCGCGGGACGCTGGTGGCGGCGGACGGGAACGGCGGGTGGGTGCGTGCACGGGCGATGCTCGTGGACGCGGCCGACGCGGCCGATATCGCCCGGCGTACCGCCCGGCTGACCCCGGTTCTGGAAGGGGTCACGCTGCCTGAATACGCGGGTGCGGGCGGGGGTGATGCCCTGTGACCTCGACGGTGTTGGACATTCCCGCGCTGCTGTTCTTCGCGATCCTGTGCGGTCTGATCCTGTGGTCACGGCGGGTGCACTGGCTCGAAGCGCTGTGCTTCGTGTGCCTCGGGCTGTTCCTGGCGGGCAACGTGTTCGGCGAGTCGCTGCGCGGGATCGTGCTGGATCTCGGGTCGCTGTTCGGGGGTGGCCGCTGATGCAGGGCTATGACCCGAACTGGGCCGGGTTCCTGAACCGGCTACGGGAGGCGGATCTCAACGCGCCGCGCCTGTGCGGGCGGTGCGGGGGCCGGGGTGAGCGCCGGGTGTGGTGGCGCAAGGCGTGGAAGGACTGCCGGGCGTGCCACGGCACGGGCGGCGCGGTCGATGACGAGCGGGCGTGGACGAGGGGGCGGATCAGGAGATGAGCAAGGGACGCAGCAACAACCGGCGTAAGCGCAACTGCCGGGTGTGTCAGAACCGGGGCATGGTCTGGCACCGGGGCCACAGGCGCCGGTGCAAGGCCTGCTCCTACTACGCGGAGAAGCAGCCGAGCGACGGCTGATCAGAAGGGACGCTGAGGAGGGGCCGGGCCGCTGTGCCTGGCCCCTTCGGGCGTATGACAGAGGGCTTGGAAAATGCATGTCCAGGAAGAACATCGCCATTGGCCGAGGGCCTTGCGCCTCTAGGTGGGATGCGGGCCGGCGGGACCGCGGCGCCCCGAGCCGAGCAGAAGGTGAGCATCGCGCGCCGCGGTGCTGCCCGCCCAGCGGACTGGCGAGCACACGGGGTGTGGACCCGCGCCGGACGGTCCGGGGGTGGTCGGCGTGAGCGGGCTCGGGCTTTCGGTGGAAGCGTTTGGCGCGGATTTCCGGGGTTGGGTGCGGGAGCTGGAACGGCTCGGCGGCTGCTCCTCGCCGGTCTACCTGATGGGCCACAGCATCACCCGAGATAAGAGCACGGGCGCGGTCGTGCATGCGTTCTACTCGGCCGACATGCCGTTCGGCGTGCTGATGTTGCCGTGCCGGAATCGGCGTCAGGGCGTGTGCCTGCCGTGTTCGCTGATCCACAACGGGGACAGCTTCCACATCGTGCGGGCGGGGATGGTCGGTGGCAAGGGCGTTCCGGCGTCAGTGCTCACTCACCCGTATGCGTTCGTGACGATCACGGCGCCCTCGTTCGGAGCCGTGCACCGGATCGGCACGGGCGGGCGCTGCCATTCGAACCGCGAGCGGCCGGTGTGCGGGCACGGGCGTTCGGCCGCGTGCTGGGCAAGCCACGTGAAGGGTGATCCGCTGATCGGCGGGCCGCTGTGCTTCGAGTGCTACGCGTACCAGGACGCGGTGATCTGGAACGCGTCGGCCGGGCTGCTGTGGGTGCAGTACGTCAACCGGCTCAAGCGGGAGATCGCGCGGCTCGGCGGGCTGAACATCTCGTCCGGCGAGGTGCGTCACCAGCTGCGGGTGTCGTATGTGAAGGTCGCCGAGTTCCAGCGGCGCGGCGCGGTGCACTTCCATGCGGTCGTGCGTATCGACGGGCCGGACGGTCCGGGTGATCGGCCTCCGGGCTGGGCGTCGGCGGAGCTGCTGGCGGAGGCGGCCAGGGCGGCGGGACCGCGTACGACGGTCGGGGCCGCGCAGGTCGGTGGGGAAACCCGCATCATCGGCCTGGGCGCGGAGCTGGATGTCCAGCAAATCGGCGGGCCGAACAACATGACCGATCAGGCGGTCAGCTCGTACCTCGCGAAGTACATCACCAAAGACGACGGCCACGGCCTGATCTTGCCGCGCCGGGTGCTGACCCGGAAGGGCATCGGCCTGGTCTCGCGCGGAGCTGTGACCGAGCATGCGCGTACGCTGATGCGCTGCGCGTGGGACCTGGGCGGGCTGCCGGAGCTGGCGGACCTCCGGCTCCGGCAGTGGGCTCACCAGCTCGGCTTCCGGGGCAACGTGGTGACCAAGAGTCGGCTCTACTCCACCACGTACGGTGCCCTGCGCGACGCGCGGGCGGGGCACACCCGCGAGACTGCGGGCCTGCCTGCTCTCGATGCGGCCGAGACAGTGACGGAATCGGTGTGGCGATTCGTCGGCGCCGGACACTCACCCCAACTCGCGGAGATCGCGGCGGGCATCGCGGATGCGACGGCGATGCGGAAGGGGCCGCGCCCCGAGTGGCTGGGGTGACAAGCAGCATGCACGCGCATCCATTACTGGATTTTGGCAAGGTACTTGATTACCGCGTCAACAAGATCACGGGCTTCGGACGCGTTTCTGAATAGCTCACGCTCAAGGACAACGCGAAGCCAATGCGCTTTATTGTCGCCTCTCACCTCCGGATGGAAACGCTCAAGCTCCCCAATCGGAACCAAGAAGATGCCGATTTCGCGCAGAGCATAATTGAGCTCGTCGAACGACGTTACCGCCTGCCCTGAGAGCGCGCCCCGGCCTGACACCTTGACGTCTTTCCACCCGCTCTCCGCTTTAATCGCCGTAGAGATCTTGCGGATTTCGGCGGCCGTCATCTCTCCGCCTTTCGTGCCATCGAAGAGAGAACCGACAAGTGCCTTCACTGTGAGCCGGTCTGGCTTGCGCGTTTTCTGGTTGACCGCACTTACTACGTCGTTGCGCCACGCCTTGAGCTCGTCAGGGTCTCCACCACATGCGGTTACGAGACCTTCAAAATCGGCGTCGGCGCATAAGAAATCGAAATCGACGATACACGCGACGGGCGCGTTTGCGGAGTGAAGGGCCTCGACTGCTTTAGGGAGCCGATTCTTTCCATTGCAATGTGTGAAATGGGGCGTGAATGAGCGAAACCCGGTATCGTCCTTGTGCTCAAGATCGCTGAGCACGGCCTGGTAGTACGTGCAATCCGAGTCCGCCTCACATAGAACGGTGCCGTCCGAGAATAAGCCGTCGACGACATTGCAATAGCGGATCAGCGGGTCGTCGAAGATTGGACGAACCGTTTCCGGTGCCACCTGAACGGCCTTGTTGCCGCCTGGTGACCGCGTGACACGGACAATGGAGACGTTTCCGGATGTTCGAGAGGCAGCTGTGATGCCGTCGATAATGTCAGCGCTATGCGTGGCGATGATAAGTTGGGTGTCGGTGCCGTGGAGTTCCACAAGCAGGCGCCCGAGGAGTTTGGCCTGTGGCGGGTGCAGGAACGCTTCCGGCTCGTCGATTAGGATGATCGGATGGTCGGCGGTGGCGATAGAGAGCAGGATTCCGAGAAAGGCCCTCATTCCGTCGCCTTGATCCTGCCACAGTGGCAGGGATCCAATTTCATCCAGATAGGCCCTACTGGCAGGCTCTACGGTTTCGGCCGCTTGCACTGTCCCGACGTGAAGCGTAATCGAATTGCCATTGTACCGGTGGACTGTTAGCGGTGCACCAAAAGCGCGCATGGTGCGCTTGCTGATCTCGGCTTCAAGTGCCCTATCATCGAAAAGTCGTTGAACGGGCGTGCTGGCCATGTCGCGGTACGGATCCCAGCGTGTGCCGGCGAACGGGAATCCCAAACGACCCTGCGTCTCCAAGTGCGCAAGCAAAAGGCCGGTCAAGTTGTTCCAACCGAAGTTGCCGGTCCGGTTTAGCCAAATCTGTCCAATTCGCTCCGCGGTGATGCTCTCTTTCTGGTAGCGAAAATGCGGCTCAAGCGCTGTCCCATAAGGGTAATCACCCGGCGGGTAAATGCCGTAAGACCGGCCGAACCGCTCGAAGAGATCCTGATAGATACCCGACTGCTCCATCTCGAAGCGTGCGACAGACTTGTGCTGCTGCAGTTGCGTAGGAGGATTCCCTGACCGCGCAATTGATGCGATGTCTCTCAAGATCGCGCTCTTGCCGGAATTATTCGGCCCAACCAACACCGTCACGGCGCTCGTCGCATCGAACTCGTCGCCGCTGGTGAGCGTCACTCTTCCGATCCTGATTCCCATGGTCGCATGGTACGCCGCGCCTCGGAGGCGATGCGGCCTCTTTTTGAGGGTGTTGCGGAACGGGTGGAGGGGGGCAGCGCTCAGGTCTCTGCCGCGCTACTCTGCTTGTCGACATGGTGTCGATCGTTCGTTGAGCCATCGATCAGGCAGCCGGTGCGACTCCGGCCGTCGTCTCAGCGATCCTCCTTGCACTGCACGTCATCGAAGTTATTTGGCACATGACACCTGAAGGGAAGCGCCAGAAGTTCACAGAGCGAGTCCGAGAGGGGGCGCACCGATTGGACCTTGAGTGGTTCGGTCTCGGGGTCGCCTTGATGGGCGTCGCGGGTAGCGTTTACCACCTGATCGTCGCTGAGCGAGCGATCGGTCACCCTGTCACACGGCGCGGACATCGCGCACTCAGGCAGCGTCCTTATAAGAAGCTGAGTCCCTATGCCGGCTATACACGCACTAGAACCCGGCCCCCACCCGTCCTCGTCGCGCTTTGACTTCACCCCAGCGGTGGCCAACTGCGCGTCGTTGAGTCCCGCAAGGGGGCCGCATTCGCGTCGCAAGATCATCCCCGGCCGCAGCGCAAGGCCAGGGCACGCGGGCTGGCGGCCGGGCGCTCCCGTTGTTGAGCCCCGGAGGGGGCCGCTGCGGGCCGCAAACGATCACCCCCGGCTAGAGACGCAGTAGCCGGGGGTGTCGCAAGTCTCTTCGGGCTCCGTACGCGTTCGCCCTGGGGGCGGCCTAGGCGTAGTAGAGCGCGTCAATGCCCTGGTTGACCTCAGAGAGCGTGACCGGCTCGCCTGCCTCGTCGTCGGCATCCTCGTCGGTCTCGTCGTCGGCGCACATCTCCGCGAACGTGTCGCGCAGGTGGTCGGGGATCGAGCCGGAAGCAAGTCGAACAAGCACCTGCGACTGCGGCACGCGGGACTGCGCCTCGTCCTCCTCGATGATCTCGGCAGCGTCCTGGTCGGCCTCGGCGCGAGCGCGATAATCCTCTTCGGCATCGATAAGACGCAGGTGCTCTTCCCACGATTCCTGGCGCGCATCCCATGCGGCGTCAGCGTCAAGGAAGTGGAAAACGACCCGCCGCGCGGCGTCCGCATCGAACAACTCGACGTGGAAGTCGTAAGCAGCCATCAACTCCCTACGCTCATAGTTGCTCTTGGCCGCGTACCACTGATCCGCGACGGTGACCCCAGTCGGCCGCCAATACGTTCCGGCCGGCCGCTGCGGCACGGTCTTAAGCTCCTGAATCGTGTTGGTGAGCCGCATGTACTCCCGCCGATACCAGCCAGCATCCTCATCGGAGTCATAAAGCCCTGCGTTGCGGTCTTCGCGTAGACGATTGCGTTCCGCAACGACTTCGGCCAATCGGGCCGCACTGTCGCTGCCTGGGTCAAAGACTTGCTCAAAGAGCGGAATTCCCCCGCAGATGGCCAAGAACTCCGCCTCCGCCATGTCGTCAAGCTCGCTCATGACGATAGTGGGAGACGGCTTGCAGCGCTCTCCACCTTTAAGCATCTTCTCGCGAGCCCTGCACTCATAGGGTATAAGCTTTTCCCCGCTCGTCCTCTTCCAGGGAGATCCGGCATAGAGACGGTTCCCGCATCGGCCGCAGGTCGAAATGCCGATCAACAAGTGATCCGTCTTAGGCGCGCGGGGCTTCTTCCTCGGCGTGCGTGCAAGCTTTTCATTGAGCGCAACATGCTTCGCGTAGTCCCACATTGGCGGAGCGACCCGAATGGGCCGGCCGCGCTTCGCGGGATCGTCACTCACGTCAAGGACTGGCTTGCCCTTGTACATGAGATATCCCTGCGTTGCTGGGCTGATCAGGATTCCCCGGAGCGACGTTCCCGACCAGGGAGTACCCTTCGGCGCGAGTCCACGCAGCACCCTTCGGTAGTCGTCGGGGGCTAGAACTCCTTCCCTAGTGAGGCGCTTGGCCTCCGTGAACTGGGTGATTAGGCCCGTCTCGTCTGCCAAAATACGATCGCCGACCGGCCCGAGATAATCTAGAATCACCTGGTCCACGGCAATATGATCGATCTTTCGACCCTCGCCCACGCGAACATATCGGTAGCCGTGGCTGAGCTTCCCGTACTTACGCCCAATGCGTCGCATATTCTCAGCCGTATCCGAGGTACGACGCTGGGTGGCTCTCAACTCCATCTGAGCACCCATCGCCTGAATCTGGAAAGTCTGCTCGTCCACCTGGTCATAGAGATTCCACGGACCATGGTGCCCACGAGTGATAATCAGCTTCCCCGCATCCCGCAGGAAACGACCAACGACAAGCACGTCAACCAGTTCGCGGCCAATCCGGTCAACCGCGGACGCCACAATCCCATCGTAGGCGCCTTTCGCGTCCTTGAGCCAAGGGCCGATCCCCTTGCGATCAAACGGGTTCGTTGCCCCCGACACATCTAGGTCAACCGCCCAGCCGATGATGTGCCCCCCATTTGCTACCGCCTCTTCCCGGCAGTGCTGGGCCTGCTTTCCGGGCGAATCGGTGGTCTCCGTCAACGACGAAAGCCGGATCATCGCGACCAGGCACTTGCCGCACCCGTCATACGGCGTCGTGCTGAGATCGACTCCTTCAAGCCCCTGCATGGGTACCATTGTCCTCTGCCTTCCACCAATGATCGATTGGTTTATGGCACCTAATGCAGACTCCAGACATGGAGTCTCATGCGACGAGCCTATCTAATACATCTCGCACTGATTTCTCCACAGCCGCCACGCGTCGAGGCGCTGAACTCTGGGGAACGTCCCAGATGCGTTCTCCGTCCCCATGCGAACCGACCGTAGCCGGGCTCTGATATACACGCATCTCAGTCGCCCAGGAGGTGGAACGCCACGGCCCCGGCCATCGTCCAAGTGGCATGAAGCGACGCCTGGCCGACCCTCTGGTCCCCGTAGCCCGCGTCACCGCCGTGGGACTGGTGGCAGCAGCAGCAACCCTCGCCGCCACCCAGGGCCTCACCACCCACGTCTCGCCCCAGCCCGCCACCGGCCTGACGCCGTCATCCGCCTCAACCGCGATCGCGAAACTAGTCGCCATCCCGGACTACCCGGACCAAGCCGCGCGCTCGTCCAGGTCCATCTCGGCGACAATCACCGAGCAGACCGAGATCAACCGCGTAGCCACGCTCATCAACAACTTGCCTCCCGCACCCACAGGCGTTTTCAACTGCCTCCTGGACACCGGCGGCGGTCTCACCCTGAAATTCGAATCAAACAGCGGCACAGTCGTCGAGCAAGCCGTCATGGACGCAACCGGCTGCGGCGGTACGAGGATCACCATCGCCGGCAAGCAGTCGGCCCGCGCCAGCGGCGAAGACACGATCCAGCAGGTTCAGCACATCCTCGGCACGAACTGGCAGGTCGGGCTTCTCCTGCCGCATTAGCCCGCGTCGCCCACGCCTATCACGGCCCTCAACTGCCGGCGGAAAGCCTCGGCCGCCGCGTCCTCAAGCGGGCTGACGAAGCGGCGCTCGGCCTCGTCGCTCGCCTTCAGCGCGTGCAGGAACAGCTCGTGGCCGCTCTCGGTGAACTCGACGACGTTGCGGCGCCGATCCTCCTCGAAGGGCCGGCGCACGACCACCGACTTGGCCTCCAGCGCGTCGATCAACGCGACCATCGTCGTGCGGTCCACGCCGAGCCTGCGCGCAGCGTCCTGCTGCGACGTCGGACCCATGGCGTCAAGGACCACGAGACAGCCCAGCTCTCGGCCGTTCAGGTTATAGGGCTCCAGGGCGACCGCCGTTAGCTCGTTCAGCCGCTGCTGGGCGTGTTTCAGCAGGTAGCCGAGCCGGTTGCTGAGCTCGGCGCCCGGCTCGTCCGGCGTCTGATCGACCGAATCCACAACGTCACTCGACATAGACCAAGGATAAGGTCTACGCTGATCGTCAGTACTACTGACGATCACTATTGCTGACGACATGGAACAGGTGACAAACGATGATCCTTATCACCGGAGGCCTCGGCTTCATCGGCTCCCACACGGCGCGCGCGTTGCTCGACCTGGGCGAGAGCTGCGTGCTGACGCAACGCCGCGCGCCCGAGCCGAACGCCTTGCTCGCCGACGAGATCGGCAAGCGCGTCTTCCTCGAACAGGTGGACGTGACCGACGGCGAGGCGTTGATCGACGTCTGCGAGCTGCACCAGGTCACGGGCATCATCCATCTCGCCGGCGCGTTCTTCGGGGATCCGTTCGAGGACGCTCGAGCGAACATCGAGATGCTGTTCAACGTCGTGAACGCCGCCAGGGCCGTGGGGATCGGCCGCGTGTGCATCGCCAGCACGATCGGTGTGTACGACGTGGCCGACGAGGGCGCACTGTCCGAGTCGCTGAACCTGCCGATCAGCGCGCGTCATGGGATACCGATGTCCAAGAAGATCAATGAACTGCTGATCTCCCAGCTGGCGCCGGCCGCCGGGATCGAGCTGATCGCGGCGCGGATCGGAGCCATCTGGGGCCCGCTCGGTCGTCCCGCGGCACCGTTCTTCCCGACCTCGCAGCTCATCCACGCCGCGGCCGCGGGAACCGAGCTGGACCTCGGAACCATCGACGGCGGCCGCATGCCCCACGCGGACGAGGGTCTGGACCTGATGTACGTGCGCGAATGCGGTCGCGCACTGGCGATGCTCCAGCTCGCCGAGAAGCTCAACCACCGTGTCTACAACGTGGCGTCGGGCCGGATCACGACCAACCGGGAGATCGTCGAGGGGATCACCGCGGCGCTTCCCGAGGTCCGCTTCGACCTTCCCGACGGCCAGGACCCGGAGTACCGGCGCAGCCGCTCCTGGCTGGACACCACCAGGCTGAGCGAAGACACCGGCTTCGAGCTGGAGTACGACACGGAGCAGGCCGTTGCCGAGTACATCGGCTGGTTGCAGGCCGGCAATGAACGCTAGATCAGGCCCGAACGGCAGATCAGGACCGAATACTCGATCAGGACCGAACGATGGGTCAGCGCCGCTCCAGGTAACGCAGTACCGCGACGACTCGTCGATGCTCATCGGCGCCCGGCTCGAGCCCGAGCTTGCTGAAGACGTTGCCGATGTGCTTCTCCACGGCCCCGTCCGAGACGACCAGCGCTCGGCCGATGGCGGCGTTCGAGCGTCCCTCGGCCATCAGCCCGAGCACCTCGTACTCGCGCGGGGTCAGAGAGGCGAGCGCACGGTCGACGTTCGCGTTGAGCATCGCGGTGACGATCTCCGGGTCGAGCGCGGTGCCTCCCGCCGCAACGCGGCTCAGCGCGTCCACGAACTCCGAGACGTCGGCCACGCGATCCTTGAGCAGGTAGCCGAAGCCGCTCGCGCCGTGCTCAAGCAGTCGAGCCGCGAACCGCGCCTCGATGTACTGCGAGAACACCAGAACGCCGAGCTTGGGGTAGGCGGCGCGCAGTTCGAGAGCGGCGCGGATGCCCTCGTCGGTGAAGGTGGGCGGCATCCGGATGTCCATCACCACCGCGTCCGGGAAGCCGTCCGACACGCTCTCGCGCACCACGGCGATCACCGCGACCGCATCGGCGACCTGCGCGGACACCTCGTGTCCGCGCAGGGTGAGCAGCTGTGCCAGACCGGCTCGCAGGATCGCCGAATCCTCCGCGATGACGACGCGCATGCCGGCTCCCCGTCTCCTCCCCGCTCAGGCGTTGTAAGGCAGAACCCCGGTGACGGTGGTCGGGCCACCGAGGGGACTGTCCAGGTCCAGTGTGCCGTCCACGGTCGCCAGCCGCCGCTGCAAGCCGTCCAGGCCGCTTCCGCCGCCGAGCACGGCGCCGCCGCGCCCGTTGTCCGCGACCGAGAAGACGATCTCTTCGCCGCGAGGCCGGACGCGCACACTGATCGCGCCGGCGCCGCTGTGCTTCACGGCGTTCGTCAGCAGCTCCGCGATCGCGAAGTAGGTGACGGTCTCGGTGGTCATCGAGGGGCGGCGGGGCAGGTCGATGGAGAGGTGCACCTGGATCGGCGAGCGCGCTCCGAGCGAGGCGAGCGCCGACTCCAGGCCGTTGTCCAGAATCGGCGGGTGGATCCCGCGCGCCAGGTCGCGCAGCTCCGTCAGCGTCTCCTTCGTCTGCTGGTGCGCGCCCTCGATCAGGGCTCGCACACGCTCTGCCGCTGCCGGGTCGTCGCTGGCGAGATCCTCCTTGGCCTGCCCCAAATTCATCGCCAGCGCGACGAGGCGGGCCTGCGTACCGTCGTGCAGATCCCGCTCGATCTTGCGCAGCTGCTCGTTCGAGCTGGTCACCGCATCGCTGCGGGTCTGCTCCAGTTCGCGCACGCGCTGCGAGACCGACACCGGGCCCAGCAGCGCGCGGCCGAGCAGGCGGTCGAGCGAGGTGAAGCCGTGCACGATCCACGGCGTAAGCCACAAGAGCAGGACGCCGATCAGAGCAGTGACCAGGATGCGCGGCCAGGTGTCCAGGAAATAGCTCGTCGTGTTCGTGTTCCACAGCGAAGCGCCGCGATGCCGTCGGCCGTCTGCGCCTGCCTGCATCGGCAGGAAGCGATACCAGATCCAGTAGGTGAGTCCGCCGAGCGTGTAGGACCAGAAGACGGCCGTGAAGCAGAACGTGACCACGGCCAGTGGGAAGCGCACGAGCTGATAGGCGATGCCGCGCCAGCCGACGGGATCGCCCAGCCGGGAGAGGGTCCAGCCGAATACCCCGCTGCGGCGCGCCCTGAAGCTGCGCGGCCGCTGGATCCGGCCGTCGAGCAGACCGTTGATCAACCCCCGGTCCATCGCGCCGAGCCAACGACCGAGGATGACCGCGAACGCGAGCACGAAGATACCGATGAACGTGATCAGAGTGCCGACGCCGAACGTTACGAAGGTTACGGACAGCGCGAAGCCGACGACCGCGACCGGCAGCCCGATGAGGCTGTAGAGCAGCTCGCTGTACGTGCGGCGGCGGAAGGGCGCGTTCAGGAAGCTGATGCGGCGCACCGGGTGCGCCGCGGCGGGCCCGAACGCCGGACCCGCGCTCGGGCCAGGCTCGTCCGGCACCGCGTCGACCGGGGACGGATTCACGCTGGACATCTTCGACTCCGCATTCGTCGGGACGTGGCCTTGACGTCCTCGAGTCTGTCCGAGCGCCGCCGCCGTCCCCAGCCGGTGACCTGCCCACTCAGCCGTAGGGCTAGCCCTACCTGCCGGCCAGGAAGGCAAGCAGGTCCTGCCGCGAGACGACCGTGCGCGGCTTGCCCTCGACCAGCACCACCGCCGCGTCGGCCTTCTCGAGCACCGCCATCAGGGCGCTGATCGGCTCGCCGGAGCCGACCTGCGGCAGCGGAGCGCTCCTGTGCTCCTCCAGACTGTCCTCGAGCTTCGCCCGGCCGGTGAACAGCGCGTCCAGCAGATCGCGCTCGACCACCGATCCGACGATCTCAGCAGCCATGACCGGCGGCTCCTCTTTCACCAGCGGCATCTGGCTCACGCCGTACTCGCGCAGCGTGTCGATGGCGAGCTTGACCGTCTCGTGCGGGTGGACGTGCACCAGGTCGGGCAGTTGCGCGCCCTTGAGGCCGAGCACGTCGAGGACCGTCGCCTCCTGCCCGGGCGGGGTGAGGAAGCCGTAGTCGGCCATCCAGTCGTCGTTGAAGATCTTCGACAGGTAGCCGCGGCCGGAGTCCGGCAGCAGGACCACGACGACGTCGTCCTCGGTCAGCCCTTCGGCGTAACGCAGCGCGGCGACCACGGCCATCCCGCAGGAGCCGCCGACCAGCAGTCCCTCCTCACGGGCGAGGCGGCGCGTCATGAGGAACGCGTCCTTGTCGGAAACGGCGATGACCTCGTCGGCGACGTCCCGGTCGTAGCACTCCGGCCAGAAGTCCTCGCCGACGCCCTCGATGAGGTACGGCCGGCCGGTGCCGCCCGAGTAGACCGAGCCCTCCGGGTCGGCGCCGATCACCTTCACCGCGCCCTCGGAGACGTCCTTGAGGTAGCGCCCGGTGCCGCTGATCGTGCCGCCGGTGCCGACGCCCGCGACGAACGCCGTGATCCGGCCGTCCGTCTGGTCCCACAGCTCCGGGCCGGTGGAGTGGTAGTGCGAGAGCGGGTTGTTCGGATTCGAGTACTGGTCCGGTTTCCAGGCGCCCGGGATCTCGCGGACCAGCCGGTCGGAGACGTTGTAGTACGAGTCGGGGTGCTCGGGGGCCACCGCGGTCGGGCAGACCACCACGTCCGCGCCGTAGGCCCGCAGCACGTTGATCTTGTCCTGGGAGACCTTGTCCGGGCAGACGAACACGCACCGGTACCCCTTGCGCTGCGCCACCATGGCCAACCCGACGCCGGTGTTACCGCTGGTCGGCTCGACGATCGTGCCTCCCGGCCGGAGCGCGCCGGACTGCTCGGCGGCCTCGATCATCCGCAGCGCGATCCGGTCCTTCACCGACCCGCCCGGGTTCAGGTACTCGATCTTCGCGAGAATGGTGGCTCGCAAGCCGGTCGTCACCGAGTTCAGTTTCACCAGCGGTGTGTCGCCGACGAGGTCGACCACCGATTCGACGTAGCGCATGACAGCAGCCTATCGGCGCTTCGCGCGCAAATCTCATCGTGCGAACACGCGAAACGGGTATCTTCCTGATACTGGGGAGAGGAGCTGTGCAGATGGGCTTTTCACCGAGGAAGGCGGCTGCGGCCGCCATGTTGAGCGGTGGCGGGCTGACGGTGCTCGCGGGAGCATCGGTCGGCCTTGTGGTGGCCGAGGCCAAATGGGCTCGTCGGACGATCGGGCCGCCGCAGAGCGTGCCGCCGACCGCGGACGGCCTCTACGGGGAGCACCTGGCCAGGGAGGGTGAGCGTCCGCTGCGTCTCGCGCTGCTCGGGGACTCGACGGCGGCCGGCTATGGCGTGGAGCGTCCCGAGCAGACGCCTGGCGCCCTGCTCGCCCAATCGCTCGTCGCGCACACCGGATGCCCGGTGCTGTTCCGCAGCGAGGCCCGGGTCGGCGCGTGCTCGGAGGAGCTGCCCGGCCAGGTGGACCGGCTGCTCGAGGATGGACAGGAGCACGCCCCGCAGCTCGCCGCGATCGTGATCGGGGCGAACGACGTGACACATCGGATGCCCGTGCGCGAAGCCGCCCGGCAACTCGGCGAGGCGGTGTCCAGGCTGCGCGCGGCCGGCTGCGAGGTGGTGGTCGGCACGTGCCCCGACCTGGGCACGATCCGTCCCGTGCAGCCGCCGCTGCGCTGGCTGGCCCGGCGCTGGAGCCGGCAGCTCGCGCTGCTGCAGGGCGCGGCGGTCACCGCGGCCGGAGGCAGTTCGGTTCCGATCGGCGCGCTGCTCGGCCCCGAATTCGCGCAGCGGGCAGAGCTGTTCGGCCCGGACCGCTTCCATCCGTCAGCCGAGGGCTACCAGACGGCGATCGCCGCGCTGCTGCCGTCGCTCGCCTCCGCGGCCTGGCGCTTGAGCCCGCATACGGCGATCGGGCTCGCCGCCCTTACCGGCGAGTAACATTTCCGGTAGCGTCGGTACGGACAGAGCAGTCACGCAGTCCGCAGCGAACGAGGAGTATCCACCGATGCCCGAAGCCGTCATCGTCGCCGCCGCCCGAACCCCGATCGGGCGAGCCGGCAAGGGGTCGCTGAAGGACCTGCGACCCGACGACCTCGCCGTGGCGGCCGTGCGGGCCGCCCTGGCCCAGGTGCCCGACCTCGACCCGCGCGAGATCGACGACCTGATGCTCGGCTGCGGCCTGCCCGGCGGCGAGTCAGGATTCAACATGGCCCGTGTCGTGGCCACGCTGCTCGGCTACGACTTCCTGCCCGGCACCACGCTCACCCGCTACTGCGCCTCCTCGGTGCAGACCACGCGGATGGCGCTGCACGCGATCAAGGCCGGCGAAGGCGACGTGTTCATCAGCGCCGGTGTCGAGTCCGTCTCCAGCTACGCCCGCGGCAGCTCCGACTCGTGGCCGAACACCACGAACCCGGTCTTCGACGGCGCCATCTCCCGCACGGCCAAGCGCTCCGAGGCCGGCGCCGAGACCTGGACGGACCCCCGCGAGAACAACGAAGTCCCCGACATCTACATCGCGATGGGCCAGACGGCCGAGAACCTCGCGCAGATCAAGGGCGTGACCCGTCGCGACATGGACGAGTTCGGAGTGCGCTCGCAGAACCTCGCCGAGAAGGCGATCGCCGAGGGCTTCTGGGCGCGCGAGATCACCCCGGTCACGCTGCCCGACGGCACCGTCGTCTCCAAGGACGACGGCCCGCGCGCCGGCGTGACCCTGGAGGCCGTCGAGGGCCTCAAGCCGGTCTTCCGTCCCGACGGCACCGTGACCGCCGGCAACTGCTGCCCCCTCAACGACGGCGCGGCCGCCCTGGTCATCATGTCCGACGCCAAGGCCCGCGACCTGGGCCTGACACCGCTGGCCCGCATCGTCTCCACCGGCGTCACCGGCCTGTCCCCCGAAATCATGGGCCTCGGCCCGGTTGAAGCCAGCAAGCAAGCCCTCGCCCGAGCCGGCATGTCCATCGACGACATCGACCTCGTCGAGATCAACGAGGCTTTCGCCGCACAGGTGATCCCCTCGTACCACGACCTCGGCATCGACATCGACCGCCTGAACGTCAACGGCGGCGCGATCGCCGTCGGCCACCCCTTCGGCATGACCGGCGCGCGCATCACGACGACCTTGATCAACTCGCTGCGCACGCACGACAAGCAGTTCGGCCTCGAGACCATGTGCGTCGGCGGCGGCCAGGGCATGGCCCTGATCATCGAGCGCCTCAGCTAACACCGCGCGGCGGCTGGGCAGCGGGCGCTACAAGCCCCTGCCCAGCCCCTCAGCCCGCTCGAGAACGTGCCCCAGCACAGCCCCGATCCGCACGAGTCCGCCACCCATCCCAGGCGGCGCCCACACGGTAAAATCCCCGCCCACGCCCCCGCTCACGCCACAATCGCCCGTCGCGGCGCTGGCCCGCGCACACGCGCTCAACAGATCGTGCCCCGTGACCCCGATCTGATCGCCCACGACGAACGGCCCGTCGAACGGCAGCTGCCGCCACTCCGGCGCCACCGCCGAATCCCGATCCTCAACACCTTGCGCCGCGTACGCCAGCCACTCCGCCAGCTCGTGCCCCGCGCTGGCCCGCGGCTGCCCGTCCGGCAGCCGACCAAGCAGCTTGGACTCGGGCATGCTGCGGAAACGCCCCGCCAACCGGGCCAGCACAGCCTCGAGTCGGGCGGCGACGGATTCGACACCGGCCAGGTCCTGCACCCTTCCAGCCTAATCCAGCCGCGCACGCCCGCACGCCGTTCCCTCCGAATTCACCGTCCGTCCCGCGGCACGGTGCACACTCCGCCCCGATTCGCCCGCCTCCGGGGGTTGCCTAGAGCGCGAAGCTCAGGCACAGTCAAGTCACGGGCCGGTCACGCCCCCGACAGCCGTCATTTCCCCATATCCGGTACTCCGGTTCACTCTTGGGAGACGCCCCTATGTCGATGCACCACTCGGATCAGACCCATCGCAACCTCCTCGCCCGCATCCCCCAGGTCACCGGCCGCGCACTGAACGACTGGTGCCGCGAAGTCGACGCCGGCCCCGGCCTCACCCGCTTCGAGGAGCGCGTGAACTGGCTCCGCTACGAGTTCGATCTGCCGCACAGCTACGCCACCGCGATCGTCCACGAGCACGACCTGCGTCGCGCCGCCCGCGCCTTCGCCTAACCCCGCGCCAACCCGGTACGCTGTCCCGGCGCCCTGCGCGCGCCCGGATGGTGGAACGGCAGACACAAGGAGCTTAAACCTCCCTGGCCGAAAGGCCGTACGGGTTCGAATCCCGTTCCGGGCACCGGCGCTGACCTGCGAGGTCCAGCTCAACCTGTGAACAATCCAAAATCCAGAACCGAGCTTAGTCTCTGTTCTAGTCTCTTTCGCGCTCGTTGAGGCCAGATTTTTCCGTGTCCTCGTCGCCCTGGTCGTCGTCGAAGTCCGAGCCGTCGTCGTCAGGCGCGTCCCACAGCGCGGCACTCATGCGCGCTGCGGCCTCCTTGGCGAGCCGACTCGTGACGTGCGCGTACTTCTTGGTCACGGTCAACGTGGAGTGCCCGAGCACCTCCTGAACAACTCGGATATCGACCCCCTGCTCCAACAAGAGCGTCGCAGCCGTGTGCCGCGCGTCGTGCAACCGCGCGTCGCGGACTCCTGCGGCCTTACACAACCACTTCCAGTCGCCCCAGTCGTCACGCACCTCCAGCGGCTTCCCGACCGAGTTCGGGAAGCACAGGTCGTTGTCCTCCCACTTCTCCCCCGCCGCTTCACGAAGCTTCTTCTGCTTGCGCCAATGCGCCTTGAGCTCCTTGATGAGCGGCCCGGGAATCACCAGCGTCCGCACCTTTCCGCCCTTCGGCTGACGGAACTCCCATCCGCCGCCGAGACGCTGCGGGCAGAAATGAGCGTGGAATCGGCAGTCCGGCCGACACGGCACCGGGCACCGCTGCTTGTGCTTCTCGCAGGGCTTCGCGCACGCTTCTCGGTGCCACTTCCTCCCGCACTCATGCGGGTTGTCGCAGCCGTGCCGATAACGCGTCCGCTTGAGCTGGAATACACGGAGGGTGCCCGCCTTGAGATCGATGCACGACCACCGCATTCCGAGCGCTTCGCCCTGGCGCAACCCGAGGGCCAGCGCGACCGTCCAGCGCGCGCCATTCGGCAGAACGGCCGCCAGATCGAGGATGCGCCGAGCCTCTTCCTTAGTCAGGGGCTCGATCTCCTGATCGCGGTGAGTCGGCGCCTCCACGTATTGCGTGCTCGCCACGTTCCGCGCGACCTTCCCCCGCCGCACGGCCATCTTCAGCGCGCGGGAAAGGATCTGGTGAATCAGCCGCACGGATTTCGTGGAGAGCCCCTGCTGCGGAAGCCAGCGGTAGAACGCGTCCACGTGCTCGGGCAACAGGCGGTCGATCCTGTGCTTGCCGAGCCGGGGAATGATCCACCGCTCGACCTTCGGCCGGTAGATCTCGTCCACCGTCGTCTGCTGGGCCGTACGCGGCGCGATTTCGTCGAGCCACGTCCGCATCCACTCGGCGACGGTCGGCGGCCGTCCCGCCTTCGCCACGAGCGCGGCGTCACGCTGCTTTTCGAGCTTCCGAACCTCGTCCTTGACCCTCTGCTCGTCGCGGTACATGACGTGACGACGATCCGGCGAGCCGTCTTCCTTGACTCCCATGAGCACGCGGCCATGGAAGTACCCGTCAGCGCCACGATAGATCGTCGATTCGCCGTTGGCCTTTCGCGGCCCCTTCTCTCCGGATTTCCCCATCCTCTGTGCCTCCTTCCGATGTTGGTTGGTTCACGCTGCAGGCCGGCTGTTCCGCGCCCGCAGGTTGTCGATGTAGATCCGCAAGCCCTCGGCGGGGATCTTGCGGCTCCGGCCGATGTAGACGGATTCGACGTCGCCTGAATCAAGAAGTTCATAGAGTTTCGTCCGGCTGATCCGTAGGGCTGTAGCTGCTTCAGGGATCGTGTAGAGCAACGGCTCTTCACGGTTCGGGTTCGTGGTTGGCACCTCCTTCCGATCGGGTTGAGAGCGTCCGCGCGAACGTCCGTCCGTCGTCCGTCCGCGCGCTGTACTGCGCAGACGCGCGCTAGGCTGCGGACGTCCGCGCGGACGCGGACGACTACGCGGCGGGTGACTCGCGGTGCGGATCGGCCGCTCGCCACCGGCCTCGGGAGACCTGGACGGCACGGTCCGCTTGGGCATGCTGCTGGAGTCGGAGATAGATCCATGTACGTCGCATTCCAGTCGTGAGGATGAGTTCGGGAATCGTCAGACCGTCGTCCGGCGCCTCGCGGAGCGCGGCCCAGAGCACGGATTCGGGGTCGACGGAGCCGTCGACGATCTCGCCTTCGAGTACTTCGCCCGAGCCGTCCGCCTCGGCGTCACGCGCCGTACCGACAGCAGCAGCCGACAGATCGTCGAGCGGCGGCCGGATAGGTGCCCAGCGCGCGGCCTCGGTGGCTACGTCCTCGTCGGTGACGAGGAATCCGCGGGCTCGGCGTGGATGGTCGAGCCCTTCGGCGGAGACGAGGAACTTGCCGGGCGCGTCGAGCGTGTGCGCGTGCCAGCCGGCGGCGAGCATGCCTTGCCCGAGGATGAGATCCGTGTCGCGCCGCTCGCGCACGCGCAGCCCGATCCGGATGTCCATCTGAGCACGGAGCGCGCCCTTGCCCATGGCCTTCTGTGTCGGGCGCTGTGTCGCGGCGAGCTCGGTCACGGCCAACGCCCGTCCGCGTCGAGCGACGGAATCAGCCGCGTCGGCAGCGAGCGGAGCGTTTTCGGCGAGCTCGGCGTATTCGTCGGTGATGATGATCAGCGCGGGATGCTGCGGGCTCGGGTTCCAGACGCGTGCCGAGTCCTGGCCCATGACTTTGGCGCGTGCTTCGAGGATGCCCACGGCGTCACGCTGGAGCTGCGTCGCCTCGGCGGGCGTAGTCGCGAGCCGATCGAGGCAGGAGATCCACGGCCGCAGTTCCATGCCGCCCTTGAGATCGATCCCCCACAGCACGACATCGGCGCACGCGGCGAGGTTCGCGACGATGACGTTGAGGATGCCGCTCTTGCCCGAGCCCGCGATGCCGCCGATGAGCGCATGGCGCCGCAGGAAGCTCACGCGGACGGGTGTTGCGTCCTCGAAGACTCCGAGCGTGATCGGCTGCGTGATGCTGCGGACGGACGGGCCGGCCCACCTGATCGCCTCGGCGTGCGGGTCGGTCGCCAGGACGCGGATTGTCGCCCTGCCTGCGTGCGAAGGGTCCAGCTCGACGCGTACGGCTCCCGGACGCGTCCCGAGACCTGATTCGATCGCGGGCACGTGCGCGACGACATCGGCGACGGTCTGTCCGCCGCGCAGCGCGATCCGGGCGCGCCAGCCCCAGACGTCCACGACGGCCGACATGACGCGCGAGCCAGCGAGCCCGACCTGCTCGGCGATGTCGGGCCATGCCTGGATCGTGCGGTCCACCGTGACGCGCATCCGGCGCCGGCGATGCGTCCACCACGGCAGCCCACCCGCGAGCACGGCCAGGCCGAGCAGCGTCGGAAGCGGATCCGTCAACGGTCCAACCGTCACCGCTGCGGTCAGCCATCCACCGGCCGTGAAGACGGCCGCCGTGGCGTACACACGCTCGCTACGTCGCTCGGCCCGAAGCGGTGCTCCAGTCGCCCCGACGATGCCAGCGAGGACGAGGGCCGCGCCCGCGACGTACGGCCACCACGTCGGGTGTTCGGTGTGCAGCAACTCCCCCGCGATGGCGAGGACGAGCGCGGTCGTGAACGGCGCGAGCTCCGAGCGGTACCGGTAGAGGAGACGTCCCAACGCGGCGAGGACGTCCGCGAATCCGTTGCCGTCCGCGACGAGCATGAGCGGTGCGGCGTTCCGGTTCCGGAGCAGCCGACGATGGCGTCGGCTGTATGCCCTCATCGCCAGCTCCATTCGTCGATCTCCTCAGCAGTGATAGGCGCGTGCGCGGCGAGTTCGTCGCGCAGCAGGTATAGGGATTCGGACTCGCTGCCGTACTCAGTCCCAGCGGCCTCGGCGGCGCGGGCGGCGGCGAGCAGGTTGGCGAACTCGGTACGGGCCTCAGTCGCGAGCAAGAGTGCGCGGTCGAGCTCGGCGAGCAGGACGGGGATGTCAGCGAGCGCGGCCCACATGGCGGCGGGCGTGCGGTAGCGCAGTGCGGTGCGGAAGTGGGATCGGACGGCCTCCTGGTCGAGCGTGGGGCGGGGTGAGTAGTCGGTTGTCATTGGGTGTTCGGTACCTCCCTTCGGGTCGGGGCGGTCCAGCCGCGCCAGTTGTCGAGTTCGTCGGCAGTGATCTCACGGTGCAGGTCCACGACGCCGCCCAGCCGGGAGAGCGCAGTGCAACCGTCCCCCTCGACTGTGGCGAGGACGGCGCGGGCTGCGGCAAGTAGGTCCGCGAACTCGTAACGGTGCTGGCTTTCGTGCCTGAGCAGGTTCTCGATCTCAGCGAGCAGCACCGGAATATCGACTAGGGAATCCATCACGGCCCCCTCGGTGTGCTTGTGGATCGCGTCGTTGAGGCGCGCTCTGACGGCATACCGATCGACGATCAGCGTCGGTGTACGGACGAGCTTCATGGCGTGTTCTGCACCTCCTTCGGATCGGTGGGTTGGGTCGTGAGCCAACGGCGCAACTCGGTCGCCTTCGTCCCGGAAATCTTCAGGACGGCCCGAAGCTCGTCCCGCGTGATCGACCGGCCGTCGTGCGCGGCCCGGTACGCCGCCTCCGCTTCCCGCGCGGCCGTCCTCAGCTCGTCCTCGGGACGCGGCCTCGGCCTGCGCTTCGGCTTGCTCCGAGTACGAGCTTTGGGACGCTCCTCGGCCGAGTTCGTGTCGTCCTCTGACTCGTCCTCACGGACGTCCTCTGGCTCAACGAGCGTCCGCAGTGCATGGAGATGCGCCGTGAACCCGAGGACGGCGGCCGGTACGGCACCGACGAGGACGACGATCGGTGGCGTGATGTGCATCAGGCCGACCGTCACTGAGTGATATGTGGCATTGCCCGCAATACTCGCCGCGATGGCGCCGATGGCGTTGGCCCGCGCGAATCGCCGGGCGCGTCTGGCTCGCGTGGTCGATGCGAGCCAAACGCGAGCCGACGTCATCGCATACGCGTCGAGCGTGACCGGCAGCAGCCAAGCAAGCCGCGCCGGCCATCCAGTGATGAGCGCGAGCCCGCGCAAACCGGTGAAGCTGGCCACGGCGGCGGACGCTGCAGCTATCAGCATCCCCGCCATGACCCACAGGTCACGCGGCGGCGACGTCACGTTCGTCGTGTCGGACATAGGTGGATCTCTCCTCACAGGTGGAGTCGGGACAGAAAGTGCGAGAAGGACTGGACGGCGTGCGCGATGTGCGGCCCGGCCGAGGATGAGGCCAGGTAGAAGCCGAGCAGCGCGCACAGGACGATCTGCCAGAGCGGCAGTCGGGCGTATCGCCAGACGAGGTAGACGAGAAGGGCGAGCAGCAGGACGAGCGAGAGCGAAACGACCATGCGGGATCTCCTTTCGGGTCGGGTTCAGCGGATGATGAACGCGATGGCGATGACGGCCGCCAGGCTGGTGCCGACGAGCAGCCGGCCCGGCGTGGACGTCGCCCAGAGCAGGCCGAGCGACAGGAGCCGGATCGGCAGGGTTACCAGGCGGAAGGTCGGGTGGATGCCCTCCTCACTCGGCCAAAGCCGCGTCCAGTCGGCGGACTGGGCCAAGGTGATCTGATACGCGCCCCGCCGGTTCTTCACGCGCTGCGGGCTCAGCAGGTACTCGACATTGCCGCCGCTCACGACCGGCCCCCGTCCCGCCGAGCCTCGGCGCGCTTCCGCCGCTGCTGCCCAGCGGCACGGCGGTTCCAGCGAAGGCGCGAACGGCACTTGGCGCACAGGCCGCTGTGCTCGTCCTCGCTGATCACGGCACCGCACGGGCAGGTCAGTCCCTCGTCAGTGGTCTGGTAGATGGTCACGGTTGAACTCCCTTCGGTGGGGAGCCGACCGCTCGATCTAGAATCTGCACATGTACAGCATGTGCAGATTCAGGATGCCCAAGGACTGACGCGACGTCAATACAAGGGAGATTTCGAGCGATCCGGCTCCGGGCTACCGGCGCTTCTTGCGCCGACACGAAGAGCATCTCGCCAGGCCAGGGGACGAGATCACCACGCAACCGACCAGCTGCCGGACGTCCGCCGCGTGATCGCAAACATGGCTGGACTTGTGCAGGACGTCTCCCCTAAGTTGGAGACGTCCCCGCGACGAGCCGAGAACACAGGGTGATGATGGCCAACGAGCGCTTGCGTGCTGCGCTACTTGAGCGCGGTGTCACGCCGGACGATCTCGCCGTCGCCATCGAAGTGGACGTCAAGACGATCGAGCGCTGGATCACCAAGAGCCGCACGCCGTATCGTCGCCACCGCTACGCCGTCGCTGCATTCCTGCGGATGGAAGAGACGTACCTGTGGCCCGACGCGCTATCGGCCGAGCAGGCCGCCGGCGCGTCCGAGAGCGAGATCCTGAACGTCTTTCCGCACCGCTCGACAGTCCCGAACGAGCTGTGGCACCGGCTCTTCGAGTCAGCAGAGGAAGAGATCGGCGTCCTCGTCTACAGCGGGCTCTTCGTGTCCGAAGACATGGCCATCCAGCGCATCTTCCGCAACAAGGCGGACTCAGGCGTTAGGGTTCGGATCCTCCTCGGCGACCCAAAGAGCGAGCAGGTTGCCCAACGCGGCGCGGACGAGGGCGTTGACGAGGCGATGGCCGGGAAGATCAAGAACGCTCTCGTCATGTACAAGCCGCTGCGCGGTGTCGATGGCATCGAGTTCCGCCTACACGACACGATCTTGTACAACTCGATCTACCGCGCCGACGACCAGTTCTTGATCAACACGCACATTTACGGCTTCACTGCGGCTCACGCGCCGGTCCTTCACCTTCGAAAGGTGGCAGGCGGAAGCATGGTCTCCAATTATCTCACCAGCTTCGAACGAGTCTGGGACAGCGCGAGCCCCCTGGAGTAGCCCACTATGCCGAGCAGGATCGACTACTACGACGACCCGGACGCGCCCCCTGCCAACAGCCTCGTCCCGTCCGTCAACGTCGTCGTAGTCGATGACGCAGGTCGGATTCTGATGATCCGCCGAACGGACAATGGCAACTGGGCCATCCCGGGCGGAGCCATTGACCTCGGGGAATCCCTCGTCGGCGCGGCCGTACGCGAGACGGCCGAGGAAACTGGCATCACGTGTGAGATCACCGGAATCGTCGGCATCTACAGCGACCCGAAGCACGTCATCCGCTACACGAGCAACGAAGAGGTCCGCCAGGAGTACTCGACAGTGCTCATGGCGCGCCCAATCGCCGGCGAGCCGACCCCGAGCAGTGAGACGAGCGAAGTGCACTGGGTAGAGCCGAGCGCGATCGACGGTCTCCAGATGGACCGCTCGATGAGGCTGCGGATCACGGACTATCTCAGCGGAGACGGGACTCCACACCTTGGGGACTGAGTGGATCGACACCGCCGCCAACGTCTTCGCGTCCGTGGGTACGGTGGGCGCGTTCGTCATCGGCTTCGTACTGCTTCGAAGCGAACAGAAGCGCGAGGCAGACCGCACCGAAGACGAGCGCCGTGCTCAAGCCTCAAAGGTCAGCGCATGGGTAGAGCTCTTCCGCACGCCTGAGGGCTCCCGAGAGCTCATGTTCCACGTCCACAACTCGTCCGACATGCCCATATACGAGGTCGAGCTTCCGCTCCCCACCCGCGGCGAAGACGAGCCCGAGACCGAATTCATAGGCTTAGTCCCACCTGGCCAGACCATCCGCCGCCTCGCTCCGCATGACTGGCTCGCCTCTTATGTCGGCCCCGAGCCAATCGAGATCGAATTCTTCGACAGCGCCGGATGGCAGTGGCGCCGAAACGAGCAGGGAGCCCTAGTCCGGTCAGTTCTGCGAACCATCGCCGAGCGCCGCTGATAGCCGACCAGGCTACCCGCGGGCCAAGAATGCCCAGGTCAAAGAGCTATGGACGGCGGATTCAAGATCAAGGATCACCCGCATGGCCGAGTCAGCCTCGCGCTTCCTAAGCTCGCTTCAATCGGCCGTCTTAGATTGGTTATAAGGCCGAATGATCAACGCGGATACGGGAAGTGATCGGCTCCATGTCCACTTCACCCACTCCGGAGCCTTCTCAGGGCCAGCAACAACCAGGCTGGTCGACTCCGCAACAACCAACACCGGGGCCCCCGGGTACGCAGTGGGGGACACAACCCCCACCTGGCGGGTGGGGCCCACCACCGGGCTATGACCCTTATCAGCAGCCTCCAGCACCCCCTCAAAAGCGTCGCAAATGGCCCTGGATCGTGCTGGCCGTCACCATCATCGTGATCGGCGCAATCATCGGGATAGTCGCTTCCATCGCGCACGAGGTCACCAAGTCCGAAACTGTCGCCTACAAGGTGACAGGTTCTGCAAACAGCGTGACGGTGGTGTACACGACCTGGAACAACGGCAACACCTCAACGAGCCAGCAAGACGTCTCGCTGCCATGGAATCGGACAGAGACGGCATCGGGCATCTTCAAAGGGGGGAGCCTCATCATCACGGTCGGTGCGGGCGGCGGCACCGCGACATGTTCCGTGACCGTCGACGGACACTCTCCGAGCACCTCGACAGCCACGGGTGCGTATTCCATCGCAACATGCGAAGTAGTGGGTTGACAGGCGTCATCGCGCAGCGCGCCGCACGCTTCACCTGAGCTGCGATGATCCCGATTCTCAGGAGTCCGTACTCGCGACCTTGTGCGCAGCAGAGATAATCAGCGGGCTGGCCTCGCTGATAGACTCGAAGACGACCGTCCCGGCTTCGTAGCGCACGAGAATCTCGGCAAGTCGATTCTCCACGTCCGTAACACGCCCGTCCGGTGTCGTCGTCATGTCGCTGTAGGTCAGCGCGTCCGCGAGCAGCCCACCGACCGGCGGAAACTCACTCTCAAGTACCGCACGCATACCGCGGTTCCGCGCCTCGATGCAGGCGCAAGAATGGTGCGCGACGAGGGAGCAAATTCGCGGATCGGCGCCCGCGACGTCACGCAGGTAGCGGGCGCCGTCGAGTTGGTGCATCCCAGTCTTCACGAGCTCGGGCGCATACCCGATGTCATGCAGCCATGCCGCCGCCGCGAGGAGCTCCGCATCGTCGCCGAGGACGTCCGCGAGCGATTCGGCACGACGGCCGACGCCCTGGCTGTGCGCCCAGCGCCGCGGCAGCGGCTCGGAAAGTAGCTGCTCGGCGAGGTCACGAGCCCATGTGAGGAGTTCCATGCGTTGACGGTATGCCGCGTCTCACAGCCACGTCAGCATCCTTCGCCGGACGTCTTCAGACGTCCTCGCCTGAGACGTCCCGAACGAACCGCCCCTTGCCCTGAACTGGGTCGATAAGTCCCGCTGCCTGCAATTCCAGGAAAGCTTGCCGGGACGTCCCGCGCGATACGCCGTATTGGGCTGTGAGGTCGGCCTCGCTAGGCAATGCATCACCAGGAGCCAGCTCGCCGCTCTCGATCCTTGCCCGCAGGTCAGCAGCAATCAGCCGGTAGCTAGGCTCAGCAGCCCGCCGCCTATCTCGCGGCCCGTCCGGCTCGGCTACGGCCCGCCCTCGACCCGGTAGGACCGTGATCAGCCGCTCCTCTTCGAGCTCCATCAGCGCACGTCGCAAAGTATTACGAGAGACGCTGTACTCCGCGGAGAGCTCCGCCTCGCTGGGCAGCAGCGCGCCAGGGGCGAACTCCCCACGCATGATCCGTTGGCGCAACGACGAGGTGATCGCCTTATACGCACCCCACGCGGTAGCTCGCGGGCTCACTCGCTCGATCCTCGCTTTCCCATGCTCCGGGTGACGCCCCATCTCATCATGCTTGCGCGTCACCCGGCACAAGAACATGCCCGGCAATCTGAGCTACGCCGACTCCCTCACGGGCTTGACGACTGCTCGTGCTCCTCGTCCGCCGCCGCTTCCATGTCCGCTGTGCGCGGAAGCCGCGTCAGGTGCGGCAGGAGCTCCCGGACGGCACGGGTATCGGACATCGGCAAAACGTGTGGGACGACGTCATGCAGTAGGTCAGCCGCGATGCTCACCCCCATGTCATGCGTCAGCTTTGCCGCGACGCTGCCGTACCTTAGGCAAAGATCAACCTCACCGAGGATCGCCGCCGTAAGTGCAGCCTCAGCCAGCACGATCGCGCGAGACTTCACGCGCGCCGCAGTAAGCGCGTCCACAGCCCTCGTCGCGTAGTCGATGGCGCCCGGGTGATCGAGTAGTGCCGCCGTGAGCGCAGCAGACGACAGCACACGCGCTCGATTGAACGGGCGCGTCCACGGCTGATCGCCGCTTCCCGGCTTGGGATCTGGCAGGCTCTCTCCGGTCTCCAGCGAGCGCTTCATCGCCTGCTCGGCCGCCTCGCTCTCGCCGAGCTGCGCTGCATAGAACGCGACGCGTGACGTTGCCCAGGCGTCGGCACGCGGATCGCTCCGCGCGTGCAATGCACCCGCATGCGCGAGTTGCCAGGCCGTACCCGGATCGCCGCGCCGCGCCGCTGCATAGGACTGGAAGACCAGGCTGGCAGCGAACAATTCAACGTCCGCGGTGCCTTCAGCCGCGCCAGTCGACGCGTTCCAGAACCGATGCGCCGATGCGGTGTCGCCCCTGTCGAACGCGAGCCATCCGCCGAGCAGCGCGCCATAGCCGGCCGAAACCGTCAGCCGACGCCGGACCACTTCGTGCCGAGCAGCGGTCAACAGCGCCGTCACCCTGGCGAGATGCTGGTCCACAGTCGGCGCGAGTAGCCGAGCCTGACTGTGATGTTCGAGGTCGAACAGGCGCGCCGTAGCTATCTCCACAAGCTCGGCAGTACGCGAATCGACAGTCGACGGATGCTCCAGCGCGTGACGCAGCCGTTCCATAGACACGTCAGCATCCACGTTCGCCAGCTGCTGCAAGGATGTCGGCGCTCCCGAGCTCACCGCCGACCCATCCGACACTGCCGCGCTCGACTCGGCGGCGGGCGTACCATCCCTGACGAACTGGGACTGAAAGCCGAGCTCACGCACGGACAGGCCGGTCACGGCCTGCAGCACCCTAAGGTAATCGGCACTGCAGGTCACGTGCTCTCCGGTCTCCCACTTCTGCACGAGCCGCTTAGTGCAGCGGTTCGGCACGCCCATTGCGTTGCCCGCCGCCCGGATCGCGTCTGAGAACTGCGCCTGGCTCAGCCGCATCGAGTGCCTCGCGCGGCGCAGAGCCAGATTCGGCGTCCGCCGAAAGCCGCGCGCAGTCACGCGATCACCGCCAACCGACCGCCGTACGCCGGCGAAAGCCGCAGCGCGAGCAGAGCGGCAAACTGCCCGCTGCCAGTCTTGTCTTCCATCCCGATCTCCCGTTCAAGTACCCTCGTCGACGCCGTGGCCCGCTCCGCGCTGTCCGCGAAGTGCTCTTCGGTCGCGATCACAGTTGGTTCAGCCCATCCAGCACGCGCCGCAATGTGGCCTGGTCCGGCAGCACAATCGGCGTGCTCGGGTCATACGGCGGCGGAGGCGGAACCCAGTGCATCCGCCGAGCGGCTGCCTCGTCGCCATGGATCAATAGCCGCAGCTCATCGAGCCAGTCGTTCATCAGCGCACGACTCCAGACAGCTCGTCCAACGCCGTATCAAGGCTGGCGAACGCAGGGTGGATGGCACCGAGTTCACTGATACGCCCGGAAGCACGCAGCTTGCCATCCGTACTGACCACGGCAAGCTCCCCGCCCTTAGCACGACACGTGCGCGCATAGAACCGGATTACGCGCCAAGCGGCAGGACAGACGTACGTGACCTCGTCCTCAACGATGAGCACTGTCGAGCACCGCGAATGCCGCATGGCGACGAACAACGCTTTCCGCAGCGCCGATAGCCGCTCGTCGCCAAGCTCGCCGATGGGCTCGACCAGGCCGATGCCGTGATCAAGCCAAAGCTCGATGGTCACAACGAGCCCCTAAGTTCCGCAGCCATGACGCGCCTCCCGGTCTCTCGTACACATGGCAACCGTGTGCACGAGCATCGGCGCGATCAGCCAGCAGAAGTACCGCACTTCCAGGGACGTCTAGGGACTTCTTCGATATGCTCAATCCGTCCACGCCCACGTCACTAGGAGCATCCGTGAACGAGGCTCTGCGCAACGCCCTCGCCGCCAAGGGCATCGACCGAATCGACGTCGCGGCAAAACTGCAGGTGGACCCAAAGACCGTCGAACGCTGGCTATCCGGCCGGCTCCCCCACCCGAGCTCCCGCATCGCGCTCGCCAAGCTGCTCGACACCGACGCAGACAAACTCTGGCCTACCCCCGGCAACCCCCACGCCCGTAGCTTCGGCCCTGAGTTCCGCGCCGTCTACCCCCACCGCTCAGCCGTCCCCCGCGATGTCTGGCTCACGCACTTCGGCAGCGCAAAGCACGAAATCGACATCCTCGTCTACAGCGGCCTCTTCCTCTTCGAGGACCCTGACATCCTTCAGCTCCTCGCCGAAAAAGCCGAAGCTGGCGTCCGCATCCGTATCCTCCTCGCCAACCCCGGCTTCCGGGACGTAGCACTGCACGGCGAAGAGTCGGCCGTGGACGGCAGGTCCGTCGCCGCCCGCGCCCGCGACGCACTGGCTCAGCTCAAGCCGCTCGCCGCCAATGATGCCGTACATGTCCGTCTCCATCGGGCGGCCATCTACAACTCGATCTTCCGCGCCGACGACACGCTCCTAACCAACCCCCATATCTACAGACTCCCCACTTCAGAAGCCCCTGCCCTACACCTCCGCCGCTCGACCGATGCCACGCTATTCCCGGCCTACCTTGCAAGCTTCGAACGAATGTGGCAAAGCCAACCGATCCAGCATTGATCCCAGGCGGCAACTACACCGGGTTGCCGATGTAGCACTGCAGCGTGGCCACCTAGCCCTATCTGACTATACGAGCTAGTCATCAAATGACCCTACTTACCCGGCTGGCGGACTATATTTTCACCAGCCACGCTATCGCGGGTTATTCGAGTTGCAGAACTCGTGATCTTGTAGTGCAATGTTCATATGCTGATCAAGCGCGTCAGAATCCAGAACTTTCGATGTCTTCAAGATGTCGAGGTAACCTTCGACGATATTACAACATTCATTGGACCAAACGGCGTTGGGAAGTCATCGGTTCTTCGTGCTCTTGACTGGTTTTTCAACGGGGATCGTGTAGCCCAACTGACTGAAGAGGACATCTTCTCAGGAGCGACCCAAGAGGATCAGCGTATCAGCGTTGAGGTTGAATTCCACAAGCTTTCTACGCATGACAGGGAAGCTCTTGGTAAATATGCACCCGATAGCCTCGATACCGCTGTCATCTGGCGACGCTGGGAAAATGGCGAGGACAAGATCACTGGTAAGGCACTTGCCTACCCGCCATTCGAGGATGTAAGGCGCGAAAATGGCGCTATGGCGAAACGTGCCGCGTACAACAAGATTAGAGGCGAGGAACCGAGTCTTAGCCTCCCACAGGCCAACAACGTCGCCGCGGTCGAGGCGGCGATGTTCGAATGGGAGCTCCAAAATCTGGATAAGCTTGTAGAAGCAGAAATCGAAGGAACAAACTTCTTCGGATTCAATGGCCAAGGCAAATTGTCCGGCATCTTCGACTTCGTCCTTGTTACAGCCGACCTTCGCGCCGTTGAAGAGGCTCAAGACTCAAAAAACGCAATCCTCGGTCGAGTCCTGGAGATGGCAGTCGATAGAACGGCAGCAGACAGTGCCCTTGCAGAGCTAAGCGAACGGCTCCAGAGCGAGCAAGAGGCAATTCAAATTGAACACTTTGCCTCTCAGCTAGACAGCATTTCGCTGGAGCTATCAACAGCGGTAAGCGCGTTTACAAGCGGGCGCTCGGTACGGGTCAGTGCCCGTGAGATCGATCTTAAACCGGCAAAGGCTCATTTCCGTGTCAGTATCGTAGACGATACAGTTGAAACAAGAGTTGACCGCCAGGGACACGGATTTCAGCGCGCACTGCTCATTTCTGCTCTTAAGCTGCTTGCCGAACGAGGCGCCGCAAAAGGCAACAAGGGCGTAATCTGCTTGGCTATTGAGGAGCCAGAGCTTTTCCAACACCCTGTACAGGCGCGCGCATTTGCGATGGTCTTGCGAGCACTTGCTGAAGATCCATCGCAAGGATTTCAGGTGGCATACGCCACCCACAGCTCGTACTTCATCGAACCACGCCATTTCGAGCAGGTGCGCCGAATCACTCGTGCTACGGGCTCCGGACCACGGTCCTGGCACGTGAAGATCTCCCACGTCACGCTAGCGGATGTGTGCAAGCATCTCGACGGGTTCATGACTGCGAAGCAGATTCGCAAGCAAATTGATGGAGTCTGCCTTAACCGGCTTAGTGATGCGCTGTTCGCGGATGGCGTTGCGCTTGTTGAAGGGGACACGGAGCAGGCGGTAATTGAAGGGGCAGCGGTACGCGATCGGCGGCCCCTGGCTGTGTCCGGTATCACGGTGGCACCAGTCGGCGCAAAAGACGGACTGCTTCTCGCTCACGCAATTCTCGATCTCTCGGGAATCCCCGTATACGTGCTCTTTGACGGCGACAAAGGATGCGCTGATCGAATGCGCGCGCGCAACAAGGCCGAAAAGGATATTCTTTCCGCAGAGAAAAACTCTGCCAGCTTGAATAAGCTTCTTCTTCGATACCTCGGTGGGGCAGAGGAAGACTGGCCGGCGACGCAAACTAACAAGAGGTTTGCTGTATTTGAAGATATGCTAGAAACGCAGCTAGATGCATGGTGGCTTGATTTTGTCACACGCAAGGAGGAGTTGGTCGATCAAGGCATGGGATTTGCCGGTAAAGACTCCCTTACGTACAGGCATGCAGCGGCGACAGTAGCCGGAGAGATTCCCGGCCAGATAAGGGATCTCTTGGATAGGATTCGTACAGTAGCAAGGCCATAGAGCCCCTGTAGGCTACGCTAAGCGTGGCGGGGCCGCAGGTTCTCCGGCCCCGCCACATCGCGCTCAATCGCGTCGGAACTCGGAGATCTTGTCCTTAGCCCAATTCCTCTTGAGCAGCTTCGACATCATCATCGGCTTCCATTTCGCCTTGCCGCTCGGCGTCAGCACTCCCTCGTCGTTGAATATGGCGCAGATCTTGCGCTGTGAGTACCCATCGTCGAGCATCGTCAAGATCCGCACCAGCACCTCATCTCGACATTGCCGGGGCCGGCCCACCGGCCGGTTAGAGGACGTCACTTGCCTCGACCGCCGATCAGGGCGTCAAGGAGCATCTTGAAGATGCCTTTCGCGGACGTCTTGACCTTGGGGTCCGGATGGAAGAGTGCAGCACACAGGGCGACGCAGAGACACCCGAGCAGCACGACGGCCATCGCCCCGGCCACCCACGTGACCACCGCCGCCTCGCGGCTGTCCAACAACAATTTGATAAAGTAAGGCACTCCGAGACTCCCGGGGTTATGGCGGGAGTCTGCCCTTAGCAACTTCAGCAGCCAAAGCCAATGTCTCGGCGCAAAGCTGATTTAGTTGTCACGTCGTGAGCATGACCCCGCATCGGATTGATTTGACCGCTTTCCGGCCATATGGCCGATGTTGGTCAAGATCTCCGTCCCGATTGGGGCTTCGGCTCCAGGTGATCACGGATGGCTGAGGCGAAGCGGCGGCGCGATGGGGGCCCGTTCTCATGCTTCGCATGAGCGCAATGCACCTCGCAGGAGTCCTTACGAAAGAGCTGACACTCACTCTGAGCTTGTGCCCAGCGCGTCCAGCCTCGACGAGCGCTTCGTCGATCGCATTCATCATTGCCCGATCACGGTCGCAGGACACCCACAAGAACCACTTGTCCAGCGCGCGGCCACGACGCCGCATCGAATACTGCTGGAGATTAGAACGAGACTCCTCGGTCAGCATGGAGCGAGCATAGCTGAGACCAGGACGTGTATCCCCAATTCTCTAAGTGTGCCGAGGTTCGTAGCCACGCGGCCAAGGCCGTTACGGGGCGCGGGTGAACTCCGCTCGTTGCTCCGGCCTGCTCGGAGGGCGTCCGTCCGAGTCGACGTGGATCCGGTCGGCAACGGTGGAACCGAATAGGACGCACGGCACGTGTTGGGCGGTCGGAGAGTGCTCAGACCGACCGGAGCCCCCACTCGGTTGCGAGGCGCCCGACCAGATCGGTCTGCCGCGTTTCGAGGACTTCCGGACTCCAGGTTGCGTGGCTCACGACCTGGATCGTGAGCGGGAACGGGGCAACGCCCAGCTTGCCTCTGAAGTACTTCTCCTTCTTCTTGTCGAAGGCGAAGTTCTGAGCTTCCGCGTTTTTGGCCCGATTCAGAAGCACCAGGTTCGCCAAGCGGTGTGTCCACCATGCCCTCTGCTGAGGCGAGAAGTCAGTCATCCAGTGTGAATTCGCCTCCGGCTTCTGCGGCAGAACGTGCTCGACGGTGATCAGCGGGAAGTCGTACATGATGCCGGCGTCGGGTGCCAAGAGCTCGTTGAGCCGCAGCAGGATGTACTTCCGGGTCTTGGTCGCCAGATACACCGGGCCCTTTAACTGGTCGAGCGTGTCTCGCCGCTCCTCGTCGCTCAGTTCGAAGGCTGGCACGTCCAGTCCAGCGCCGTTGCTCTCGAGCTGGCGCAGGAGCTCTGCATAGCGTCGTACACGGGGAGTCGCGTATACGCGGCGGATGAAGAACGACGCTGCGAGGCGCTCGAGCGAGCGGAGGAACTCGTCGAGGTAGTCCGGGTCCTGACCGTGATGACGCAGCGCCCAGAGCGCTGCCGGTCTCCAGTCCTGGCTATCGAGTTGCGACAGGCGCCGGAACCATGCATTGACCTTCTCGGCACCATGGCTGGCCACATAGGACTTGTCGCTGATCTGCTCGTATGCCTCCGCATAGGGCGCCAACACGTCGGTGACGAAGGACTTGGCATTGCCTGGCAGGAAGTGGTTGAGCACCTGGTGCGGGAACTCCTTGAGCAGCCCGTGTTGGGCCTTCTCCTTCGCGAAGATCATCCGAATGTGTAGGAAGAGGTCAGCGAAGGCGTCTCGACCAAGCGCTTCCTCGGCATCCTCCCACCTCTGTGCGCACTCGTCCGCCATGGCGTCATCGCCATTGAGATCGCCGATGATGTGCGACTTGAAGATGTCAGCGGGAGACAGGTCGCGTCCGCGCGCATTCATGACGCTGAAGATCCGGTGAGCACTATCGAGGTCTGGAGTACTGACGACGACCATCACTGTGCGTCCGCCCAGGAGTTGGACAAGATCGAGGAGTCGGTCCTCCGTCCAGTCCGCGATCATCGTGTGGAGGGCCTTGGCGTTGGCGAGAATCGCCCGCTGAGCGTCCGTCTTGAGGGTGGCCGGGTCGAGCTCCAGCAGGTCGCCTATCGCACCCATCGTCTGCACTCGGTCCCTGAAGAACTGGGCGTCGCGCTTGTGCAGCCTCAGCCGCGGCTCGGCGGCGAGGCCCAGGATGATGGCCTGCGGTTGGACGATGAGCTGGTTGATCGCCTGCTTCAGCTCCTGGTTCTGGGTGACGTCGCGCAGAACGGCGAGGAGGATCGTCAGCGTTGTCAAACGCTGCTGGCCGTCGACGACGTCGGATTCCGGCCCCGATCCCTAAATCAGAACGATGGAGCCGAGAAAGTAGGGCTCGTTGCCCTTCTGGTCGAGGAATTCGACGAGATCGGTCAGCAGCTGCTCGGCGTGCTCCGGCTCCCACGCGTAGGGCCGCTGGAAGTTGGGGATCCGGAAGGAGTACTTGGTGCTGAACACGTCGCTGAGTGGGAACTCATGCGCCTCAAGCTGCTTCACCATGACGGTTCTCTTCCGTGTTCGAGATACGAGGTAGACGCCAGCGCTCACGAGCACCGCATACGATCCGCCGTCCCTGTGACGACCGTCGACCCACCATCAGGACAGTCGTCTGGGCCTTCGCGAAGCTGCGGGGCAGGGGTCTGACTTTATCGCGTAAGTCGGCAAACCCACATAGGGCAAGCGAATTTGGCGATCGCAGAATCGATCAACTCTGGAACTGGAACCGTACCGGTTGCCGAAGCAGCTCCAGCGCACCAGTCGCGTCGGACAGTCTCCGCGAGACCACAGCGTGTGCGAGCTCGTCGGGAAGCGCTGCGGAGAACTTGAGTCCTCGCACCGCGCGCCGGTCGACGATCGGGTTGCGGATCTCGTCCGCGGCCTCGAGCATTGCTTCGTGCCACAGATCGGTCGTGAGGTCCTCGCGAAGGCGTACCCATGCGTCTGTGGGGCGTTGCATCTGGTCCGCCACGGAAGCCAGAGTCGCGACGAGGGTCGCGTTGGCGCGGTAGCCTCCCCAGGTCCACCAGCGCACGTCCTGACCGACTCGGGTAATGAGCGTGCCGCCTGGATGAACCCACTCGGCAGCGTGCTGATCGCGCAACGCCGCCAAGCGTACTGTTGCCCGGTGCGTCAGCCGGACGGGCGGCTTTTCGCCAAGCAGGACGTCCCGCATTGCCTGCGTGAGCGGAAATGAAAGTCCCGCAACCGCACCGGAGGACCATTTGGCGATGCCGCCGCCGTCGGCGGGTTCGACGAACACGCGGCGGCGGGTCCAGTCGATGTGGGTGACCTGCCAGCTGCGTCCGGCGAGCAACAGCCGGCGCGGACCGGATCGCTCCTCGGTGAGAACGCTTGGATCCACGCGGCCAAGCTCGTTGCGGCCGACGTACGCGGTGAACTGGGGTGGAGCGGTGAAAGCCGCGGTCAGGGACATGAAGTGGCGCCAGCCGAACCGGCGTTCGGCTTCAGGACCGATGAAGAGCATTCCCTCGTCTTGTTCGAGAAAGCCGTTCTCGACGAGGTAGCGAAGGATGGGCTCGGCGCTCTGGTCGAATGGGGCGAGCCCGTTCCATTGCTCAACCCACAGCTTGTCGCCGATGCGGTGGTTCTGCAGGCAAACGGCGAGCAACTGTTGCGCGACGAGGTGGAGCGGGTCGGGCGGAGCTTGGACGGGCTCGACCCAGCCTCGACCCCATTGGACGAGCAAGCCCGCAGCGTGCAGGAGGCTCATATCGGCTGTGGCGAGCATGAGGCAGTTGCGCGTGCTGCCGGAGCGTCTGCCCGTGCGCCCGATGCGCTGCAGGAAGGCTGCAACCGTCGCTGGTGCGTCGATCTGGACGACGCGGTCGAGGTCGCCGACGTCGATACCGAGTTCCAATGTCGAGGTGGAGACGATCACACAGTCCCTGGCCTCCGCGAACGCCTGTTCCGAGCGGCGACGCTCGTCGAGAGAGAGTGAGGCATGAGAGAGGAACGTGGTGGTTCCCCGCTCTCGCAGGGCTGCGCCGAGCTCCTCGACTTGGCGCCGCGACTCGCAGAACACCAGGCGCTTCTCGCCGCGATGGAGCATGGATATGACTTTGGCCGCGTTCTCCAGCGAACCCACATAGTCGAGTTCCACATCGCCTGCGGGGGGTGATACCCGCTGACCGGGGCTGCTGGCGGTTACGGGGCTAGCCTCTGGCGCGATAACGACGCCCGCCCTGGCGGCCCTATTGGCGCCTTGGAGCCAGGTGAGTAGCTGGTCGGGGTTGCCTACTGTGGCGGAGAGTCCGATGCGCTGGATCGGCCGTCCGGTGATGCGGCTGAGCCGCTCGAGAACTGCGAGGAGATGCCATCCGCGGTCGTCCCCGGCGAAGGCGTGGACTTCGTCGATGACGACGGCGCGCACTCCGCCGAGCACGTGTCCGTGGTCGGTCTTGAAGCCGATGAGCATGGCTTCGAGGGATTCAGGGGTGGTGAGCAGGATGTCGGGAGGATCGATGCGGATCCGGCTGCGTGTGCCTTCGGTGGTGTCGCCGTGCCAGAGCTCGGCTCGGCGTCCGAGCCAGCTCGCGTAGGAGGTGACGCGCGGGAGCAGGTTGTTGAGGAGCGCTTTGAGAGGGCACAGGTAGAGCACTGACAGCCCGGACCACTGCCGCTGTTCGATCGCGCTGAGCAGGGGGAAGCACGCGGCTTCAGTCTTTCCGCCAGCGGTGGGCGCGAGAAGTACCGCGTCGTCGCCATCGAGGAGGGGTCCGACAGCTTCGCGCTGAAGCGGTCGCAAGTCGGGCCAGCCGAGGGTGTTGACGATGTGATGCAACAGGACCGGGTGCAGCCTGTCGGTCGGATCGGGTGCGGCGCTCGTGCTCACACGTCGTCGCTTTCGTCGGGATCGATGTCGAGCTCGACCGCGTCGGCGGATCCGGTGAGGTTGCGCTCGACGTCGGTGAGTTCGTGGGACGCGACGGTGAGCTGGTAGTGCTGGCGCGGGTTGAAGTCGGGGAACTGGTCTACGCGGTCCAGGACGTCTCCGACGAGCTTCTTGAGGAAGAGGCGCGGTGCGACGCCGACCTTGCCGCCGAGGGAGCCGGAGACCGCCTGTGCGAGCTCGTCGATATAAGCGTCGTCCACGAGGGAATCGATCCGCTCGGCATTTGACGTGCCGGCTGAGTATAGGCCGCGGACGGTTCGGCCGAGCTCTCCGAGCCCGTCGAGGGTGAACCCGGGCAGACGGATCTGGACGGCTCTGGGGTTGTCGAATCGCGCATCGGTGCTGAAGTCGGTGGCCAGCCGTCCCGCGAGCGGCGCCAGCCGCTGGACTCCTTGCGGGCCGTCGTAGAACGCCGGGGTGCCGGTGATGATCAGGTAGAGGCCGGGAAAGCGGCCGGAGTGCACTTCGTCGATCAGCTGTCGCAGGGCATTGAGCGCCTTGTCGCGGGCGTCGGAACGCACCCGCTGGAGCGTTTCGACTTCATCGAGGACGACGAAGAGACCCGGCTGGCCGCTGTCGCGCAGCACGGTGAGCAGTCCCTGGAGGAAGCCGAGGGCGCCGAAGTGGTCGAGGTCTCCGCGCACGCCTGCGGCGCGCCGGGCTGAGGCCGCGACGTGCGGCTGGCCGCCGAGCCACGCCAGGATCGCAGCGGCGCCCACTTCGTCGCCAGCAGCGAGCGCTGCGCGGTATCCGCGCAGGGCGGTGGCGAAGCTCGGTGCATGGCGCGAGACCTCGGACAGGCGGACGCGCAGCAACTCCTCCGTGGCCTCGGCCAGTTCGTCCTCGGTCGCCCCGGCGGCCAAAGCGTCCTCTTCGAGAGCGTAGAACCAAGCATCGACGACGGGGCGCAGGGCACTTGGCGGGAAACTGGCCGTTGTGAGTCTCTCAGTCAGCCGACGGTAGACAGTCTCGAGGCGGTGGAGGGGTGTCTCGGTCTCCGAGATTTGGATTTCAGCGGTGGCGAAGTTGCGACGCTTGGCCCTTTCGCCGAGCCAGCGGGTGAAGAACGTCTTGCCCGAACCGTATTCGCCACGCACCGCTTTGAAGACGGCCGCACCGCTCGCGACCGCGTCGAGTTCCGCGTCCAGGGCACCTTGGAAACGCTCGAGCCCTACTGCGAACAGGTCGAGGCCGCTTTCGGGCACGACGCCGCGCCGCAGCGAGTCGATGACCGTGCGGCGACGGGCAGCGCTGACCGTGGCGATGCGCGGCGCGTTGTCGGATCCGGTCACGGCTGGCAGCATCCTTCGGCTATAGCGCGGTGTGCCCGCTCGTACTGTTGCGTCATCGACTCGGAGACCTCATCGGGCGCGCAGCTCGAATTGATCGCGCAGCAACTGCCTATTGAGCCGCAGGGTGCGTCCGTCAGGCAGCGTCTCGAGGACCTGGATTCCGTCGTAGTTGAGCACCTGGCGAAGCACGGCCGCGAACCCGTCGGCCCTGGAGGTGGGATAGGCCACGCGCTGTGCGAGCGCCGTAGCGGGCAGAGTGCCGCCGGCTTCGAGCAGTTCGCTCACCGCCTTCCCGATCTTGTCTTGGGGTGGCTTGCGCGCCAGCAGTTCCAGCTGTGCGTCGAAGATAGCCGAGGCCAGCAGCTCTCGCACGAGCGCGTCGCTGCCGGTGACCGCCTTTGGGGTGATTAGCGCCCCGTCGTCACCGGGAGCCATCTCGATTTCGAACAGCGCGTCGGCGCCGGGGGCCCGCTGCTCTCGCTTGCTCCGGGTGGCCGTTCGCCGAGGGGACGGCGGGGCGACGGAGGTCGACTCGCCGTCGTTGGTCCACCACGCGGGCCGTGGGTCGCCGAGTTCGCGCCAATGACGGGGCGGCTCGGCGTTGAAGGGGAGAAACGCGAGCACCGGGATGGTGACCTCGGCGAGCGAGGCACCGCCGTGGTAGCCCGCCTTGCGTGCCGTGTATCGGCTGTCGGCGTCCCAGAGCGCGACGATCGATGCGCCCTGCTCTGGCGAGAGCACGCGCGGACCGCTGAGCGCGACCTCGTTCTCCGCCAGCACGCCGCCAGGTGCACGGTGGCGGGCCGAGCCGGGCTCGGCGGCCTCGGCCTTCAGCCCGCGCCGGTCCACGACATGGCCGTGGTCGCTGGTCAGCAGGATCGCCATGCCGTTGTGGGCGGCGACACGCAGCAGGTCGCGCAGTTTCCCTATCTCATCGATCCGCCATTCGGCGGCACCGAGTTTCTGTTCCTTGGCGAGCCGGTCGTCGATGGTGTTGAGCACGACGGCGACGTGCGTTCGATCGTCGCCGAGTGCGTCGGCCAGCGCTGGCGAGAAGACGTCTCCGGAATCGTCGGCCCGGAGGTCGTCTTTGTGGAAGACCAGAGCGCGAGAAGAGCCCCAGAAGCGGTGCGCGGGGAACAACCGCTTCTCATCCGCCTGTCCACCCGTCGTCAGTCGCGCGGCGAACAGGGAGGTCCGCGATACGGCGGTGAGCGTCGGAAGTGCGGCGGCCATCGCGCGACGGCGCGGAGCCTGGTTCTCGGAGCCAGCGGGCAGCGGGTCGTATTCGGCCCAGTCCCGACGTAGCTCCTCAGCGAGCTCGCACGCTATGGCAGCGCTCATACCGTCCACGACGAGAAGCAGGATCCTGCGGTCGCCGGCATGCTTCACGATCGGCTCGACGACGGTTCGCAAAAAGTCCTCGACCACGAGCATGCCGCCTGGCGGTGTTCCCGCCTCGGTCCAGGCCGCGAGCCGATGCGCGAATGCCTGGTCGATCTCGCGTCGCCGCTTGCGCACTTCGACCCCGATGCGGGCGTATGCCTCGCTGAGCGCAGCTTCGTGGTCGCCGCCCGCGTCCAGGTGATCGAGCGCGCGGTCAACCCAAGCTGTCTCGGCGATGTGTCGATCGAGTCCAGCCGCGACGTTGGGGCTGGTGGCAGCGGGGTTGGACGCGAGCCAACGGGTGAGCCGCTGTGCCATGCGCACGCGCGCGAAGCGTGCCTCGGCGTCCGGCTCCCGGACCAACTGGTGATCACCTAATGCGTCTACCGCCGCAGTGATCGCTCGCTCGTCCCCGGCGGAGAGCGCCCGGCCGGCGGCGGCGAATCGTGCCTCGAGCCCGGCCGCGAGGAGTCGACTCGCCCCAGCAGCCGACTCTGCGCCGAACTGCCGCGACAGAGTGCCGGCGCGGTCGAGGATCGTGGCGACAGCGCGGCGGTCGATTCGGGCGCTCTCGCCATCCGACGCATGCCGCGCGGCGGCCGTTCGCGAGGCGACGTACTCCTCGCATGCTTGCCCGAATGCGACGACGAGCGCATCCAGCTGCTCGCCAGAGGCCGGCGGATGTTCGCCGAGCCAGCGTTCCGCCCGGCCACGCGCTCGGTAGGTTTCCGCATCGGCTTCGGCGTGAGTCCACAGCGCGGCGCAGACGATCCCGAAGGCCACCGCGTCCTCACCGTGTCCCGCCTCGATTAGCGCGATCAGCGTCTCTGCGGCCGGGCCGCCCTGTTCGGGCTCGCCGAGAAAAGCACGCAGTCCGGTGCGTTCGGGACCGCGAAGACTCAGAAGCCGGTCCGGTCCGCCAGGGGTCGTGGACCACTGCAGCAGTGTCGCGATGTCGAGCCGCCCGTTCGTCGCACGCTTCCCGGTGCCACGCTCGTCGTCGTACGGCCCGAGCCGCAGCCTGCGCAGAGCGAGCGAAGTCAGCGCGGGCTGACGGGAAAGCTGGCCACCGGGCAGCCGCGGCCAACCGCCGGGCGGGGTCGCGTCGAGCAGCGCCTCGGCGGCCCAGTTCGCTTCTCGAAGACGCGGGTCGACCCCCGACCCGCCGAACGCCTCACGCACCACTTCCCAGCTGTCGACCACCTCGATCCGCTGTCGGTGCACGCGGGCCAGGACGGCGGGATCGAGCTCGGTCTCCTCACGGTCGGTGAGTACGACCAACACAAGCGGACCCGCTGCAGCCTGATCGAGGTGCTCGAGGACGAGTTCGTGTACCGCGAGCGGCGAGGGTGCCACTGTAATCCTGGCATGTGCACCTTCGCCCCATGCGGGCTCGGCAGGTCCGCTCCACTCAGGCGCGCTACGCAAGAGGACAGCGCGTCGCTCGCCTTCACCGCGCAGAGCGGATGCCAGTGAACGCTGCGAGGACAAGCACTGGGTGACGGCTGCGGCGCTCAACCGGACTGCACCGCGCGGAGCAGGGGCTGTCGCGACGGTCATTCGCCGACCACCCGCCACGTCACCTCGACCTGGACACCGGGCTCGCGGGCAACGAGGGCCGCCAGTTCCGTCTGAAGGTCCTCCGCCGCATGAGCCGCGGTGCTCCGCTTGCTACCGGACCGGCGCACGGGCGTTGTGTCACCGGGCGACGAGCCGGTGCCCGGCTGCGTGTCCTTAACTTGGGGGTGGCTGGTCTCGGTGTCGAGGTCGACGTTCTCCGGCCTCTGCGGCGGCTCCGGGGGCGGCGGCGGAGTGATCCGAGGCGTCTGGTTCCGCTTAACCAGCGCCAGGACCTCAGCCGTGGTGTCTCGCAGAGCCCTGGCAAGGTCGGTCGTGCGCTGGTCGCTTCGCGCGGCGCCGCGCAGCGACTCCAGCAGCGCCTTGCCCTCGACCCCTTGGCCCAGGGCCAGCTCGAGCGTGCCCCAGGACGCCTCGGCGAGTGCGGCGGCCACGGTGTGAGCCTGCTTGATCGAGGTTCCGTAGCGGTCCGCGCTCACGCCGCCGAGGTCGAAGGCTGCCAGCGTCTCGATCGTCTTCTTGGCACCGGACGCGCCCAAAGCAGGGCTGGATCCGAGCGTCTTCAGGAGCTCCAGCGCACGTCGGGCAATGGCGAGCCTGCCGGCTTCCTCGACGCCGTCGAGGTTGAGGAAGCCGGCGTGCTGTTCTAGGTTCCGCACGAGGTCCGCCGCGTGGTCCTGGAAGGTGCGGGCCTGCTCGCTGATCTGCCGGGCGAACTGGCTGACCATCGTGCCGCGCAGCAGTTCCGGCGCCTTGAGGCCGAAGATGCCGACGAACCGGCGTCCGGCCTCGGCCCACGCTTCCTCAGCGGGCAGCGGCTGGCTGCGGCAGGCGTCGCTCGCGATGATCTGGCTCGGGTCCGTCACATCGCCTGAGCTCACCCACACGCGGTTGTCGATCTCCGCGAAGGTGGCGAGGACGAGCTTGACGAGGAAGGGCTCGAGCCCTCTGGGTTCGGGCAGGTCCGTCCAGTCCGTCAGCACGACGACGCTCAGGTCGCCGGTCATCCCCCTGGCGCTGGCCAACTGCCGGAAGTGATCGGCCCAGCGAGTGGACAGCTCGAAGTAGACCTCCTTCTGCTGCCCGAGACCGAGCGGCTCGGCAAGACGGCGCATCAGGTCCCGATCGGCCGACGGCACCTCGACCCGGCGCTCACGTGTCTGCGCCGCCGCACGCACGTGCGTGAACACCTTGCGCGCATCCACGGCCCGCAGCGCGATCCCCTTGCGCTCCGGGTCGAGGTCCGGATGGGCAGGGTACTGATGGGCCAGCAGCTTGCCGGCGAGATGCCGCAGCGCCTCGCCGAGCGGAAGCGCGAACGGCAGGTTCAGCCCGTCGACATCCGGGAGTGGCTGAAGGTGCTCGCTGAAGTCGGAGACATCCGACTCCTGCTTCTGCGCCAACCCATAGGCCTGCTTGAAGGCACCCTTCACCTGACGCAGCAGCGCCTCTCGCTGCGTCTCCAGCAGGCCCTTGGCCCGAGCCCGGTTGTCGGCATTTAGATGAGCCGCGTACTGGGTGTCGAAGCGGTGCTCGTTGGCGAGGGCCTTGTCGATCACGACGAGCGTGCGGAAGTCGGCGAATCGCTGCGCGGACAGGTGCGCCGGCACCCAAGCCAGTGTGCGGGCGCGCTCGCCCTGCTGGCGCTCACGCAATCGCCTGATCCGGTTCACGTCGTCGATCGGACCGTAGTCGGCGTTGTCGAAGGGGAGATCCACGACGATGCGCCAGCAGCCGTCGATCTGCGGTACGAGGTCGTGGTCGCCAAGCTCGTCCTCGTCGGCGAGGTTTCCGAACACGATCTCGACGACGCGACTGGAGCCTCGCCACACGAACGCGAGTTCGTCGGTGAACTTCCCTTCGCGCAGACCGAACTCCTCGGCCAGCAGCCGCTTAGCCAGTTCCGTTCGATTGCCCGGGTTGTCGTTGACCGCCGCGTTGGCGATCACCGAGTCCACATCGACGCCGCTCAGTTCGAGGCGCACGCCAGGGTTGGCGTCGGTTCCGGTTTCCTTGATCTCGGGGAAACGGGCCGCCCATTCGGCGATCTTGTTCTTGAGGATGCCGACCTCACTGCCCGGGATAGGGGCGACCACGGACCCGTGATTGAGAGCGGCCAGTCGGCGCAGTGTCAGGTCGCCGAGCGCGGAACTGGGCACCAGCGCGGAGAGCAGGAGCGTGCAGATCAGCCGGTTGTCACCGACGAACAGCTTGCAGCGGTCGGCGAGCTTTTGGTCTGTGATGGTCTGCCGGCGGTGGAGGTAGCGCTCGACGTCGTCCTCGGTCAGGTCGTAGTCGTTAAGCAGGTACGGACGCAGTTTGGTGCGGTAAAGCTTGTCGGCGGCCTCGAACACGACCTTGAGACTGTCCACGAAAGGTTTGTCGCCGCCAGCGGCGATCACCGGGTACAGGTCGCCCACAGGCACGAGGTCACCGAGGCGCATCTCGCTGCGATGCGCGGCCAGGAGTTCGCCCATCAGCTTCAGACCGGTGCGCGACCGCTGAAGGGCGGAGGAGATGTGAACCAGGGTGTCCATGAACGCCGGCGAGAAAGGGTACGTCAGCCGGAACGCGTCCTCATCAGCGCCCGTCACGCCCTTCTCCGAGCCCAGCAGCGTGTCCCAGATCTGCGGCCCGAGCCGACGCGTATAAGCGAACGCCTCACCGACCAGCCGCTCCGCCTCGGGATCCTTCGGCTTGAGCAGGCGGGCGTGCGCGATCTGCGGCAGGTTGCGGTCTTCCAGGGTGATCTTGTCGAAGCGGCCGGACGCGAGGTTGAGCGTGTCCTGGATCGAGGCCTCGGCGGCGCCGGAGACCTCCTCCCCCACCAGTTCGCGCAGGTCGCGTTGGCGGGCGATGAAGGAGATCACGGGGATAGCGCGGCGAGCGTCGCCACCCTCGACGAAGTTCGTGATCTTGCTTGCCTCGCGGGCGACGAACTTCTGGTCGTGGATGAGCCCGGCCAGCCAGAGGATTAGTTCGTCCATGAAGAGGATCAGGCCGTGGTAGCCGAGCGACTTGGCGTGCGCGGCGATCACGGAAAGTCCGGCGTCGAGGGAGATGAAGCCGTGCTCGTCCTCGGCGGCGTTGCGGGCGAAGCCAGGCAGCAGCGTCGTACTCGCGTCATTGACGAGCCTCGCGCGCAGTTCCATTGGCGTCGAGGGACTCACGAGGTTGAGCTCATCGGCGTCCTCGTGGCTCTCCTCGGCGTTCAACGCGACATCGAGCAGAGCGGAGGTCCACGCGAAGCCCTCGCCCCACTCGTCCTCGTCGTCCGCAGCTGAGGACGACGAGGCGCCGGAACCGTTCTGGGCGCCGGAGAGGCCGCGCAGGACGGCCTCGTCGCCGATGTTCTCGCGCATCGCCCGGATGTCGGCGAACAGCGAGTCGGTGCGGTAGACCTGCGGAACGGGAGCTTCCGGATGCAGCTTCTTGATGTGGCTGACGTAGCCGCCGAGCACACGCTGCTCAAGCGCCTTCGCTCCCAGCATGTGGTAGGGCACGAGCAGGAACTGCTTGTCGTCCGTCCCGAGCCATTCGTGCTTAGTAAGGACGGGGTCGAACTCGGTGCGGGCACGTGCTGCGCGATTGCCGCTGAGCAGCGCGTAAAGCACGGCCATGAAGTGCGACTTACCGGAACCGAACGAGCCGTGCAGGTAAGCGGCCTTGGATGCGCGTCCGTCAACGGCGGACTTGATCAGCGATAGCGCCTCATCGAAGTTAGCAAGCAGCCGCTCGGTGACCACGTAGTCCCGCAGCGCAGCCTCGGCGCCGGAGGGTGTGGTGGCTTGGGCGAGGCTGAGAACGAAATCCGAGGTGGAGATCGTCTCTTTGATGTCGATGACATCGCGGAGCAGAGGCTGCTGCGCTGCCATGTCGTGACTCGCAATCTACTCGTGAGGTGCTGGCAAGAGCTAAGCCGCTGCGTGCTTGGACGGAAGGTGTCAGGCTTCTGTGGTGCGTGCGCGGCCCCGCCGTGCGGCGGCGGGGCGCCAGGCGCGAAGTTCCGCGTCGGTCAGGCCGTGTTCCCCCTGCTTCTGCAGACGGTATCCGGAGAAGAAGCTGGCCGGCGAACCGCCGTACATCGGATCGAACTCGTTGTGCCACTGCCCGAGCCACGGCTGGAGTTCCAGTAGGCCGGCGAGGAACGGCGTGATCTCCTCGGTGGAGAGCGACGAGTTCGTGAAGTAGGTAGCCAGCGCCTGTGCCTGCTCACGGTGATCCCAGCCGGCCCAGCCGTAGAGAGCAGGCGTCGCGGCGTTGGTCTGACCGTAGGAGATGAAGCGTTCCTTCGGTACGTCGAGCTTGCCGCGTGCCTGCCAGAAGGGCGTGCGCAGGAAGTCGGCCGAAGTGTACTTCGGCGGGACGGGGATGCTGTCGCGGATCTTCTTCTTGGCGGGCTCGTCTGGTGCCGCGTCCTCCTGACGCTGGAGGTCCCAGACCTCTTCCCAGTCCTGACGCTTCTTCAAGCCGGAGGGCTTGTAGCGCAGAGCGGCAAGGAAGGGGACGTGCTCGTCGGTGAGGAGCGCGGAGACGGTGGCGGCGAGTTGGTTGCGGGGCGCGTAGAGCGCGGCCACGGAGGCGAAGTCTGTGTCGCGGGAGAGCGAGTCAGTCAGGCGCGCGAGCGTAAGGATTGTCGGCTGGCCGTTCTCGTCGTACCAGTGCTCGCGTGCCTCGATGCGGTCGAGCAGCCAGGAGCGTAGGGCCTTCTGCTGGAGCGCGTCCCAGCCCTCGGTCGCCCAGCGGCGCTTGTACTCGGGCCGCTCGATCATGCCGATCGCACGGGACGACTCGATCACATCGATCCGCTTCTGGACGGTGTCGCGGTATTCAGCGGGCCAGTGGGAGGGGATGGTGGTGATAGGCGTGGAGTTGTGCCGCTTGAACCACTCGCCGGACGCTTCGCCTGCCTCGACGCGGCGCGCGAGGACGATCTCGAATGCGCGCTCGCCGAGCGCCAGCTCGGGGACGGCGGTGGGCGTAGGCGTGCGCAGGTCTTCGGGGTGGAGGTTGTAGATCGCATAAACCTGCCAGTCGAGCTCTTCTTGGAGCGCGATCATGCGCGCGCGGATCGACTCCCAATTGCCGCGCACCTCACGGAGAAGGGCGGCGGTGGGGACAGAAGAATCGGCGACAGCAAATGGGGTGCAGCTCGCGAGCTTCTGGGCGAGAGTGTCGATCTCAATGGCAAGCGTCGTCGGATAGCTCTGAGGAAGCGGAAACAGCTCGAGAGCACTACCATTAAACTGAAAGAAATCGTCGAATGGAATCGTCGATTGCCTTGCACCTCGGGAATCTATCGTACTCCCCATATTATGAGCAGACATTTTCATCCAGAATGCAGCCGTAGAGCTATTAAGGAGCCCGACTAGCCGCAGATGCTCCTCTTCACTAGCACCTTCGTGCAGCTTGAGGACCGGCGCAGACCTGTTGAAAACGTGCCCACCACGATCCAAAACGAAGTGATTGTGCGTTGAGACAAATGCAAAAGCGATCGAGAATTTAGTTCTGTAGCGTTCAGCAACCCAGCGATACCACGTCCACCATGGCTTACTTTCGTCGCTATAACTCTTTCCGTCAAAATCAACCGTGGACCTCAGAGTGGCCCTCAAAGGCCAAAGCCACCTTCCCCACGAGCTCTCGCAGTCGTACGGCAGGACGCTTAAATCTGCACCATAGGGTACAATAGCTTGCTCCGCGTAATGCGAGGCCCAGTCTCGAATCACCTCGCCAATAACCAGAGCCTTTGATACGGACGATTCTACGCTTCGTCGAACAAGCGCACCAGGAGAGCTAATAAAGGCATCATCTTGCCCAGGAAAGCTTGCAAACCCAATATCGCGAGCCAGCGTGCCTCTCAGCTTGGATACAGCTGTTAATTCAATTGCCTCCGAGAGCTCCAAACCCCCGTCGACAAGGATCCACGGATGCCGGGCGAAGTACCGATGCCGCTCCAGATCGTCCACCGAGACCCACTGACCCATCGATCCCGGCTCATCGATCTGCTTGACGATTGCGCGCCACACAAGTCCGTCTTCGCCATTCTGAGGAGCGGATGGCTCGCCTTGGACACATCGCACGGTACGAATAGTATGAAATCTACCGTCTGAACTCGAACGTGATTTGCCAATCAAAATCACTGTTGGCGTCCCATGGCCCGGGATGTACGCACCTGAGGTGTCGATGACCTCCGTCAACTCAACCTTTTGCGCGAAGAACTGCTCGATCAGTTTAGCGCCAAACTCGCGCTTCATGAACGAGCTCGCCGTAATCTGGCCAACCATGCCCCATCCATGGCCTTCGGAGTCACCGCGCTTCGCCAGTTCGAAGAAACGCTGCGCGAACGGGACGGACAGCGCATACTTTCCTGCGCAGGCGCTGTACATCTCGCGATAAGCTTCGTTGAGCTTCTTGTCCTTTACCGTCACGTACGGCGGATTGCCGACCACCACGTGGTACGTGCCCGGTTCCAGGATCCCCGGGTACTCGTGCTTGTCCTCCGTCGCGTACGCGAAGTCGGCCAGGTCGGTGCCACTCTTCTCGCCGAGAAGATCGATCTCCATCTGCCGGGCCTTGATCAGCGAGTCGCCGACTGCCAGCTGGATCGGCCACTCGTGCTGCCTCGCCTCCCCCAAGCTCCGCACGCCGCTCGCCGCCATCGCCGCCACCAGCAACCGGAACCGCGCAATCGCAACCGCGAACGGGTTGAGGTCCACGCCGTGCACGGACTCGAGCGCCTTGCGCACGCGCTCGTGCGTCTCCACGCCCGGCCGCTCGTCGCGCCACAGTCTCACCAGCCGCCAGAATGCGCCAAGCACGAAGTGGCCCGACCCGCACGTCGGGTCGATCATCTTCAAGCCTTCGAACCCGAACTCGCGCACCGCCGGGTTCATCGTCCGGTCGAGGATGAACTCCTCGACGAACTCAGGCGTCTGCAGAAGCGCATACGTCTTCCGGGCCGCCTCGCTCAGGTCCTGGTAGAGGTCGCCGAGGAACCGCGTGTCCCAGCCGTGCGTGCCGTCCTCGCTCAGCGGGTCCGTAAAGTCGCGGACGAGCTGTCCACTCGCCTCGTCGCGCTCCCGCCAGAACTCGATGAGCTCGCGCGCACCCTCGTGGCTGATCGGGATCTGGTACAGCGGGTTGTGCCGCTTGTCGAACAGCAGCTTTCCGGCCTGGCCCTCACCGAGCTCCGCGAACGCGCGCTCCAGCCAGCCGCGGTATGTGGGGTCGGCGTCCGTCTCGACGTACTCGTCGTACCGGGCCTGCACCAGCTCGCGCCCGTCCTCCGTACTCGCCGCGAGGTAAGGCTCGGGAATCAGGCCGTTGTCCTCGCAGAACCGGACGAACACCGTGCCCAGCACCCAGGCGACTGCGACCTGCGTGATTCGCTCGTCCAGCCATGCGTTCCACGTCGCAGCCGTACGCCCGAGCTTGCGCGCCTGGTCATATTCGCCGCGCAGACGAGACCCGACCTCGGTCACGGCCTTCACCTGTCGGCCCAGGTCCGCCTCGAGCGCGGTGACACGCGGCTTGAGGTCCGCCAGCAGAACCACTCGGTCGATCACGCGCCCGCTCCCTGTCCGTTGCCGTTCGTCGTCGTGTCCGCCGGCGCCGCCGAGGTCATCGCCGTCACCGTCGTCGCCATTGCCGCCTTCTCCGTCGACGGTGCGTCGAGCATATGCGCGCCACGGACCCACGCGTCGGGTAGTTCAATCCACTCACCCAGCGCCGCCTGGTACGGGACCGTGGCGCCGCCAAGTTTGGGCGCGCGGGCCGGATCCTCCTGAGGTACCAGCAGCCACAGTCCACGCCCGCCCTGCCGCGAGAGCTGCGCGAGCCGGTCGAGCACGCCCATCGCGCCGTACCGGGCGAGCGCCGTAGCCTCCGTCAGCAGCAGGGGACGACCGCCCGCTGCCTCGCTCGCCAGTCGGTCACGCACCTTCGGCTCGACCGAGCCCCACGCCGTCCGCGCGTACTCGGTGAACTTCGTCGCGGACTTGCTGCCAGCTTCCGCTACGTCCGCGCGCAGAATCGTGTCCCACGTCGGCTTCGTGCCCGGCGCGATCAAGGCGTGCATTGCCTCGAGGAACAGGTGAGTCACCGAAAGCTTCTCCACGCCGACACCGGCTGTGAGCCTGGCCAGCGCAATCGAGGTCATGCTCTGGCGCACTGTCAAGACGCGGAAGCCGTCACGCCGTGCGGAGGTGGTGATTCGTTCTTCGGCCGCCGCGGCGGCGGCGCGGCGCGGATCGTCGTCGTAACGGTCGGCGCTGGTGCTTCCGGCAGAGCGTCGCGTGGTCCGCGAGCTGTAGTAGCTCGAGATCCGATCCATGTGAGTCGGCAGGTAGCGTTGCGTACCGGTGTCCACGCGGGTCGAGAGTGCGAGATCGAAGCCTGCTTCGCGCAGCGCTTTGGTCAGCGGGCCACCCTTAGGCAGCACGGGAGTGGTCCGGCCGCCTGCGCCAGTGACGACCAGTTCGGGGAAACGGGCGCGCACACGCTCGTGGATCACCTCGGCCGTAAGTCCCGGCTGCCGGCCTTCCGGAACGTCCGGGATCAACCGCACGAGGCCGGCCTGGGTCAGGCGCAGCGCGCGTACGAGCGGAAGATCCCGTGGGTAGATCTCTAGGCGCGGCGTCACCGCAGCGTTGAGAGACGCGGCGACCGCGACCTCCACCAGGCGGCGTTCGCTCCAGTCGACGGCTCCCAGGGGCGGTATGACGGCACTCAGCTCGGTCACGACGGTCGTTGCCACCGGCAGCGTGTCCTGCTTCGCCAAGTTGTCCGCGACCTTGCCAAGCCGCTGAGCGTAGTCCAGAAGGCCTGGTGCAGAGGGGGTGTCTGGCCCGTCGTCATCCGCGACTTCGAGCGCAAGCAGGCCGGAGCCCATCGCCTCGCTTATAGCGTGGCGGTTGGGCGTGTGCCGGAATGCGCTCTCCTCCGGCTCGAGCTGTTCGGCTTCGACCACGGCGCGCACCGCTGCCAGTGCGAGCGCGCGACGCTGGTGGTATCCGTGCAGTTGCGTGCCACGCCGAACGACGAGCGCGTCGGCGATCTCGGCCGCTGAGGCGACCCGTCCCAGACTGAGCACGAGTTCCATGACCTCCGCGCGCAGCGCCTGTACCGCGGGGTCCTTCTTCCAGCGCTTGCGTTCCTCCTTCAGGAGCTGCGGGATCCGTCCGTGCGAGAGCCCCAGTGCTTCGGCGACGTCCTTCTGCTTGGGCCACACGCCGATCTCGGGCAGGCGGCCGTTCTCGTCGGGCAGGCGGAGCAGGAGCCGAACCATCTCGACCTTGCTGCGGTTGGACCCGTTGTTGTTCAGCTCTGGCACGAGGAGGGTGGCAAGCGCGTCGAGGCTGACGGTGCGCAGCATGCGAGCCGGGAGGGGGCCGCCAGCTGCCGCCGCACCGCTCCCGCCAACGAGGCCGTCCGTAAGCGCGGATTCGGCCGCGCTCAGGTCATCGAACTCCGCCTTCGCTTCGCGGCGGCCATGTGCATCCAGCGGAGAGAACGGCACCTCACGTAGCCGGTCGCCCCACTCCCGCTGGCGGCGTTGCACTTCGCTTCGGGTCTTGGCACCGAGTCCGGGAGCGTTGATGAGGTTGCGCTGGCTGTACGCGAGAAGTTCGCCGACGGTGGTGATGTCGAGCCCGTAGAGAAAGGACTCGGCTGCTGGGCTGAGGCCGGCGGAAGACAGGTGTGTCGTGAGCGTCGCTTCCGCAGCGAGCCGGTTGCGCAGATCCTCGGCGCTCTCCGGCTCCGCGTCGGCGATGTTCGGCACGCCCGCGGCGGTCGACTCGTCGGTCGGTTCGCCCGGCGTGCCGGCTGCCGGCCGCGACGGCTTGTGGCTACTCGGGCTCGCCTGCGAAGCCTCGAGAAAGATCTTGCGCCACGCGTCCCGCATCGGCTTGAGCTCGGCGAAGCGCTTCGAGGCGTCGCGGTGCAGCGCCTTGCGGAAGAAGGCGACCAGCCCGTCACGGATGGCGGGGTCGAAGGCATCCGCGGCGATCGTCGGGTAAGGCCACTGCTCCGGCTCGGTCTGCCGTGGCGCGACTGAGCCGTCGCCCCACGAGGGCAGCTCGCCAGAAGCCATCTGATGAAGCGTCACCGCCACGGCGTAGCGCTCGGCATGCGAGTCATAAGACGAACGCAGAAGCGTGCCCAGGAACGGGTCGAGGTAGCCATCCGTACCGGCGTCGATCTCTCGGGCCGGATAGCCGGCGAGGGAGAAGTCGAGCAGTACGAGTTCACGGGTCCGGTTGGGCCGCACCCGGATCGCGATGTTGTCGGGCTTGATGTCCCGGTGCCAGACGCCCTCGCCTTCGAGGAAGTCGACGGCTCCGAAGAGGTAGTCGCCGTACGCCTCGAGCTGGTCGATCTTGAGGCGGCCGTCCTCGCGCAGCTGACGGGCCACCGTCTCTTCTCGGCGCCGCGGCTTGCTTCCGGTTCCCGGCTCTGCTGCGTCTGCGACCGCCTCACGCTCGTCGCCGACGTACTCCAGAGCGAGCACCGTACGTCCGCCGATGCGCAGTGGCTCGGGCTCCACCAGGCGGATGATCCGAGAGTCGGGCCGCAGGCGGCGCATCACCTCGGCCTCGCGCGCCAGCACCTCGCCGCGTCCGTCGGTGAGCGCGACCTTGAGGACGGCGAGTTCACGCGGCTTTCGCGTGCCGTGGTTTCCCGTCTGGGCTGCCGCGACGGCGGAGAGGTCGCGCACGAGGAACGCCCGGCTGGTCGAGCCGGTACCCAGGCGGCGACGCACCTCCCAGCGACCTGCCAGAACGTCGCCGGCGACAGCCTCGAGTGGGTCCTTCTCCGGCGCGGCGGGTGCGGCTGGCAGCGCGGCGGGTGCTTCGACGATTGGGCTCGTGAGCCCGTCCTCTACGCACTCGAGCATTTCCAGGAACTCGTCGACCGATGACAGGCGCTGTGCCGGGCGATAGGCGGTGGCGGCCTGGACGAGCTCGTCGATGTCCTCGGAGAGATCGTCGACCAGGGCGCTCGGCCGCAGCCCCTCCCCCGCTTCCAGACGGGCCAGGAGCTCGGCTTGGCTCGCGGCCGGCGCCACGCCGGTGATGAGCAGGTACGTCAGCACACCGAGCCCGTAGACGTCCATCGAGACCGGGTCGGCGTTCCGCGCAGTCAACTCCGGTGCGAGATACGCGTCGGAGCCCTCGGCGAGATGCATCAGCGACATGCTCGTTGGCGCGAACCGCGTCGGACGCCCGGGAGCCTGCGGCGAGGAGTCGCCGGTCGAGCGGTGCCGGGCGATCTGCCAGTCAGAGATTTGCAGCTGAGGCGTGAGCCACGCCGCTTCCTCCCCTAGCGCCCGTCCAGCCGCCCCGCGTGAGCGCGGAATGACGTGCACTGAGCGGGCGGCGAGCGCGCGGTGATGGATCTGGCTGGAGTGCGCTGAGCGCATCGTCTCGGCCAGTTGGCGGACGAGCGCCATGCGGGAGAGGATGTCTAGCTTGCTCCCGTACTGCACCAGGTACTCGTCGAGCTTGAGGGTCTGCGGGTCGTAGTCGAAGATCAGGGCGGGGCCCGCGGTGTGGCCGGAACCGTCGTACTGCTTGAGCCGGACGGCCCCTGGGTGCTGGAACCTGCGCAGCACGGCGGCCTCGCGACGTGCCGCGCGCTCCACCGACCGCCGCGCCTCAGCGTCCGCGCCACGCTCGCGCAGGTAGATGCGCACGCGAGCCGTCTCAGGCAGCTCTTCGTGCCGGGCCAGGTAGTCGGACCACGTCGGGCCGTCGTCGAACGACCTCCGTTCGAGCAGGTAAGGGCCGACCTTGTATTCGGCGTCGCTACGTCGGATGCCTACTCGACCGAGGGCGTCCCTGACCGCCTTCGCGTCCGCCGGCGTGATCCGCCTGCGCTCGTCCGTCGGCGGCTTCTTGAGCATCTCAACGAGCTGGCTGACGGTGTAGACGCCGTTCTGGTCGTTCTGCGGCAGCCGAATGCGTAGCGAGTCGGCGGTGAAGCAGACGGCCTCGCCCACCCAGACCCGCTTGCCGTTCTGGGCCAGGAGACCGGCCAGTTCCTTGGACTTCTTGTTGACCAGGTGCAGCACGTTCCCGTGGGGGCGGCGGACGCCGGACGGCGTGGTCTGTACCCAGGTCCCGTTCTCGGAGGTCAGCGAGCCGTGCCAGTCCTTCAGCTCGACCATGTACGCGCCGGAGGGCGCGACGACGAGCAGGTCGACCTCGCGTACGTGCCCGGTGTTCGCGGTGAACGTGAAGTTCGACCAGGCGTACCAGGGCTCGGCGTCCGGCAGCATTCCGCGGATGGACTCGAGACCGCGGCGCTCATGGTCGAACTCGGACTCGGTGACGGTCGTCCACCGGCCTTCTCGCATGTATCCGCTCCGATCTCGCGCCCGGCCCCGGCTGTGTCTCGCGTTGCAGCAACTGAGCTGCCAAGACATTCGCCCGCGTAGATCTTAGAACCAACATGGGCATCGTCGCTCAACGATCACGGAACGTGAGCAACGGAGTTTTGGGGGGGATACGACGGAGGCTCTTACTGGACGCTCCAGGGGAGCGATGCGTCGTGGTCACCGTCTTCTAGGAATCGAACAAATACGCGAGTGGCTGCGTCGCGATCGACTAGGTCGTGGCGGGCGAAGGCGGCGAGCTGGCCCCCGCAGATGAGGGGGATGGTCACGCCGCTGGAGTCAGGGTCGGTGAGCTGAAGGATCTCCTCATCGGCCGTCTCACCGGTCACGAGGTAGAGCTTTGGTCCGCCTGCGGCGGTGAAGTAGGTGAAGGGCTCGACTCGGGCGAGCGAGACCTCGGTGCAGGCCACGCCATCCAGTCGCGCAATCGCAGCGTGCACATCGGCGACCGTGGGAGCGTCGCTCTCATCGGCACGGACGACGGGTCCGTCCCATGTGAAGACGCTCAGCATCACGGTGAGGCTCCGCCATTCGGGTCATGTATCTGCACAGAAGGCCTGGCGCCGTGGCGTCGGGCACGATGGGTTCTCTTGGATCAGTCCCGGCGCAGAGCGCCTGGTTCATACCGCAAGCGATAGACGAGGTGCTCGTCGCTGTCGTCGCCGGCGTCATAGATCGTGATTGCGGAGAGCATCTCGGATTTGATCTGGCGGGTGCGCGCCAGTCTTTGCTCCTCGCTGGAAGTGATCCAATCCTCTACCTGCTTGGGCATGGTGAAGGCAAGCTGGTAGGCGTCGGGCGCGTCAACCGGTGAGGCGAACCATTCCCCTGACGTACCACCCCTGCGGCGGATGCGTACCGCATGGCTCGGGCGCTGGACCGCGAAGGCGCGAAACGCCTCCTTGTCCTCGGTGGAGAGCGCGAGGATGAAAGGCGCGGCCGGGAACCCCAGCAGCAGATGCGTGTCCTGATGGGTCTGAAGGTTGGCGACCAGGTCCGCAAGCACGAGCTCGGCCGCGGCCGCAAATTGCGCAGCACTGGTCTCGGCCTCGGGCAGCTCGTGGGCAGGAACCGTGCCCAGCAGGTCCTGCAGGCTCACGCGCAGCCAGCTGACGGGGAACTTCCCTATCCCGTAGCGAATCTGGCGCCGGTATAGCCTCCCAGCCGCACGTTCAATGGGTTCGCGCAGCCAGATGAACGAGGGTGCGGACAGGTCGATCAGAGAGATCTGATGAGCCAGCGCGTACTCCTGCGCCTCCTTGGTGAAGCCGCTGGCCGAGAAGAGCGAGTAGGCGTAGTGGAAGCGACGCTGCGGACGGTGGACGCCAGGACGAGTCGCGAAGTTCTCGTTCACGTCGTCAACGACGCCGTGGGCGTTGCGCACCACCTCAAGACGGCATCGAGTGCTGTAGTACTTCGCCTCGAGGAACAGGCGCACCGGCAGCGAAAACGCCGGCGTGAAGGCGAGCTCTCCAAGCACATCGACCTGGTGGCTGGTCCCGCGCCCCCGTACTCGCAACTCCTGGCCCTGCGCCTCGAGCTCCACCGGATCGTCCGCGGCACTCAACAGCAGTCGATAGCCACTGCCCCGCAGCAGCCAGGCCAGGCACTCTTCCAACAGATAGCCGCGCAGCACGGCCTCTCTCGCCACCGAAGGACCGTATCAGAACGCTTCCAGCCTCCGCCGCCGAGCCACGTGCACCGAAGCCGACAGCCTTCCTTCCACGCTGCGTTGATGCCGGTCGGCAACGGAACCGTGCGGAGCGCGCATGACCGCTGCAAGAGTCCTCGGTTGGTCTCACGGAGGCAATCGGATCACCTTGTCGGATGTCCGTTGATCCTCTCATCTTCGTTCTGTACCGTGGGTGACTCGACCGCTACGACGAAGGTGGCGGCGTAGGGGAGGCGTAGCAGTGACTTTCACGCTGTCGAAGCAGACGCGGCCTGGCTGCTCGATCGAGAATCCGCCTGCACCGAGTTCGACGGGTGGGCGCCGAATATGAGCACGGACGGGTTCAAAGTCCAGGTCGATGACCTGCTCTCGGTCGCGCCGTCGTTCACCAGCAACGCGCAGGATCTGACGGACGCGCTGAACAACGCTGTGGCATCTCTGCAAGCGCTCGGTTCATTTTGGGGCAACGACAAACCGGGCACGCAGTTCGAGGGCACGTACCAGAAGGTCATGTCCGAGGTCTTGTTGATGCTCACGAAGGGCGCCGAGGACCTCGAGGGCATCTCCCAAGGGCTGACGCAGATGGCCGCACGCTACGGGCAGACCGAGGCGGACATTACTGGGCAGTTCAACCGCCGAAGCGGTCCCGAGGCGTACCGCAGCTACTGAGCCGACCCACTATCACCCACAGTCAGCAGGAGGGGTTCGATCATGCCCGATGGACCGGGCGGCTGGGGGCTGCCGCAACGATCGAGTCAAGGTGGCTCCGGGCTTGGTGGAGTGCTGCGCGAGTTCCACGTCCCGTGGCCTGCGTGCAATCAGGACGCCGCGCGTCAGGCAGCCGATGCGTGGACGACGCTGGCCAATGCAGTTGACGAGATCAGTGCCGCATGCGGCCAGATGGTCGCCTCAATCGCCGCGAACAACTCGGGCAAGGCCATAGACGCGTTCGCCGCGAGTTGGCAGACGTACGGCGGCAAGACCGGGACGCTCACCCTGTCCGCTGAAGCATGCCGAGCGATCGCCAAGGCGTGCAACAGCCTCGCCGACCAAGTCTCCGAGGTCAAGACTGAGATCGAGCACAAGGCCGAAGAACTCGTGGCCGCTGTAGCCGCTGCAGCCATAGCACTGATCTTCACCTGGGGCGCGTCGGTCATGGTCGCAGAAGCGACCGGCGTCGAAGTTGCAGCCTGGGTCACATCGCTCATGGCCACACTGTCCGAACAAGTTGGCGCCATCTCGATCACTCTCGCCGATGCTATTGGTATGTCGGCCCCGGCCGTCGGAGCGATCAGCGGGGCTGCGGCCGAGGGCGCCGCAGCGAATGCCGTTCGAGGCACTTTCGCCGCCGCGTTCAACGAGATCTTCGACACCACGCTCAATGCTGCGAATGGCGAGCCGCAGAAGTCCATCGTTGAACTTGCGGGGGAGACGGGACACGAGATCGTCACGAGCGCCCTGGTAGGGATAATTGCAGAAGCCGTTCCTATGACGGCAAAATCGGTGACGAGCCCCGGCATCGTCAACGAGGTACCCGACTTCAGCCCCCAGGTCGCGAGTGCGATCATGTCCAGCGCCGAGATCGCTGAACTACTCGACACCCCAGCGGGCAAGGCCGTCGCCGCCACCGGCGGGGTAACGGCACTGCACTCCCAAGGCATGCTCGACGAGACCGAGACGACCGCCAAGACAGTTGAGTCCTCGATTGAAGGAATCCTGAACCAGATAACTACAGAGGGTGGCGAGTGACGCGGCTATGCTGGTCAGACCCTAAGACGCGGAAGGCCGGGCTGCACCCATGTCCAACCTCATCGACAACATAGGCGCGGTCGCATGCCTCCTGGTCGGACTCATGCTCATCGGCGTCTCAATCCACAGCCTCAGGCTCCTACGGCTTGCCCTCTGGGGCCAGAAGACTAAGGGGTACGTCGAGAATGCCCCGATCATCATGCGAGACCCGTACGGCGACGCGACGCAATGGTCAGTCACGACGGCGTTCTACGTCCATGAGGCAAACAGGCGCGTCGTCGTCAGGTGCACCGACATCATGTACGACGCCTACACCAAGGGCCAAGAAGTAACAGTCCACTATCGCCGCAAGCGCCCAGACCGATGGGCCACCATCCGCGACCCGAAATCCGCCCTGGGACGCGCAACCGGATTCGGAACCTTCGGCCTATTCCTCATCGCGGTCTCCGGTTGGATGATCCTGACGAAGTTCTGACCGTTGCGCCGCAGAGGTCACCCAACAACAGGCCCCACGCGCAGCGCGACCCCTTGACCCGCCGTACTTGCGCGAGACATTCATATCAATGGCCGTAGTCTCAGTTTCAGTCTCAGTTCGCTCAGATACGCCGATGTCCGCCGACGTACGTTGATACGGCTGACCTGCGCGAGCGGGCAACCACGTACGTCGGCGGACACCGGGTGATCGAGCTTAAACCTCCCTGGCCGAAAGGCCGTACGGGTTCGAATCCCGTTCCGGGCACCGGCTCTGAGCTGGCCTTTCTATGTTCAGGCATGGTCTCGCACGAGATCAAATACACCTCACAGACTCAGTTTGCCCTGAATCTCAGTCGCCCCAACACGGAATCGGCACGTTGGCCGCCACAGACGAGCGGGACGGTCGCGCCGCCAGCGTCGCGGTCGGTGAGCCGAAGTATCTGATCATCGGCGGATTCACCAGTCACGAGGTAGAGCTCCGGTCCGCCGGCGACGGTGAAGTGGGCGAAGGGCTCGTCCTGGGTGAGCGACACCTCGGTGCAGGCCGCCCCGTCCAGGCGCGCGATCGCGGCCTGCACATCGGCAGTTGTGGGAGCGTCGTTTGCATCGACATGCGCGATGGATCCGTGCCACGTGTTGACGACCAGCATCACGACGAGACTCCACCATTCGGGGTACGGATCTACAGGGCCAGTAGCGTCGAGGCGCCCATGCTGGCGTCCACTTGGATCAGCCTCGGCGCAAAGCGCCTGGTTCATACCGCAAGCGATAGACCAAGTGATCGTCACTGTCGTCGCCAGCGTCGTAGATCGTAATAGCGGAGAGCATCTCGGACTTGATCTGGCGAGTGCGCACCAGTCGTTGCTCCTCAATGAAAGTGATCCACTCCTCCACCTATTCGGAAAGGGTGAAGGTGAGCTGGTAGGCATCGGGCTCGTCAACCGGAGACGCAAGCCACTCCCCTGACGTACCACCTCGGCGGCGGATGCGTACAGCGTGGCTCGGTCGCTTGGCCGCGAAGGCGCGAAACGCCTCCTTCTCCGCGGTGGAGAGCGCGAGGATGAAGGGCGCGGCCGGGAACCCAAGCAGCAGATGAGTGCTCTGGTGAGCCTGAAGGCTGGGCACCAGGTCTGCAAGCACGAGCTCAGCTGCGGCCGTGAACAGTGTCGCGTCGGTCTCGACCTCGGGCAGCTCGTAGGCAGGAACCGTACCCAGTAGGGCCCGCAGGCGCACGCGCAGCCAGCTGACTGGGAACTTCGCGACCCCCTAGCGAATATGGCGCCGATAGAGTCTCCCGGCCGCCGCGTGTTCAATGAGGTGATCTCGACAGCGCGAGCTCGGCATGTGGGGCGTATGGGAACGTATCGGACCTCGCCGACGTAGAACGCGAGGCCGCTGATAGAAGGGTTCTGACTAATGAAGATCCTTCGGCAGGAC
>Ga0310811_10000334_pt1 | contig 64568 bp, 43 predicted proteins | sample YCmetagenome_FD_207642 | JGI IMG/M metagenome (GOLD analysis project Ga0310811, IMG submission 207642) | Soil microbial communities from experimental microcosm in Duke University, North Carolina, United States - YC | ecosystem: Engineered > Artificial ecosystem > Soil microcosm > Unclassified ... | reverse complement strand
AAAGCCACGCCGCCCATCACGGCTTTGACGATGGCGCCGCCGGCCAGCACCATCACGGCCTCGGCCAGAAGAATGCCGGCCTCCAGCAGCCGCACGAACAGGCCGGAGGTCCAGGAGGTGCGGCGGGGATAGCCGGCATGCAGTCCGCCGGACATATCAAGAGCGGGTGGCGAATGTCGGAGCGTCCGGTTTCGCCAGAGCTGAAGCATGATCATGAAAGTCCCGCTATTATGGTGCGCGGTGGCCGCGCTTTATTGAACCGTCTGCGAATGGGTCGTCTGTGTGGTGACTGTCCCAGGGGGGGCGGGCGCCATAAGCGGTGCCGGCGCCGGGTTGGCTTGCTCCGTGGTGGTGGTCGTCGTCGTATGCGTCTCGGTTGGCTCCGAACCGCACCCGGCAAGAGAGAAGGCACCCGCCAAAACCAAGCCGCAGAACAGCATGCGGATATTTGTGTGCGTGGTCATCATGATCCCCCTTTGCGCCTCAATAGGATGTGGTGGTGGTCGTGGAACGCTTGGTGATGACCGGCGGCGGCTGTACCGTTGTCGTCGTGGTGCTTTCGCTGGCGGCGCCGTTCATGTTGCCATAGGTGGTGCGGGTGGAGTTGTACTGGTTCCCGTTGCTATCCACGCCGCGCTGGGTTTCCGTGGTGCTCAGCGTTCCCGCCGGGGGCGGTAGGACAGGTGCTGGCGTCGCCATCGGCGCCGTGGTCGTCGTCGTCGTGGTTTGCGATGTGGTCTGCGCCAGAGCCAGGCCACCCAGCAGCAGAAACGCAGATGTTGTGATCGTCAAACGATACTTCATCATCTCAGTGTCCTCCTAACAATGTCCGGCGCTGCACGGGTCTCTAATCCGCGCCATGTATTGTGCCGGAACGAGTGGTCTCACACGTCTTGGCTCCCATATTGCCATTCGGCCCGGATCGGCAAAGGGACGATGCTGTTAAACCATCGTCACAAATTGAAAAACATCAGGTCTTTTGCTGAAGATATGAATATTGAGCGTTGTTTTTATGCTCATTTTTTATTGGTGTCGGCGAGGTTTTCATTTGATAACTCTTTGGTAAATTGCAGTGCCCTGGCGGATGTGCAAGATTGGCGACCCACCAAGGCGCCAGCGCGTGAATGAAGGGCGTGGCCCGGACGGCTCAAAAAACCCCTCTGGCACGTCAGGTTGGCAATGAAACGCCAATGACGACCGACGGCGTGTCAAAATCACGAAAACCTTGAGGCTCGTCTCGCAGCATGATGGTGAGATGAGCGGCCGCGGCGCCAAAAATCGTAATGCTTCTTGTCGTTCACGAGGAGAGACATTTTATGCGTATTCTGCTGATTGAGGATGACCAGCATGTAGCCGCCTTCGTACGAAAGGGGCTGCGTGAGGCCGGACACAATGTCATCCACGCCGACTGTGTGCGCACCGGCCAAGATCGTGTCGATGTCGGCGCCTACGACGTGATTATCCTGGACCGGATCCTGCCGGATGCGCGTGACGGGATTGAGTTTTTGACAAATTTGCGGGCGCAACAGAACCAGACGCCGGTGCTGATCCTGTCCGGCTTGGGCGAGACATCGAACCGGATTTTCGGATTGGCCGCGGGGGGAGATGACTATTTGCCCAAGCCGTTCGCTTTTGCCGAGCTGCTCGCGCGGGTGGAAGCCCTGGCGCGACGGGGTGGGAAAGCGCGGGACCCGGCGCCGCATGAAATCATCGAAGCGGCGCGTTTATAATGCGTGAAACAGCCGGCCAGACGCGTGCCGCGCCTAGCCGGTTCACGTTCAAGATACGTCATGCTCAGGACATGATGCGACGCGCTGCTCTGCGGCAATGCCGTGTTCTGCGGCCGCCGAGGGCGGCCGCATCCTGATTGTCACATCCTAATTTTCAATCGGCATTTGGTGCGCTGCGGCCTGGTTGGGCCCGTCGGGCGCCGATGGTGCGCCATTGCTCCAGCGTTGCCTCCCGAGCCTGCTTGCCTTCGCCGAGGCTCGCGGCAATCAGGCGAGCCATCATGGCGCGGCGAAGTTCGGATTCGGCCGCCACCGGCCTGTCACTGCTCAGCGAATCATTGCGACGCATGGACAACGGAAGTCTCCTTCTTTGCTGGTGTCACTACATAGCGCGACGCAGGATTCTAACAAGTTAAGATTTGTGTAGAAACCATTCATGCGTTTTGAAAGCATCTGACGATGCTTTCAAAACGCATGACGCCGTTATTGCCCTGCCGTCTCGGCGTAATTTACAAAAACCAAAACAACTATTAACTACCAAGAATAGGTCGAGATGTTTTAAAACATATTTGCCGCGATGAATCGTGGCGGCAATGGACAAATGAGCCATATTTAGCCCTCTACCTGCCCCCGAGCCACGCTGACTCGGGGTTTTTTTTGGCAATTTCGTGTCTTGTTACCCCAGGTCTCCCTTCGGCAAATTTTATGACAACAAATTATCGAAGAATATGTGAAAGAAGATCATGGATGAAAACGTGTTTTTCATATTAAATGAAGAACAGTGAATTTGTCGGTTTCGAGAGCGGCGCTTGAAATGGTTGCTGTATCGACCCAACATTTTCTGGATGATTTACGATATGTACCAGTCTCAGGCGGATATTATGGAGCCGATGCGTATGATGGCAGGACTCTGCAGTGAGTTTCTGCGTGGCGTCGTGCCGGATAATCCATATGGGATGAATTTGCGTCATCTGACAGCGTCACTCGATATATTTGGGCATTTGAGTGTGACGCACCGGCGTCCTGACTACGCGATCCGGGACGTCATGGTGGGGAACCGAATTGTCGATGTCGAGGCCGAGACCGTGTTCGAAACGCCCTTTGCCGGCTTGGTCCATTTCCAGAAAAATATCGATCGCGTTCAGCCGCCGGTTCTCCTGGTGGCGCCGATGTCCGGCCATTTTTCTACCCTGCTGCGCAACACCGCGAAAACCCTTCTTCAGGAGCACGACGTATACATCACGGATTGGCATAATGCGCGCGATGTTCAGCTCCGTCATGGCCACTTTGGATTTGATGAGTACATCGAACACGTGTTGAAGTTTCTGGAGTTTTTGGGAGAGCGCAGCCATGTTCTGGCGGTCTGTCAGCCTGCGACGGCCGTTCTCGCCGCGGTTGCCATCATGTCGGAAGACCGCAATCCCCTCACGCCGCGCAGCATGACATTGATGGGCGGACCAATCGACACACGGTATAATCCGACAGACGTCAATAGGCTGGCGACGAGTCGGGATATTTCATGGTTTGATCAGCATATGATTGGTGTCGTCCCGTGGCGATTTGCCGGTGCCGGACGGCGCGTTTATCCCGGGTTCATCCAGTTGTCGGCTTTTGTCGCCATGAACATCAGTAAGCATGTTGGTGCCCATTTTCGTCAGTTCCGCTCTCTGATGGAAGACGATCAGGCTGCGGCGAACATGCACCGTGCGTTCTATGATGAATATCTCGCGGTCATGGATCTGCCGGCGGAGTTCTATCTTGAGACCGTGAAGAAAATTTTCATGGACCACGACCTGCCTTTGGGAAAGCTGAAATATTATGGTCGTCTGGTCAAGCCGGAGGCGATCAGCGAGACATTTCTGTTGACCGTCGAAGGGGAGCGAGACGATGTCTGTGGGGTTGGGCAGACCGCTGCCGCCTTGGAATTATGCGCCAAGCTTCCCGATGCGCTGAAGCGCCGTCATGTGCAGGCCGATGCCGGTCATTACGGGATCTTTTCAGGAAAGCGCTGGGAGGCGGAGATCTATCCTCTGGTGCGGGATGTGATTCAGCGCAGTGCATGAGACGCGCGGCCTGACAGGCACACGCCGAATTCAATCCGTTTTACCAGGGAATGGCGTTTCCCTTGTAATCCAGGAAATGTTGACCGCCCATGCCGGCTTTTGCCTCCAAGATATCGGCGATGCCGGCGACGCTGGTTTCCACGTCGATATCGGCGGTGGCGCCGCCGATGCTGGTGCGGACCCAGCCCGGGTGGATGTTCAGCACCGTGATGTCCTGGCGCGGCATGGTGGCCACGAAGCTGCGCGTTAGGGAATTGAGCGCCGCCTTGCTGGCACTGTAGAGGCTGGAGACGCCGGTTGTATTCGCCTCGACGCTGCCGAGGAACGAAGACATGAAAGCGAGAATGCCGGTCTCGGGCCTGATATAGGGCAGAAGCCGGTGGGCGAGCCGGATGGGGGAGATGGCATTGGTCATGATCAGATGGACCACATCTTCGCTGCTCACGGTTTCGACGGTCTTCCCCTCTGGGTCGCCGACACCCGCGACGATGAAGACGACGTCGAACAGCTTGCCTTCGATCCGGCACATAAACGCGTCGATCATCGACGGGAGGTTGATGTCGAGCGTGTCCATGGTGAGCTGCCCATGATGGGCTTCATAGGCCTCGCACCCGGCACCCCGTACAGAGCGCACGGTGGCGGTGATCGTCCAGCCGCGCTGTAGCAATTCCAGGCTCAAGCCGCGCCCCAGCCCGCGCGACGCACCGATGATCAGTCCCGATTTACCTTGAACTTCGCCGTTCACTGCCATGTGCCTCAGCATTGGGGGATCGCAAACTGTCTCGACGCAGGACGCCATGATGAGCAGTGCGGCTCGATGGGGCGTCAGCGAAGGCAGATAACTTACGTACAATGCGGGGGTCTGTCCGAAAAGCCGAGAGTTACCGCACCGGCTAATTTAATGTTTCCGTAATCGCATCGAACAGTTTGAGTCCTTCGGGAGTGTCCGGCCCGCAGCGTCGGCTCAATGGTGATGATATGGTTCGCCACGGTGAATGCTGGCCATTGTGTCGATACACGCATTCTTGTCGCCCAGCCCCAGGCGGATGGTCGGGAGCAAGGCCAGTGGCGGAAACAGCGCGCCAAGCGCCACCGCCGGCCCGGCACGGGCGGCCAGCGGGCCGGGGGCCGGCATGATGCGCGGGGTCTTGAGCGGGCCGCTGATGTCGATCGGGGTCGATAAAGAGCCGATCGAAAAATGCGTTGCCTGGGTGCGCAGCTGCAGGGCGAGCCGTTCAGTGGCAAGGTTGACCGTGCCGGACCCCAGGATGTTGGCGGCCTTGGTGGCAATCAGAAAGGCTTTGGTGTCGAGCACGCCGCCTGTCAGCGTGAAATCGCCGACCAGGCAGTCGATTCGGGTTTTGACCGGAATCCCGAGCGCGGAGAGTGCGGCGTCGCCCATCTGCAGCCCGACGAGATCGACCAGCAGAGCACTCACCGTGCCGCCATTTTGCAGGAAAAATGAGGCATGACCATCGCCATGGCCGAGAATTTGCGCCACGGAGTCGCCGCTGCCGGTGAGATCAGCGGACCCGCCGATCGTGCCGTTCCCGGTAAAGCCACGCGTGCCCTTCATCAGCCGGGACAGCGGCACGCGGCGGAAATCGATCTTCGCCTGGGTGTGCAGGCCGCTCTCCGCCGGGTCCAGCACGACAGTACCGGCGATGGCCCCGGTGCCGACCGCGAAATTCAGAGGATCGATCGTCATCCGGCCATTCTGGATCACCAGATGGGCGACAACATTGTCGAGCGGCATGGTGCCGTGGATGATGCGCTCACCGCGATAGTGCACATCGATATCCATGGATCTGATCGCGGGCAGGTTGAATTTGCCGTGGGGCAGAAGCAGGGGGCTGGCATTGGCTTCTTCCACCTTGGCGCGGGCCGCCGGGGTCTGGCCCGGTGTGCTGACCCGGCCCGGCACGCCGCCGAGCAGGCCCATGAAGTCGGCGAGATCGACGCGGTGCGAGCTGATATCTCCCGTAACGCGCGGCCGCGGCGCGGTCAGCGCCGCCGTGATGGTGCCCTCCAGGTCCGATGACCCGATATGGCCATGGAAATCTTCGCAGTGCCAGGCTGACCCGGATTGGTCGAGGGTGCCGGTGAGGCTGAAAGGCGGTGTCGGCGGCACCGGCGCGCCGGTCAGCGCATGGAGATCGGCCATGGTCTGGCCGGAGATGGAGAATTTCAGATGTGCCCCGGCGAGATGTTCGGGATCATCGACCGTGCCCGACACATGGGCGAAAATGGTGCCGCTCCGCACCTGGAGATCGAGCGGATACGGGGCTGAAGCGTCGCGCAGCGTGCGCAGGCTGCCGCCGATGACCCGGCCGGTGAACGGCGCGTCCGCATAAGTACCGTGTGCTTTTGCCACGATCTCGTCGCCGGTAAAAAGCTTGCTGTCCGCCGGTGCAAGGAGGGTTTGCGCCGTGAAGTCGAAATGCGCCTCACGGCCCGGCACGATGACGGAGGCGGTGCCGTCATTGATGGTCAGGTAGCCGAGTTTTGGTGGCGGGATTTGTGCGTTTTGCGAGGTGATATGCAGCGTGTAGTTGTTGCGCAGGTCCGGTAGTTCCCGCGCCGCGATAGAAGGATGGTCGATCGTGATGCTTGTGACTGAAAGAGTGCGGTGGCGGACATAATCCAGAATCGCGACGCCGACGCGCAGCTGGCCGATGCGCGCCAAAGGCGGCGCGGCGGCGGGAAAATCCTTCGGGTTGGCAATAATGATGCCGCGCGCGGTGACGATGACAATACGGCCAAGTTTGACGTCGATATGCTGTACGCTAACCGGACGGCCGATCGCGGCGGACGCCTCGGACTCGGCGAGCGGGATGAACCAGTCCCAGTTCCAGAAAACGATCAACAGCACCAGGCCGACCAGCGGAACCAATAGCCAGAGCAAGGATCTGCCGCGCATGCACCCGTTTCTCCCGTCGAGGCTTTATGCCGAGATCTTGGGGGTGGATAACGAAATCGCAACGGTTGCGGGGGTTTGTGGCGGCGATGTAACAGCTTTGAATGCGGCCTTTCTCAGCGTTCGGCTGCTGGCCGGGCCTGCGCTTACGTTCGGCGCGGCATGGGGCACGAGATCATGCCCGTCGCCGGTGGGCGCGCTTCGGGGCGGGAGGTGCCGTGTCTGGTCTGGTTCCCGGCTTCCGGCGCCCCTTGGCCGGCGACGATTCCCCGGACTCGGCCAGGCTTTTCTTGAGGGCCGCGACAAGGTCGATAACGTTGTTCGGGGCCGCCAGCTCTTCCTGGGGCTCGAGTAGATGGCCGCCGGCGGCCTTTGCGTGAATCAGCTCACGCAGTCTGCTCTCGTAGCGGTCTTCCAGATCCGCCGGGTCGTATTTTTGCGATTGCCTGCGGATCAGCTGCGCCGCCAGATCGACCATCTCCGGATCGATTTTGATCGCGCTGACATCGTCGAAAAGGTCCGCCGCGCTGTTGATGTCGCGCTGTTCATAAAGCGTGTGGGCCATCAGCCCGCCGGAGACGGGGCGCAATGCGACCGTCCGCTCCCGCTGGGAAATGACGACGCGGGAGAGCGCCATTTTTCCGGTCCGGACGATCGCCTCGCGCAACACCGCGTAAACATCTTCCCCGGCCTTGCCATCCGGCGCCAGATAATAGCAGGATTCATAGTAAAGGGGATCGATGTCTCCGGCATCGACGAATTTATCGATGCTCAGGACGGAAGAGCTTTCGACTTTGACGCTGTCGAGGTCTGCGGACGTCAGAACCACGTATTTGTCCTTGGAAATCTCGTAGCCTTTGACGAGATCGGAACGGTCGAGGGGCTTTCCTGTCACGCTGTCCTGCGTGATCATTTTCACGCGGTTGCCCGTTTCGGGATTGATCAGGTGAAACCGTACGCCAGCACGGTCATGCCGCGCATTGAACAGGGCGACAGGGCAGGAGACGAGTGCCAAACGGAGATGTCCATGCCAAATAGCCCGCGGCGTCATGGTCGATATTTCCAGGGTTCTGCATTCCGCAAATGCTGGTCCGCGCGAAAATAGCGCCGCACGGGTACGGCGCAAAGTTATTATTTGGACATTGGCGGGACGGAACATCGCTTTCCGTGGCCGGAAGGGGGGCAGGCAACGGTGCGCCGCCTCCATCCGGCGGCAGGCGCTCACCGGGCTTATTGAAAATCAGTAACGAATACACTGCGGAGTTGAACTGGTCGGGAGGGAGCCAATGTTACATGCTATGGTTCTGGTGAACGCCCGTCCGCTGGAGATGAAGGAGGCTGCTCCGCCCGAGCCTGCCCGCCAGCCCGTCGTCGGGGGCCGATCCCGGGGTGAGGCAGACGCCGCGCGCGTGGTGATCGTCTCCAACCGCGTGCCCTCGCCGAGCGAGCAGGGGGCGACGGCGGGCGGTCTGGCGGTGGCACTCGCCGACGCCACGACCGAGGGGTCGATGTGGTTCGGCTGGAGCGGATACCGTGCCGAGGAGACCTCGGCGGCGGCCAGCATCGTGCTCGCCGAATCCGGCGTGACCTTCGCCACCATCGATATCGCCGAGCGCGATTACCAGCGCTTCTATAACGGCTTCTCCAATGGCGCGCTGTGGCCGCTGCTGCATTACCGCACCGGCCTGCTGCGCTTCAACCGGCCGGATTACCAGGCCTACCGCACCGTCAATCAGGCCTTCGCCCGGGCTTTGCTGCCGCTGTTGCGGCCGGACGATCTGATCTGGATCCATGATTACCAGCTGATGACCCTGGGCGCGGAACTGCGCGCGCTCGGCGTGGAAAACCGCATCGGCTTTTTCCTGCATGTGCCGTTCGTGCCGCCCTCGTTCCTGCAGGTGCTGCCGCCGGCCGACGAGCTGGTCGCCGCCTTGTCGGCCTGTGACGTGGTCGGCTTCCAGACCCGCACCGATGCCGAGATGTTTCTGCAGAACGTCACCGAATCGCTCGACGTGCAGCCGCAGCGCGACGGGCGTTACCCTTATCGCGGGCGCGAGGTCGCGGTGATCACCGCGCCGATCGGCATCGACGCCGCGAAATTCGCCAAACTGGCCGAGCGCGCCGAGCTCGCCCCGGAAGCGGCGCGGCTGCATGAAAGCCTCGGCGACCGCAAGCTGGTGCTGGGCGTGGACCGGCTGGATTATTCCAAGGGTCTGCCGCAGCGTTTCGACGCGTATGGGCGGCTGCTTTATGCCTACCCGCAGCACCGCCGCGCGGTGAATTTCCTGCAGATCGCCGCGCGCTCGCGCCAGGAGGTCGGCTCGTACCAGTCGCTGCGCCGCGAACTCGACCGCCGCGCCGGGGACATCAACGGCGAGTTCTCCGATTTCGACTGGGTGCCGCTGCGCTACATGACGCATCCGGTCAACCGCAACGCGCTGGCCGGCTTCTATCGCCGCGCCAATATCGGCCTGGTGACGCCGTTGCGGGACGGGATGAACCTGGTGGCGAAGGAATATATCGCCGCCCAGGACCCGGAAGATCCGGGCGTGCTGGTGCTGTCGCGCTTCGCCGGAGCCGCCGACGAACTGACCGAGGCGCTGATCGTCAACCCGGTCGATGCCGACGAGGTCGCGGCCGCGATCCATCAGGGGCTGGTGATGAGCCGGGAAGAACGGCGCGCCCGCTATGACGCGCTGTTCCAGAAAGTCTGCCACACCACGGCGCAGCGTTTTTGTGATACCTTCCTCGCCCATCTCTGCGCCAGGTCCTGAGGCCCGAGATGAGGGATGGCGTGCCGCTCCGCAGCCACGGCGCCATTGCCCAGGCCGGGAGCGCTGTTGCCGCGTTGCAGCGGGCCCCCGCACCGCAGGCGCATAAGCCGGGAACGCAGCCCACCGCCGTCGAAGAGCGCCGCGCGCCCGCAATCCTGCGCGTCGCGCATACGGCGGAAATTGCCGATGCGGCAACGCTGGGCGGCAATTTCCTGCTCTTGGCGGATGATTCGTTGTTGGGGGCGGCACTGGCTTCCGGGCTGGGCGTGCTGCGCGAAATTTCCCTGCACCGGCCCGCCTCCGGTGATGCGCTGCTGGAAGAACGTCCCGACTGGTTCGTCCATGGCCCGGAAGGTCCCCATTTTCGTCTTTTATCCGCCAGCGACGCCACGGTGGATTGGTGGGAGGCCGAGTTGGCGCGGCTGTTGGGCGCCGGGTATGCGGGGTTTTATTGCCACGATGCGCATCTGACGGACCCTTCCGTCTGGGCGCGGTTGCAGGGCGCGGCGCGGCGCGGCGCGGCGACGATTTTCATTGCCGAATGCTTCGGCGCAATGCCGGCGGAAATTTCCGCCCTGTATGGCCTGGATTTTGATTTCAGCGTCTCGTCTTCTTGCTGGTGGGATTTTTCGTCAGCCTGGCTGAATGAGGATGCCACGCGCCTCTCCGGCATTGGCCCGGCCATCGCCTGGGCCGCCCCACCCGGCAGCACCGGCTGGACGCCAACCGCCGCGACCCGCGCGCTGCGTTTCGCAGCGACCTATGCGCCTGGCTGGCTGGTCGAGATGGGGTTTTTGTCGGCGCCACATGACGAGCTCCGCGCCGAGACGGTCTGGCTGAACGCCCTGCGCCATGCGCGTGCCGAATTGCGCGGCGCGGCTCCGGCCACGCTCCGCTCCTCGCCGGGGGCACGGCTGGCGGTGCTGGCGCGAAGCGATTTCATCATCACCGCCAACGCGTCGCTGGACCGCGCGGTCACGCAACACGCCGCGGCGATTTTGCCCGTGCTCGACGCGGCGCGGCTCCAGGCCCTCGGCAGGGCGCCGGCCGCGGTGACGCCGGCCGACACAATGACGCTCGCCCCGGGCGGCATAGATTTTTTCACCTGCATCGAGGCTGATCCCGTGCTGCTGCACGCGGCGGTAAAACCCGATTGCCACGCGCCGCGGATCGCCATCGAGGCCATCACGCCCCAGGTGGATGACGGGCGCTACCCGGTGCGCCGCCAGGTTGGAGACCTGGTCACGATCGAAGCCGACCTTCTCGCCGACGGGCATGACAGACTGGCCGGCGAGGTTCTGGTCCGCCCCGCCGATGGGGAGGAAGCGCGGGCTTATAAGCTGACGCTGGTCGCTAATGACCGATGGCGCGCCCAGGTGCCATTGGAGCGCATGGGCCGCTATATCTACACGGTGTCCGCCTGGAGAGATGCCTTTGCAAGCTTCGTTCACGAAGTCCAGGCAAAGCACGCGGCGGGTGTTCCGACATCGCTCGAGCTCAGGGAAGGCCTGGCGCTGGTGGCAGAGGCAGCGCCGGGGCATGAGGCGTTGAGCGCGATGCTGGCGAATTTGCAGGGCCTGCCGGACGACGCGCTGCGGGCGATGTTGCTGAGCAACACGCTGGCGGCGCTGATGCGCCAGGCGGCGCCGCGAAAATTCCATGTGACATCGCATGACATCATCATTGACGCGGAACGAGCGGCTGCCTCGTTCGCGAGCTGGTACGAGATGTTTCCCCGCAGCCAGAGCGGCGACCCGGCGTGCCATGGGACGTTCAAAGACGTGATCGACCAGTTGCCGCGCGTCGCGGCGATGAATTTCGACGTGCTGTATTTCCCGCCGATTCATCCGATCGGCGAAATCAACCGGAAAGGGCAAAACAACGCGTTGCGCGCCGGGCCGGGCGATCCGGGCAGCCCGTATGCGATCGGCAGCAAAGAGGGCGGCCATGATGCGCTGCATCCGGAACTCGGCACGCTGGATGAGTTCCATGAGCTGGTCGCGGCGGCGAAGGATCATGGGCTGGAGGTGGCGCTGGATTTTGCGATCCAATGTGCGCCCGATCACCCTTGGCTTGGCGAACATCCGGAATGGTTCGATTGGCGGCCCGACGGCTCGCTGCGCTATGCGGAAAACCCGCCGAAAAAATACGAAGATATCGTCAATGTCGATTTCTATACGGAGGGCGCGCAACCGTCATTGTGGATGGCGCTCCGAGACGTGGTGCAGTTCTGGGTGGATCAGGGCATCAGGCTGTTCCGGGTCGATAATCCGCACACGAAGCCATTTCCCTTCTGGGAGTGGTTGATCGCCGATATCCGTGCTCGGCATCCGGACACGGTGTTTCTCGCCGAAGCCTTCACCCGGCCAAAAATCATGTACCGGCTGGCCAAAATCGGCTTTTCGCAATCCTACACTTATTTCACGTGGCGTAATACCAAGGCAGAGATTGAGGACTATCTGACCGATCTGACGACCACGGCACCCAAGGATTTTTTCCGGCCGCATTTTTTCGTCAACACGCCCGACATCAACCCGATCTTCCTGCAGACCTCCGGCCGGGGCGGGTTTTTGATCCGCGCGGCGCTGGCCACGACCCTGTCGGGGCTTTGGGGGATGTATAACGGATTCGAATTATGCGAGGCGACCCCGATACCGGGCCGGGAAGAATATCTCAACTCGGAAAAATACGAGATCAAGGCCTGGGACTATGACCGGCCTGGCAACATCGTTGCGGAAATTTCGCAGCTCAACCGCATCCGTCGGGCCAACGCCGCATTGCATTCGCACCTGAATGTCGAGTTCCTGCCTTGCGACAATCCGCAAGTGGTGTATTTCCGTAAATTTGCATCTGACGGCAACAATCTTCTCGTTGCAATCAGCATGGACCCGCTCAACATTCAGAACACGACGATCGAACTGCCGTTGTGGCGCTTCGGCCTGCCGGATGACGGCATGTTGGCCGCCGAGGATCTGATGCGCGCGCAAAAATTCGTATGGTCGGGGAAATTTCAGCCTGTTCATCTCAACCCGTTCGAACAGCCATTTTGTATTTGGCGCGTCGCGCCAGCCGGTCAGGAATGATATGAAACACCGACCCGAGATCATCACGGCCGACGATCAGTCCTGGTACAAGGACGCGGTGATCTACCAGGTTCACGTCAAATCCTTCTACGATTCGAACAATGACGGCGTCGGTGATTTTCCCGGGCTGATCGAGAAGCTCGACTACATCGCGGCCCTCGGTGTCAACGCGATCTGGCTGCTGCCCTTCTACCCCTCGCCACGCCGCGACGACGGCTACGATATTTCCGATTACCGCAATGTGCATCCGGAATATGGCACGATGGCGGATGTGAAGCGCTTCATCCATGAGGCGCACCGCCGTGGCATCCGCATCATCACCGAGCTGGTGGTGAACCATACCTCCGACCAGCACCCGTGGTTCCAGCGTGCGCGCCACGCCAGGCCCGGCTCGGCGGCCCGGAATTTCTATGTCTGGTCCGACAATGACCAGAAATATGCCGGCACACGCGTCATTTTCGTCGACACGGAAAAATCCAACTGGAGCTGGGACGAGGTGGCCGGTGCGTTTTATTGGCATCGTTTCTTCGCGCACCAGCCCGATTTGAATTTCGACAATCCGCGCGTGCTGAAAGAGGTGCTGAACATCATGCGCTTCTGGCTCGATCTCGGCGTCGACGGGCTGCGGCTCGACGCCGTGCCTTATCTGATCGAGCGTGACGGCACCAACAACGAGAATTTGCCGGAAACCCATGCGGTGCTGAAGCAGATCCGCGCCGCTTTGGACGCGTTTGCGCCGGGCCGCATGTTGCTGGCCGAGGCGAATCAATGGCCCGAGGACGCCCAGCAATATTTCGGCGCCGGCGATGAATGCCACATGTCGTTCCATTTCCCGCTGATGCCGCGCATGTACATGGCCATCGCCCAGGAAGACCGCTTCCCGATCACCGACATCATGCGCCAGACGCCGGAAATTCCTGAAACCTGCCAATGGGCGATTTTCCTGCGCAACCATGACGAGCTGACGCTGGAAATGGTCACCGATTCCGAGCGCGACTATCTGTGGAACACCTACGCCGCCGACCGGCGCGCGCGCAGCAATCTCGGCATTCGCCGGCGCTTAGGGCCGCTGATGGAGCATGACCGTCGCCGCGTCGAGTTGATGAACGGGTTGTTGCTCTCGATGCCCGGCACGCCGGTGATCTATTACGGCGACGAGATCGGCATGGGCGACAACATCCATCTCGGCGACCGCGACGGCGTGCGCACGCCGATGCAATGGTCGCCCGACCGCAATGGCGGCTTCTCCCGCGCCAACCCGGCCGATCTGGTGCTGCCGCCGGTGATGGACCCGGTTTACGGGTTCGACGCCGTGAATGTGGAGGCACAGGCGGCCGACCAGCACAGCCTGCTCAACTGGACCCGGCGCATGCTGGCGGTGCGCAAGCGCCACCGCGCCTTCGGCCGCGGCGCGCAGCGTTTTCTCTATCCCGGCAACCGCAAGATGCTCGCCTATCTGCGCGTGTATCAGCATCCCGACGGCGAGGAAGAGACGATCCTGTGCGTCTACAACCTCTCCCGCACCGCCCAGGCGGCAGAGCTGGAGCTCGCCGATTATGCCGGGCGCGTGCCGGTGGACCTGCTCGGCGGTTCCGGCTTCCCGCCGATCGGCCGGCACGCTTATCTGCTCACCCTGCCGCCTTACGGGTTCTACTGGTTCTTCCTGGCCACCGAGGCGGCGCTGCCGCCCTGGCATGTGCGGCCCTCCGAGCCACTGCCGGAGCTCGCCACCCTGGTGCTGCGCACGGGCCTGAGCGACGTGCTGGAGCCGGCGGCGCGGAAGATTCTCGAGACCGAGGCCCTGCCGGCCTATCTGCAACGCCGCCGCTGGTTTGCCGCCAAGGACCAGAAGATTGTGTCCGCCAAGCTGGCGCGCGGTGACAAGATTCCCGGCCGCAGCCTGGAGATATTGCTCACCGAGCTGGAGGTGCAGCTCAGCGCGGGGCGTGAATGCTATTTGTTGCCGCTGGGCATTTCCTGGGACGGCGACACCAGCTCGGCATTGCCACAGCAATTGGCGCTGGCACGGGTGCGGCAGGGGCGGCGCATGGGCTATCTCACCGACGCTTTCGCCGTGGACGCTTTCCCGCTCGGCGTGATCCGCGCCTTGCGCGCCGGCGCGGTGGTGAACGTGCAGGGCGGCGAGATCATCTGCCGGCCGAGCCCGCTGCTCGCGCATGTGGAGCTGCCGGCGGCGCCCGAGGTGCGTCGCCTCTCCGCCGAACAATCCAACAGTTCGATCATCGTCGGCCAGAAGATCATTCTGAAGCTTCTGCGCCGGGTGATGGACGGCCTCAATCCCGAAGTGGAGATGATGCGCCACCTCACCGAGGCCGGCTATGCCAACAGCCCGAAACTGCTCGGCGAGGTGGCGCTGGTCCGCGCCGACGGGTCCGGCCACAGCATGATCGTGGCGCAGGAATTCGTGCAGAACCAGGGCGACGCCTGGCAGTACACACAGAACTACCTGGCGCGCTTCATCGAGACGATGGGCCTGGCCAACAAGGACATCCATGACGAGGCGGACCAGCTTTCCGGGTACGCGAGCTTCGCCCGCTCGGTCGGCACGCGTTTGGCGGACCTGCATGCGGTGTTCGCCCGGCCCAACGCGGACCCGGCCTTCGCGCCGGAGCGCGCGGACGATGAGGACGCCGCCGCCTGGGGCGAGGACGCGGCGGCACAGCTCTCGCGCGCCTTCGACGCGCTGCAAAAAATCAAGAGTTTCTCCAGCCAGGAAGCGGCGCAGAATGCTTCCTTCATCCTGGACAACCGGCACGACCTGCTCGACCTGATCCCGTCCTTTGCCGCCGCCGGCAAAGGCACGCTGCGGACGCGCATCCATGGCGATTTTCATCTCGGCCAGGTGCTGGTCTCCACCGGTGATGTGTACATCATCGATTTCGAAGGTGAGCCGGCGAAGAAACTGGAGATACGCCGTGCCAAAGCCTCGCCGCTGCGCGATGTCGCCGGACTGCTGCGCTCCTTCGATTACGCGGCTTCGGTGGCCGCGCAGGCACAACCGCCCTCGGTGCTGGCCGATACCGATGCACCGCTCGCGCGGTTCGTCGCAGATATGTCGGAACAATTTCTCGCGTCCTATCGCGCCGTGGCGCAGCAAGCGGCGCCGCGCTGGGTGGAGGATGACGCGGCCGAGGCGGCTTTGCGGGACCTCTTCCTGCTGGAAAAAGTCGCTTACGAACTCTGTTACGAGGCCGCCAACCGCCCGGACTGGCTTTGGATTCCACTGCGCGGCTTCGCCGTCATCATTGCACGGTTGTTGCACATCACGCCCCGGGTTTTGCAGGATGCGTGATCTGACAGGCGATTTCGAGGCGCTGCTGCAAGGCGCTCATGGCGACCCGTTTGCCGTGCTCGGGCCGCATGGGGAGTGTGTGCTTGTGCTGGCACCAGGCGCCACGGCCGTTTCGCTGCTGGACGCGAGAGACAATGTGCTGGCCGCCGCCGACCTGGTTCATGCCGACGCGATTTTCGCGGCGCACCTTAACCCGCCGCAACCCTACCGGCTGCGCATCGACTGGGACGGCGTGATCCAGATCACGGAAGACCCGTATCGCTTCCCGCTGCTGCTGGCAGATGAAGACATAAGCCGGTTTGCTTCAGGCCGGCATTACGATCTTGCCGGCTGGCTTGGCGCGGTGCCGATGCGCCTCGGGGATGTGCCCGGCGTGCGCTTCGCTGTCTGGGCACCGAATGCCAGGCGGGTTTCGGTGGTGGGAGATTTCAACAACTGGGATGGGCGCCGCCACCCGATGCGCCGGCGTGATGCCGGGTTGTGGGAGATTTTTCTCCCCGGCCTGGGCGTGGGCGTGGCCTATAAATACGAAATTCTCGGGCCCAACGGGGTGCTGCCGCAAAAGGCCGATCCGCTCGCGCGGCAGGCGGAAGTGCCATCGGCCACGGCCTCGATCGTCGCAGCCGCCTTTGCGCCGCCGCCGCGCCGCGCCGCGCCCGAGCCGGACAAGCCGCTGTTGATTTACGAGGTGCATGCGCCGTCCTGGATGCGCCATGTCGGCGGCCAGTCTTATGATTGGGCGGAACTGGCTGACCGGCTGGTTCCTTACGCGGCGGATCTCGGCTTCACCCATATCGAACTGCTGCCGGTGATGAACCACCCGTTCGGCGGTTCCTGGGGCTACCAGCCGCTCAGCCAGTTCGCGCCGCTGCCGGCGTTGGGCAAGCCGGAGGATTTCGCGGCCTTTGTCGGCGCCTGCCATGCAGCCGGCCTCGGCGTGATCCTCGACTGGGTGCCGGGGCATTTCCCGGATGACCCGCACGGCCTGGCGCAATTCGACGGCACGCATCTTTATGAGCATCAGGACCCGCGCGAGGGGCGACACCCTGATTGGAACAGCCTGATCTATAATTTCGGCCGGACCGAGGTGCGGGAATTCCTCATTGCCAGCGCCTTGTTCTGGCTTGAGCAATACAGCGTGGACGGGCTGCGCGTCGATGCCGTCGCGTCGATGCTGTACCGCGATTATTCGCGTTCATCCGGCGAATGGGTGCCGAATCGGTATGGGGGCCGTGAGAATCTCGAAGCGATCAGTTTTTTGCAGGAACTTTCGGAGATCATCGCGACGCGCCGGCCCGGTGCGTTGTTGATCGCCGAGGAATCCACCGCCTGGCCGGGCGTGACGCAAAGTGCAGCGAAGGGCGGGCTGGGCTTCACGCATAAATGGAACATGGGCTGGATGCACGACACGTTGCAATATATTCAGCAGGATCCGCTCTACCGGCGTTATCATCATGACGAGATGACGTTCGGCCTCGTCTACGCCTTTTCGGAAAAATTCGTGCTGCCGATTTCGCATGACGAGCTGGTGCACGGCAAAGGTTCACTGCTTGGCCGCATGCCGGGAGATGAGTGGCAGCGTTTCGCCAATTTGCGCGCCTATCTCACCTTCATGTGGACGCATCCGGGCAAGAAGCTGCTGTTCATGGGGTCGGAATTCGGCCAGCCAAGCGAATGGAACCACCAGGCGGAAATTCCCTGGCACCTGCTGCAATATGAGACGCATCGGGGCGTGCAGGGGCTGGTGCGGCAGTTGAACGCGCTGCTGAAGGCGGAACCGGCTTTGTATGAGCGCGATTTCACGCCCCTTGGCTTCCAATGGCTGGTTGGCGATGACCGCGACCAATGCGTTTTCGCTTATGCTCGTTTTGCCGAACAAGGCCCGCCATTGTTGGTCGTTTGCAACTTCACGCCGGTGGTGCGGGAAAATTACCGCATCGGCGTGCCTGACTCCGTTGCATGGAGAGAGGTTTTTAATTCCGACGCCATTGGTTTCGGCGGCTCCGGTGTCGGCAATGCCGGAATACGGCGCACCGAGCCCGAGCCAAGCCACGGCCGGCCCGGCTCGCTGTGCCTGACCTTGCCGCCGCTTGCCGGCATCATTTTGCGGCCGGCCTGATCCATGGCGCCGCCCGCGAAACTTCTGCCCGGAAAACCTTATCCGATGGGTGCGCATTGGGACGGGTTGGGCGTCAATTTCGCCATCTTCTCGGCCCATGCGCAGCGTGTCGATCTCTGCCTGTTCGACACGGCCGGGCGTCACGAGATCGCCCAGTTGGAAATGCCGAGCTGCACCGATGAAATTTTCCATGGTTATTTGCCGCAGGCCGGGCCCGGCCAGGTTTACGGGTATCGCGTGCGCGGGCCGTACCAGCCGGAGGCCGGGCATCGCTTCAACCCCAACAAGCTGCTGCTTGACCCTTATGCGAAAAAACTCGTCGGCCGCCTGCACTGGTCGGACGCGCTGTTCGGCTACCGTGTCGGCTCGCCGCGCCAGGATCTCTCGTTCGACCGCCGCGATTCCGCGGCCGCCATGCCGAAAGCCGTGGTAGTGGACGACCATTTTGCGTGGGGCGGCGATACGCCGCCAGACAATCCATGGGCTAAAACGGTGATTTACGAAGCCCATGTGAAGGGACTCACCATGCGCCATCCCGCCATCCCGGCGCACGAGCGCGGCAGTTTCGCCGCCCTGGGCGATCCGTGGATCGTCGACCATCTGCACCGGCTGGGTGTTACCGCCATCGAATTGCTGCCGATCCAGGCGTTTGCGCAAGACCGCTTCCTGACCGCAAAAAAGCTTCGTAATTACTGGGGCTATTCCACGCTCGCCTATTTCGCGCCCGAGCCGCATTATTTCGCCGCCAATGGCGGTGCGTTGCAGGAACTCCGCCAGGCCGTGCGCCGCCTGCATGCCGCCGGCATCGAGGTGATTCTCGACGTGGTGTATAACCATACCTGCGAAGGCAGTGAGATGGGCCCCACTTTGTCCTGGCGCGGCATTGACAATCGTTCCTATTATCGGCCGGTTGACGACGATCCGCGCCGGCTGATCAACGATACCGGCACCGGCAACACGCTGAACCTGTCTCATCCGCGCGTGCTGCAGATGGTGATGGACAGTCTGCGCCATTGGGCGCAAGCCTATCATATCGACGGCTTCCGCTTCGATCTCTGCACAACGCTGGGCCGCGAGGCGCATGGTTTCGATTCTTGCAGCGGTTTCTTCGACGCGATTCGCCAGGATCCGCAGCTTGCGCCGCTGAAGCTGATCGCCGAGCCTTGGGATATCGGCCCGGGGGGCTATCAGCTCGGCAGCCATCCGCCGGGCTTCGCCGAATGGAACGACCGGTTCCGTGACACGGTGCGGCGCTTCTGGCGCGGTGATCCTGGGCAGCGTCCCGAGCTTGCGGCGCGCTTGATGGGCTCGGGCGATATTTTCGACAAATTCCGCCGCAAACCCTGGGCCAGCATCAATTATGCGACGTCTCATGACGGGTTTACCCTGGAGGATCTGGTCTCGTACAATGAGCGCCATAACCTCGCCAATGGCGAGGACAACATGGATGGCCAGAAGGAAAACTATTCCGCCAATTACGGCGCGGAAGGGCCGACGGAGGATCCCGCCATTCTCGAATTGCGCGGGCAGGTGCAGCGGGCGATCCTCGCCACCGTGTTTTTCGCGCACGGCACGCCGATGCTGCTGGGCGGCGACGAGTTCGGCCGCACGCAACAGGGCAATAACAACGCCTATTGCCAGGACAACGAAATCTCCTGGTTCGATTGGCACGGCCTGGTTGATGCCGGGCCGACCGCGGCGCGGCAATTGCTGCAATTCACACAACGCCTGACCGCCTTGCGCGCCGCGCGTCCAAGCCTGCGCAGCGAAATTTTTTTGCACAGCACTGTGGAAGTTTTGCCGGGGATCGAGGACGCCGCCTGGTTCGACGAGACCGGCGAGGCGCTGAGTCTGGACGCCTGGGCCGATGCCGCGGCGCAAATGCTCAGTTTGCGCCGTGCCGTATTGACCGATGGCACCGTCGACCTCACCTTGCTGTTATTGAACGCCTCGGATCAGGCACGCGATTTCGCCGTGCCTAACCAGGACCTGCCATGGGAGGTGGTTTTGGACAGTGCTGATCCCGACCGGGAAAAGATGGTCTTGCTCACCGGGGCGGTGCACGTGCCGGCGCATGCGGTGGTGCTGCTGGCCGCGACGGTCGACAGCAAATGACGCGGCAGTTCGGTGCCCTCGTCACCGCCTCGGGCGACGTCGAGTTCTCGCTCTGGGCGCCGCAGGCGCGGCGTGTCGAATTGGTGGTCGACGGTGTGGCGACGGAGATGCGGCGCGATAAAGACGGCATGTACCATGCCCGGCTCGCCGTGCCCATCGGCACTGCCTATCGCTACCGGATCGATGGCGAGACCCTGGTGCCCGATCCTGCCTCCCGCGCGCAGGAGGATGACGTGCACGGGCCGAGCCTGGTCGTAGACCCCGATTTTCCTTGGCAGCATGCGGATTGGCGCGGCTTGCCCTGGGCGGACACCGTGATCTACGAGCTGCATGTGGGGGCCTATGGCGGGTTCGACGGCGTGGCCGCGCAATTGCCGCGCCTGGCCGCCATCGGCTTCACCGCGATCGAGCTGATGCCGATCGCGGATTTTCCCGGGCGGCATAATTGGGGCTATGACGGCGTTCTGCCTTACGCGCCGGATGCCTCTTATGGCAGCCCGCAGGCTCTCAAACGGTTGATCGACACGGCGCACGGGCTCGGACTGCAGATGTTTCTCGATGTCGTGCACAACCATTTCGGTCCGGACGGCAATTATCTCGGCGTCTATGCGCCGTCCTTCTTTCGTGCCGACCGGCACACGCCATGGGGCAACGCGATCGATTTCCGTCACCCCGAGGTGCGGGATTTCTTCATCGGCAACGCGCTATACTGGCTGCGCGATTATCGTTTCGACGGGCTGCGCTTCGATGCCGTACACGCCATCGAAGACAAATCTTTCCTGCTGGAAATGGCCAGGAAAATCCGCGACGCGCTGCCTGACCGGCAGATTCACCTGATCCTGGAGAACGAGGAAAACGACGCGGATCTGCTGCACGCGGCGGTGGGAGAGAAAAAATTCGACGCGCAATGGGCTGATGACTGGCATCATTGCGCGCATGTGCTGCTGACGCGCGAGGCGGAAGGCTATTACGCTGATTTTCAGTCTCCGGCGCAGCAGATGGCGCGCTGCCTGGCAGAGGGATTCGCTTACCAGGGTGATCCGGCGCCGCATCACGGCGGCGAGCCGCGTGGCCATCCCAGCGCCCATCTGCCGCCCAGCTCTTTTGTCATTTGCCTGCAGAATCACGACCAGGTCGGCAACCGCGCGTTCGGGGAGCGGCTCCGCAGCCTGGCGCATCCTGAAGCGCTGCACGCTACCATTGCTTTGCTGCTGCTCACGCCGCAGATCCCGCTGATTTTCATGGGCGAGGAATTCGGCGAGAGCCGGCCGTTTCTCTATTTTACCGATCATCATGAGGAACTCGGCCGGCAGGTGACGGCGGGGCGGCGCAAGGAGTTTTCCCGTTTCTCGGCCTTCAGGGACAAATCGACGCGTGAAAAAATCCCTGATCCGAATGCGGCTTCGACCTTTCAGGCGTCGATCCCGCAGGTCACGGAGAATGACTGGACCGCGCTTTACACAAACTGTCTGGACCTGCGGCGGCGCGTCATCATGCCATTGATGCCGGGCTGCGTGTCGGCCGGCGCCAGCGCGCTTTCAACCCATGCGGTGCGTGCCTCCTGGCGCATGAATGACGGAAGCCTGCTCACCGTGGCGACCAATTTCGCCACCGCGCCTGTGCCCTGTAAACCGATGGACGGGGAATTGCTCTACGGGCCGGGCCTGGTGGACGGCATGCTGCACGGCCCCACCACCAGCCTGTGGCGCGCAGAAACCAACGACAAAAAATGAGTCTTTCCACCATGCCCAGGGCGACGGCCCGGCTGCAGTTTTTCGCGGGCTTCACGCTCGATGATGCGGTGCCGATCGTGCCGTATCTGGCGGCGCTCGGCATCTCGCATCTTTACGCCTCGCCGTTGCTGAAAGCCCGTCTGGGCTCGACGCATTGCTACGACATTGTCGACCATAGCCAGATCAATCCGGAACTTGGCGGCATCGATGCGTTGCGGCGGCTGGTGACGGCGTTGCGCGCGCAGAATATGGGGCTGCTGTTGGACATCGTGCCCAACCATATGGGCGTCGGCGGCGCTGACAATTCCTGGTGGCTGGACGTTCTGGAATGGGGACATGCGAGCCGCTATGCGGAATTTTTCGATATTGACTGGACCCCGCCCGACGCCTCGCTGACCCATAAGCTGCTCGCCCCCTTCCTGGGCGCGGCCTATGGCGAGGTTCTGGAATCTGGTGCGCTCCAGTTGAAATGCGGTGAGGCGGGCGGGCTTTATGTTGAATATCACGAACATCATTTCCCGATTTCCGCGCAGAGCGCTGCCTTGGTGCTGCATGGTGAACCCGCCTGCGACGATATTTCCCATGCATTTGCCAAAGCGGCGCGGTGGCCCGGCCGCAATCTTGCATACCAGACCGCGGCCGAGGCTAAGGCGATGCTGGCTTCGTTCGCCAAAACCCCGGCAGGAGAGGAGACGCTGCGAAAATCGCTCGCGCGGTTCGATCCGGCACAAACAGACGGACGCCGCCGCTTGCATGAATTGCTGCAGCGCCAGCATTACCGCCTCGCCTGGTGGCGCGCCGCGGCGGATGAGATCAATTGGCGGCGCTTTTTCGACATCAACAGCCTGGCAGGCATCCGCGTGGAACAGCCGCGCGTGTTCGACGCGACCCATAAATTTCTGCTTCGCCTCTATGAAGACGGGCTGATCGACGGTGTGCGCATCGACCATATTGACGGCCTGGCGGACCCGCGCGGCTATGCCAGAAAGCTGCGCCGCGCGATGGAGAGCGCCGGCCAAAAACGTCCGCCCGAGGCGGCGAAGGGGCCGCCTTACATCGTGGTGGAAAAGATTCTGAATGGCCGCGAGCGGCTCGATCCCGATTGGCGGACCGATGGTACCACCGGTTATCGTTTCATGGATCAGGTTTCCGCCGTGCTACACGATCCGGCGGGCGAAGCCCTGCTCTCTGCGCTCTGGACCAATATCACCGGCCGTACGGCGGATTTCGCGCAGGAAGAAGAGGCGGCGCGGCGGCAAATTCTGCGCGACACTTTGGCGAGCGAATTGCTCGCCACATCCGCCGCCCTGCACCGCATCGCCCGGCGCGATCTCGCGACCCGCGACTACACGCTCACTTCCATCCGCCGCGGCCTGACGGAAATTCTCGCGCATTTTCCCGTCTATCGCATTTATGCCGGGCGGACCGGGGCCAGCGAGGCCGACATTCAGGTGATGGACCGGGCTTTGGCCGGGGCGCGGAGACATTTCCGTGCGGCCGATGTGAGAATTCTCGATCTGCTGCGCCGTTGGCTGGTGGAGGAGGCGCCCCGCTTGCTGCCGCCCGGCCCGCGCCGCGCGGAGCGGCTGCGCACGGCCGTCCGCTTTCAGCAGCTTTCCGCGCCGGTCGCCGCGAAATCGGTGGAGGATACCGCCTTCTACCGCTTTGGCCGGCTGCTTTCGCGCAACGAGGTCGGGTCGAATCCCGGCCAGTTCGCGCTCAGCCCCGTCGGTTTCCACGCCGCCATGCTGGACCGCGCCAAAAAATTTCCCGGCGCGCTGCTGGCCACAGCCACCCATGACCATAAACGCGGGGAAGACACGCGCGCGCGCCTCGCCGTGCTGTCGGAAATTCCCGACGCGTGGGAAACCGCAATCACACGCTGGATGCGGCTCAATGCCATTATCCGCCAGGAGGTCGGGCCAAGCCCGGCGGATGAACTGATGCTGTACCAAACGCTGGTCGCCGCTTGGCCGCTGGGCCTCGTTGCACAGGATCAGGCGGGGCTTGATTCCTTCACCCGGCGCGTCGCGGGCTGGCTCGAAAAATCCGTGCGCGAGGCGAAACTGGTCTCGGAATGGGCGGCGCCGAACGAGGAATACGAGACCGCGGCCAGGAATTTCCTCAGCGCCACGCTCGATCCGTCGCGTCCGGTGTTGGGTGAAATCATCGCGTTCGCGGAAAGGCTGGGGCCTGCCGGCGCGCTGAACGGCCTGGCGCAAACGCTGCTGCGCCTGACCGCGCCCGGCGTGCCGGATCTCTACCAGGGCACGGAATTCTGGGACCAGAGTTTGGTCGATCCGGACAATCGCCGGCCTGTGGATTTTGCCGTCCGCCAACAGGCGCTGCGGCAAGGCCTCCGTCCCGCGGCGCTGCTGGAAAGCTGGGCGAGCGGCGCGGTGAAACAGGCGGTGATCGCCCGCACCTTGGCGTTGCGCCAAGAATGGCCGGCTTTATTCGCCAAAGGTAATTATATAAAACTGGAAGCCGAAGGCGCGATGGCTCCGCACATTCTCGCTTTCAGTCGCAGCGAGAACAAAAAACAAATCGTCGTCGCCGTAACGCGCCTCGCCGCGAGATTTCTGGGTGACGCCCCCTTACTGCCGGCAGCAGATTGGGGCGACACCGCGCTCACATTGCCCGGCGCGTTATGGGTCGATGTCTTCGGGGAGCGTCACGTTACCGGAGCGAGGATCGAAGCGAAGACGCTGTTTGCCGATTTCCCCATTGCCCTGCTGAGATCAGCGTGAAATAGAAAGGAAGTTGCCGCTTTTTAAAAAAAGCGGCGCAAAAATTTTTGTTACTCTGGGCCATGGGCTGTGTCGGCGCCAACGCCCATGGCCCAGAGTAAATAAAGTTCTTTTGCTACTTTTTGTTCACAAAAAGTAGCGCTTCCTTGCTTCGCCTACACCATCGTCGCCGAAATCGCCGGCTGTTCGGTGAGCAGATTGGCGATCATTTCCAGGCCGCGGCGTAATTCCGCCAGTGAATTCGTTCGCCCCAGGCTGAGGCGCACGGCTTCGGGCGGCGTTTCTAACGTAAAGACATCGCTGCCGGTAACGCTGATGCCGCCGGCTTGAAGCTGGGTCATGAACGCCCCGCGTGTCCAGGGGGGCGGCAGGCGCAGCCATAAATGCAAGCCCTCCGGATGGGCCCGGATCAGGTCCGGGGGGAGGATGGTCCGGGCGATGTCCTGCCGCTGGTTCATTTCCGCGCGGATCGCGGCGAGCACGGCGTCGGCGGTGCCATCCTGGATCCATCTTGTCGCGATCGCCGCGCTCAACGGCGAGGTCATGGACATTGTCGCCCGCAAGGCCCCGGCCAGGCGGGTGGCGGCGCGGCTGTCGGGTGCCACCACATAGGCCACACGGAGCGCCGGTGAGAGGCACTTGGCCAGCGTGGACACATAATAGGTGAGCTCCGGCGCGAAAGCGGCGAGGGGCGGCGGTGGCGGCTGCGAAGGTAGCTTGCCGTAAGCATCGTCTTCGATGATCGGCACATTATGGGCGCGGGCGATCGCGGCGATCATTTCCCGGCGGTACGCGGGCATGGTCGCCGTCGTCGGATTATGGAGCGTCGGCGTCGAATAAAGCGCCTTGGGCTGATGCCGCAGGCAGGCCTCGGCGAAGGCCTCGGGGATCAACCCCTCATCGTCCATGGTGACCGGCACCAGCCGCCATCCTTGATGCGCGGCCAGAGAGCGGAAGCCCGGATAGGTCATGGCCCCGGCGCAGATCGCATCTCCCGGGCCGGCGAGCTGCCCGGCAATCGCGAACAGCGCGCTTTGCGCGCCCGGGCAGACCACGACGCGCTCCGGCGAGAGCGACGGGAACGGGCGGGAAAGCCAATGCGCGCCGGCCGCCCGGTCGGACGCGGTACCGCCGGTTTCCTGGTAGTTCAGGAGCAAATCGAGCCCGCCGGCGGTCTCCAGGCCGGTGATCCCCTGCCAGATTCGCGCCACGAGCTTCTGGTCCCGAAAATGCGGGGGCCAGTTCGTGCTCAGATCGATCGCGCCTGTCGCTGGGGCAGTGGTTGTCGGCGCCGGTTGCGCCTTGATGTAGGTCCCGAGACCGACGCGGCCCTCGACCAGGCCGCGGCGCTGCGCCTCGGTGTAGGCGCGGGTCACCGTGGTGAAATCGATCCCCAGCGTGCTGGCCAGGCGGCGTTGAGTCGGCAGGCGGCTGCCGACGCGCAACGCCCCGGACGAAATGTCGGCGGCAAGGGCCTCCACAATCGAAAGGTAAACGGGCCTACCCGTTTTTCGGATGGCTGGTATCCATGCACGCGCATCGGGGTCGTTGGCCATTGTCCTCGCACCTGATTCGGCTTTATATGTAATTTATATGCTTTGTTATAGTCTATCGATCCATACATAAAGCATATATAGGCTTATTTCAAGTAGGCATGCCCGCCAGTGGAAGACATTGCGCCGTTTGAAACGCTTACTGTAGGACTGCAACGCCTGGTTGCGGCGCCGATGCTGTTCCGCGGTGTATTGCCTGCTAGCGCGGCGTGGTGCGCCAGCAGGCAATACACCGGCCCGCTTGGCGTAACGGAAGCATATGCGGGTGCAGGACTCCATACATTCCTGGGTGCGAATACGCACCGTGTGCCTGCATTAAGTTTCGCGCCTGTAGACGCCGACGCTGCAGGCTGAGTTTGAGAAAAGGATAGGTTTTATGTCCCAACGCGACGTTCCCGGAATTAAGCGCTACGACCATGCTGCCGGCGGCTGGGGCGCGTTGCGCGCCACGGCGAAAGCGGTGCGTGAACAGATGGACGTGTTGGAGGCGCCGCAGCTTCTCATGCGGACCAACAAGCCGGACGGTTTCGATTGCCCCGGCTGCGCCTGGCCGGACAAGGAGCATACATCGACCTTCCAATTCTGCGAGAACGGCGCCAAGGCAGTGACCTGGGAAGCCACCAAGAAGCGGGTGACGCCGGAATTCTTTGCCGCCCATACGGTGACGTCGCTGCTGAAATGGACGGATTATGAGCTGGAGAATCAGGGCCGCCTGACTGATCCCGTCGCCTATGACCGCGCCAGCGATACGTTTAAGCCGATCAGCTGGGACCAGGCCTACGCCAGCATCGGCGAGATCTTGCGCAACCTGCCCGATCCGAACATGGCGGAGTTCTATACTTCCGGCCGCGCGTCCAACGAGGCGGCGTTCCTCTATCAGCTTTTCGTCCGGGAATATGGCACAAACAATTTCCCCGATTGTTCCAACATGTGCCACGAGGCCACCAGCGCCGGCCTGCCGAAATCGGTCGGCCTCGGCAAGGGCTCGGTGTCGCTGGACGATTTCGATCATTGCGAGCTGATCATTGCCGTCGGGCATAACCCCGGCACCAACCATCCGCGCATGATGGGCACGCTGCATGAGGTGGCGCGCCGCAAGGTGCCCATCATCGTGCTGAACCCGTTGAAGGAACGCGCGCTGGAACGCTTCACCGATCCGCAGGACGCCGTGGAAATGGCGCGTTTCGGTTCGACCAACATCGCCTCGTCCTATTATCAGGTGAAGGTCGGCGGCGACGCCGCCGCGATGAAGGGCATCATGAAGGCGCTGGTGGCGATGGACGAGGCCGGCGGTGGCACGGTGCTGGACCATGAGTTCATCCGCACCCATACCAACGGCGTCGAGGCGCTGATTGCCGACCTGAAGGCGAGCGAATGGGGCGATATCGAGCGCGCCAGCGGTCTGGCCCGCGCCGACCTCGAGGCGGTCGCCGCCGCCTATGCGAAATCCAACGCGACCATCATCACCTACGGCATGGGTGTGACGCAGCACGCCAAGGGCACCGGGGCGGTGCAGCAGCTGGCGAACCTGCTGCTGTTGCGCGGCAACTTCAAGCCGGGCGCCGGCATCTGCCCGCTGCGCGGCCATTCCAACGTGCAGGGCGATCGCACGGTCGGCATCTGGGAGAAGCCGAACGACGCGTTGCTGGACGGCATCGAGCGGACCTTCGGCTTCAAGCCGCCGCGGGAGCACGGTCACGACGCGGTGGAGGCGTTCCACGCGATGGTCGAGGGGCGGTCCAAGGCGCTGATCTGCCTGGGCGGCAATCTGGCCGTGGCCATGCCGGACCCGGAAGCGTGTGCGCGAGCCCTGCGGTCGCTGGACCTCAACGTGCAGATCCTCACCAAGCTGAACCGCTCGGCCCTGCTGCTGGCTCAGGAAACCATCATTCTGCCATGCGTGGGCCGCACCGAGGAAGACGTCCAGGCCTCAGGGCCGCAGGCGGTCACGGTGGAAGATTCCATGTCGATGGTGCACGCCTCGCGCGGCAAGCTGGCCCCGGTTTCCGCGAATCTGCGCGCCGAGCCGGCAATCGTGGCGAACATCGCGCTGGCGACGCTGCCGAACAGCAAGGTCGACTGGCTGCATCTGATCGCCGATTACGACCGCATCCGCGACAAGATCGAGTCCGTGTTCCCGATCTTCAAGGATTATAACAAGCGCATCCGTCATCCCGGCGGTTTCCGCCTGCCTGTGCCGTCGGCCGAGCGGGTCTGGAACACGGCGTCGGGCAAGGCCGAGTTCCTTGTTTATACGGGGCTGAACGAGGATCCGGATGGGATCGGTCAGGGCGTGCTTCGGCTCACCACGCTGCGCAGCCACGACCAGTATAACACCACGATCTACGGCAATAACGACCGCTACCGGGGCGTGTTCGGGCGCCGCGACGTGGTGTTCATGAGCCCGGACGACCTCGCGGAACACAAGCTCGAGCATGGCGATGTCGTGGATATCGAGACGGCCCTGCCAAATTCCGAGGGCCACCGGCTGGAGGGTTTCACGGTCGTTGCCTACAGCATCGCCCGCGGCTCCGTCGGGGCTTATTACCCAGAAGCCAACTGCCTCATTCCGCTTTCCTATAACGACAAGACCAGCGGCACGCCTTCATACAAGTCGGTGCCGGTTAAAATTACGCGGCGCGCCGTCTGAGGTGCTTTACGGGAGACGATGGGGCGGCTTGAGGCCGCCTCATCGTCGCTCGTCACGAGCGTGGACAATTCGGGCGGCGCTGCCGGCATTCTGGAGTTCTTCTAATGCAAAACGATGCGCTTTCTCTTTTGCTGTCGCGGTTGGATTTTGCCTGGATCACCACCATGCACATCCTGTACCCGCCACTCACCATCGGTCTGTCGGTTCTGCTGTTCATTTCGGAATGGCGCTGGGTCCGCACCAATGACGAGCATTGGTACCGCCTGACCCGCTTTTTCGAAAAATTGTTCGTCATCAATTTCGGCGCCGGTGTGGCGACCGGCATCACCATGGAGATGGCCTTCGGGATTCTCTATGGTCCCTTCTCGCAGGCCGCCGGCCCCTTCTTGGGGCAGATTCTCGGCTACGAGACGATCACGGCCTTCATGTACGAGGCCGGCTTCATCGGGCTGATGGTGTTTGGCTGGGGCAAGCTCGGCAAGAAGATGCATCTGTTTGCCACCGCGAACGTCGCGGTGGCCTCCACCCTCTCGGCGTGGTGGATTCTGGTGGCGAATTCATGGATGCAGACACCCACCGGCGTGGTGTTCAAGAATGGCTTCTTCCAGGTCGCCGACTGGGGTGCGGCCATCTTCAACCCGGATGTGATTCTCGGCTTCCCGCATATGGAAGTGGCGACCATCGAGCTCGCTTTGTGCTTCGTCGCCGCGGTCTCGGCCTGGCAGTTGCTGAAGCGGCGCCACGCGGCGGTGTTTCAGCGCGGGCTTAAATGGTCGATCCTGGCGCTGGTCGTCATCGCGCCGTTGCAGGTCTATCTGGGCGACGGTCTCGGACAGGACGTGGCGAAAAACCAGCCGGCCGCGCTGGCGGCGCTGGAAGGTCACTACCATACGTTCAATCCGGACGGCTCGGTCAATACCGGCTGGCATGTCGTGGCCTGGCCGAACGCCAAGGGTGACGGCACTGCCTGGGCCATTACCATTCCCCATGTTCTGAGTCTCCTTGAGACGCACACCTGGAACGGTCAGGTCGAGGGGCTGGATTCATTCGCCCCGCAGGATCGGCCGCCGATGCTGATTCCCTTCTATGCGTTCCGCATCATGGCCGGCGCCGGCGCGGCGCTTTTGCTGCTCGCTTTCTGGGGGCTCTGGCTCGCTTTGCGCGGGAAGATGGCGGTGCAGAACATCGTCAGCCAGAAATGGTTCCTGCGCTTCACCATCTTCTGCGGCTTCCTGCCCTATATCGCGGTCTGGACCGGCTGGTGGACGCGCGAGATCGGCCGTCAGCCCTGGGTGGTCTATGGCATGATGACCACCGCGCAGGGTACCAGCCGCATGAGCGCCGCCCAGGAAATCTTCTGGATGATCGGCTATGTGGGCTTCGAGCTCATGGTCTGGGGCGGCACCTGGTATTTCTTCGCCAAAGCGGTCCGCAAGGGGCCGGACATGGAAAGCCCGGTCGTGCACGGTCGCCAGCAGGCGCCTGCCCAAGCCGAGCCGCACGCGGCGCTCGCTTTCGCCAAGGCCAAGTAGATCCAACCATTACGGGCCGGCGCGCTGCCGCGGCCGGCCCCATAACAGGACATGCAATCATGGACGGTTTAACCCAGATACAAAGCATCATCACGTTCGCGTGGTGGATGGCGTTCTCGTTGAGCGTGGTGAGTTACGTCGTCTTGGACGGAGCCGATCTCGGTGCTGGCATCTTCTCGCTGTTCGTGCGCCATGAGGATGAGCGCGGCGCGATCATGGCGGCGATGGCGGGTACGTGGGACGCTAACGAAACCTGGCTGATCGTCGCCGGCGGCGTGTTGTTCGCGACCTTTCCCTTCGTCTACGGCTCGGCTTTCAGCTATCTCATGGTGCCCCTGGCCCTGGCGCTGTGGGGGATGATCACCCGCGCCGTGGCGCTGGAATTCCGGCATCTCGCCGAGCCGCGCTGGCAGCGTTTTTCCGATTATGCCTTCGGGGTTTCCAGCCTGACCGTCGCGTTCTTCGGCGGCATGGCGCTCGGCGCGGTGCTGCAGGGGTTCCCGCTCACGCATGATTCCGGCACCGTGCCGACTTATGTGGGCGGCGCCTTGCGCTTCATCTCACCTTTCAGCATCTGGACCGGTGTTGCTTCGGTGATCGCGGTGACGCTTGGCGGCGTGCTGTTCGTCCGCGCCCGGTTTCACCATGGCGAGCCGATCCGCCGCCAGGCGGCGCAATGGAGCAATGTGATCTTCTATCTGGCGCTGGCCACGGCGGTGATCACGGTCATTTACAGCATGGCGATTTTCCCCTGGGCGGCGCGTAAATGGCTGGGGCCGCATTTCTGGATCTGGGCGATCGTGCTGCTTGCGGTGATTGTCGCGGCGGTGAAGATGCGCATGGCTGCCAACCGCGACCAGGATCTGCGGGCCTTGATCTGGTTCGTGGTGGCACTGGCGATCATGTCCATCTCGTTCCTGTCGACCGTCTATCCGTGGATGGTGCCCGGCACCTGGACGATTTATGCGGGTGCCAGCCCGTCAGTGTCGCTGTTCACCTTCACCCTCGCCATGGGCGGCTTCTTCCCGGTGATGGTCATGTACAACGCCTACCAGATTTGGGTGTTCCGCGAGCGCATCTCCGCCCTGGCGGCCTACCACTAGAGCAATGAAGCCTAGAGCATTCATCCATGGATGAATGCTCTAGGCTGGATGCCGGGGGCGGGTCAGGCTCAGCCCCGGCGCCGGCATTTCGGGTCCGCGCGAAACCCGGTCGCCGCCGTGCCGCTTATCCGGTAAGGAGTGCACATGGCCACACATTCCGCTCCCATGCCTCGTGCCACGGCGAAGGCGCTCGATTCCTGGCTGCGCAGCCGTGCCAAGGCCGCCCGGTTGCCGCTCACCGCCGCCATTGGCATCGGCGCCTTTGGCGGCGTGCTGCTGATCGTGCAGGCCTGGCTGTTCGGGCATGTGGTCAATGCGGCAGTGATCGAGCATCGCGGCCTGGCCTCCGTGTGGCCGTATCTATGGGCGATGCTGGCTGTGTTCGCGGTGCGGGCGGTGGTTTCATTTGGCGCCGATGCCGTTGCGTTCGAGGCCGCCGCCGGGGTCAAGCAGGCGCTGCGCGTCGAGTTGACCGGCAAGATCGCGGCACTGGGCCCGGGCTTCGTCGCGAGCCGCCGCACCGGCGACCTCACCAGCCTGCTGCTCGAGAGCGTGGAGGAACTCGGCAAATATTATGCCGACTATCTTCCGCAAATGCCGCTCGCCGCCTTCATTCCGGCCGCCATCCTGGTGTTCGTGTTCCCCACCGATTGGGTTTCCGGGATCATCATGCTGATTTGCGCGCCGCTGATCCCGGTTTTCATGATTTTGATCGGCAAGGGCACGGAGCGGCTCAACCAGCGGCAATGGCGCAAGCTCGCCTGGATGAGCGCGCATTTCTTCGATGTCATCGAGGGCCTCACCACGCTCAAACTGTTCAACGCCAGCCGGCAGCAGGCGGACATCATCGGCCGTATTTCCGACGATTACCGCCGCAGCACGATGGATGTGCTGCGCGTCGCCTTCCTCTCCTCGCTGGTGCTGGAGTTTTTCGCCACGGTCAGCATCGCGATGGTCGCGGTGTATATCGGTTTTCGCCTCTATTACGGCGACATGCATTTCCTCGCGGGGTTCACGGTGCTGTTGCTGGCCCCGGAATTCTTCCGGCCGCTGCGCGCGATGGGCACGCAATATCACGCGCGAATGGAGGCGATCGGCGCCTCGGAGCGGATTGTGGCGTTGCTGGACATCAAGGCGCCGGAACGGCCGGACGCGCCGCCGGCGCCGGTGCCGGAACCCCTGGAGGTCAGTTTCAGGAATGTCGGCTTCTCCTATCGTCCTGGCGAGCCCGTGCTGACGGGCATCGATTTCCGCCTCGCGCGCGGCGAGCGCGTGGCTCTGGTGGGGCCGAGCGGGTCCGGTAAAAGCACGATCGCGCGGCTGCTTCTGGGGTTCGACGTGCCGGATGAAGGAATGATCACCGTGGACGGCACCGATTTGCGCGCCATCGGCCCGGCGGATTGGGTTGCGCGCATCGCCTGGATGCCGCAGGCGCCGACTCTCTTCCACGGCAGCGTCGGCGACAATATCCGCCTCGGCCGCCCCGGCGCCGACGAGGCTTCCGTGCGCCGGGCCGCGCAGGAGGCCAATGCGGCGGCCTTTATCGAGCGCCTGCCGCAAGGCTATGACACCATCGTCGGCGATCGCGGGCAGGGCCTGTCCGGCGGCGAGATCCGGCGCGTGGCTCTGGCCCGCGCCTTCCTGAAAGAGGCCGACCTCATTGTCCTCGACGAACCGACCGCCAGCCTGGATGCCGAAACGGCAGCTTTGATCGCCGAGGCAGTCGACCGCCTGGCGCGCAACCGGGCGGTGCTGATCATCGCGCACCGGCTGGAAAGCGTGATGACGGCGGAACGGATTCTGGTGCTGCATGAGGGGCGCATCGTCGAATCCGGCACGCATGAGGGGCTGCTCGCGCAGAACGGTCTCTATGCCGAGACCAGCGCGCTGTATCACGAGACGACGCCATGAAGGATCTTCTGCGCCTGCTCTGGCTGTTCAAGGGTTCCTGGCGCTGGGTTTTTGCCGGAATCGGGCTGACCGTGGTGGTGATCCTTGCCAATGTCGGGCTGCTCGCTTTGTCCGGCTGGTTCATCGCCGCCATGGCCCTGGCCGGTCTCGGCACGCGCGATATCGACTATTTCACGCCCGCTGCCGCGATCCGCGGCCTCGCCGTGCTGCGCACCGGCGGGCGCTATCTGGAACGGCTGACCACGCACGAGGCGACCCTGCGTTTCCTGGCGCGGTTGCGCGTCTGGTTCTACACGCATCTGGAGCCGCTGGCGCCGGCGCGGCTGCAATATTATCGTGGCGGCGACCTGCTCAGCCGCATCCGCGCCGACATTGACAGTCTCGACAATGTCTATCTCCGCGTGCTGGTGCCCACCGCCTCGGCCTTCATCACCGTCGGGCTGATGGTGCTTTTCCTGCTCTGGTTCAGCCCGCATGTTGCGCTTGCCGACCTGGCCGGGCTGGCGCTCGCCGGCGTGGCGGTGCCGCTGGTCGCCCTGCGCCTCGCCCGCAAACCCGGCGCGCGGGCGGTGGCGCTGCGCGGCACCTTGCGCGCCGACATCGCGGATACGATCCGTGGTTTCGGCGAGTTGCTGATTTATCGCGGGCTCGATGCCAGGCTCGCCGGCCTCGCGTCCGGCAGCGCGGCCCTGATCGCGACGCAGCGCCGCGAGGCGCGGATCGGCGCGGCGTCCACCGCGACAAGCCTGCTGATCGCGCAGCTCAGCCTGTGGGTGGCGGTGATCGTCGCGCTGCCTCTGGTAGGGCAGGGCCTCATCACCGGCCCGGATTTCGCGATGATCGGGCTGTTCGTGCTGGCCAGTTTCGATGCGGTCAGCGCCTTGCCGGCCGCCTACAACGCGCTGGGCCAAAGCCTCGCGGCGGCGCGGCGCATTTTTGAGGTGATCGACACCAGCCCCGCCATCACCGAGCCCGGCATCGAAGCTTCGCCCCCCACCCGGTTCGACCTGCGGGTGGAGGGACTGAAAATGCGCTACGCCGACACGCAAGGCTGGGCCCTCGATGATGTTAGTTTCACGATCCCCCAAGGCGGCTGCCTTGGCGTGATCGGCCAGACCGGCGCCGGCAAGACGAGCCTGCTCAATGTCTTGCTTCGCTTTTGGGATTTCCAGGAAGGGAGCGTGGAGATCGGCGGCGTGTCGTTGCGCGCGCTGAGCGGGGAGACCATCCGTAGCCTGTGCGCCGTGGTGGCGCAGCAGACCCATCTGTTCAACACCAGCATCCGCGAAAACCTCTTTCTGGCCCGCCCCGATGCCACCGAGGAGGAGCTTTGCGCGGCCCTGCGTGACGCCGACATCCTCGATGAGGTCATGGCAATGCCCGGCGGGCTCGACACAATGGTCGGCGAAGCCGGTACCGGCTTGTCCGGCGGCCAGGCCCGGCGCATCGCCATGGCCCGCGCCTTCCTCAAAAACGCGCCGCTGCTGATCCTGGACGAGCCGACGGAAGGGCTGGACGCCGTCTCCGAACGGGCCGTGCTCGACACCATCGCGCGCCTGGCGCGCGGCCGGACAACCTTGCTGATCACCCACCGGCCGCAGGCGTTGCGCCTCGCCGATGGCGTGCTGGTGTTGGAACAAGGCAGGGCGCGGTTAAAGTAAGCAAGGAAGGAAGCGCTACTTTTTGTGAACAAAAAGTAGCAAAAAAACTTTGTTTTGCTGGGCCTGAGGTGTCGCCGACAATGCCCATGGCCCCGCGTAAACAAAAGTTTTTGGTGCCGCTTTTTTCAAAAAGCGGCCTCTTTCTACCAAAGCAAATAAATTTTTTTGTTTGAACGTATAAAAACCTATATTTCTTAATTTTCCACCTCGCCTATCATCCTCGCCAAGGGCCAGCTGTGGCTGGCCCGCGCAGATGAGGATGAAACATGGATTTCAACATAAAGGGCAAAACGGCTCTGGTGCTCGGCGGCGGCGGCGGCCTTGGCCGGGCGATCGCGACCTCGCTGGCGGCCGAGGGCGTGAACATCGCCGTCGGCGATATCGACCCGCAGGCGATCGAGGCGACCCGGGCGGCGGTGAACGCGTTGGGGGTGAAGAGCTGCGGCCTGACTTGGGACCTGGCGGATCTGTCGCTGATTCCGGGCCATATCCAGACCATCGAACGCGAGCTCGGCCCCGTCGATATTCTCGTCAACAATACCGGTGGCCCGCCGCCCACCCCGGCCAGCGGCCAGTCGGCGGAAACCTGGGCGAAGTTCTTTCAGTCCATGGTGGTCTCGGTAATTGCCATCACCGATGCCGTGCTGCCGGGGATGCGCACGCGCAAATGGGGGCGGATCATCACCAGCACCTCGTCGGGCGTGGTGGCGCCGATTCCTAATCTCGGCATTTCCAACGCGCTGCGCCTGTCGCTGGTCGGCTGGTCGAAGACCCTCGCGCGCGAAGTGGGGCGTGACGGCGTGACCGCGAACATCATTTTGCCGGGGCGCATCGCCACCGATCGCATCAAGTTCCTCGACGAAGCGAAGGCCAAGCGCGAGGGGCGCAGCGTGGAAGACGTGACCGCCGAGAGCACCGGCAGCATTCCGGTCGGCCGTTATGGCAATCCGCAGGAATATGGCGACGTCGTGGCCTTTTTGGCGAGTTCGCGCGCCGCCTATCTCACCGGATCGGTGATTCGCGTCGATGGCGGGCTGATCGCCAGCGTCTAATTTAACAACGGAAATCAAACAGGGGATCGAGATATAATGGCTTTGGACCAGAAGACGATGAAGGCGCTTGAAGGCGTGACCACGGCGACGCTGACCACGGTGCTGCTGAAAAAAGGCCTGCGCAATGTGTGGCTGCGCGGCACGCAGCCGCTGAAGCCGGGGCAGAAGCGGGTGGTGGGCCAGGCTTTCACGCTGCGTTTCGTGCCGGCGCGCGAGGATCTGGCCACGCCGGAATCCTGGAGTTCGCCGACCTCGACCCGTGCGGCGATCGAAGCCATGCCGGACGGCTGCATCGCCGTGGTCGATGCCATGGGCGTCACCGATGCGGGTATTTTTGGCGACATTCTCTGTGCGCGCATGAAAAAGCGTGGCGTTGCCGCTCTGATCACTGATGGCGTGGTGCGTGATGTTGCCGGTGTGTTGGCCACGGACCTGCCGGTCTGGTGCCAGGGCGCCGCGGCGCCGCCGTCGGTTGCGGGCCTGACGTTTGTGAATTGGCAGCAGCCGATCGCCTGTGGCGGCGTCGCGGTGTTCCCCGATGACGTGATCGTCGTTGATGATGACGGCGCGGTGGTGATCCCGGCGGCGTTGGTCGCCGATGTGGTGGCCGCTTCGGTGGAACAGGAAAAGCTGGAAGCCTGGATTTTCAACGAAGTACAGAACGGCGCGTCGCTGCCGGGCCTGTATCCGCCGAATGCCGAGAACAAGGCGCGCTACGAGGCGCATCGCGCCCAGTCCCGGGCCGCGGAATAAAGCGGGGCGGCGATGACGATGAGCACAACACATCTAACAGCGTCATCGCCGCTTCCAACCGGCGCGGCACGCTTTGCCTATGTCGGCTGTTTCACGACGGAGCGGCGCAAGGCGCGCGGCAAGGGGATCGATGTCTATGCCATCGATCCCGTCTCGGGCGCCTGGGCGCCGGCCGGGCATGTCGGCGATCTCGTCAACCCGTCTTTTCTGGTGATGGATGCCGCCCGTTCCGTGCTCTATGCGGTGCATGGCGATGCCGACTACGTGACGGCCTTTGCCGTGGATCCCGAAACCGGCGCGCTGCGGCAGATCAGCAAGGCCGCCAGCGGCGGCATGAACGGCGTGCACCAGGCGCTTGACCCCACGGGCCGATTCCTGGTCGTGGCCAATTATGGCAGCGGCACGATGGCGTTGTTGCCTGTGCTTCCAAACGGCGCGCTCGAGGACGTGTCGCATTTGCTCGCCTTGCCGGGGGAACTCGGCCCACACCGGACCGAGCAGACGATCGCGCATCCGCATCATGTGGTGGTCTCGCCGGGCGGCCGCTTCATCATCGTTCCCGACAAAGGCGTCGACCGCGTGTTCGTGCTGCGGCTGGATGCCGAGGCGGGAACCTTGTCGGTGGCAAGCGAGGCGAAGATGCGCCCGGGGGCGGGGCCGCGCCATATGGTGTTCCATCCGAAATTGCCATTTGCTTTCGTCGTCAATGAACTCGATTCGACGGTGGCGACGTGCCACTGGCATGAAGCGACAGGCATTCTCGAGCCGCTGCATCTGGCCTCGGCGCTGCCGCCGGATTTTTTCGGTGCCAGCACCACGGCCGCGATCGTCATCACGCCGGATGGGCGGCATGTCTATGTATCCAACCGCGGCCAGGACGGCATCACACGGTTGGCGTTCGACGAACAATCAAAATCATTGACGGTGCAGGGTTGGACGCCGACCAACGGACGTGACCCACGCTTCATGACGCTGAGCCCGGATGGCAAGCGGCTTATTGTCGCGGCCGAACAAGGTGACTTCATCTCACAATTCACCATAGCGGAGAATGGAAATCTTGCGCCGAGCGGTCATGCGCTGCCAAGTGCGAGCCCATGCACCATCGCGTTCTTTTGAGGTGAAGCCATAGAAAATTGAGAGTACCCTCGTCATGCACCAGCCGGAGAATAATCGGCAAATGGCGATGCTAACTGGAGGAAACTAACACTATGAAGACCGGAAACTATCGGTACGTCGTCGCCTTCCTGCTGTTTATCGCAGGCATCATCAATTACATGGACCGCGCCGCGCTCGGCGTCGCGGCGCCTTTCGTCAAGAAGGATCTGGGGCTTTCGCCATCGGCGCTGGGCGTCACGTTCAGCGTGTTCTTTTTCGGCTATGCGATTTTCGCGTTTGTGGGCGGTCATCTGGCCGACAAATATGGCCCGCGCGTCATTTACACCTGGGCCGCGGCGGCCTGGTCGGTGCTGTGCGCCTTGACAGGCGCTGTCACCGGTTTCGGCTCGCTGTTCATCGTGCGCGCCTTGTTCGGTTTCGCCGAAGGCCCGATGAATTCGACGACGAACCGGACCATCACCAACTGGTTTCCGCGTGAGGAGACGTCACGGACAATCGGTTTCACCTTTTCCGGCCAGACGGTTGGCAGCGCCATCGCCGCGCCGATCGTCGGCCTGCTGGCGATTGCCTATGGCTGGCGTGTGGCGTTCTTCGCCATTGGCGCTCTGGGGCTGATGTGGGTCGCGGCCTGGCTCTATTTCGTCACCGACCTGCCGAAGCAGAATCGCCGCGTCGGCGCCGGGGAGATCGCGATGGTGGCGGAAAGCCGCGCCGCGACGGTCCCGAGCGCGACCGACAAGGCGCTGCCGCTGCATGTGTATCTGGGCCGCGCCAGCACGCTGTCGCTCGGGCTGGGCATGTTCGCCGTGAACTACACGCTGTATATTTTCCTCTCCTGGCTGCCGACTTACCTGGTCTCGGCGCTGCATATGGACGTGAAAAGGATGGCGTTCGTGGCGGCGATTCCCTGGGCTTGCGGCTTCATAGGCTATGCCGGCGGCGGGGTGATCGGCGATTTTGCGTATCGCCGCATGCGCGACCCGCTGATGGCGCGGAAACTCACCACGATCCTGCCTCTGGCGCTCGCCGCCATGGCCTTGATCGCCGTGAACGTCGCGCCGAATGCGCTGGTCGCGGTCACGCTGATCGCGGTGGCGGTGATGATGCTGACCTGTTCCGTGCAGTCCTGCTGGGCGACGATTCATGAGATCGTTCCGGAAACGCGGGTGGGCGGTGTGAGCGGTTTCATCCATCTGCTCAGCAACATCTCCGGCATCATCGGGCCCGCCGCGACCGGACTCGCGGTGCAATATCTGGGTGGTTACAGCAGCGCTTTCGCGATTGCCTCGGCGCTCGCGGTGGCGGGCGTGGTGGCCATGGCGGTGTATGTGAAGCGCCCCAACACAAGCTGGGCGACGCTGGCGGCGGCGCCTGGCAGCAAGCGGGCCTAAGGAAATGGAGCACACTATGGATATCCCCCAACGCCCCGTCCTGTTGACGGGCGCTTCCGGCGCGTTAGGGCAGATGCTGGCCAGGGAACTGGCCGGCCGCGGCTGGAAACTGCTTCTGACCGATCGCGTGCCGTTTCCCGGCACGGTTCCCGAGGGGGCGAGCTTCGCGCTGGCCGATCTGAACGACGGGGCGATGCTGCTTCGCCTCGCCGAAGGGTGCGGCACGATCCTGCATTTCGGCGGCGTGTCCGTCGAGCAGCCGTTCGAGACCGTGATCGGCCCGAACATTCGCGGGCTGTATCACATGTACGAGGCGGCCCGGCGGGAAAAAGCGCGCATGGTGTTCGCTTCGTCGAACCACACGATCGGCTTTCACGAGCGCGGCGAGGTTCTCGACGATGACAGCTATCTGCGCCCGGACGGATATTACGGCCTGTCGAAAGCCTATGGCGAATTGATGGGCCGTCTATATTGGGACAAGCATGGCGTGGAGAGCGTGTTCCTGCGCATCGGCTCCTGCACGCCCAAGCCGATCGACGACCGGATGTTGGCGACCTGGTTCTCTTACGGCGATCTGTTGCGTCTCGTGGAACGCAGCACGCTGGCGCCGAGCACGGGCAAGCATGGCTGCATCGTGGTCTGGGGCGCGTCGAAAAACAAGCGCATGACCTGGTGGCGCAAGGACGGACGCCAGATCATCGGGTGGGAGCCGACGGACAGCGCCGATGCCCACACGCCGGAACTGGACGGCAAGACCAGCTTCAACCCGGTGGCCGAGCGCTATCAGGGTGGCGGCTATTGCGGGATGGATTATTCCCGAGCGACGCCGGCGCCGGTCGCGCAGTTTGATAAGAAGTAAGGAAGCGCTTCTTTTTTGAAAAAAAGAAGCAAAAAACTTTTTATAAACTGGGTCGTGCTGGTTTCAACGCCCATGGCCCAGCATAACAAAAATTTTTGCGCCGCTTTTTTTAAAAAGCGGCTACTTTCCTTGCGCGCTTGCCAGTTCTGACTCAGCCATCAGTGCCTGAACCAGGCGCAGCCGCGCCGAGGCACGGCGCCAGACCAGGCCGATGCGGCGCTTTTCGAAGGGGATCGGCACGGGGAGCTTGGTGAGGTTCAATCCGGCCGGCCAGGGCGGTGCCCAGTCCGGCACCAGCGCGACGCCGAGTTCGCGGTCCACCAGCACGGCGATGGCGTCGAGCGAATCCAGCTCATAATGGTCTTGCGGGCGGATGCCCATCTGCTGCAGATAGGTTTCCGCGAGGCGCCCGCCCCATTGTTTGCGATCGTACCGGATGAACGGCTCGGTGCTGAGGATCTTGTGCACGTCGCGCTCCTTGATGCCGCGATGCACCAGCAAAACCAGCGGCTCTTCCCGCCAGGTGGTCCAGGCGCAGCTTTTCGGCAAGGCGAAGGGCGGCTCGACGATGACCGCGGCGTCCAGCTCGCCATCGGCGACCTTGCGGTACAGATCCGCGGAGGTGCCGGGATGGATGTAGAGTGTCATGAGCGGATGTTTTTTCGCGAGATGCGCCAGTAGCGGCGGCAGAATGCCGGTGAGGGCGCTGGAGATCGCGCCGAGGCCGAGTTCTCCGGCGAAATTCTGCTCGTTCGCCCGGGTGCGCAGGTCGCGAACGCTGCGCACCAGCAGCTGCGCCTGCGGCAGCACGGCAGCGCCGGCTTCGGTGGGGCGCATGGTGCGGCCCGAGCGCGACACTAACGCCGTCCCGATTTCCCGCTCCAGGGCACGGATGCGCTGCGTGACCGCAGCCGGCGTGAGATTGAGATGCCGCGCGGCCTCGGCGACCGAACCGTGCTCCACGACCATCACGAAACTATCGAGAAATTCAGTGTCCATATGCAAAGAAAATATAAGTTCTAAACATATCAGAAGCTATGTTTTTTTTGCGAACTGGGCTTATATGCTCGCATAATCCGCCCGGCCCACGCGCCGGAGCGCGCTTTCGAGAGGAACGCTGAATGACGAAAGGCACCAAAGGCCTGCGCAAAGGGCTCACCAGCTACGGTGATGCCGGATTTTCACTCTTTCTACGCACCGCCTTCATCAAGGCGATGGGATTTTCCGATGACGCGCTCGACCGGCCGATCGTCGGCATCACCGACACATTCAGCGATTACAACCCGTGTCACGGCAATGTGCCGGACCTGATCGAGAGCGTGAAGCGCGGCGTGATGCTCGCGGGCGGATTGCCCATGGTGTTTCCCACCATTTCCATCGGAGAAAGCTTCGCGCATCCGACCTCGATGTTCCTGCGCAATCTGATGTCGATGGACACTGAGGAAATGATGCGCGCGCAGCCGATGGATTCGGTCGTGGTGATCGGCGGCTGCGACAAGACGCTGCCGGCGCAGGTGATGGCGGCGGCGAGCATGGATCTGCCGACCATCGTCGTGCAGACCGGGCCGATGGTCGTGGGCCATCATAAGGGTGAGGTTCTGGGCGCATGCACGGATTGCCGCCGGCTCTGGGGGCAGCACCGCGCGGGCAATATCGACGAGGCGGAAATCAAGACCATCAGCGGCCGCCTCGCCCCTTCGGTCGGCACCTGCATGGTGATGGGCACGGCCAGCACCATGGCGTGCGTGGTGGAAGCTTTGGGCATGGCGCTGCCGAACAGCGCGGCGGCCCCCGCCACCCATGCCGACCGCCGCCGGATTGCGGAAATGAGCGGCAAGCGCGCGGCGGAGATGGCGGTGTCCGGCGTGCCGACGCCGGCAGAGCTGATCACGGAAGCTTCCGTGCGCAACGCGATGATCGTGCTGCAGGCGATTGGCGGCTCGACCAACGGGCTGATTCACCTCACCGCCATGGCCGGGCGCGCAGGCGTTCACGTGGACACGGAAGCGTTCGACAAGCTCGGGCGCGAGATACCGGTGTTATTGAATCTGAAGCCCTCAGGCCAGCATTACATGGAACATTTCCACTATGCCGGCGGCCTGCCGGCATTGATGCGCGAGCTGAAGCCCTATCTCGACTTGAACGCGCCGAGCGTTTCGGGTGGCACGCTCGGCGACGCCATCGAAGCGGCGGAGACGGTGCCGAACCAGAACGTGATTTACAGTTTTGCCGCGCCGCTCAAGCAGGAAGGGGCAATGGCGATTCTGCGCGGCAATCTGGCGCCCGATGGCGCGGTCATCAAACATTCGGCGGCGTCGCCTTCGCTGCTCACCCATACCGGGCGGGCCGTGGTGTTCGATTCGGTCGAGGATCTTACCCGCCGCATCGATCTTCCGGATCTCGACGTGAATGAGGACGATATTCTGGTGCTGCGCAATGCCGGGCCGAAAGGCGGGCCGGGCATGCCGGAAGCCGGCTATCTGCCGATTCCGCTGAAACTGGCGCGCCAAGGCGTGAAGGACATGGTGCGCATTTCCGACGCGCGGATGAGCGGCACGGCGTTCGGCACGATCGTGCTGCATATCGCGCCGGAAGCTTCCGTGGGCGGCCCGCTGGCCGTGGTGCAGACCGGCGACCGGATCATGCTGGACGTTCCGGCGCGGCGGCTGGAATTGCTGATCGACGAGGCCGAGCTGCAGCGCCGCCTGAAGATTTGGGAGACGCAGCCGCCGCATCGCGAGATGGCAAAGCGTGGCTATGCCAAGCTGTACGAGCAGAGCGTATTGCAGGCCGACCAGGGGTGCGATTTCGATTTCCTGCTCCGCGACGGCGGCGAGACATCGAAAGCCTGAAGCCATCATGCGCGTCACATCACACCTAACGGGAGCCCGGCATCGTTCATGAGCAATCGCATTAAAATCCTCAGCATCGGCGCGATGGATAAGCGTGTCGATGAGGCCTTGGCCGCGCGCTACAATGTTTACCGCGATGACGTGCTGGGCCTGGAGCAGATCATTGCCGCCCATGGCAACGAGATTACCGGCCTCGTCACACGCGGCCGGATTCGGACCACGGAAGCGCTGATCGAGCGGCTGCCGAAGCTCGAAATCATCAGCAATTTCGGGGTTGGGTACGATTCCGTGGATGTTGCCGCCGCGGCAAAGCGGGGCGTGGTCGTGACCAACACGCCCGATGTGCTGAACGATGAGATGGCGGATTTCACCGTGGGGCTGATGCTCGCGACCATTCGCCGTTTTCCGCAGGCGGACCGTTTCGTGCGCAGCGGGCAATGGGAGGCGGGCGAGGCCTTTCCTCTTGGCGCGTCGCTCCGTGGGCGCAAGATCGGCATCGCCGGCATGGGACGGATCGGCAAGGTGATCGCCAGGCGGCTGGAGGGTTTCGATATCCCCGTGTCAGTGTTCATGCGCCGCCCGTCAGCGGATTTGCGCTATCTGTGCCACGCCTCGCTGCAAAGCCTGGCGGAGGCCGTGGATGTGCTGATCGTGGTGCTGCCGGGCGGGGCGGAGACGAAAAACATCGTCGATGCCAAGATTCTCGAAGCCCTCGGCCCGAACGGGATTCTCATCAATGTCGCGCGCGGGTCGGTGGTGGATGAAGAGGCGCTGATCACGGCGCTGCAAACGGGCAAGATACTCGCCGCCGGTCTCGATGTGTTCGCGGCCGAGCCACACGTGCCCGAGGCGCTGAGACAGATGGAGAATGTCGTGTTGCTGCCGCATATTGGCACGGCAACGCATTACACGCGCGGGCTGATGGCGCAATTGGTGATCGATAACGTGATTTCCTGGTTCGACGGCAAGGGGCCGCTCACGCCGGTGGCGGAAACCCCGGTTCCGGCACGCACATAAGAAAGTGGGAAAAATCTGATGCATCTCGACCATACCGCCGGCGGCGTTTACGCCATCGCCCCCACGCCTTTCACCCCGGAGGGCGCGGTTGATGAAAACTCCATCGATCGGATGGTCGATTTTTACCACGGCAGCCATGTCACCGGCCTGACCATCCTCGGCATCATGGGCGAGGCGCCGAAACTCGAGGCGGCGGAGTCACGCGCGATCGCCAGGCAGGTGATCCGCCGGGCGAAAGTGCCGGTGATTGTCGGCGTTTCAGCGCCGGGTTTTGCCGCCATGCGCGCTTTGGCGCGCGGCGTGATGGATGACGGGGCCGCGGGCGTGATGATCGCCCCAGCGCCGTCGCTGCGCACCGATGAGCAGATCCTTACCTATTACGCCCAGGCGATCGAGGCGGTCGGCACCGATACACCGGTGGTGATTCAGGATTATCCTTTGACCCTGACCGTGGTGATGACGCCGAAAGTGATCCGCCAGATCGTGATGGACAACCCGTCCTGCGTGATGCTCAAGCACGAGGACTGGCCGGGTCTGGAAAAGATCTCCGCGCTGCGGGCGTTCCAGAAGGAAGGCTCACTCCGGCCGCTGTCGATCCTTACCGGCAATGGCGGGTTGTTCCTTGATTTCGAGATGGAGCGCGGCGCTGACGGCGCGATGACCGGCTACGCCTTTCCGGACATGCTGGTCGATGTCGTCAATTTCGCGAAGGCGGGACAGCGCGACTCGGCGCATGATCTGTTCGACGCGCATCTGCCGCTGATCCGTTATGAACAGCAACAAGGCGTTGGCTTGGCTGTGCGCAAATATGTGCTGCAGAAGCGCGGTGCAATCGCGCATGAGGCGCAGCGCAAGCCGGGGGCCGGTTTGAGCGCCGTGGCGCGACAGGAAATCGACTATCTGCTAAGCCGCCTGGCGCGGCACGATGCCCGCGCCAGATTTTGAGAAGGACGTTGGAATGAGCGACTATGTGATTGCGCCGCCACCGGTTGTGGCAGTCCCGGTTGTAGGCGGCAAACTCTTCCCGGTTCGGCGGATTTTTTGCGTGGGCCGGAATTATGCGGCGCATGCGCGGGAAATGGGCAATGACCCGAACCGCGAGCCGCCGTTCTTCTTCACCAAACCCGCCGATGCGCTGGTGACGAACGGCGCCGATGCGCCCTACCCGACGGCGACCGCCAACCTGCACCATGAAATGGAACTGGTCGTGGCAATCGGCCAGGGCGGCAAGGATATCGCCGTCAAGGATGCGCTGACGCATGTGTATGGCTACGCGGCCGGGCTCGACCTCACCCGCCGGGACATGCAGGACGAAGCCAAGGCGATGCGCCGCCCGTGGGATATGAGCAAAGGCTTCGATGCGTCCGCGCCGATCGGTGAAATCGCGCCGGCCAGCAAGATCGGCCACCCGGCCGCGGGCCGCATCGCCCTCAACGTGAACGGCGCCAGCCGGCAGGTCGGCGACCTCGCGGACCAGATCTGGCCCGTGCCCGACATCGTCGCTACCTTGTCGAAGCTCGTGGCGCTGGCGCCGGGAGACCTGATCTTCACCGGAACGCCGGAAGGTGTGGCCGCGGTCGTGCGCGGGGATTTGCTGGAAGGTGAAATTGAAGGCGTCGGCAAGGTGAAGACCCGCCTCGGTTAGGAAGAAAGAGAAGGCTACTTTTTGTGAACAAAAAGTAGCAAAAAAACTTTATGACTCTGGGTCATGGGCTGCGTCGGCGCCAACGCCCATGGCCCAGCATAACAAAAGTTTTTGCGCCGCTTTTTTCAAAAAGCGGCTTCTTTCTTCCTCTGCTCCTGGAACCGGCAGTAAGCCGGGATTATTTCGAATGAATGCAGTCCTTTCTGGGGGAGACTCTTCATCAGGCCGGGGCGCGGCGCGCCATCACCGAGGCTTATCGGCGGCCTGAACCCGAATGCGTTGCCGCACTTTTGGCGGGCGCTGTACTGACGCCGGCGCAAACGGAAGCCGCGCGAAAGCGGGCGGAAAAATTCGTGACGGCGTTGCGCGCCCAGCACCGGCCGGGCGGCATCGAGGCGTTGATCCGCGAATATTCTCTCTCCAGCACGGAGGGGGTGGCGCTGATGTGCCTGGCCGAGGCGCTGCTGCGCATCCCCGACAGCGCGACACGCGACGCGCTGATTCGCGACCAGCTGGGGCGGGGTGATTGGCAGGCGCATCTCGGGCGCAGCCCGTCTCTTTTCGTCAATGCCGCGACCTGGGGCTTGATGATGTCAGGGCGTTTGCTCGATGCTGAACCTCAGGAAGCACTGGCGCAAGCGGCCGCGCGTCTGCTGGGCCGTGGCGGTGAACCGCTAATCCGCAAGGCGATGGATCTCGCCATGCGCCTGATGGGCGAGCAGTTCGTCCTGGGCAAAACGATCGGCCAGGCTTTGGCGCGCGCCAGCGCGATGGAAGCGAAGGGGTTTCGTTATTCCTACGACATGCTCGGCGAAGCGGCCCTCACGGCGGACGATGCGGCGCGTTATGCGGCTTCCTACGAGGAGGCGATCCTTGCCATCGGCGCGGTGGCCAAGGGCGACGCCTTGGATGACCGGCCCGGCATTTCCATAAAACTTTCGGCCCTGCATCCGCGCTACACTCGCTCCCAGCGGGAGCGGGTGCTGGCGGAATTGTTGCCAAGGCTGATCCGCCTGGGCGCGCTGGCGCGGGAGAGGAATCTCGGGCTGAACATCGATGCCGAGGAATCCGACCGGCTGGATCTGTCGCTTGATCTTCTCGAAGCCTTGTGCCGGCATCCGGGCTTTGCGGGCTGGGATGGGCTCGGCTTCGTCGTTCAGGCCTATCAGAAACGCGCCCCGTTCGTGCTGGACCATGTCATCGATCTGGCGCGCCGCACGGGGCACCGCCTGATGATCCGGCTCGTGAAAGGCGCCTATTGGGATGCCGAGATCAAACGCGCGCAATATGACGGCATGGCGGATTTTCCCGTGTTCACGCGCAAGGCGCACACGGATCTTTCCTATCTGGCCTGCGCCCGGAAATTGCTGGCGGCGGGGCCGGCGCTGTATCCGCAATTTGCCACCCACAACGCGCTGACCATCGCCGGCATTGAGGCCATGGGGGCCGATTATCCCGCCAGCCGCTATGAGTTTCAGTGCCTGCACGGCATGGGCGAGGCGCTTTATGAAACGGCCATGGCGGAGAAGCTTGGCGCGCCCTGCCGCATCTATGCGCCGGTCGGCACGCATGAAACGCTGCTCGCCTATCTCGTGCGGCGGCTGCTCGAAAACGGCGCGAACAGCTCTTTCATCCATTTTCTCGGTGATGTGTCCGCGCCGTTCGACGCACTTCTGGCCGATCCGGTGGCACAGATTCGCGCTCATGAGCCGATCGGCGCGGGCCATGAAAAGATCGCCTTGCCGCCGAACCTGTTTGTGCCGGAGCGGGAAAACTCCCTCGGGCTTGATTTCAGTGATGACCTTGTGTTGCGGAAGCTGGCTGAAGAGCTGGCGCTGACGCCGCCGCCCATTGCAGCGCCGGCTGCGACGGCGCGCGATGTCGAAATGGCTTTTCGCGACGCGCAAGACCTCCCGCCATGGAAGCTGGCGGAACGCCGGGCGGCGTTGCGAAAGGCGGCAAATCTGCTCGAGCAACATCGCGCCCGTCTGATAGCGCTGCTGGTGACGGAAGCGCGCAAAACCTTGCCCGATGCGGCCGCGGAAATCCGCGAAGCCGTGGATTTTCTGCGTTATTACGCCGCGCAGACAAACGGCTGGAGCGACGCCACGCACCTTCCGCTCGGCACCATGCTGTGCATCAGCCCATGGAATTTCCCGTTGGCGATTTTCCTGGGCCAGGTTGCCGCCGCGTTGGCTGCCGGCAATGCCGTGCTCGCCAAGCCGGCGGAGGAGACGCCCTGCATCGCCGCTCTGGCCGTGGCGCTTTTGCATGAGGCGGGTGTCCCGAGGGAAAGGCTGCATTGCCTCCAGGGAGACGGTGAAATCGGCGCGGCCCTGGTGGCCGACCGGCGCTGTGACGGCGTGGTGTTCACCGGCTCCACCGCAACCGCCCGGCAGATCAACCAAAGCCTGGCCCGGCGCACCAGCCGGCACGGTCGGCCAATTCCCTTGATCGCGGAAACCGGCGGGCTGAATGCGATGCTTGTCGATTCCTCCGCTCTGCCCGAGCAGGTGGTGACAGATGTGCTCTATTCCGCCTTCAATTCCGCCGGCCAGCGTTGCTCGGCTTTGCGCCTCCTCTGCGTTCAGGAGGAGATCGCGCCGGCTCTGCTGGCGCGGCTCGGCGGGGCGATGGCCGAGCTGCGCCTCGGGCCGCCCGACCGTCTTAGCACCGATATCGGCCCGGTGATCTCCACCGCCGCGGCGCAAAACATCACCGCGCACATCGCCGCCATGCGCGCCGCCGGCTACAAAATCGTCCAGCATGGCGCGTCACCTGGCGAAGATTTCGTGCCGCAGACGCTCATCGAAATTCCCGACATCGCGGTGCTGAAAGAAGAGATTTTCGGGCCGGTTCTGCATGTGCTGCGGTATCCGCAACACCGGCGCGACGCGCTGCTGGAGGCGATCAATGCCACCGGCTACGCGCTCACCTTCGGCGTGCATAGCCGTATCGGGGAAATGGTCGCGCACGCGGCATCAAGGATCCTCGCCGGCAATATTTATGTGAACCGCAACATGGTGGGCGCAATGGTGGGCGTGCAGCCTTTTGGCGGTCACGGGCTCTCCGGCACCGGGCCCAAAGCCGGCGGGCCGCTCTACCTCCACCGCATGTTGGCGGCTGCGCCCTTTTTCATGCCGGACTCCCGCGAACTCCCCGGCCCGGTCGGCGAGCGGAATGTCTATGAGCTGCGCCCGCGCGGAACCGTTCTGTGCCTCAGCCGTTCGGAACGCGGCCGCCGGGCCCAGCGCGAAGCGGCCGAACAAAGCGGCTGCAACATCAGCCATGACGCGGCCGCGCCGTTCGACGCTGTCCTTTTCGAAGGCGACGTGGCGGAGGTGCGGTCGTTCAACCAATCCCTGGCCGCGCGGCCAGGCGCGATCTTGCCCTTCCAGGCGCTCAGCAGTGCGGCGCTTGAGGACGGCGCAGCCTACAATCCCGTCTGGCTGCTGGCGGAGCGGATAATCTCGACCAACACCGCCGCGGTGGGCGGGAATGCCAGCCTGATGATGCTCGGGTGAGGCAGGCGTTGTCGCCGACATGGCCCGTGGCCCAGCGTAAACAAAAGTTTTTGCGCCGCTTTTTTCAAAAAGCGGCTACTTTCTTCCTGCGCTCTTGACGGCAGGGAAACAATCCGCAAATCGCCCGGTATGAGTGACACAAAAGCCCTCGTTCTGTTTTCCGGCGGCCAGGATTCCACCACCTGCCTGGCCTGGGCTCTGGACCGTTTTGACGAGGTGGAGACCATCGGCTTCGATTACGGGCAGCGGCACCGCGTGGAAATGTCGTGCCGGGAGCCCGTGCGCGAGGCTGTTCGGGCGCTCAACCCGGCCTGGGCGAAAAAGCTGGGTGAAGACCATGTGGTCGATTTGTCGGTGCTGGGCGCGATTTCCGAATCATCGCTGACGCGCGAAACCGAGATCGCCATGACTTCATCCGGCCTGCCGAACAGCTTTGTCCCGGGCCGCAATATCGCCTTCCTCACCTTCGCCGCCATGGTCGGCTATCGCCGTGGGGCGCGGCATATTGTTGGCGGCATGTGCGAGACGGATTTTTCCGGCTACCCGGATTGCCGGCACGAGTTCGTGCAGTCGATGGAGCAGACGCTGAACATCGGCATGGCGCATAATTTCGTGCTCCATACGCCGCTGATGTGGATCGACAAGGCGGACACCTGGGCGCTGGCGCAAAGCCTGGGCGGCGAGGCGCTGGTGCGGCTGATCATCGAGGACACCCACACCTGTTACCATGGCGACCGCACGCATCGCCATGATTGGGGATATGGGTGCGGCACTTGCCCCTCCTGCGCACTCCGCGCTCAAGGGTACCGGAAGTTTAAGGAAGCAGCCGCTTTTTGAAAAAAGCGGCGCAAAAAACTTTTTGTTACGCTGGGCCACGGGCGTTGAACCGGCACGGGCCCAAGGTGACAAAAAACTACTTTTTGTTCACAAAAAGTAGCGCTTCCTTTCTTACGCTACTTCGCCTGCCGCGAAGCCGCTGGACCATGCCCACTGAAAATTATAGCCGCCGAGCCAGCCGGTTACGTCGACCGCTTCGCCGATGACGAACAGGCCGGGCACTTTGGTGGCGCCCATGGTCTGCGAGGAGAGGCCGGCGGTATCGACGCCGCCGACCGTGACCTCCGCCTTGGCGAAGCCTTCCGTGCCGGTGGGGCGCAGCCGCAGGGCGTTGAGGCGTTCCCCGAGTTCCTTGAGCTGCTTGTTCGGCGTCTCGGCGATGATCTGTTTTTGCTGAGCTTCCGGCAGCAACGCCTGCGCCAGGCGCGCCGGAAAGAGTTCCGCCAGGATGGTTTTCAGTTCCGCTTTCGGCCGCGCCGCCTTGCGTTCCAGCAGCAAGGCAATGGCGTCGGCTCCCGGCAGCATATTGAGCGTCAGTTCCCCGGCTTCGGGTGATTCGGGCAAATAAGAGGAGATTTGCAGCAGCGCGGGGCCGGACAGGCCGCGATGCGTGAACAAAGCGTGCTCGCGGAATTCCCGCTTGCCAAAGCGCGCCGCGGACTCGAACGACACGCCACTCAAACCCTGCATCCAGCCCCATTGCGGGCCTTCGAAGCGCAGCGGCACGAGGCCGGGCTTCACGGGCGTCATGGCCAGGCCGAACTGCCGGGCGATTTCATAGGTGAACCCCGTCGCGCCGAGCTTAGGGATGGAGAGGCCCCCTGTGGCCAAAACGAGTGAAGTCGCCTCGACCAAATCGGTGCCGGTTTTTACGGTGAATCCACTGTCATGGGAGATTTCCGTGATGTTTTGCGACAGGCGCAGCGTCACATTGTTCTGGCGGCACAGGCCCAGCAGCAGCCCCAGGATCGAGCGGGCGGAATCGTCGCAGAACAACTGGCCGAGCCGCTTTTCGTGATAGGGAATGCCATGCGCCTCGACGAGTTTGATGAAGTCCTGAGACGAGAATTTGGCCAGCGCCGATTTGGCGAAATGCGGGTTGGCCGAGAGAAAATTTTCCGCCTTCACCGACAAATTGGTAAAATTGCAGCGCCCGCCGCCGGAGATGAGGATTTTCGCGCCCGGCTCGGCGGCATGGTCCAGCACCAGCACGCGCCGCCCGCGCCGCGCCGCGGTGGCGGCGCAGAATAGCCCCGCCGCGCCAGCGCCGATGACCACCACATCAAACACAGTCTTCGCCAAAATCCCGCTCCGGTCCGTTTGCTAACCGGGGGCTGTCTAGGCGGAAGTTACGCTGCTGGCAAAAAGCCGCGTTGAAAAAAGGAAGGCTACTTTTTTGTGAACAAAAAGTAGCAAAAAAACTTTGTTAACTTTGGGCCGTGCTGGTTTCACAGCCCCCGGCCCAGCATAACAAAAAGTTTTTGCGCCGCTTTTTTCAAAAAGCGGCTACTTGCTTGCCTTACCCTTGCGGCATCGCCTCCGGCACGACGGTTTTCACGATCGTGGCGTCAAATGCCTCGAACCCGGCATAGTCGATGGTGGCGTACAGAGCTTTACGGGTCAGCATCTGCTCCAGGCAATTCTGCGCGCCGCCGTCCTTGGCGATTGCGGCATAGAGTTTTTCCTGCGCCAGGGCTGCCACGCGCAGCGAGGTCACGGGCCAGATCACCATCTTGTAGCCGAAGGATTGAAACTCATCCTTGGTGAAGAAGGGCGTGCGGCCGAATTCCGTCATGTTGGCGAGCAGCGGTACGCCCGGCAGCCGCGCGGCGAATTCGCGGAACATCTCCGCCGAAATCATCGCCTCGGGAAAGATCGCATCGGCGCCGGCCTCAACATATAATTTCGCCCGCGCCAGGGCGCCGTCCATCCCTTCCGAGGCCGCGGCATCGGTGCGGGCGACGATGTAGAGATGCCGCCGCGCATGCGCCGCCGCCGCCACTTTCGCCGCCATGTCCTGAGGAGCGGCAAGCTTCTTGTCGTTCAAATGCCCGCATTTTTTCGGCAGGATCTGGTCTTCCAGATGCACCGCGGCCGCCCCCGCATCCTCGAAGCTACGGACCATATGCATCACGTTCAGCGCTTCGCCATAGCCGGTATCGCCATCCACCAGCACCGGCAGGTTGGAAGCGCGCGCCACCTGGCGGATGAAAAAGCAGACCTCGTCCACCGTGATGATGCCGAGATCCGGCAAGCCCATCGAGGCGGTCATCGCCGCGCCCGAGAGATAGCAGGCCTCAAACCCGGCGGCCTTCGCCTGTTGCGCGGCCAGCCCATTATGAGTGCCGGGAATGCCAAGTATGCCCGGCCGCGCAAGCAAGGCGCGGAAGCGCGCGCCGGCGGGTTCAACAGGAAGGTCGGAGGCGCGGAGGTAGGGCATCGGGCAACTCCTTGTAAGAGGAAGTAAGTAAGCGCTACTTTTTGTGAACAAAAAGTAGCAAAAAAACTTTATTATGCTGGGTCATGGGCGTTGGCGCTGACACAGCCTCAGGCCCAGCATAGTAAAAAAATTTTTGCGCCGCTTTTTATAAAAAGCGGCTACTTTCTTTCTTTAACGCTCCGTTATCGGTTTAAACTCCAGATTTTCCGGGCCGACATAATTGGCCGCAGGGCGGATGATCTTGCCGTCGATCCGCTGTTCGATGATATGCGCCCCCCAGCCGGAGGTGCGGGAGATCACGAAGAGCGGCGTGAACATCGGCGTCGGCACGCCCATCATGTGATAGGACACGGCCGAAAACCAATCGAGATTTGCGAACATCTTCCGCCTGGCCATCATCACCGCTTCGATCCGCGCGGCGATGTCGAACATTTTCGTCGCTTTCGCCTCGTCGGAAAGCTGCTTGGCGACGCGCTTGATCACTTCGTTGCGTGGGTCCGCCACGGTGTAAACCGGATGACCGAAGCCGATGATCACTTCCTTGGCTTCCAGCCGGCGCACGATATCCGCCTCCGCCTCTTCCGGCGTCGTAAAGCGTTTCTGGATGTCGAATGCCGCCTCGTTGGCGCCGCCATGTTTCGGCCCGCGCAGCGCGCCAATGCCGCCGGTGATGGCGGCGTAAAAATCCGAACCCGTGCCGGCGATCACCCGGCAGGTGAAGGTGGAAGCGTTGAACTCATGCTCGGCATAAAGAATGAGCGAGGTATGCATCGCCCGCACCCAGCTTTCCGGCGGCTTCCGCCCATGCAGCAAATGGAGGAAATGCCCGCCGATCGTGTCGTCGTCTGTCTCGACTTCGATCCGTTTGCCGTTGGTGGAAAAATGGTGCCAGTACAGCAATGCCGAGCCGAGCGAGGCCATCAGCCGGTCGGCGATGTCCCGTGCGCCCTCGGCCGGATGATCATGCGCCTCCGGCAGCACGCACCCCAGCACCGACACGTAGCTGCGCATCACATCCATCGGGTGCGTCGCCGCGGGCAGCGCTTCCAGCACGGTTTTCACCGCGGCCGGCAAGCCGCGCGACGCTTGCAGCTTCCGCTTATAAGCCGCCAGCTCCACCTCGTTCGGCAGGGTACCGTGAACCAGCAGATGCGCGATCTCCTCAAATTCGCAGGCCTCCGCCACGTCGAGAATATCGTAGCCGCGATAATGCAAATCGTTGCCCGTGCGGCCCACCGTGCACAAAGCCGTATTGCCGGCCGCAACGCCGGACAAAGCGACGGATTTTTTTGGTTTTGGCGGCGTCGTTTCGTTCATGTGTTTGCTCCCCCCGAAGGTATGTAAGGAAGAAAGCAGGCGCTTTTTGAAAAAAGCGCCGCAAAAACTTTTGTTATGCTGGGCTTGAGGCAGTGAAACCGCACGGGCCCAAAGTAAACAAAGTTTTTTTGCTACTTTTTGTTTACAAAAAGTAGCCTTCCTTTCTTCCCTCTAAAAAATTCCTGGCCTCGATTCCTCCAACGAGCCGGCCGGCATTGCCACGTTCAGGGCCGCGAGCTCGCCCGCTGGCAGCCGCGGCAAATTCTGCACGGCTTCTAAAAATCTGTTGCTCTCCCGCACCGTGATGAGGCCGTCCGTCAGCGTCTCGAATTTACGGATATAATCGGCGCGTTCGAACGGCTTGGCGCCGAGCGGGTGGGCGTTGGCGACGGAAATTTCGTCTTCCCGTTTCGTGCCGTCGCGCATGAAAATCTCCACGCGCGCGCCAAAGGCCTTCTCGGCCGGGTCCACGGAATGATAGCGCCGGGTCCATTCCGGATCTTCCCTGGTTTCGATCTTGTGCCAGAGCCGGACGGTATCCTCCCGCCGCGCGCGCTTTGGCGCGTAGGAGGTTTCGTGGTCCCACACGCCGTCCTGCAACGCGACCGCGAAGATGTACATGATCGAATGGTCGAGCGTCTCGCGGCTGGCGTTCGGGTCCATCTTCTGTGGGTCGTTGGCGCCGGTGCCGATCACGTAATGCGTGTGGTGCGAGGTATGGATCACGATCCGTTCCACCGCGTCGAAATCCGCAATGTCGCGGCGCATGCGAAAGGCGAGGTCGATGAGGGCCTGGCTCTGGTATTCCGCCGAATGCTCCTTGGTGTAGCTGTCCAGAATGGCGCGCTTGGGCTCGCCGGGCGCGGGTAGGGGCACCTGATACACCGCGTCCTTGCCGCCCAGCAGCCAGGCGATCACGGAATCCTCGCCCTCATAGATCGGGCTGGGCGCGCCTTCACCGCGCATCGCCCGGTCCACCGCCTCAATTGCCAGCTTGCCCGCGTGGGCCGGTGCAAATGCCTTCCAGGAAGAGATTTCCCCCTTGCGCGACTGCCGCGTGGTGAAGCTTACATGCACCGCCTGCTGCACCGCCTGGTAGATCACCTCCTGCTTCAAATTCAGCAGCGCGCCGATGCCCGCCGCCTGGGCGGGGCAGAGATGCGCGATATGGTCGATCTTATGCTCATGCAGGCAGATCCCCTTCACCAGGTCGATTTGGATTTCGTAACCGGTGGCGATGCCGCGAATGAGGTCGCGGCCGGATTTGCCCAGGCTCTGCGCCACCGCCAGGATCGGCGGAATCGTGTCGCCGGGGTGCGCATAGTCGGCGGCGAGAAACGTGTCGTGGTAATCGAGCTCGCGCACCGCCGTGCCGTTCGCCCAGGCCGCCCACTCCGGGCTGACCGTGACCCGTGCCGGTGCGCCGAACAGCGTGGCGCCGCGCTTGCGCGGATGCCCGAGCGCCATGCCCCGCGCGGAGACCACCGGGCGGCGATTGACCGAAGCGATGGCGACCGCGGCGTTGTCGATGATGCGGTTGATGATCATCGCGGCGACATCCCTGGCCACCGGCACCTTGTCGGCGGCGACGCCGGCGATCTTCCAGGCCAGTTGCGCCTCGCGCGGCAGGGCGGCCTTGGACGGATAGACGCGAACTTCATGGTTCGTCATGGACGGACGCACTCCTGTTATTTTGGTCTGTTCATCGCGCCGATTGCCAGCGCCGTCCAGGGGAGAAAGGAAGGGCTTCTTTTTTGAAAAAAAGAAGCAAAAAACTTTTTTAAACTGAGCCCGTGCCGCTCGAGCGCCACCGGCCCAGTGTAAACAAAAGTTTTTGCGCCGCTTTTTTCAAAAAGTGGCTACTTCCTTTCTCTTCTGGTGGCGCCAATCGCGCTTATATTGCAGCGGACCTGTCCTCACATCCGGGAAGCCCCATGACCCTCTTATTTTCACCCAAAGCCCTCCGCAGCCTGACATTGCCCAACCGCATCGTCGTTGCGCCGATGTGCCAATATTCAGCCGAAGAGGGCCGGGCCACGTCATGGCACAGCGTGCATCTCGGCAGCCTGGCGCTGTCCGGCGCCGGCATGGTGACCATCGAGGCGACCGCCGTGACGCCGGATGGCCGTATCACCCCGCGCGATCTCGGCCTGTGGGACGACGCCACCGAGGCCGCCCTGGCCCGCACGCTCGGCGCGGTACGTGAGGTCTCGAAGACCGCCATCGCCATGCAGCTCGGCCATGCCGGGCGGAAGGCTTCAAGCCATGTGCCTTGGGAAGGCGGCCAGTTGATCCCGCCGGCGGAAGGCGGCTGGGCCAATTTCGCCCCCTCGGCCCTGCCGCAGAAGGAAGGCGAGGCGGCGCCGGTGGCTCTCGACGAAGCGGGGCTGGCCCGGATCCGCGAGGCCTTCGCCGCCACCGCGCGCCGCGCTGCGCGACTGGGCATTGACGGTATCGAGGTCCATGCCGCGCACGGCTATCTGCTGCACCAGTTCCTCTCGCCGATCTCCAACCAGCGCCAGGATGCCTATGGCGGCGCGCTGGAAAACCGCATGCGCTTTCCCCTGGAAGTGTTCGAGGCGGTGCGCGCCGCCTTTCCCGCGGAGCGTCCGGTCGGCATCCGCATCTCGGCGTCGGACTGGCTGCCGGAGGGCTGGGACGTCGAGCAGTCGATCGCCTTCGTCACGGCGCTGAAGCAGCGCGGCCTGGACTGGGTGAGCGTCTCCTCCGGCGGCATTTCGCCACGGCAGCAAATCAAGCTTGGCCCGAATTATCAGGTGCCGTTTGCGCAGGCGATCAAGGCGGCTACCGGCGTGGCCACCATGGTGGCCGGACTGATCACCGAACCGCGCCAGGCGGAAGAGATCATCGCCGCCGGCCAGGCCGATTTCGTCGCCATCGCCCGCGGAATGTTGTTCGACCCGCGCTGGGGTTGGCACGCCGCCGCCGCGCTCGGTGCCTCGGTCGCAGCGCCCCCGCAATATTGGCGCGCGGCCCCGCACGAGCATAAGGAGCTGTTCAGCAACGCGGTATTCGGGACGCGCTAGGGAAGGGAAGAAGGAAGCACTACTTTTTGTGAACAAAAAGTAGCAAAAAAACTTTGTTAACTTTGGGCCCGTGCCGCTTCAAAGCCACGGGCCCAGCGTAAACAAAAGTTTTTGCGCCGCTTTTTTCAAAAAGCGGCCGCTTGCTTTCTTCAGTTAATATAGGAAACGAGCAGGTCTTCCATGTCGCTGGCATGGTCCTCCTCGTCGTGAATGATCTCGTGCAAGATGGCCGCGCTTTCCGGGTCGCGCGGCTCGAAATAGCCGATCAGCTCCCGGTACAGCTCCACGACGGCCTGTTCCGCAGCCAGGTTTTCCTGGATGCGCTGCGCGAATTCGCCCGGCCCGTCCGGCGCGACGGTATGGCGTGACGCGAGGGGCTCCGGATTGTAATCCGGGGTGCCCCCCAATTGCACGATGCGCGTCGCCGCCAGCGCCATGTGGCGGCGTTCGTCATTGGCCTGTTCCTGGAATTCCGCGCCGATCCATTCGTTCTTCAACCCGTCATGGGAGATGGAAATCGCCGTGTAGCGCAGCACGCAGACGATTTCCGCCGTGAGCACGGCCTGCAACAGGGCAATCGAGCGCTGCGGGTTGATGCCCGTATCGGCGCGGCCTTCCGCCAGCAACCGGATTGTGCGCTGCCGCAGCGTATCGACATCCCGGAGAAACAGATTTTCCCTGAGAAACAGATTTTCCGTCGGGACCGCTTGCTCGAACATGAAACCCCTCGCGACACCGGCGCCAATTAAGAATCGTTCTCAATTTGAGGCGCCATCACAGACCATAAGTAGGCTTTCACGAGGGCAGGTCAATTACCCGGGGAAAAACAAACGATAACAATGGCGTGGACAACGCCTCAGCTGTGCGCAGGGCAGAGTTTGAGAAGCGCGGCCGGCGCACCGTCGAGGAAGCGGGTCACGCTGGTCTTGATCAGGGGTGAGAGATCATCGTCCGGCACTGCCAGGCCATACACCCAGCGGCGGATGGCCAGATAAAACAGCTCGCCATGCAAGCCCCAGGCGATCTCGAGTTCCTGGGCCGACGGCGGCGCGTCGGAGCGGCGGCCCGCCATCCCGCGCAATTCCAGGGCCAGCGGCTCGACCAGCTTGGTCTGGATGATGCCCATATAGCGTCGCGGAATATCGACCCCTTTGAGGCCCGCGAATAAAAAGATTCGCACCCAGTCATAGCGGAAGAAGACCGGCAGATAGGCATTGTAGAAATCGATCAGCCGTGCCGCCAGGGGGCGCGACGTGTCGCGCAGCAGCGTCTCCCATTCCGGCTGCCAGCGATTGAAATAGACTTCGAGATAGACCCGTTCGATCAGCGTTTCCTTGGTGGGGAAATAGCGGAACAGGTTCTGGTGCGTGATGCCGAGCCGCTTGGCGAGGTCGCGCAACCCGCCGCCGAAACCGACCTCCGCGAAAAACTGAATTGCTCCTTCCACGATCTCGCGCTCGCGCGCCTCAGGCGTCAGCCGCCGCCGCTTGCGCACCGGGGCTGCCGGCGCAGGCGGCGTCGAGATCTTGGAAATTGGGGGAGCGGCCTTAACTACCATTGCGCGTGACGCATCTGTCCTCGGAACCAGCTTAACCATAAGGTGTGACCAAATGGCAATTAATTTGACTGCCTGTCGCCTTGTCGGTAATGACCGATCGGTCATTACCTGGCCGCGTGGCTGATCGTTGGGTTCGGAAGCTTCAACAATGCGGACACGCAACCGGTGTTAGCCGCCGGTTCGGCGCGGTGCGGTCGCATCGCCGCACGCCGAACCCGGCGCATCCTCTAACGACAATCTGGAGAGAGTTATGCTGACTTGCACGGGCTTTGCCGCTCAATCCGCGGACGCGCCGCTGGAAAAATTTGCCTTCAATCGCCGCGATGTCGGCGAGACCGACGTCCAGGTCGAGATCCTGTTCTGCGGCGTGTGCCATTCCGACCTGCACATGGCGCGCAATGAATGGCGCAATAGTGTGTTCCCGGTGATTCCCGGGCATGAGATTGTCGGGCGCGTCACCCGCGTCGGGCCGGGCGTGAAGAATTTCAAGCCGGGCGATACGGTCGGCGTCGGCTGCATGGTCGATTCCTGCCGCACCTGCGCCGCCTGCAATGACGGGCTGGAGCAATATTGCGAAAATGGTTTTACCGATACCTACAATGCGCCGGAAAAGGTCATTGGCGGCCGGACATTCGGCGGCTACTCCGACAACATCGTCGTCGACCAGAGTTTCGTGCTGCGTATCCCCGAGGGCATGGATCTGGCGGCCACCGCGCCGCTGCTCTGCGCCGGCATTACCACCTATTCGCCATTGCGCCATTGGAAGGCTGGTCCCGGCAAAAAAGTCGGCATCATTGGTCTCGGCGGTCTTGGCCATATGGGCGTGAAGCTGGCCCATGCGATGGGCGCTTACACCGTGCTGTTCACCACTTCGCCCTCCAAGGTTGCGGACGGCAAGCGCCTCGGCGCCGACGAGGTCGTTATCTCCAAGGACGCCGAAGCGATGGCCAAGCATGCCTTAAGCTTCGACCTGTTCATCGACACAGTTGCGGCGAACCATGATCTGTCGCCGTATTTCGCGCTGCTCAAGCGCGAGGGCACCATGGTCCAGGTTGGCGCGCCCGAGCATCCGCTGCCGATCGCTGCGTTCGACCTGATTTTCAAGCGCCGCAATTTCGCGGGTTCGCTGATCGGCGGCATCGCCGAGACTCAGGAAATGCTGGAGTTCTGCGCCAAGCACAACATCACCTCGGATGTGGAGATCATCCCCATCCAGAAAATCAACGAAGCCTACGAGCGGATGCTGAAGAGCGACGTGAAATACCGCTTCACGATCGACATGGCCTCGCTGAAGGAAGCCGCCTAACACCCTGGGCGTTCGCCGGAACCTGCGGGTTCCGGCGAACCTCGCAGGCCGTGCGCCTGAAACCCTTGGGATTGCAGCTTAAACTGTTTGTTTTTTAAAATTCCGTGACGAATTCCGGACCGGACGACAAAGGCCAGGACCGTGTGGTGCGTCGCGGGCTCCGCGCAAATGCTTGGAATTGTTCGGCAATATATCAGCCAGTGTCGGCGTCGCGCGTGTCGTAAGCAACGCCCGGTTGCGACAACATGATGAATTTTCTCGTTCTGCTACGTTACACCCCGACACAATCTCTTAAATTCAGTTCTTTACCCGCACGATTTCACATTGACGTGAAAGTTTGTCCACGTAAAAGTCGCGCAATACAGTTGCGCGACCGGTGCTGTCAGTGCTGCCCGTTATCGACGGGCAGCATTGCGGGCCGCGCCGGTTTGCGAAGGAGACAGGCTTGACCGCGATTTCGACGACGACGCTCAGTTCCGACACGATGTATCGCATGTTGGTGCAGAGCGTCACGGACTACGCGATCTACATGCTCGATCCCGAGGGCCATGTCGTGAACTGGAACGCCGGCGCCCAGCGGTCCAAAGGCTATCGTGCGGAGGAAATTGTCGGCCGGCATTTTTCCTGCTTCTTCGTGCCCGAGGACAGCGCGCAGCAATTGCCGCAGCGTAGCTTGGCCGAGGCGCTGGCCACGCAGAAATTCGAGGACGAGGGGTGGCGCTTGCGCCGGGACGGCTCGCGTTACTGGGCGCATGTCGTCATCCAGCCGATCCACGATGAGAGCGGCACGCTGGTCGGCTTCGCGCACATCACACAGGACCGCAGCGCGCAGAAGCAGCAAGGCGACCAGTTGCGGGCACTGGCCCAGAATCTCAACCTGGCGTTGGCCAACATGTCGCAGGGCCTCTCACTGTTCGATGCCAACGAGACGCTGGTTTTGAGCAATGCGCGGCTGCATGAAATTCTCGGCATCGATCCTGCCGCCTTGCAGCCCGGCGCGGCGCTGAGCGACATTCTATGGATCGTGCATGCCGACCCGGCGGTGCCGCGGGAGCAGATTGCTGAGACCGTGCGCCGCAGCCGGGAGGCCATTGTTGCCGGCATGGCCGAGGCCGGCGGTATCGTCACCCGCGAATTGCCCTGGCGCGGCCGGGTTCTCCAGGTCAGCCATCGCGCGCTGCGGGGCGGCGGTTTTGTCAGTACCGTGGACGATGTGACCGAACGTCGCGCCATCGAGGACCGGATCACGCATCTGGCGCATCACGACACGCTGACCGCCTTGCCGAATCGCATGACCTTCCGGGCGCGGCTGGAAAGCGCGCTGAAGGGGGTCGACGAATTTTCGCCGTGTGCCGTGCTGTATGTCGACCTCGACCGCTTCAAGCCGGTGAACGACACGCTCGGGCATCAGATCGGCGATTTGGTGCTGCAGGCGGCCGCGGATCGCATCCGCGCGCAACTGGGAGAGTCCGACGTGGTGGCGCGGCTGGGCGGCGATGAATTCGCGGTCCTGATCGCGCGTTGCCACGAGATGCAGGACGTGACGGCTTTGGCCGAACGGCTGATCCGCGACATCAGCAGCCCGATCACCATCAAAGGGCTGCAGGTCCTGATCGGCGCCAGCATCGGCATCGCCTACGCGCCGCAGCATGGCCTCGATCCGGACCTGCTGCTGCGCAATGCCGACCTGGCTTTGTACCGTGCCAAATCCGTCGGTCGCGGCTGCCATCACGCTTATGAACCCGGCATGGAGAAAGTGGTGCAGGAGCGCCGCGATCTCGAGCGCGATCTGCGCGCCGCCCTGACCGGCGAGCAATTCACCCTGCATTACCAGCCGATCGTCGATACCGGCCGGCATGAGATCACAGGATTCGAGGCGCTGCTGCGCTGGCAAAGTCCCACGCGCGGCAGGGTCTCGCCGGCTGATTTCATCCCGTTCGCCGAGGAAATCGGCTTCATGCCGGAACTCGGCCGCTGGGTGTTGGAGACCGCGTGCGCGGAGGCGGCGAGTTGGCCGCACGAGTTGAAAGTTTCGGTCAATCTGTCGCCCAAGCAGTTCCGTCAGGCCGACCTGCTCGGGCATATCGCCGCGACGTTGGAGAAGACCGGCCTGCCGGCGCGGCGGCTCGAGCTTGAGATCACGGAAACGGCGATGATCGACGATCTGCAGAGCGCCACCGAGATCCTCGCAAAATTGCGCAAGCTCGGCATCCAGATCGCGATGGACGATTTCGGCACAGGCTATTCGTCGCTCAGCTTCCTGCGCACCTTGCCGTTCACGCGCATCAAGATCGACCGCAGTTTCGTTCAGGATGTGGAGAGCAAGCCCGAGGCGCTGGCGATCATCCGCGCAGTCTCGCTGCTGTGCGGCAGCCTCGGCGTTTCGGCCACCGCCGAGGGCGTCGAGACTGAGCGCCAGGCGGAAATCCTGCGCGCGGAAGGTTGCCCGGAATTGCAAGGGTTTCTCATCGCCCGGCCTTGTCCGGCGTCCGAATTGCCGGGGTGGATCGAGGCGTATCGCCGCAATCATGGCGCGGCAGTGCCGCAACCGGCCTGAGCGGCGCGGCGCGCGTCTCCTGCGCGCAAATGGACCTTGTCAGGGGGGGAACCATGCCGACCTAGAGCGCATTCGTTTGTCGCTCTCGTTGTCCCGGAGTTAAGATGCCTCGCCTGTTCGACCCCTATCAGTTGAAATCAGTCACCCTGCGCAATCGCATCGCCGTTTCACCTATGTGCCAATATATGGCCGAGGCGGGAACGGTGACCGATTGGCACCGGGTCCATTACGCTACGCTGGCCCGTGGTGGCGCCGGCCTCGTCATCGTCGAGGCGACGGCTGTCGCGGCGGAAGGCCGCATCACCTGGGGCGATCTCGGTCTGTGGAACGACGCCCAGGCCGAGGCGCTGCGCCCGGTGGTGGCGGCGATCCGCGCCGCCGGCGCGGTGCCGGGCATCCAGATCGCCCATGCCGGCCGCAAGGCGTCCGCCAACCGCCCCTGGGAAGGGGATGACCATATTCCCGAGGGGGCGCCGAATTCCTGGACCACCATCGCGCCGTCGCGGGTGGCCTTCGGCGAGGGCTTGCCGCGCCTGCCCGAAGAGATGACCCTGGCCGAAATTGCCCGCGTGCAGGCCGATACGGTGAGCGCCGTGGTGCGCGCCCGCGACCTCGGCTTCGAATGGCTGCAATTGCATATGGCGCACGGCTATCTGGCGCAGAATTTCTTTTCGCCGCACTCCAACCACCGGACCGATGCCTATGGCGGCAGCGCGGAGAACCGCGCGCGTTACCTGCTGGAGACGCTGGTGGCGGTGCGCAAGGTCTGGCCGGAAGACCGGCCGCTGACGATCCGGCTCGGCGTGGTGGAATTCGACGGCACCCATACGATGCTGGACGAGGCGATCGCGCTGCTGCGCCGGATGAAGAGCGAGGGGCTGGATTCCGTCGACGTCTCGCTCGGCTTCAACACGCCGAAGGCGAACATCCCCTGGGCGCCGAATTTCATGGGCGACATCGCGTGGAAGGTGCGCCAGGAGACCGCCCTGCCGGTCGCGACGAGCTGGTACATCGCCAAGCCGGAGGATGCCGACGCGCTGATCCGTGAGGAGAAGATCGACCTCCTGATGCTCGGGCGGCCGCTTCTGGCCGAACCGCACTGGCCGTATCGCGCCGCGCAGGAATTGGGCGTTGAAAATCCGGCCTGGGCGACATTGCCGGCCCCTTACGCGCACTGGCTCGCGCGCTACCGCTGATTTCATTTTAACGAAACCTGTTGCCCAACGGGCGGCCATCTTCGGATGGCCGCTTTTTTTTGCGGCTGTCGCGGGCTGCAAACCGGGCGCGCCGCTCAAATTAACGGAAAATTTAGATAATTGCGGTTTAACCGCGTCATGCACAAAACTTTTGGTTGCAAACAAACGCCAACGATCATCCGAAATATAGTCGGAAATCTAAATAAAGATACGATCATCGCGGCGGAAGGCCGGATGAAAGCAAGCGGGATAGGGCCGCGCCCAACCAGGAAGGCACGCGCCGGTAACGGCCGTCTGAGGGAGAATCGCCATGATACCACAAACGGCGCCGCGCCGTGCTGCGGTGGCGGCCGGCTGTCGACATGTTGCCGGAAGGCTCCGCGCCGAAACGGCGCTCTGCCCGGCCGGGCTGTCCTGGCTCGCTTGCGGCGCGGTGCTCCTCATGTTGGCGTCGCCCGCGCAGGCGCAGGCGCAGGCGCGTTGCGGCGCGGGTGGCGGCGCGACCGCCTGCGATCCACCGAGCTCGAGTCCTGCGGGTTCCACTGATTTTGGCGGTCATACCGGCCCCACGGATCCCGGTCACGGTTCATTCTCGGCCCCCGGTCATGGTGGCATGGCGGAGGACCCGGACGGCCACGGTGCCTCCGATCCCCATGACCCCGGCGGCCCGTCGGGATCAGGTGGTCGCGGTTCCTCCAATCCCCACGGCCCTGGTGGCTCGGGGAGACCGGGCGGGCACGGTACCTCCGGTCCCCGTGACCCCGGCGGCCCGTCGGGATCAGGTGGTCGCGGTTCCTCCGATCCCCACGGCCCTGGCGGCTCGGGGAGACCGGGCGGGCACGGTGCCTCCGGCCCCCATGACCCCGGCGGCCCGGCGGGATCGGGTGGTCGCGATTCCTCCGGTCCCCGTGACCCCGGCGGCTCGGGGAGACCGGGCGGGCACGGTGCCTCCGGTCCCCGTGACCCTGGTGGCTCGGGGGAACCGGGTGGTCGCGGTTCCTCCAATCCCCACGGCCCTGGTGGCTCGGGGAGACCGGGCGGGCACGGTGCCTCCGGTTCCCATGACCCCGGCGGCCCGTCGGGATCGGGTGGTC